>Ga0182735_1001214_pt1 | contig 17705 bp, 19 predicted proteins | sample eDN5th30CKraftMG_FD_128524 | JGI IMG/M metagenome (GOLD analysis project Ga0182735, IMG submission 128524) | Enriched Miracle-Growth compost microbial communities from Emeryville, California, USA - eDNA 5th pass 30_C Kraft MG (version 2) (version 2) ... | reverse complement strand
GGAACTGGGCGGCAGGCCGCTGGAAGACGTAGTCATGGAGCCGACCCGCATTTATGTGAAATCCGTGCTGGCGGCGCTGGCCGAGCATGGCGCGGCCATCAAAGGGCTGGCGCACATCACCGGCGGCGGCTTGCTGGACAATGTGCCGCGCATCCTGCAGCCCGGCCTCGCGGCGCGTTTGCATCGCGACGCCTGGACCATGCCGGAACTCTTCACCTGGCTGCAGCAGAACGGCGGCGTGGCCGATGCGGAAATGCACAGGGTATTCAATTGCGGCATAGGCATGGTGATCGTGGTGCCGGCCGACAAGGCGGACGCCGTAGCGGCCACCCTGGCCGCCCACGGCGAACAGGTCAGCCGTCTGGGCGAAATCGTGCCGCGGGATGGCTCCGACGCTCCGCAGACCGTGGTGATCTAAGGGCCTGGCCAGTATCCGGCGATGATGTCCACCGCCCGGACCGCCGCGTCCGGAGCCAGGCAATCGACGGCATGGCGTTCCGGCAGGGATCGCAGCCAAGTCAATTGGCGCTTGGCCAATTGCCGCGTCGCCGCGATCGCCTCTTCCACGGCCTGATCCAGGCCGCAGCGGCCGTCCAGATAATTCCAGAGCTGGCGGTATCCCACGCAGCGCACCGAAGGCAGGCCGGTGTGCAGGTCGGGGCGGCTGTGCAGCGCGCGCACTTCTTCCACCAGGCCTTGATCCAGCATCTGGCGATAGCGCGCCGCGATGCGCGCATGCAGGGCCAGCCGGTCGGAAGGCTCCAGGCTGATGGTGACGAAGTCCAGGCCCGTATCGCGGCCGCGGCGCGCATCGGCCAGCCAGGACGACATCGGCCGGCCGCTGATGCGATGGATTTCGATGGCCCGCTGCAGGCGCTGGCTGTCGTTGGGGGCCAGGCGGGCGGCGGTGGCCGGATCGTATTGCGCCAACTGCCGGTGCAGCGCCGGCCAGCCGTGGATCCGGGCCTCGCGGTCGATCTCCGCGCGCACGGCCGGGTCGGCCGGCGGCAAGTCGTTCAAGCCTTCCCGCAGCGCTTTGTAGTACAGCAGCGTGCCGCCGCAAAGCAGGGGCAGCCCGCCCCGGCCTCGTATGTCGGCAATCAGCGCCGCGGCGTCGCGCTGGAACTCGGCGGCCGAATAGCTCTCCGCCGGGTCGCGTATGTCCAGCAAATGCGTGGGCGCCAGCGCGCGTTCGGCGGGCGTGGGCTTGGCGGTGCCGATGTCCATGCCGCGATAGATGGTGGCCGAGTCCATGGTAATGATTTCCACCGGCCAGCGGGCGGCCAGCTCCAGGGTCGTGGCGCTCTTGCCCGCGGCGGTGGGCCCCGTCAGGCAGATCACAGGGAAATCAGTCGCCATGGGTCATTGGCCGCGCATGAACAGCTTGTCCAGTTCGCTGACTTTCCATTGCACCCAGGTCGGGCGGCCATGATTGCACTGGTCGGCCCTTTCCGTCTGTTCCATTTTGCGCAGCAGGGCATTCATTTCGTCCAGGGTCAGGCGCCGGTTGGCCCGCACCGAGCCGTGGCAGGCCATGGTGGACAGCAGCTCGTTGCGCTGTTCGGTCAGCCGCGGCGATACGCCGACATTGTCCAGGTCCCGCAAGACGCCGCGCGCCAGCGCTTCGATGTCGCCATGGGCGAGCAGGGCGGGCACGGCGCGCACGGCGATGCTGGCGGGGCCTGCCGGGCGCATGTCCAGGCCGAGCTCGTCCAGCATGGCCGCATGCTCTTCGATCAGGCCCAGGTCTTTTGCGCTGGCGCCGAACACCACGGGCACCAGCAGCTCCTGGCGCGGCAGGCTCTGGGCGTCCATGGATTTCTTCAATTGTTCATAGACCACCCGCTCATGCGCGGCGTGCATGTCCACCAGTACGAGGCCGTTTTTGTTCTGCGCCAGAATATAGACGCCATGCAATTGGCCCAGGGCCATGCCCAGCGGCAAGTCGTGGTCCGCGACGGCTTCGGCCGGCGGGGCGGGCTGGTCCTGGTCTTCCGGCGCGGCGATGGGCCGGTACAGCGTCTGCCAGTCCTGTACCGTGTGCGGTCCGGGCTCGCGCAGGCGCAGGGCATGCTGCGTCTGGTCGCGGCGGAAGGGCGCGGGGACGCCCGTAAAAGCCGTAGCGCCCGCGGGCGCGGCATTGCCGTCCGTAGCGCCAGGGAGAGAATCCGCGCGCAGGTAAGTCCCTGCCGCTGGATCCAGCGGCATCGGGCCCGCGCCCGTATCCGCGCTTGCGCCATCGGCGGCGGCCTGGCCGCCCCCGACGAACAAGGCATCGGCCAGGGCCTGGCCGACGAAACGGTGCACCGCGCCGCTGTCGCGAAAGCGCACTTCATGTTTGGCCGGGTGGACGTTGACGTCCACGGTGGCCGGATCCACCGATAAATAAAGCACATAAGCCGGCTGGCGGTCGCCGTGCAGCACGTCGGCATAGGCTTGCCGTATCGCGTGCGCGACCGTTCTGTCCCGGACGTAGCGGCCATTCACGTACAAGTATTGCCTGTCGGCACGGCTGCGCGCATGGGTGGGCCGCACGATGATGCCATGCAGGGTGATCAGGCCGTGCTCTTTTTTGACTTCCAGCCCTTGCTCGATGAATTCCGCGCCGAGGACGTCGCGCACCCTGTTGCCGATGGCAGCCGCCCGCCAATTTCTTTGCGGCTTGTCGTTGTGGAACAGGCGGAAGGCGATGCCGGGCTGCGCCAGCGCGATGCGCTCCAGCGCATCCACGCAGTGGCCGTATTCCGTGGCTTCGGCGCGAAGGAATTTGCGCCGCGCCGGCACCTGGTCGAACAATTGCCGTACATCCACCGTGGTGCCCACCGCGCCCGATGCGGGCTCCGGATGGCTCGTGCCAGGAACCATCTGCCATGCGTGCGCCGCTTGCGCCGTGCGCGATGTCAGCGTCAGCCTGGCCACCGAAGCAATGGAGGCCAGCGCTTCGCCCCGGAAGCCCATGGAGGCGACGGACTCCAGTTCTTCCAGGCTGGCGATCTTGTTGGTCGCATGGCGTGTCAATGCCAGCGCCAATTCCTCGCCGGGTATGCCGACGCCGTCGTCGCTGACGGATATCCGCCGTATGCCGCCGCCATCCAGCCTTACCTCGATGGCGCGGGCGCCGGCATCGATGGCGTTCTCCAGCAGTTCTTTCAGTACCGACGCGGGCCGTTCGATGACCTCGCCGGCAGCGATCTGGCTGATCAACTGGTCGGGAAGCTGGGCGATAGAGCGGCGTTCAGACATTGTGGCGTTCCGGGCTGATGCGCATGCGCGCGGGCATGCTGGTGTGTCATGCCGGCCTCGCCTGGCCTCGTCCCGCGAGAGCGGGCCGGCGCTACCGGCTCAGGGTCGATTTTAGCCTTTGGCGGGCGCGGGCGTTTTGCGCGGACGGTTGACATCGCGCTATATTGCCCTAACTTTTCAGGTAGCCGCCATGACCGACCTTTTCAGCATGATCCTCCATATAGACCAGTTCATGGGCGCATGGGTGGCGCAGTATGGGGCGTGGATCTACCTGGTGCTGTTTCTCATCGTGTTCTGTGAAACGGGCCTGGTGGTATTCCCTTTCTTGCCGGGGGACTCGCTGCTGTTCATCGCGGGGGCATTCGGCGCCTCGGGCCTGCTGGACCCTCTATGGCTGGCCGGCTTGCTGGTCGCCGCGGCCGTCCTGGGCAATACGGTCAATTATTCCATAGGCCGCTATATCGGCCCGCGGGTTTTTTCCAGCAACTTCCGCTACCTGGACCGCAAAGCGCTGATCAAGACCCATGCCTTCTACGAGAAGCACGGCGGCAAGACCCTGGTGCTGTCGCGCTTCCTGCCCATTTTCCGCACTTTCGCCCCTTTCGTCGCCGGAGTGGCCAGCATGGATCTGCTGCGCTTCCAGCTCTTCAATATAGCCGGCGCCGCCTTGTGGGTGGGGGGCTTGATCACGCTGGGCTATTTTTTCGGCAACGTGCCCATCATCAAAGAGCACCTGAATACCATCGTGCTGGTAGGGGTCAGCGCGGCGGCGGTGCCGGTGATCGTAGGCGGGGCCTGGAAACTGTTCAAGCGCCAGCTCGCGCGCCGGCACGGCGGCTGACGGCGCCGCGCAGGCAAGGGCGATTCAGGCTTCGCGGCGAGCCAGCGCGGGGCTGGCGGCGAAGTAGTCGCTGACGCCGGTCAGCAGCGCGCGGGCTATCTTGTCCTGGTGGGACGGGCTGCGCAGCAGGCGCTCTTCTTCGGGGTTGCTGATGAACGCCGTCTCGACGAGTATGGATGGGATGTCGGGCGCTTTCAATACGGCGAAGCCCGCGCGCTCGACGCTTTTCTTGTGCAGCCGGTTGATTTTCCCGATTTGCGTCAACACATGGTCGCCCACGCGCATGGAATCGTTGATCTGCGCCGCCGTGGAAAGATCCAGCAGCACCTGGGCCACCTGCTTGTTGTGCGAGCCCAGGTCCACGCCGCCTATCAAGTCCGCATCGTTCTCGCGCTTGGCCATCCAGCGGGCCGCGGCGCTGGTGGCGCCGTTCTGCGACAGCGCGAAGACCGAGGAACCGCGCGCGCTGGGCTTGATCCATGCGTCGGCGTGTATCGATATGAAAAGGTCGGCTTTCACGCGCCTGGCCTTCTGCACCCTGACGTGCAAGGGAACGAAATAATCGTTGTCGCGGGTCAGGTAGGCGCGCATGTTCGGCTGCCCGTCGATCAGCTTTTTCAAGCGCCGGGCGATGCTGAGCACGATATCCTTTTCGCGCGTGCCGTTGCGGCCAATGGCGCCCGGGTCCTCGCCGCCATGGCCGGGATCGAGCGCAACGAGGATGGGACGGTTGTTGCGTGGTTCGGGCGCGCGCGGCGGGGGCGCGGCGGGCGTATTGGGCTTCTTGGCCACGGGCGGCAGCTTTTGCCCGGGGACGGACGGCACCGGCGCGTCGGAACCTGAACTTTGCGCCAAATCCTCCAGGACTTCGGCCAGCGGGTCGGTGTCGGCGTTGTCCATGATCGCCAGCAGGGGGTCTTGCGCGACTTTGGGGTACAGGTCCAATACCAGCCTGTATTTGTAATCCCCTATGGGCTTCAGGGTGAACACCTGGGGGGCGATGGGCTGTTTCAAGTCCATGACCAGGCGCACGACGCCGGGCCGGTTCTGGCCTACCCGCACCGACTGTATGTAAGGGTCGTTGGGCTTGATCTTGGAGACCAGATCGTTGATGGTGGAATTGATCGACAAACCTTCGATGTCCACCACCAGCCGGTCCGGGTTGTCCAGCGTGAAATGCTGCGCCTTCAATTCGCTGTCCATTTCCAGCGTGACGCGCGTGTACTCGTCGGCGGGCCAGGTGCGCACCGCCACGATGGTTGCGGCGCGGGTCAATGACGGGATGACGGGCAGGACCAGCAGCGTGCCCGCAGCGGCGATCAGCCGGCGCCGCGAGGCGCGCGGGGCGGCGATTCCTGTTTGGAGAGGGCGAGTGTCGTCAGCCATAATCTTCCTTTGTCGCTGTGGGCAGTAAGGCTGGCGTGCCGCCCAACGTCCGCGTATTCGAGATGGATATCCAGGTCGGGCGGCGGCAAGAGGCCGCCTGCTTGCTCCGGCCATTCGATCAAAACCACTGATTCTTTATCCAGTATTTCTCGAAAACCAGCGTCTACCCATTCACGAGAATCGCTAAATCTATAAAAATCAAGGTGATAGAAGTATAAGTTAGAAAGATTATAGCTTTCAAGCAAGGCATAGCTAGGACTTTTTATGCGGCCCTTGATTCCGGCCGCCCTGAGCAGCGCCCGCGCGAAGCTGGTTTTGCCCGCCCCCAGGTCGCCGCGCAAATGGATGCGGCCCCCGCGGCTGCCGGGCCCCAAAGCGGGATGGGCGCCGCACAGCATGGGGGCCAATTGCGCGGCCAGCGCGATCGTGGCCGCTTCATCCGGCAATTCCAGCCGTATGGACTCCAAGGGGGCCTCATTTGTCTTCATGATTTTTGTCTATCGATATGAACCCAGCGTTAGCCACAATGGAATGGTCAGCGCCGACAGCAAGGTGCCCGCCGACATGGTCACGGCGACCAGGCGGCCATTGCCGCCCATTCTTGCGGCCAGGACATAGGACGAAGACGCCGTCGGCAAGCAGCTAAATAGCAACAGTATCTGGCTTTCGGTCGTGGACAGATTGAGCAGCCACGCAATGGCAATGGCCGCCAGCGGAGTGATCAGCAGCCGCACGGCGGTAACCCAGCCCATCAACGAGCCATAGCCCCGGCCGCCGCGCAGGGACAGCGTCGCGCCGACGCATATCAGGCCTATGGCGATGGCGCAGGCGCCCAGCCGGTTCAGGGTGACGTCCACGGGTTTGGGAATGGGCACTGAAAGAAAATTGCACGACAAGGCCAATACGGTGGCGATGATGAACGGATTGCGGGCGATTTCGCCCATGGCCTTGCCGCCGCTTTGCCGGGCCAGGCCATGAACCGCCGCCACGTTCGAGATGGGTATGGCGAAGCCGACGATCAGCGCCATGATTGTCTGCCCGGCGGGGCCGCCTATGCCGCTGGCCAGCGACAGGCCCATGTAGGTATTGAAACGATAGGCGCATTGGGCCACGGATGCGTGCGCGAGGGGGTCGGGCCGCAGCACGGGCACGGCCAGCCAGGCCATGGCGATGCCGAATCCCATGACGCCCAGCGTGGCCTGCAACAGGGTGTATGCGCCCGTCAGGCTCAGCGGCGTCTGCGTGAGGGAGTGGAAAAGCAGAGCGGGAAACAGTACGAAGTACACCAGCTGTTCGGCTCCGCGAAAAAACTCGGCGGAAAACTTCAGTTTATGGAACAGCAGCCAACCCAGGGCGATGAGCAGGAAGTCGGGCAGTACCAGCTGTATGATGGACATAAAAAGCGTTCGAACGAAGAAAGAAGCGCGCCGTGAGGCCTTTGCAATGTTTGATGCCGCAGGCGCCCGGACCGGCTCCGGACGCAAGACAGAGATCGTTGATACCTGTTATCCTGCGGCTCTGGAATGAGCGAGCTTAGCCTAAAACGAGCAGCTTGTTTCTAAAACTCATGTTATCTACGGAGAGATTAAACACATGGCCAAATTCCAAAAAAGATTCGCCGTGCTCGCTCTGGCCGCTGGTGTCGCATCCTTATCCAGCGCCGGCGTCGCCTATGCTGCGGAATACCCCTCGCAGCCCATCCGCGTCATTGTGCCGTTCGCGCCCGGCGGCTCGACCGACATTGTCGCCCGCATCGTTACCCAGCGCATGGGCCAGGAACTGGGCCAGACCATGGTGGTCGAGAACAAGGGCGGGGCGGGCGGCGCGATCGGCGCCGTCGAAGCCGCGCGCGCCAAGCCGGACGGCTACACGCTTTCCATCGCCACGGTATCCACCATGGCGGTCAATTCGGCCTGCCGCCCCAAAGATCTGCCCTACGATCCTTTGAAGGACTTCATGCCGATCACGAACTTCGCCAACGTGCCCAACGTCATCGAGGTCAACCCCAAGTTCCCCGCCAAGAACTTCAAGGAATTCGTCAAAGTCCTGAAGGAAAACCCGGGCAAATACTCGCATGGCAGCTCGGGTACATGTTCCGTGCTGCACTTGTTCGGCGAAGCCTTCAAGCAGGCGACGGGCACGGACGCCGTGCACGTACCGTATAAAGGCTCCGGCCCGGCCGTCACCGACGCCGTCGGCGGCCAGATAGACAGCATGTTCGACAACCTGCCTTCCTCCATGGGGCAAATTCAGGCCGGCGGCCTGCGCGCTCTGGCCATCGCATGGCCCGAACGCCTGAAGAGCCTGCCGGATGTGCCGACCTTGGCCGAAGAAGGCTATCCCCAGCTGAACCAGCCCGCCTGGTACGGCCTGCTCGCGCCCGCCGGCACCTCGCCGGAAATCATCAAGAAGCTGCGTGACGCGGCCGTGGTGGCCCTGAAGGATCCCAAGGTGGTCGAAGCCCTTGAAAAACAAGGCGCAGCGCCTTCCGGCAACACCCCGGAAGAATTCGCCAAGGAAATCAAGGAGCAATACGATTGGGCGAAGGAAGTGGTCGCCAAGGGCAACATCAAGCTCGAGTAGGGCGGCTGCATCGGTATCGGGGCCTGAGCCGGGTCTCGGTTCCGAGCCGGGTTCTGGCCCCAAGTCGGGCTCCAGCACTGAGCAGGACCCGAATCAGATCCAAGCCAGGCCCAAGCGCTTGCCCCGCTCCTTCGTATGGGGCGAGCGCGGCCGGATCAAGGCGGCGCTACCATGCGCCTCTCCCCTGCGGCGAAAAGCCCCGGCCTACAGGCCGGGGTTCTTCATTCCGGCGCGGCCTCCCACCTTGATGGGCGAGGCCCGAAAGGCCGGGCTTCGCATCCCGGCTTTTCCTTCTTCAGAGTGTTTTATAATCTCACACCCAACCGCGTCCCGTCCCTGTAGTTAAATGGATATAACTTTCCCCTCCTAAGGGAAGATTGCAGGTTCGATTCCTGCCGGGGACGCCAGCAGTACCGAGCTGTTGCGCGCAATAGCGTAGTCCATCCGCCAAGAGCGATTCGGTTCGGGACGTCGTTAAACTATTGGGGTATCCCAACCAACCACGTTGCGTGGGCACAGCAATGGCAAGAGATAAGTGGGCTCAGTAATGGCAATAGAAGACCGTAAGCCGTGGTATGAACAGGGAGAAAATCCGGATTATCGCTTTTCGCTTGCCAACGAACGTACGTTTCTTGCCTGGATTCGGACGACACTGGCCCTCATCGCCACAGCAGTCGTTCTAGATCAGATCGGCTTGCATTCACCTGACTCATCGTTAATACGGCGCCTTGGCGTCGTACTTTGCCTAATTGCGCTTGCTCTTAGTGCGAGGTCATACTTTCGATGGCGCGCTAACGAAATTGCTATGCGCCACGGGCGGGCGCTGCCGATTTCGAAGGTCAATGCCGCGGTAGGAATTTCAGTCTCTCTCATCGCTGCGTGCACGATTTACTGGATTGTTCAACGATGAGAGACCCCGGTCTACAACCCGAGCGTACGCACCTCGCATGGGTTAGATCGAGTCTAGCTTGCCTCGCTTTATCGGCTTTCTACCTGCGTGGGACCATAATCTCCGGGCTTACATTGGAAGGAGTCGTTTCGGCTATGGTTGCCATATCAAGCTTGAGCGTTGCTTCTATCGCATTTCGCCGAGCCAAGGATACTCAAAGCAGTACGGATTCGATCAGGCGGACTCAGGCATGCTGGGTCTCCATCTGGCTGTCTGCGACCGCATGCTCGTTGTTAATCCTGATGGTTATCAGGGCCTAGTGCGCAAATTTCAGCAGAGGCTCCAATGCATCGGTGTTGGACGCTGTTAGTCTATGTCGCGCAGGCTTGCGCCACCGAACACAGGCCCAAGTAACCCTTAGCTTATTCCGCAAAACCTGCGCCAAATTGCCCTACGAAGCTTGCGCCGACACTACTTAATTCGCTCTCGTGATCCTCCACCTGGAAATACCGCCATGTGGAGATCGTGTCTCCGTATCTGTATGCGCAGCGTAGCGGTGGCATTAGGCATAGGGGCCCCCCTTGCTGCACAACTTTGTCTCCAGCGCATTGATCTCTCCCCTGGGTATGCCGCGACCGTCCCGGTCTACCATCAATACTTGTACTCAAAATATGAATATCGTATACAATATCGTTTTTTGTATGTAAAGCCATGGAATCCAAACAGGCCAGCAAAACCAGTTTGCGCGACGAGGTCTACGAGTCCGTCAGGTCTCGTGTACTGGGCATGGTCGGGCAAATCGACGCACCGGTCCGTGTCCGCGAGGAAGAGCTTGCCAAGCAACTGGGAGTGAGCCGCACGCCGGTGCGCGAGGCGTTCCTGCGTTTGGGCGAAGAGGGCATTCTTAATATCCAGCCCCGAAAGGGCGCCTTATTGATGCCGGTCACTCGCCAGGAATATCTGGAATGGCTCAAGCTGCGTGAGGAACTGGAGGCTTTTGCGGCAAAAGAAGCGGCGTTGAATGCATCGCAGAGGGATGTCGATGCGTTGCGCGCCATATTCGCGCCTTTTACTGAAGCGAATCTCGACGAGCGCGTTGCGGAATATGCGGCGGCCAACGTTGCGTTTCACCAGGCCATCATTAAATTGGCGGCCAACAGCCTGCTGGAAAAAGTCTGGAAATCGTTCGGCCACAAGCAAATGCTCAGGACGAAAACCATAGAAAGACTGAACAGGGCGCGCTGTTCCCTGCGCGAGCATCATGCGTTGATCGACGCCATCGAGGCCCGCGATGCGGCGCTTGCCGCCGAGCTCGCCCGCCAGCATGTTCACGGCCTTTTGGAGCAGACCCTGGCCGCTCATACCGATCAAGCTACGGAGGTTTAAGTTAATGAAGCTGCTGACATTTGCCGATGGTGAACTCACCCGCGCGGGCTGCGTCCTGGAGGACAGCCGTATTCTGGATGTCACCGCCGCCTGGGATGCCTGCGACCATCCGTTGCGCGCTTTGGATGCTCCCAGAGACGTGCTGGGCCTCATTGCTCTGGGCGATCAGGCAGACGTAGTGCTGCCCCTGCTGCTGCAAGCAGCCCGCATGGCCCCGGACGCGCCGGTCCTGGATGCGGACGGGCTGTCCATACTGGCGCCCATTCCCCGCCCAGGCAAGAACATATTTTGCGTCGGGCGGAATTATCGCGCACACATCATCGAAGGCAATATCGCCCGCGGCCGCGATCCCGAATCCTTCCCCAAGGCGGCCGAGTTCTTCACCAAGCCGCCCACCGCGGTGGTGGGGCATCGGGCCGGCGTCAGCCGGCATGCACAGCATACGAATATGCTGGACTATGAGGTCGAGCTGGGCATAGTCATAGGCAAGGCCGGCCGGGATATTTCACCCGACGCCGCCATGGATCATGTCTACGGCTACACCATCGTCAACGACATCACCGCGCGCGACCTGCAGGCCCTTCATGGCCAGTGGTTCAAAGGCAAGGCGCTGGATGGAAGCTGCCCCATAGGCCCCGTCGTCGCCCTGAAGTCGTCGGTGCCGGATCCGGGGGCGTTGACGCTGGAACTCTCAGTCAACGGTGAATTGCGACAGTCGGCCAGCACCTCGGATCTGCTGTTCGATATCCCCAGTATCATCGCCCAGCTATCCGCGGGCATGACCCTGGAGCCCGGCGACATCATCGCCACCGGGACGCCGTCGGGCGTGGGCTTCGCCATGGATCCCCCTCGCAGTCTGGAACCGGGCGATGTCATCAGCGCCCGCATCGAGTCGATAGGCGAGTTGATCAATACCATTGTTTAAGGTGTAGTGTTATGCGTAAAAACGTGATTGGAGTATGTGTCGCCGCGCTGGCTACTTTGGCCGCCGTTCCGTTCGGCGCCTTGGCGCAAAGCTATCCCGCCAAGCCGGTAACCATTATTGTTCCCTTCCCGGCGGGGGGAACCCTGGATAATCTGACTCGCGCTCTGGGCCAGAAATTGTCCGAAAACTGGAAGCAACCCGTCATCATCGACAACAAGCCCGGCGCGGGTACGATGATCGGGACGGAAATCGTGGCGCGGTCCGCAGCGGACGGCTATACGCTGGGCATGGTGGCCAACAGCTTTGCCATCAACCCCAGCCTGCATGACAACCTTCGCTACGATACGGTCAAGGACTTCGCGCCGGTGAGCTGGGTGGCCTATACGCCTCATATGCTGGTGGCGCATCCCGACGTGCCCGTCAAGACGGTGGACGATATCATCAAGGCCGCGCGCGCCCAGCCGGGGAAATATTCCTTTGCGTCGTTCGGCAACGGCACTTCGCCGCATATTGCGGTAGAGATGCTGAAAGCCCGCGCGAAGATCGATGTGCTGCACATTCCCTACAAGGGGCAGGCTCCCGCGCTGACCGACCTTTTGGGCGGCCATGTCGACATGATGTTCGCGAACGTTCCCGATGTATTGCCGCATGTGAAGTCCGGCAAGCTGCGCGCCATAGCGCTGGCCGACGACAAGCGCATCGGCTCGGCTCCCGACGTTCCCACCTTCAAGGAACAGGGCATTGACGATTTCAATTCGAACTCCTGGTTTGGCGTCGTGGCGCCAGCCGGAACACCGGCTGACATCGTCGGGCAGATCAGCGCCGAATTCGTGCGCGTGCTGGGCCTGCCCGAAATCCGCCAGCGCCTCGCCGAGCAAGGCCTGGAGGCGGCCGGCACCACCCCGAAGGAATTCGCCGATTACCTGAAGGCCGAGATGGACAAGGCCGCGGCGCTCGTGAAGAGCTCCGGCGCAAGCGTCAATTAATGGCAACGGCGCCCCACAGCGGGGCGACACATCACTACTATCCGAGAGGACTCACTATGGCTAAGCAAATCATCAAATCCGACAAGGTCACCCCGCCTCGCGCGCCCCTGTCGCCCGCGGTGCGCACCGGCAACCTGATATTCGTTTCCGGCCAGCCCGCATTCTATGGGGATCGCCAGATCGCTGAAAATGACTTCGACGCGCAGATGCACCAAGTCATGGCCAACGTCAAGGCCTTGCTCGAAGAAGCCGGCAGCAGCCTCGACAAGATCGTGAAGGCCAATGTGATCCTGAAGCGTTCCGAGGATTTCGCCCGCATGAACGAGATCTACCGTACTTATTTCAAGGAGGGCGAATACCCGGCTCGCACGACGATAGCCTGCGATATGGGCAACCCGTCCTTCCTGCTCGAAATCGAGTGCGTGGCCGAAGTGTGAGCCTAGGTCGGGCCGCCTAGGTCGGGCCGCGCAGGTGGGGCCGCGCAGGTGGGGCCGCCTAGGGGCCGCGCAGGAGCGGTCCGGCTGTGTCGTTCAGGCCAGCCGCCTGGCTGTCCCGGTCATCACGCCCGCCTGGCGCTCGGCATGCCGGCGGGCGCCTCGGATGCCGTAGGCGGAGCCGGCGGCTATTGCTGTATGGCTTCGATTTGCACCAGCAGCTTCACTTCGTCGGGGACGCCCATGTCCAGGCCCCAAGTCATGCCCCATTGGCTGCGCTTGATGGTGGTTTCGAAGTCTCCCCCGCATACGTGCACTTTCAGCACCGGCTGGTCGTAGCAGTTGAAGCTGGTGCCTTGCAGCGTGACGGGCACGGTCTTGCCCAGCATGCTGAGCTCGCCTTTCACGGCAGTGAGTTTGCCGCCTTCGTAGCTGAATTCCTTGCCGATGAATTTGGCCTGCGCGCTGCGAGCCACGTTGAAGAAGTCGGGGCTGCGCAAGTGCTTGTCGAAGTCGGGCGTGCCGGAACTGATGGAATTCAGATCTATGGTGATGTCGGCCGCGCCTGTGCCGGCCTCGCGGTCCAGTTCCACATAGCCGTCCACGCGATCGAAGCGTGCGCGCAGGGTGGACGTATTGAAATGCTTGACTTCGAAGTTGACAAAAGTATGTGTCGGTTCGATGTCATAGCGTACGGTTTTCGCCTGCGCGCCCGCGGCCGCGGCCAGGCCGCCCAGGGCCAGAACAACGGCGCCCGCCTTCAGTGCTGTCAAATGCATGAGATCCCCTTGCAGAAATAAAGCTCGATGTTCCCCCGCGTATTCTTCGTATGGCGGGAAATCATTCCATCATAAGTGAGTGCGTCATCACCCACTAGTGGGCCAAAATGATAGTCATTGTCCCATCAATGGAATGAATGCGGATGCGACGCGTGTCGGCGGCGCTCGCATTCGCCATTCAACTGGCGTGCTTGGGCAGGGCGGCGGTGACGGGCTGCGCCGATAAAAGGTCCACCAGCACCGCCGGGGCAAGGCCCAGCAGGTAGCCGCGCCGGCCGCCATTCAGATAGATCACGGGATATTCCAGCAGGCTGGCCTCCATCCACACCGGCATGTGCTTGCGCGTGGCAAAGGGCGAGGTGCCGCCCACCAGATAGCCCGAATGCTTCTGGGCGGTTTCCGGCGAGCACGGGGCGATCTTCTTGACACCGGCCTGGCGCGCGAGGTTCTTCGTCGATACTTCGCAATCGCCGTGCATCACCACGATCAAAGGGCGTGCGTGTTCGTCTTCCATGATCAATGTCTTGGCCACCTGATGCGGGTCCAGGCGCAATTGCCGCGCGGCCTCGCCGGCGCCGCCGTGGTCCACATAATCGTAGGGGTGCTCGGAGAACGGGATTCCTTTCTTTTTCAGCAGCTGGGTCGCCGGTGTTTCGGAAACGTGTTTGTCTTTGGCCATGGGACATATCCTGTGCTCAGGCGCGCGGATGATGCTTCGCATGCAAGGCCTTCAACCGTTCGCGCGCGACATGAGTATATATCTGCGTGGTGGAAATATCGGCATGGCCCAGCAGCATCTGGACCACGCGCAGATCCGCGCCATGATTCAGTAAATGCGTGGCGAAGGCGTGCCGCAATACATGGGGCGACAAGGGCGCATGGATATCGGCCTGCAAGGCGTATTTCTTGACGATCAGCCAGAAGGACTGGCGCGTCATCCCGGCCGCGCGCGCCGTGACGAATAGAGCGTCGCAGCGGCGCTGGCCCAGCAGGGCGGGACGCGCCTCCGCCAGGTAGCGCTCTATCCAGTGCTGAGCTTCGGCGCCCAGCGGCACCAACCTGTCCTTGCCGCCCTTACCCATCAGAACGCGCACCACGCCTTCCGTCAGATTGACGTCCAGCACGCCCAAACCCGTGAGTTCACTGACGCGCAAGCCCGTGGCATACAGGGTTTCCAGCATGGCCCGGTCCCGCAGGCCCAGGGCGCTGCGTTCATCCGGGGCTTGCAGCAAGGCTTCCACTTGATCTTCGGTCAGGGTTTTGGGAAAGCGCGCCGCCTGCTTGGCGGCATGCAAGGTCAGGCAAGGGTCCTTGCCCACCAGGCCTTTGCGCAAGGCCCACAGATAATAGCGGCGCAGCGCCGCCAGGCGGCGGTTCGCCGTGGTGGCCTTGCTGCTGGCGTGCCGGGCGGCGAACCATTCCTGGATGTCGGCGGTGTCGGCCTGCTCCAGCGCCTTGCTGCGCTTGCCATGCAGCCACAACGCGAACGCGGATAAATCCTGCCGATAGGCCGACAAGGTGTTCTCGGCCAGGCCGTCTTCCAGCCAGGCCGCATCCAGGAAGGCGTCCAAAGACGGGGAGGGGGAGAAATCAGCAGCCATTGCCATCGTCGCGGTCGGAGACGACATCTTATCGCACCCGCGCATCGGACGACCGCAACCGCGGAGAAGAGGACCGCGCCCGCCGGGTTGAACCCCCTGCATGCACGCCTATCGTGCACCGGGTCAGCCTCTGCATAATCGCATTTGACACGTCGTTATGTAGGTATATATATTACGGCTGTTATCAGTCGGCTTTCATTGGTCACAGTTTTCATCAATCGCGGTTTTCATCGATCGGCATACGGCGTTACGACTTCCGGAAAAGGCGGCAGCCGCGGCGGTATGCGTTGCGTGCGCGCCCGCCTGGGAAATCGATAACGCCACACAAAAGGAATAAAAGCTATGAGGACGATTTCCAAATTCAAGCGGATTGCAGCCGCTTCAGCGCTGCTGGCGTGGGGCTGGCATGCCCAGGCCGCCGCCAGCGACCTGTTGGTGGCGGCCGCGGCCAGCCTGACCAACGCCTTCACGGAGATCGGCGTTCAGTTCCAGCAAGAGCATCCAGGCACCAAAGTGCTGAGCAGCTTCGCCGGTTCCGATGCGCTGGCGCAGCAAGTCATACAGGGCGCGCCCATCGATGTTTTCGCATCAGCCGACCAGAAAGCCATGGACAAGGCCGTCCAGGCCGGAAATATCGACGAGTCCACCCGCCGCGACTTCGTCCGCAATGAAGTCGTGCTGATCGTGCCGGCCGCCAACGAACTCAAGATCAATTCCGTCGCCGACTTGAAGGGCGCGAGCGTCAAGCGCGTCGCGCTGGGCAATCCGGCCACGGTGCCGGTGGGCCGCTACACCAAGGCCGCGCTGGAACACACCGGCAACTGGGACACCGTGAAGCGCAATGAAATCCTCGGCCAGAACGTCCGCCAGGTGCTGGACTACGTCGCGCGCGGCGAAGTGGATGCCGGTTTCGTTTTCGCCACGGACGCCGCCATCATGCCCGACAAGGTGAAAGTGGTTGAAAAACTGGCTTCTCCCATCCCGGTTCTCTATCCCATTGCGCTGGTCAAGCGCGACGGCCGCCATCCGCTGGCCAAGGATTTCTATGACTTCGTCTTTTCGCCCAAGGGCGAGGCGGTACTCGCCAAATACGGCTTCTCCAAACCCTGACCGCCAACCGGCCGCGTCCGTCCATGGCTGATATCGCCACACCGCTGCTGCTGTCATTGAAGGTAGCCGGCTGGGCCACCCTTCTTTCGGCGGTGCTGGGCGTCGCGGTGGCATATGCCTTGTCGCGCTGGCGATCTTCCTGGTCCGATGTGGTGGATTCGGTGCTGACCCTGCCCATGGTGCTGCCTCCCACGGTCATCGGCTATTACCTGCTGGTTCTGCTGGGCCGGCGCGGCTGGCTGGGCTCATGGCTGGCCGATATGGGCATCGTGCTGGTCTTCACCTGGCAGGGCGCCGTGATCGCCGCCACCGTGGTGGCTTTTCCCATGGTGCTCAAGGCGGCGCGCGCCGCCTTCGAGGACGTGGACCACGCTTTGGAGCACGCCGCCCAGGTACTGGGCATCAGCGCCGCGGGCATATTCTTCCGGGTGACGCTGCCGCTGGCCATGCGCGGCATACTCGCCGGCGTGCTGCTCGCGTTTGCGCGCGCCCTGGGGGAATTCGGCGCCACCCTGATGATCGCCGGCAGTATTCCGGGCAAGACCCAGACGCTGTCCATCTCCATCTATGAAGCGGTGCAGGCCGGCAACGACAGCCTGGCCAACGTGCTGGTGTTGACCACATCGCTGGCGTGCATCGTCGTGTTGCTGATCGCCGGCAGGCTGGCGCCCGACCGTGCGCGGATGGCGGTTGCAAGGGGGCAGGCGTGACGATCAGTCTGCACATAAAACGCGACCTCGTGGCGGGGCCGCGCCGCTTCGCGCTGGATGTCCGCATTGAATCCGCCGCCCGGCGCATTGCGCTGTTCGGGCCTTCCGGCGCCGGCAAGACCTTGACGCTCAAGGCGATTGCCGGCTTGATGCGGCCGAATGCGGGCTATATACGGGTCGGCGGGCTTACCTTGTTCGATTCGGAACAAGGCATATGTCTGTCGCCGCGGCAACGCAAGCTGGGCTATCTGCAGCAGGATTACGGCCTGTTCCCGCATCTGACCGTGGCGCAGAATATTATTTTCGGCTTGAAGAAGGGCTGGCTGAATCCGCGCGGCGGCGCATTGCCGGCCAGCGCGCAGCGCTGGGTCGAGTCCTTCGAGCTGGAGTCCATCCTGCAAAGCTATCCCACGGAAATATCCGGGGGCCAGAAGCAGCGGGTGGCGCTCGCGCGGGCGCTGGCGGTGGGGCCCAGGCTGTTGCTCCTGGATGAGCCTTTGTCGGCCCTGGATGTGGGGCTGCGCAGCCGCATGCGCGAAGAGCTGGCCGAACTGCAGGCCAAGCTGGATATCCCTTCTATATTGATCACGCACGACCCGGCGGACGTGCTGGTTCTGGCCGACCAGGTTTTCCGCATACAGGACGGCCGCGTCGTCGGCGATTGCCGGCCCCAGGAGTTGCAGGCGCGTTTGCGAGCGGGTCAGTCCAGCACGCCCAGCATGACGCTGGACGCCTTGAAGATCGCATAAACGTCGTGGCCTTCGCGCAGTTCCATAGCCGCCAGGCTTTCCATGCTGAGCGTCGCGGCGATCACATGCCCCGAGGTCAGTTC
>Ga0182735_1001213_pt1 | contig 17714 bp, 15 predicted proteins | sample eDN5th30CKraftMG_FD_128524 | JGI IMG/M metagenome (GOLD analysis project Ga0182735, IMG submission 128524) | Enriched Miracle-Growth compost microbial communities from Emeryville, California, USA - eDNA 5th pass 30_C Kraft MG (version 2) (version 2) ... | reverse complement strand
TTGCGTTCGTCCATCACAATCTGGCCTTGCTGCGAGCCGTGCCAGCGGATCTCGCCGCCTCTGCGGCCCGGATGCTTCTCGCCGGCGACTTCCGTCGCCGAGATCACCAGCAGTTGCTCAACAAGGCTACGGCCGGCTTCGTGCATCAACTCGTCGATGCTCGCGCGGGTGTTCTGAATCATATCGAGCATGGGCAACAGGAGCTGACTGTTCTCGGCAAAACAGGCACGCAGTCTTTCCGGGTCCTGCTTGGGCACCACGTGCAACGGCGCGCTGGCGCGTTGCGGCTTCTTCTTGATACGCTTCATTTGGCGGTTCTCCTTGGTTCCCTGTCCGGGAAGTTGGTCGTCGAAACCCGATTCTCTCGGATTTCCAACGGGGAACCGCCGCCTTCAACCTTCAACTACGCCTGGGACATTGCCATTTTCCGAGTTCCGCTTTGCATATGAGTACGCCATCGCCGCTATGCCTAGCGCCCCTGCGTGTGTTGCCATATGGAAACCATCGGCGAGCAGAGCCATCGATCCGGTGAGGTAACCGGCGACGATTTCTCCAACCATCATAACGAACGTAAGTCCAACGACGGAGCGCGTCCGCTTTGCATTTTCGTCGTGTGAGCTGCCGAGAAACGAGTGCTCGTGCCCAAGCGGCGGCGTGCTTTTAGAGTCTTGCATTAGAACCCTACTTCGTGTATCGACGAATTGCCTCGATCAGCGCATCAACCCCTTGCGCGCGCTGCTGGTCCGTCAAATCGGGATGTGCCACATGCTCCCGCGCATGCGCCTCAATAATCTCGTCCAGCAGACCGTTCATGGCACCGCGCGTCGCGGCCACAAGATGCAAGACCTTTTCGCACTCCACTTCCGATTCAAGCGACCGTTCAATTGCCTGAACCTGCCCGGCAATGCGTCGGACGCGCTTCAGCAGATTATCTTTCCCTTCAGCCAAGTGAGCCATACCATACCCCCTATCGGTATCTATTCTAGCGGATAATCGTTCGCGCTTGCGTGGCACCCCGCTATTCCGGCCAATAAGGCGTCCCCGTCCCGTCCCCTGAAAGATCGTCTGAGTTGATCGCCGTACCGCCAGAAGTGTCAACAGTTTTATGATAAACACGTGTTGACAATTTCAATTTGCCCACATATTGTGGACTCATCACACGAGGCGATTCGTTCGACAGCAAACCTCGTGGTGAATGGCAATTTTCTTCTTGGAGATCCGGGATGGAGAATGTTGGCTTGCCGTCTAATTCGCGCCTCAGGCCGGTTTCATACGATCTATTGTCGATTCTTATTCACTGGACGATTTTTGCCCTGGTTGTGACCGTATGCACGATCGGTTTTCTCTTCTACCAGCTTGATTACAAAACCTCGCAAGCTTATGCGAACTACTATTACTGGCATCGCTCATTGGGCGAGATTATCTTCGTACTGACGATAATCAGTGTTTTCCGCCGTACGACACGGACGCCACCGCCGGATTTTCCTGACGTCCCGTGGCGAGCAACCGCCGCGCGAGTTACCAAAAATCTTCTGCTCGTGCTCTTAATTCTCGTTCCCGCATTCAAATTATGGCGGGGCGCATACGGAACAATGGGGTGGACGTTTTTCGCCTGGCACGTACCTGGAATATGGCCCCTGAACGAGCCGCTCGGCCGCTTCCTAACGGCAGCGCATTACTACAGCGCGCTGGCCTTGATCTTCCTAAGCGCTTTGCATTCGTTGGCAGCACTTTGGCATCATTTTATTAAACGGGATTCGTTGCTCGACCGAATGAATCCGCTATGAACTCACCCAAGGAGAACGATATGAGAACCACCACTAGCGGTTTCAAAATGAAGAGCGTTCTGGCTGGCCTGACGGCACTTTTGGCCACGGCGGCTACTTTCGCCGCCGAGCCCAGTGTGGCAACTTTCAGCACACCCGGGTGGGACACCAAATACCTTATCAAGGGACAGCAGCCGTTCAAAGTGGCGACCCTTTCCCTCGATGTAAAGAAAAAGTCCAAAGTGCTCGTTCAGTTTTCTAGCGAAATTTCCTCGGAGCACGCCGAGAATTGCCCATGCTACATGCGTGCGCTGGTATCGATGGACGGAGCCAAGGCCCGGCCGATCAAGCGTATCAACGTCGGCAGCCCCGCCACGCATGAAGTCGACAAGTATGACAATGACCGTCAAAATCTCGATGGCACGACCATGTTCGACGCGGAACCGGGCAAGCATACCTATGAACTGACGTTTCAGCAGGTCGACACCAAAGGCAACGACCTGGAAATCTATTATCCGAACTTCCATGTGATTGCGTTTCCGAACTGATCGAACTGGCTTCACTCCTGCTCTAATCATCCCGTCGACAGCAGACACGCTAGCATTCAAGGAGAGGTCATGATCTCCCAAAATGGATTCTCGCTCATACTCGGAATGGTGGTCCTCCTGACGTTCAGCGCCAAGTCGTCCGCAGTAGCCGAGGGTATTCCCGATACCCTCAAGAAGGCGGGTGAACTGAATGTCGGCGTCAAATGCGACGCGCCTCCAGCCGCCTTCCTAGATTCAGACGGAAAGCCTTCAGGCATAGACGTCGATTTTTCCCACTATATTTCGCAGCATGCGTTCAACGATCCGAATAAGGTCTCATTTACCTGTGTGACTTCGGCGACACGAATACAAATGCTGACGAGCGGAAAAGTCGACCTGATCATTGCAACGATGTCCCCGACTGATGAGCGCAAGCGTGTCGTGGACTTCACCGATTCGACGAATTGGGGAGCAGCGGGGATCCTCACCCGCAAAGGCGAAGATTATTCCCGACTGGAGGACTTTAATGGCAAGACACTCATTTCCTTGAAAGGCGGATGGCAAGCTCAATATCTCAAGGAGCATTACCCGCAAATACATCTGGTTTTGCTGGATAGTATGAACGACGCGATAACGGCCATGAGGCAGGGACGCGCCGACGGGCTGGCGGAAGACGTAAAAGCGCTGCTGCCCGCGGTTTCCGGGATCATGATCTCGCCTTGGCAAAGATCGCCTACGGCATAAGCTGGGGCGCACCTGCTGTCCGAAAAGGCGACAACTCCCTCCGCCTCTACGTGAACAAGATGATCGAGCAGGCGAGGCAAGATGGAACCTTCGCGACCTCGGTTAAAAAGTACACGGCGGGCGACCTTCAAGAAGCCGTGCTGCGCGGTTATCTCCAGCCTGCTCCCGACGGAAGTACACCGCAGAACTCCGTCTTGAAATAGCGTGCAGCAGAGGATCTGACGACGCCCCGGCGAGCCGGGCGTCGTGCTTTAGCGATCGGCAATCGAGTTTTCTCGAAGTCATTCCTCTCCATTAGGATAACTAATCATAATTCACGCGGCATTCCGTGCTGCGACGCTCCAACTTTTCGACGATCACATTTTCGAGAGGCGCTCTATGAGTGACATCGAGGTACGAAACCCGTTTGGTGGGCAGCTTGTATTTTCGCAGCATTCAGAAACCGTGGAAGAGGTCGACGTAAAGATTTCACTACTCAACGAAGCGAATCGAGCATGGTCAAAATTGAGTGTAAGTATTCGAGCCGAACTCATTCGCAAGGCGCTCGAATACTTCAGGGAAAACCACGAGAGCATCGCTCGCGCGATCACCGCGGAAGTGGGCAAGCCGATACAGGCGGCTGACGACGAGCTCGAATACATGATCGAGCGAGCTGAAACGATGTGCAGTTTCGCCGAGAAAGGTGCCCTTTCTCCACTTTCGTCGGTCGGCGAGAATTTCGAAGGCTGGATCGATTATCGTTCGAAGGGTGTTGTGTATGTCATCTCGCCGTGGAACTACCCTCTTTTTTGCGCGATCAACGGAACCATCTGTTCCCTTCTGACGGGCAGCACCGTCCTGCTGAAACACACAACGGCGCCCTCCGTTGGCCGCCACTTCCAGAACGCATTCAATTGCATGGGCGGCCTCGAGAACCTGCTGTTCGCAACGATCATCGATTACTCGGTGTCCGCCCAAGTTATCGAAACGAAGGACATCAACCACGTCATATTTACGGGCTCCGTAGATGGCGGTCGAGCCATTCAGGCCAGTTTGGCGCGCCGTGCGAATAGCGATGTCCGAAACCCGTTCCTTAGTTACTCCCTCGAACTCGGCGGCAACGATGCCGCCTATATCGCGGAAGACGCCGATCTTCCCTACGCAGTCGATTCGACGATCAATATCGGTCGATTGCACAATTCCGGCCAGTCTTGCTGCGCGGTCAAGCGCGTCTTCGTGCATCGAAAGCATTACGAGGCGTATCTTGCGGCCGCTAAGGAAGAGATAGCGAAACACCGTTTCGGCGACCCCATGGATCCACAAACGACGCTTGGTCCGCTTGTGGGAGGCGAACAGACCGTCGTTCGTCTCAAAGCGCTGGTCGACGATGCCCGCAAAAACGGCGCTCGTCTGATATGCGGCGGAGAAGTCGTGATCGTCGACAAGACGTCGTTCATCGAGCCGACCCTGCTGGCCGACGTAAGCATGGACATGAAAGTGATGGACGTCGAGACCTTCGGCCCCGTGTTGCCAGTGATGGTCGTCGAGTCGGACGATGAAGCGATCCGGCTCATACAGTCCAGCCAATATGGTCTCACTTCCGCCATCTTCACCGATTCCCGGAGTCGGGCCGAACGCTTCGTACGCCAGATGAATACCGGCACCGTGTTCGTCAATCGCTGCAATTTCGTCGATGCCCGTTTGGGTTGGATCGGATATGGCCGATCCGGCAACGGCGCGGTTACGCTCTCGCCTCTCGGATTACAGACGATAAGCAATCCGCAGTCCGTCAATATCGATCCAAGCCGTTTGCGCAATACCTGAAAACTCATCATTTCATCCACGTCGGGGAAACAATGAAGCGACTCTTGGCGATGTCTATCGTAGGTACGCTGTCCATGCCGGTATTCGCGCAAAGCAGTGTCACGCTTTTCGGGATTATCAGCGATGGCCTGAATTACACGAGCAACGATGGCGGCAAGCACGCCTATCAGCTCACCAGCGGATATATCCAGGGCACGAGAATCGGCATGCGCGGCACGGAAGACCTTGGTGGCGGAATGAAAGCGACCTTCTTCCTTGCCAATATCTTCGACGTAAACAGCGGCAAGCTGGCACAAGGCTTGATCTGGGGCCGGCTCGCCTACGTCGGGCTCGAATCGACACACTTTGGTAGCGTCACGCTGGGCCGCCAGTACGATTCGGTCGTCGACTACGTCGCTCCCCTGACGGCAAACGGAAGCTGGGGCGGCTATCTGTTGTCGCATCCTTACGATAACGACAATACCGACACCTCCAATCGGGCGAATAATACGATCAAGTACACCAGCATTAGTTTTGCGGGCTTCACGTTCGGTGGAACCTATAGCTTCAGCAATGCGCCCGGTTTCGCCGACAACAGAGAGCAGAGCTTTGGCGCCAGATACGCCTATGGGCCTTTCACTTTCGGCGCCGGCTATCTCAGTGCATCCAATCCCGGCGTCGGAACGACAGGCGCGCTCACCAGCACCGATAGCATCTTCGTCGCAAGTCACATGCGGACGTTTGGCGGAGGCGTGAACTATGCGATTGGAAAGGCGCTGCTCGGGCTCGTCTACACCCGTACGGACTTGCAAAACCCGCTTTCCTCGATCTATGTTGGCTCACTGAATCTCGCATCCGGCCAGCCGCTCGACTATCTCCGGTTTCAGAATTTCGAGGTCAACGCGTTCTATCAATTCACGCCTGCGTTCTCGGTGGGCACGCAGTATATTTTCACCGAGGCGTCGGTGACCAGTGACGCCGGGCGCTCCGATCTACACTACCACACCACGGGCGTCAGCGCGGACTACGCCTTGTCCAAGCGCACCGATGTCAATCTCCAGGGTGCCTACATGAAAGTTGCGGGCGGCGAGTCGGGGACGATACTCGATCGCGCGTACGTCCCGGGCGCGGCGGGTGTTTCCTCGTCGGACCATCAATTCGTGATCCGTGTCGGATTGCGCCATAAGTTTTGACCTCGCGGCGGGCGTTCGCGCCCTCCCGCGGGCGGCGCGAACGCGAAGGACGCCCATGTGGACGTCGCGAACCGGCTTCGCACCTCACTTATGGCTTGAGATGAATCTCCGTGCGCGATCGGTGGCAGGCGCAGTAAAAAACTGCTCGGGCGGGCAATCCTCGATGATCCTCCCTTCATCCATGAAAACGATGCGATCGGCGCAACGACGGGCGAAGCCCATCTCGTGCGTCACCACGATAGATGTGAGGCCGTCTGCGGTCAGGTCATCGATGATCGAAAGGACCTCGCCCACCGTCTCGGGATCCAGAGCCGAAGTGGGCTCATCGAACAGCATCACGTCTGGCTGCATCATCATCGATCGGACGATTGCGACACGTTGCTGCTGCCCGCCGGAGAGCTGGGCCGGATAGGCCTGCGCCTTGTCTCGCAAGCCGACTCGATCGAGCCATCCCAGCGCCTTGCGCTCCGCCTCCGATGCCGACATGACACGCTCGCGAATGGGCGCGAACATCAGATTCTTCAGGACGTTGAAATGCGGAAAGAGGGAATAGTTCTGGAAGACCATTCCCATCTTTTGCCTGACCCGCCGCCACGAACTTTCACCTAGCGATTCGATGCTATCCCCGAGGAAGTGGATCGTCCCTTCATCCGTTTTCTCCAGCCCGTTAAGACACCGGATGAAACTACTTTTCCCTGACCCGCTGGATCCCATGACGACGATACGCTCGCAGGCCGACACGGACATGTCGATACCCTTGAGCACCTCAAGACTTCCGTAACGTTTTTTCAATGCCTTAACTTCGAGGACGGGTGTATCCATGCATGCCTCCTGTGTTCAAGCCAGACGACTGTTTCATGAAGGTTGGGTTGAGCGGTTCAATCTCCGCTCAAGGCTTCTGGTAAGTCTCGTCAACGTCGAGCCGGCCGCAAAGTACAAGACCAGGATGAACGTATACACCGTCATCCCCGGCATCCCGCCCTGGAAGTAAGCGGCGCGTTCGATGATGATCTGGGCGCTCTTGAGTAATTCAGGGGCGCCGACGAGTGCGCCGAGCGACGTCGACTGAAGCAGCACGGTGCAAAGCCCTGCGTATGCGGGAATGATCGGGCGAACGGCCTGAGGCACGACAATGAATGCAAAAACGCACAGCCTCGACAGTCCGAGTGCGCGAGCGCTTTCGATCTGATGTGCGGAAACGGCGTTGATGCCGCCTCTCACGATCTCTGCGCCATTGGCCCCGCCCCAGAGTGCAAGACTGACCACGGTTGCTTCGATCGGCCCGAGTTGCAGACCGAAGATCGGTGCGCCGAAGAAAACGAAGAAGACGTTGACGATCAACGGGACGTCTCTCAGAAACTCGATGACGATGCGAAATGCGGTCCTCACCGCCGAATTCTTGATCGTTGCAAGTCCGCCAAAAATGACCGCAATCAACGTTGCCAGTGCAACACTCGCGGCGAACATCGCTAGGGTGAGAAGCGCTGCTTTCGTGAAGAAGCCCGCATTCGCATAAATCAATTGTATATTCATTTTCTAAAGCCTCGCCCCAGAGAATGTTCCACCAGATTGGCGACGGCCGACATAGCGAGAACGACGGTTAAATATCCGACGAATAAGGCAAAGAAATTTTCCAAGCTTCGATAAGTGGAAGCGATATTGTCCATTGCCACATAGGTGAATTCCGGAACGCCGATCGCTGTGAGCAATGCGGAGTTTTTGGTAATCGATACAGAGGTGTTCATCAACGCGGGCACTACCGTCCGCGTTGCAACGGGAAGCATGACCGATATATAGATCCGCAAAGGGTGAATACCGAGTGAACGCGCTCCCTCGATCAGAGCGCGCGGAAGACTGAGGAGCGCCCCGCGGAGATTTTCGGTTTGGTACGCGCCACCCCACAGCGAAAGCACGATAATTCCGGAGAGCGTGGCATCGACGCGTATGCCGATTTCCGGAAGCCCGAAATAAAAGAAGAATATCTGGACTAGCAGCGGCGTATTTCTGATTAAGGCAATGTATCCTCGTACGCACCGATAGGCAAACGGGATTTCGAAATAAAGAATTGCTGAGCCGATATAGCCCAGTATGAGGGAAAAGAAGATGCACGATAACGCAACGACAACTGTCATCCGTAATCCAACCAGCAATAGCGGCAGCGCCGTGGCCAGATACGACCAGTCAAAATGTGAAGTGGTATTCATGCATTATCTCAATGTGCGCGAGATTGGCAGCGTCTCGGTCCAATAATGAGCATCCATTCCAGTCCAGCCTCTTTTGTAGAGTACGAAGCACAGAATTAACTGTCAACAGTTTTATTGAATAAATTGTCGACACTTGCTATCCTTCGGGTAATCAAGGAGAGCCAAATGCAAAAAGCCGTGGGCAATTCACCCTACCAATCCCAGGAAGTGACACCAAGGCGCCTGCCGCTGGTCGAAACGGTCGCCAAAGAGATATCCGCGATCATCCTCGAGGGAGAACTCAAACCCGGCGACAAGCTAAACGAAGTTGAGATTGCGCGGCGCCTGGGAGTGAGTCGAGGTCCGGTTCGGGAAGCAGTTCGTCAGCTTCAGGAAGCGGGGATCCTTCAGCCGGAACCCTTCAAGGGTTCGTATGTACGGAGTTTGAATCAACGCGAAGTGGCGGAGCTCTATGCGTTGCGCTCTCTGCTAGAGAGCGCGGCGGTTGCCGAAGCGATTCGGCTTGCCACTCCGGCAGACCTCGCTGAAATTGAAGAAGCGCTGCACGAGACTGAAACGGCGGCATTGTCCAATGCCAAGAGCCGAATGATCGAAGCCGATGTTGCGTTCCACACCGCCATTTGTCGCGCCGGGCACAATGAACGAATCACGGCCACTTTCGTCAAGCTCGCGTCCGAGTTGCGGCTCGTGCACCTCTTGATGAATCCGGAACCCTCGCAGATGCGCGCGGTCGCGAAAAGTCATGCAATGCTTCTGAAGGAAATACGTTCCCGCGGCATGGAGCGCGCCGTCAACGCGATTCAACGGCTTCTCAATGACGAACGCGACGCGGTCTTGCAATACCTCGGGCCGCACGGCGACAGCGTGGTCGCGCCGGTCATCGACGTCGCCGACGAGCCGCTGCCGATCAACTCGTCGCTGGACGGGCGAATTACGGTCCGGCCGCATCGCCCGGACGACTTGCCGCTGCTTGCCAGGATGAATCGCGAACTGGCGGATGACGAGGGACATCGCAACAGGATGACCATCCCTCAACTCGAGCAGCGGTTCCGGCAGTTCATCGAGGATGGGTGGACTATCGACCTTTTCTATCTGGACGAGGAGATCATCGGATACGCGACGCATCGATATGAGCCCGATCCTTCCGATCCCAACGCGCGTCAGATCTACCTGCGGCAGTTCTACATCGTTCGCCATCGGCGGCGCGGCGGAGCAGGACATGTGGCTTTCGATGAACTCGTCCGTGCGCGATTCAAGTCCGGCGAGCGGATCTACCTGGAGGTGATCGAAAACAACCCAGGAGGAAAGGTGTTCTGGCTTCGCACGGGCTTCACTGTCTACGGCACGATCATGGAGCTGGCCGTGGATTCACGCGAGAAGCTCGAGTAGACGAGCCCTGCAGCTTCACGCCAGCCTCACGGTCATCCCGTGAGGCTGGCGCGAATCGCCTGGCACGGGACTAGTGACCTATTACGCGTTTGACTGCCACCCTCAAGTCCGCGTCCGCGTGCTTCAGCCGCGCAAGCCGATCTTCCAGTCGGGCGGTTTGTCCGGCGAGGGCGTCATTGTCGGCGTCGATCATTCGTTGCACCGAACTCGGCGCCGGGCCACCGACGCCGTTTCTGCGCGCGACGTTTTGAACCGGGTCCAATGCCGCAGCGATAGCGGACGCCGATATTTCCAGAGGATGACCGAGCTGTGCGTGAGCGGCGGCCTGTACCATATCGAGGTCGATCTGATTGGCTGTCTTGCGTGCATCGATCGCAGCATTGACGACCCGTGCGATGACCTCATGCGCTTCACGATAGTCGAGACCGCAATCCCGGACGAGCGTATCCGTCAGATCCGTCATGGTCGCGAAGTTCTCCGACGCATACTTGAGCATCTGTGCCTTGTTGGGCTGTAGCGTGCGGACGACTCCTGTCATCGCGTGAGTGGCTGCCATCATGGCGTCGATGGAACGCGGCTCCAGTCCCACGCGCGCAGCGCTGTACTGGTACTCGATGGCATTCAGCGACGTCACGATGGACACGAACGGCCCCATCGCCGCCGCAGCAGCCTGACGCGTTCTTTCGAGCGAATCTGGATTTTTCTTCTGCGGCATGATGCTGCTCGTGCCCGCAAACGATGGATCGAGTTCCGCCACGCGATATTCGTCGGTGCTCCAAAGCTGGATCTCCGATGCGAGGCGACTCAGGCTGCTCATGTAGATCGCATTGTTCGCCGCGAATTCGGCGATATGATCCCATCCCGCCACGCCTTCGATCGTATTGACGACAAGCGCGTCGAATCCGAGCAGTCCGGAAGTCCTTGGCCGATCGAGTGGCCAGCCCGTGCCGGCCGTTGCGGCGGCGCCGAGAGGGCATTGATTGATTCGCGCATACATCTGCTCGTAGCGCTCGATGCTCTTTCCCAGCCCTTCGGAATAAGCCATCAGATAGTGCGCCAACGTAATCGGTTGCGCTTCCTTGCGCTGCGTGTAGACGACCATCACGGTGTCGAGGTTATCGGCCGCCTTGGCGATGACCGACGCGCGCAGTGCGATGAGCGCCTCGATCGTACGATTGGCCTGATCGCGCAGGAACATCCGTTTGACGGCGTTCGCGAGATCGTTGCGGCTTCTACCCAGATGCATCTTCCCACCCACCGATCCCACGACCTTCTTGAGCGCGGCCTCGTACGGCAGATAAGTCCTCAGCGAGGGTTCCAGTTCCGCGCGCTCGTCGACTAAGGCGAGGCCGCGAAGAATTTCCGCGGCCTCGGACGTCTTGAGGATGCCGCACTCCGCCAGCATGACGACGTGTGCGTGATGAACCTGACTTTCATACGGGAACGTAGCGTCGACCAGCGTCTTTGCGGCTGCATCGAATTCGTAAAGCTCCTGGAATTCCGGAGCCTTGGCGACTGAACTTCTGCCAATCCGCGTTGCGTCGACGACGCCTTGCTTGCCTGTCATGGATGCGTGCCTCGATATCGTGTAGTTGATCAACCTGCTGTGTCGATGGACTGGATTCAGCCGCGAACGACTCGCTCCATCGTGGTGTCGTAGGGGTTGAATCCCGCCTTTGTCCAGAACGCTCTTCCGCCGGGATTCGTTTCGAGGACGTTGAGGAATATCCGCTCGCCGACCTTGAAGCGAGTGCGCATCAGGCTCTCGACCGCAAGTCGCCCGAGCCCGCAGCCTCGAACGTCACGCGAGATATAGAACTGCCGTAGGTGGATGTGATAACCGCAGGACTCTGCGTTGTCCGGCACCTGCCGGTACGTGGCGAACCCGACGATCTCATCGCGCCAACGCACGACATCGACCCGATACCCCTCTTCGTTGACAAAACGCTCGAATCGCCGTCGAAGTTCGTCGATGTTCATCGGGTTGCGGTGACCCTCGTCCTCGATCAGTTCCTTGTTCATCCGGGCCAGGAGATCGAATTGCGACGGCTCGGCCGCTTCGATCGTCAAATCTGTTGGAGGTGTGTCCGGCAAGCTCATCTTCGCCTCGTCGAATCGCGGGAATGAATTGATTACACTTCTTAAAGTGTTGACAGTTTCACGGCGATTATGATGTTTGTCAAGTCTCCGATCGCAGAGACGCCATTCTTGCAGTGAAGAATAAAAGTGTTGACACTTTGTTGTGTGCAGACAATGATCGTCCTGTGCACATCTAGGCGAAAATCCAGGCCATTTCATGACCGATATGATCCTCACCCCCGACTTCAAAGCTGAGCCTTTTTGGTGGGAGGCTGCCCGTCCCTTTGCTCATCGCGATGTTCCGCCCGAGCGAGTCGATCTTCTGGTGGTCGGGTCAGGGTTCTGCGGGCTCTCCGCGGGCATCAGGGCGCTCGAGCTGGGCCAGTCCGTGCTCGTCGTCGACGCCGGTCCTATTGGTGGAATGGCGAGTTCGCGTAGCGGCGCAATGCTGTCGAGCGGCCAGAAGTTTCTATTGAACGGCTCCTTTCGCGGGCTCGATTCCGACGCGCTGACAACCCTGTCGCAGATCCACGCCGAAGCATTTCAGCTTGTCAGATCGATGGCCGAGCAAGACAACGTCGATATGGACTTTCAGCAATCCGGACGTCTCTTCCTTGCCTCATCACCCGATGCGACACAACGGTTCGATGAGCAAGCGCGGATCCTGCGTGAACGGGCCGGGGTATCCGTATCGGTCTTGCAACGCGAGGAGCTCCGCAGGGAGATCGGGACGACTTATTACCACGGCGGTATGCTCGTCAACGAATTCGGCGGCATTCACCCTTCCAAGTTCGGACTCGCGCTCGCCAGGAAATTTCGGGCGCTAGGAGGGTTGCTTTCGTCGCACAATCGAGTCGTCGGGGTCACTAAACGCGCGGACGGCTGTTTTCAGGTTCGTTCGGAGCAAGGGGAATTGCTCGCCAAGCATGTCCTGTTCGCAACGAACGGCTATTCGGACTCAGCGTTAAGTCCTTTGCGGCGGCGAATCGCTCCGGTCGCTTCGTATATCATCGCTACCGAAAAGATTCCGGCTTCGTCGATGGACGAGATCCTTCCCCAACGCCGCATGTACTCGGATACAAAGCGAAACCTCTGGTACTTCAGGCCTTCGCCGGAGGGCGACAGAATTTTGTTTGGTGCGAGGCCGCGCGCCTGGGTGAAGAACATAGAAGAAGCTGCTTCTTCGCTTCGCGAGTTCCTGACGCGCCTCTTCCCGCAATTGGAGTCAGTGCGGGTGTCGCACTGCTGGACGGGAAACGTAGCGATGACCAATGATCATCTGCAACACATCGGCACGTTCAACGGAATCTTCTATGCAGTCGGGTGCAATGGTAGCGGGGCCGCAATCATGCCTTACCTGGGTAGGTTGGTGGTTGACCGCATGCTTGGTGTGCAGAAGACCCCTTCCTTGCTCGAACAACTGACCTTCAAGAAGTTTCCGCCATATGGCCAAACACCATGGTTCGTACCGTTGGGCGTGCTTGGGCTCGAATTTCTGGACTGGCTTGACGGCAGTAAGCATGCTTTCTCGGCAGGCACCCGCTCCATGGATGTGTGACGGACCGTAGGACTGAGTGTCATTCGCGTCTCTTCGACACAGAGCTCTCCTCTTGAAACGGTCGATGACGCGGGGAGCGAAACCCGAACACTGTCCTCGCGCGCCGCTGCACCGCTACCGGAACTTCCGAACATGGAGCCGACGAACCTCCTCTCTGCTGCCGAAGCGACAAAGCTAACCACGCACGAGCGCCGGCTATCAGTAACATATGAGACGTTCGTGCGACCAAGTCATGGTCGTAGTGAATGTCCGAGATTGGCCGGGCTACGACATGATGCCTGGATCAATGCGGCCATTTCGAGCGCAGTCTGCGCTGCCTCGCTAGGCGATCTGATGCTTGCGCGTTCATCGCTTCTCCCTTGCTGCGCGACCTCTTCCCGTCGATCAATGAATGGCTATGACACCAGTCGCTCGCCGTGTCGTATAGCCGCGATGCAGCCGCCCGTGTATTGCGCCGACTCTTTGTATTCAGAGCCGGTCGGTGTCCACCTTATCCGAAGCGCGCCTGCCTGCTTCCGTCTTTACCGCGTCCCTTCACTTGCCGATCGCCAAATCAGTTCCGCTTCGCTCATCGCCTTTCGTTCTCCGTCCGCTGTATTCGGCGCCCTGGTTCACGTGCGCCTTCTCGGCGTAGCGTTGGAGCTGGTTAAGTTCGAGCGCCGCCGTCTTGTCGGCCTCGCGGGACACTGCAGCCGGAAGGCGCTTTCCGTCGTCGGTGAAAATCTCGGCCTCGTATCGGGCACGGGATACAGCAACGTAGTACACGTCCCTGGCGGTGGTCAGCGAGCGGGTTTCAAGGTTAATGAGAACTTTGTCGCTCGTCAGTCCTTGCGCACTGTGGACCGTCGATGCGTATGCGAGCGCGGCATACATCGCTTGCGCTGCATCGAGCGTGATGCGCCGGCCCCCTCCCTCCACGATGATTTCGCGCTCGCGGATTTCCTTCACGGTCAATCGGTCGCCGTTCGCCAGATCGCGGTCCTTGTCGTTTCGCGTGATCTTGATCTGGTCGCCCACAGCCAACTCCGTGCGCTCGGGCTTGTACACCGAGAGTTGCGTGGTCTGTGCCGGTGAAAACCTCAGTACCACGCCATCCGGACCGCGCACGGTCAAGCGGTTGCCGGGACCCGTATCGAGCACGGTGTACTGATCGCCACGCCGCAAACCACTGCGGTAATCCCGCTCGGGAATAATGATCGCGCCCTTCTCGTAGTATTTGCTGTGCCGCCGCTCAGCCTGTGTCGTATCGAGCCGATCCAACAGCGTGTATTCCATGCCCCTGCCCGTCAAGCCGAGCGCCCGCTGGATGCCGTCGTTGATGGCCTTTCGGCTGTGGTTCGTGCCGGTGATCACGAGCGTTTCGGCACGCTGCGCCGGGGTCAACGCCGCGTAGGCTTGTACGATTGCGCCGTATCGTTCGCTCGAATCTTTGACCTGGTGGACGTGTGTGACATGCGCGAGGGAATCCGCGGCCTTGCCCACTGCCGCTAGTTCCACTGCCTTCAATAGCTCCGGGTCCTTCTGGCGCTGAATGATGCGAATCTCAGTCGATTGCATGCCAGCATCGAGAAGCTGTTCGAAGGGCTTGCCCGCCTCGATGGCTTTGGTCTGCGCCGTGTCGCCAAGAAAAACCGCGCGCGCACCGGTTGCCTCGATGACTTTCATCGCTTCAAGCATCTGACGCGCCGGGATGACGCCCGCCTCGTCAATGAACACGACGGTGTTTTCGTCAAGCTTCTTGTTCTTCGCCTTCAGAAACGATTGCAGCGTGCGCGCCTCGATACCCACATCCTCGAGCGCCTTCTTCTGACTGCCGTAGGGCGCGAGCGCGCTCACCCGATATCCGTAGTCCTCGAGCAACTGTTTGGCGGATTTGACCATGTAACTCTTGCCCACGCCCGCGAAGCCTGGAACGGCCATGAACTGGTTGACGGTGTCGGCGATGCGCGCGACGGCGCGGGCCTGTTCGACGTTGAGCCCTTCCCGCTCCGCGGTGCGGATATGCGTTGTCAGAAAAGCGTCGATCTGCTGTGCGGTGATGCGTGGTTCGACCTTGCCACGCCTGGAACGCTCGAGCGCAAGAATGTCGCGCTCACGGCGCTGCGCAATATGGGTCGTGTACCGGGTGCCGGTGGCCTGCAACCGGCCGTTCGCAATGCCGCTGTCCACGATCGCCTTAGCCTGCTCACGAGTGCGATCGCCCGTGATCAGCTCGGCAATCCACTGCTCGCGCGTGAGCGCGGGGTCTTCCGGTGCGGCTTTGGCCTTGGCGTCCTTCCCTTCTTTCCCGTCTTCCCCACCTTTGCGCGCCGGATTCAAGGACCGATACAGGGTGTCCTCTTTGATGAGGTGGCCGCCGTCCTTCGCGCGGTCGATCGCGGCGCGAATGTCGGTCACCGACAAGCGCCCATAGCCATGCTTCAAAGCGACGGCCAGCAAATCGTCGCCGGTCACGATTGCCTGCCGCTCAGTCAAGCGCTTGATGGCAAAGTGCACAGTTTGATTGGCGTGATACTCAAGCGGTCGCTCGATCTGCGGGGCGCGATAGCGTGCCTCGTTGCTGTCACTACCGAGGCCGTGGTGACCGGGACCCTCATTACCAGGGCCATCGTTGCCGACACCGACCCACTCGCGACTGTGAAAATCGATGCCCAGCTCCGTCGCCCGTGCCTGCCAGGCTGTGCGCACGTCGTCACGATCGATTTCGGTCTTGCGCTCACGCGTCTGCATAGCGGCGCGATCGCGCTGCTCGGGCGTCGCCGTCTTCCGGTCCAGTCCCCACTCCGCCAGCTTGGCGTCGATCTGGTTCCGTCGCCCGCTGAATTCGTGAATCTGGTGCTCGGTGAAATGGGCGAGATCGAATGTGCCGGTTCGGTCATAGCGCAGCATAAAGCCCTGGCACTCCAGCTCCTTCGCCAGCTCGGCTTTATAGACGTTGCCGAGATGACTTAGCGAATGGACGATGCCATCGTTGACGAGCGCGCGCCACTCGCCGTTTTGCCGCTGCGTCATGTTGAGCACAAACGCGTGCGTGTGCAGGTCGGGATCGACTTCGCGCGACGTTTCATGCCGGAACGTGGCGACAACGAGTTTGCCGGTCCGCTCGATGCTAGTCTTGCCATTCACCGTGTAACGCGCTGCCGCCAGCATTTCGGCCTCGCGCACGGCGGCGGCAACGGCCTTGTCATGTGCGGCGATGATCTTCTCGTCGCCGTGAACCAATGCCTGCAATGACACGCCCTTGGGCGCTGAGAAAGTGAGGTCATAGCCCAGGCGTTCTTTGCGGGCTTCCGAGGGCGTCGTGCGACGCAGTTGAGTGTGTTCGTTTATCCGACCGTCCAGAAGCTCGGCGAAGCGGCGCTGCTCGACCGTGCCGGACAGGCCCAAGGCCTCAGCGCCCTGCCCGTGCCATTGCATCGCGCTGCCGTCTTTGGCGTAGTAGTCGTCTGCGCTATCGGTGTAGTAGTTCACCACCTTGCCGACGTTTTGGCGCTTGATCGTCGTGATGTTCAGCATCAGGACGCTCCCATGATTTCGCCGTCGAGCGAGATCATCCCCGGCACGCGATGCTTGCGGGTGTAGGTCATGGGCTCGGTCTTGAATTTCGCAATCGGCAGGTCGCCGGGAAAGGCAAGGTAACCTTCGAGATTCGGCATGCGCATGAGCTCGGACGGGAGCACGACCAGTTCTGGTTTGATCTCTTCGTTCTGGCTGCTGGTGCCCGCCCCGCCAAACGTCTTGCGACTGCGGCCCGCGCGATGCCGCATCACTTCGTGCTGGCCGAGCGCACGCGCCATCTTCTCTGCGGTCTTTTCGCCCATGCGACCGATGGGAAGCGCCACCATTGTCCGATGGTTGCCGAGCATGGTTTCGGCGAGATTCTCGCCATAGACATCCACTAACTGCGTGTACGTCTGATAGCCGGACACGACGCGCAAGCCCTTCTTGCGACCCTTCGTCAGCGCGTCGCCTAAGGTCGGCAGTCGCGCCAATGATTCCAGCTCGTCCAGATAAACCCACATGCGCCGGTTTGAATCGGTGCTCATGCCGAGCACGCTGCTGAAAATGGTATCAACGAAACAGGAAATCAGCGGGACCAAAGCGGCGCGGGTATTCTCCGTCCAGGTGATATACAGATTTCCCCCGTTGGGATCCGCGATCCAGTCGCGCAATGAGAAATTCCCTTGCGGCATTTCGAGATGCGGCGGGATTTTGTTACTCAGCACAAATCGCGCACTGCCGGATGCCCGGCTATTACCCGTGAAAAGCGCCTGGGCGTTCGTTCCCTCAACAAATGCTTCGAGTTCTTCCAGACTCTTGCGATTCGTCCACTCAAAAACCTGATCCATCGTCGGATGGCGCTCGGTGGCATAAACCTTCCGCGCTACTTCGGCGAATAGGAGGCGCCCATAGTCATTCCATTCTTCCGAATCCGCACTGCCCGCCCGTTGGATAATCGAAGCGGAATAACG
>Ga0182735_1001212_pt1 | contig 17717 bp, 15 predicted proteins | sample eDN5th30CKraftMG_FD_128524 | JGI IMG/M metagenome (GOLD analysis project Ga0182735, IMG submission 128524) | Enriched Miracle-Growth compost microbial communities from Emeryville, California, USA - eDNA 5th pass 30_C Kraft MG (version 2) (version 2) ... | reverse complement strand
TGGCCGGTTCGGTTCGCGATGCGCAGACATGCCGCGACTGGGGCCTGACCTGGGGCTCGCATTCCAACAACCATTTCGATGTTTCCCTTGCCATGTTCACCCATGTGGCGGCGGCCGCTCCGGGGCGGGTAACGGCCATCGACACGCACTGGATATGGCAGGATGGGCAGCGCCTGACGCAAGACCCGCCGCGGATCGTGGACGGCTATGTGCAGGTGCCCTCCAGCCCGGGGCTGGGCGTGACGCTGGATATGGAAAAAGTCGAAGCGGCGCACCGGCTTTACCTGCAGCATGGCCTGGGCGCGCGCGACGATGCGCAAGCCATGCAGTACCTGGCGCCCGGCTGGCAATTCCATCCCAAGCGGCCCGCGATGCTGCGCTGAGCGCGGTTTGACTCGGGCTCCGGGGCGCGGGCTCGTCCGCGCGAAGGCCCTGCTATGCGGCGGCCCGGAAAGCCCGCGGCGGCTTGCCGAACAAGGCTTTGAATTCCCTGGAAAAATGGGAGCTGTCGGCGAAGCCGCAGCTCAGTGCGATATCAGTGATGGTGTCGCGCGTGTTGGTGATGCGCCATTTTCCATACTGCAGCCGGATCATGCGCTGCAGCACGGCGGGCGTGGTGTTCAATGACGCTTTCAGGATGCGTTCGAGCTGTCGCGGGCTGACCCCCACGTGGGCGGCGATGTCGGCGACCGAGGGCAAATCGTCGATGCGCTGCTCGATGTAATAGACGGCCTTGTGGACGCGTATGTCCTGGACATTGTCCAGGTCGACATAGAAATGGGCTTGCGGCAGCCGCGCCGGGCGGATGGTGAACAGCATCATATGGCGCAGGGCCTGCTGGGCCTTGTCGCGGCCGTAGTGCCGTGTCAGCAGATACAGGGCGAGGTCGATGGCGGCCGTGGAACCCGCGCAGGTGATCAATCGCCCCGCATCGATGAACAGATGGTCGTTCTTGCACTTGATGCCGGGAAAGCGGCGCTGGAATTCGCTGATGACATTCCAGTGCACGCATACCTCGCCTTGCTGGACCAGGCCGGCATGGGCGATGGCGAAAGTGCCGGTGCACAGGCCCAGCAGGGGGATGCCCTGGCGATGGGCTTGCACCAGCCAGTTGGACAGCTTGGCGGAATAAGACGTCGTGTTGGCATAGCTGTTGCCGCCGCAGACCGCGATATAGTCGAAGCCGCCGACGTCCTGCAAATCCGACAACTCGCCGTGCAAGGTGCCCGCGCTGGACCGCCGGGCCAGCCCGTCCACGCTCATGATGGACCAGTTGATCAGAATCTGCCGGCTCTTGCCGCCGTAGTCCGACGCCAGGCGCAGCACGTCCAGGAAGCCGGCGAAGGCCGTCAGCGTGAATTCGTCCAGCAGGACTATGCCGATCCGCAAGGGCTTTTCCGCGGCATCCTGTTTGACGGCGTCCCGTCTGGCATCCTGTTTGATATGGGCGATGGACATGAGCCTCCTGTGCTTGAAATGCATGCGCCGCCGCGATTGCCGGGCGGCGCCGGGATATCCGCCTCTTTGCTGCCGCGCCTTCCGCCCCGCCGCGGCGAATGCCGCCTCGCGATGTCGTTAATATACTGTTTTTTGTCCATCCTATTCAATTTAAAGTCGTGGTTCGATCGCATCATGTAAGCCCGGCATGAGACACGTGCTAGCTACGCGGTCCGAAGGGGCCGTATTCGAGGAGGGCAACATGAAAGCACTGAACAAGACCAAAGCATTCAACAAATATTCCGTCGCCACCGTGTTCGGAGCCATGGCCATGGCTACCGCCGCACAAGCGCAGGACTTGCGCGTCGCGTGGTACGGCGGCAACTGGGGCGACGCGTTCCAGAGCTGCATCGCCGAGCCTTTCACCAAGGCGACGGGCATCAAGGTCATCCCGGAGATCGGGACGTCGAACACGACGCTGGCCAAATTGCGGCAGCAGAAAGGCCAGCCTGAAATAGACGTTGCGTTTCTGGACGGCGGCATCAGCGAACTGGCCGACGCGGACGGGCTGCTGCGGCCGATCAAACCCGACAGCGTACCCAACCTGGGCAATCTGCAGAAGCCGGCGGTGTACAAGAACGGCAGCGGCGACAACTTCGCCGGCGGCATCGGCTACTACTCGCTGGGCATCGCCTACAACAAGAAGGAGATCTCCAAGGCGCCCGCATCGTGGGAAGAGCTCTGGAACCCGGACTACGCGGGCGCGGTGGTGATTCCGTCGCCCGCCAACTCCGCCGGCATACCTTTCATCGTCTTTCTGGCGAATATCTGGAAGACGCCGCTCAGCGACCTGACGCCCGTCTACCAGAAGCTGAAGAAGCTGGATGTCGCCGCCTATTTCGATAGTTCGGGCGCCGCCAGCAACTCCTTCCAGTCGGGCGAAGCCGTCATCGGCGCGCATTTCAACGTCGGCGCCTGGGGGCTGGCCGACAAAGGGCTGCCCATCGGCTTCTCCGTGCCCAAGGAAGGGGTATGGGCGACGGATGCCCGCGTCCACCTGGTCAAGGGTTCGCCCAACCAGTCGGGAGCGGAAAAGTTCATCAATCAGGCGTTTACCAAGGAATCCGCCCAATGCCTGGCCAAGAACCTGTATCTGGGGCCGGCGGTGAAAGACGTGCAGGTCGACGCAAGCGTGCAGGAAAAAATGCCCTGGGGCGTGAACGGCGATATCTCCAAACTCAACCTGCTGGACTGGTCGGAGATCAACAAGCTGCGCGCTTCCATCACGGACGCCTGGAACCGCGAAGTCGTTCGCAAATAATCAATAATAAATAGTCGATAAACCATAGAGACGTTGTGCGCGGCCCTGGCTGCGCACCGCCGGCATTCGCCTTTTTCTTTGATCGGGGATCATTCGCCATGGCAGCGCTATTGTCCGTTCAGCATGTCACCAAGACTTTCCAGCGTAAATACAAGGCCCTCAACGATGTATGCCTGGATGTGCAGCAGGGCGAGTTCGTGGCGCTGCTGGGCCCCAGCGGCTGCGGCAAGACGACGCTGCTGGCGACGCTCGCCGGTTTTCTCGAGCCCGATACCGGCAGCATATTCATCGACGGCGTCGATGTCACCGCACTGCCGGCGCACAAGCGCACGCTGAACACCGTATTCCAGAGCTATGCGCTGTTCCCGCATATGACGGTGCTGGACAACGTGGCCTACGGCCCTTTGCGCGCGGGCATCAAGAAGGCGGAAGCCCACCGCCGCGCCCTGGAGGCGCTGGACATGGTGGGCCTGCAGGATTTGTCCGGCCGCTATCCGGCGCAGATGTCGGGCGGCCAGCGCCAGCGCATCGCTCTGGCCCGGGCCATCGTCAACCGGCCCAGGCTGCTGTTGCTGGACGAACCGCTGTCGGCGCTGGATCTGAAGCTGCGCAAGCGCATGCAATTGGAGCTCAAGGCGCTGCAGGAAAAACTCGGGATCTCTTTCATTTTCGTGACGCATGACCAGGAAGAGGCGATGGCCATGGCCGACCGCATCGTGGTCATGAACCAGGGGACCATCGAGCAGGTCGGTACCGGCGACGAAATCTACAAGCAGCCGCGCAGCCGCTTCGTCGCCGATTTCATTGGCGATGCCAACCTGCTCGCCTGCGAGGCGGTCGACGGCGAATTGCGCCTGTCGTGTTGCGGCATGGCCGTCGGGCGGGCGGCGCGCGCCGGGCAGGGCGGGGTCGTGGCCATGCTGCGCCCCGAAGACATCGGCGTATCCCGCGAGGCGGCGGAGGGTTCGGCGGGCGTGGCCAAGGTGGAGGACGTCGTCAATATCGGCAGCCACACCACGGTTTATCTGGACCTAAACGGCACGGCCATTGAGGCGCGCCGGCTCGGCGCCAATGATCTCGATCTGCAAAAGGGCGACGCCGTGCATGTCCATCTGCCGGCGGAGCGCGTCCACCTGGTGGAGGCATAAGATGTCGTCGCGCGCCGCCCTCATCTTGAAGCTTGCAGCAGCGCCCTTGCTGTTTTTCACGGTGTTCTTCCTGGCGCCGCTGGGCGTGGTCCTGGTCTCCAGCCTGATGGACGCGTCGACCGGCGCGCTGTCCGGCGTCAATTACGCCAAGGTGCTGCTGGATCAATACCACTGGGATGTCATCCTGACCACATTCCGCATTGCGCTGTTCGCCACGGCGCTCTGCCTGCTGGTGGCTTACCCGCTGGCATGGTATCTGGTGCGCATCGTGCGCTCGGAACTATGGCGCCGCATCTGCATCATCGTGCTGATCGTGCCCTTGTTCACCAGCAATATCGTCCGCTCCTTCGGCTGGATGATCATGCTGGGCCGCAATGGCATGGTCAATGATTTCCTCAGAGGCATGGGCCTGGTGGAGCGCCCGGTCCGTTTTCTGGGCGCAGAGCTGGGCATCCTGATAGGCCTGGTCTACATCCTGCTGCCGTTCGCGGTGCTGTCCATAGGCACGGCGCTGTCGCGCATCGACCGCAGCCTGGAAAACGCATCCAAAGACCTGGGCGCCTCCCCCGCGCAAACCTTTTTCCACATTACTTTGCCCTTGTCGCTGCCGGGCCTGGCTTCCGGCGCCATCATGGTGTTCGCCCTGGCGGCCAGCGCCTATGTCACGCCGGCGCTGCTGTCGGGCGGCCGCGTCACCGTCCTGTCCATGCTGATCTACCAGCAGTACAGCACTGTATTCAACTTCAATTACGGCGGCGCGCTGAGCATCGTGCTGCTGGTGCTGACGCTCGCCCTGGTGGGCGTGGCCAATCACATAGGCCGTGTCAAAGGAGAACGCTGAGATGCCCGCAAGAATTGCAGTCAGATTCGTCGCCCTGATCGCCTTGGGATTCCTGCTGCTGCCGCTGGTGGTCATCATCGGCTCGTCCATGACCAGCACCGACTACCTGAGCTTCCCGCCCCAGGGCCTGACGCTGAAATGGTATGGCGCGGTACTAGCCGACAACACCTACATGATGTCCTTCGCCACCAGCACGCTGCTGGCGGCCTGCGCCACGGCCTTGGGCGTGCTGATCGCCATACCCAGCGCGCTGCTGCTGGCCAGGCATGATTTCCCGGGCAAGGCCTTGCTGGCCGCCGTGTGGTCGGCCCCGCTGGTGCTGCCTTATCTGGTGCTGGGATCGGCGCTGCTGCAATTCACCGGCTACCTGGGCTTCGCGCAGACTTTCTGGGCGCTGCTGGTGGGGCATGTGCTGATCGTCACCCCCTTCATCCTGAAATCGCTGTCGGTCGTGCTGACGCGCGAGCATATGGAATTCGAACGCGCCTCGGCGGATCTGGGCGCATCGCCTTGGACGACTTTCCGCAAGATAACCCTGCCCTTGATGAAGCCGGGTTTGATCAGCGGCGCGATTTTCGGCTTCATCACTTCGTGGATCAACGTGGAGCTGTCCATGTTCAACACCACCGCCGTGCTCAATACGATACCGGTGCAGCTTTTCAACTATGTGCAGTATTCCGTGGATCCTTCCATCGCCGCGGTTTCCGCCATCACCATCTTCATTTCCATCGTCGTCATCACGTTCGTGGACCTTCTCGTGGGCCTGGACGTTTTTTCGGACAAACAACAGCGCAACTGAAAACGCAGGAGAACGCAGCATGCAACAGCAGGACATTTTCGACGTGATCTACACGCACACCGAGGGCGAGCCATTGTGCATCATCCACAGCGGCATACCTTATCCCCCAGGGTCCACCATCCTGGAAAAGAGGGCCTTCCTGGCTGAGCACTACGACTGGGTGCGCAAGGCCTTGATGCGCGAGCCGCGCGGCCACAACGACATGTTCGGCGTATTCCTCACCCCTCCGTCGGGGCCCGACTACGATGCGGGCCTGATCTACATCGATGGGGCGGCGTATTCCCATATGTGCGGCCACGGCACGATAGCCGTCGCCATGGTGATGGTGGCGCTGGGCATGGTGCCGCGCAGCCAGACCGGCAAGACCATCGTGCGCTTCGAGACCACCGCCGGCCTGGTCGTGGCCGAAGTGGATTCCGTCGATGACAAGGTGATATCCACCCGCTTCGAAAATGTGCCGGCCTATGTCGAAGCCCAGGACCTACATATCACCTTGCCGGGCTACGGCGACCTGAAGGCCGACATCGTCTGGGGCGGCAATTACTTCGGCATCATCGACCTGAGCTCGTCCGGCTTGCGCATCACGCCCGACAATGGCAAGGAACTCATAGAAATGGGGCTGATCGCCCGTGAGCAGCTGAACAAGCAGTACAAAATCCAGCACCCCACGCAAAAGCACATCAACGATCTCAATTTCATGACCTTCTGGCACGAGCCCACCTTGCCCGGGGCCATGTACAAGAATGTGCATGTGTTCAGCGGCGGCCAGCTCGACCGTTCGCCCGGCGGTACGGGAACCAGCGCCATGATGGCCATGTTCGAAGCGCGCGGCAAGCTGGGCTTCAACCAGCCCATCAAATCCGAAGGCCTGCTCGGCACCGGCACGTTCGAGGGCTGCCTGCTGGGCGAGGTCGACCTGAACGGCAAGCGCGGCGTGCGGCCCACGGTGAAAGGCACGGCCAGCATTCTGGGCACGGCGCGCTGGGTGATCGACCGCAACGACCCCGTGGGCGCCGGCTTCGTGGTGCGCTGAGCAAAACGGCGGGATGGGTCGTTTCCGGCCCGTCCGCTGTTGAGTCGGGAACTGCTCAGCTTGCGTCCGGCTTGTCGTCCGCATAAGTTTTATCGAACTCCCAAACTTCGGGAAACCCTATAAGCCGGTTGAACGACTCAAAATCATACAGACGGCCTTGCAGGGCGCTGGAAGAGCCGTCCCTCGACAGCGCTTCGTAGGCCTGGGCCAGCGCATGGCCTGCAGCCAGAAACCCGGTGGCCGGATAGATCGCCAGCTTGAACCCCATCTTTTCCAGTTCGTCCTTAGGCAGCAACGGGGTGCGCCCGCCCTCCACATTATTGATCAGGACAGGCTTGTCGATCGCGGCGGCGATCCGGGCCATTTCCTCGGGAGATTCCGGCGACTCTACGAAGAGGATGTCAGCGCCGGCTTGTGCATAGGCTTCGGCGCGCCGCAAAGCTTCATCTATGCCCAGCGTCGTCCTGGCGTCGGTGCGGGCGACAATCAGGAAGTCGGCGCTGGAACGCGCGTCAACCGCAACACGTATTTTCTTGACCATGTCTGCGGCTGGTATCACGCGACGCCCTGGGGTATGCCCGCACTTCTTGGGAAATTCCTGGTCCTCCAGCTGTATGCCCGCCGCTCCGCCCGCTTCGTAGCCCTTGATTGTGTGCGCGACATTCAATAAGCCGCCATAGCCCGTGTCGCCGTCGGCGATGAGAGGAGTATGAGCGCATTGCGCAAAGGCGCTGGCGCGGTTCACCATGTCCGTGTAGGTGGCCAGCCCCGCATCGGGCAAACCCAGATAGGAGGCGACGGAGCCATAGCCCGTCATGTAAAGCAGATCGAAGCCCATGCTGTCGGCCAGCCGTGTGGAAATCATGTCGAAAATGCCGGGCGCGACCAGGATGCCGGGTTCCTTCAGGCGGGTGTTAAGGCGTTGACGTTTCTCGGCTGCGGTGATCATGGAGGCTCCGGCTAGGGAATAATTCATATGCTGACCCCAAGATTGTATACAATAGTCGTGGAAATATTAACTGTTTTTTAACCATGGGCTCGAACATGGGTACTCGTTCCAACGGTAGGGAAGCTCGCGGGAGGCGAGGAGCTGGCAAGCCGCAAGGCCGGCAAAGGAGAGAACGGCTTCCCGCTTGCGCGGCACTTCCGTCTGACCGGAGCTTGAAATGAAGACATCCACCCGGCACGGCCATACCGCCGAAAGTACATATCAATGGATAAAGGGCCGAATACTGCAAAACCATTGGCCAGATGGCGCTCCGTTGAAGGAAGGGGACCTCGCCCGGCAGATTGGGGTCAGCCGGACGCCGGTGCGCGAGGCGTTGCGCCGCCTGACTCTGGAAGGCATGGTCGAAACCGTGCCCAATATGGGAAGCCGCCTGCAGAAATGGAGCGACGAAGATTTGAACGATATCTTCGGCTTGAGGCTGCAGCTCGAATCCTATGGCGCGCAACTCGCGGCCGCGCGCATTGCGCCCGATGAAGTCGAGGAGCTATATGGCCTGTGCGCCGATATGGAGGAATGCCAAAGGCGGTGCATGGCCGATAGCCCGGACGTCTCGCTCTGGCAGCGGCTCGCGGTACTGAATGAGCGGTTTCATGTGGGCGTGCAGCGTGCCGCGCACAGCGAACGTCTGGAAACCTTGCTGCGGCAAGTCATCTCCGCGTCACTGGTGCGGCGCACGTTCAGGCTCTACGAGCCGGCCGAAATCGCCCGCAGCATGGCTCACCATCGGGAACTGGTGGATGCTCTTGCCGCGCGAGATCCGGTCTGGGCGGAGAGCGTAATGCGTGCGCACCTGTCCGCCGGATATCGGGCCGCCCAGCGCTGCGTCGCAAGCAATACAGACGGCGATCCAGCGCAGGCGGGACAGTACTGATTGACTTAAAATTTTTTCATTGTATACAATCGGTCAGTAAATAGGTTGAACGACACTTTCGTTGCGGCAAGCCGGCTTGGTATCCAAGTGCGAGCCACGCGCTTCGGGGCGAGGTCGGACAAAGCGGGATGAACGCGGATAGAAGCAGAAACAGGCAGCCGGGCGAATTGCCGGGCGCACCATGAATTACCGTGCAGGACGGCCAAGCCCCGCACATATTTCCCCAGGAGGAGATCACCATGCAGCAACGTATATTCAAATCACTATGCTTGTCGGCCTGCGCCTCGCTGCTGATGTGCGCCAGCCTGTCGGTCGAAGCGGCGCGCACGTTGAAGGTGACGCTGCAGGTCAATACCAAACACCCGGTCGGCGCGAATATCGTCTATTTCAAGAATCAGGTCGAAAAGGCCTCCAACGGCGAAATCAAGTTGCAGCTCTACGACTCGGCGCAGCTGTACAAGGGCAGCGAAGTTCCCCAGGCCGTGTCCTCCGGAGCCATAGACATGGGTCTGGTGCTGATCGATGAATACGCCGGCACCTTGCCGGCCACCGGCTTGTTTTCCGTCGCCTTTCTCTTTCCCAGCTACGAGGTATTGGGCAAGGCGGCCGCGCTGGACAGCCCCGTGCGCAAGGAAATCGATGAACTCATCAGGTCGACCGGAACGCGTGTGCTGTGGTGGCAGGACTACGGCCCGGTTCAATTGCTGTCCAAGGGAAAGCCGGTCGTCATTCCGGAAGACATGAAAGGCAAGAAGGTGAGGGTGCTGGGCAAGCCGTCCGGCGACTTCATCAATGCGGTGGGCGGTATTCCTGTGAAGATCGGCGGCTCGGAACAATTCATCGCCTATCAGCGCGGCACCGTTGACGTAGGCATGACCGGCACGACCGCCATTCAATCCCGCAAGCTGTTCGAGGTCATGGATTCCGTCACTATTACCAATCACGCCCAGACCGAGTTTCTGGTCGTCATCAACGATAAGCTCTGGAACTCGCTATCGGAGCAGGAAAAGGGGTGGATCTCCACGGCGGCGAAATCCGCGGAAGAGACCTTACGCGCCGCCACCAAAGATGAAAACCTGGAATCCGAGAAGTTCATTGCAGAGAAAACCAAGATGAAGGTCATCCACCTGACGCCGGATCAGGTGAAGGCATGGCAAGCTGCCGCGGCCCCGGCTGTGGAAACCTATATACAGACGGCGGGGGATGTGGGCAAGCGTTTGGTCGACGAAATCAAAAAGCTGTATTGACATGAGCCATCGGGCCGCAGGGCGCTCGCCGCGCCTTCACCCGTCCGCCCGTCTCTGACGAAACTGGATCCATCTATGTCAAACCCAGGCGCTATCGAAAGCAGCGGCATGCTGCGCTATGTCGACCGCATCGCCGACATGTGCGGGAAAATCGGCGTTCTCATGCTTATTTTCATCACGGCGGTATTGTCTTACGAAGCGGTGGCGCGCTATTTCTTCCATGCACCCACCCAGTGGACGCAGGATATCTCGGTCACCTTGCAGGTCTGGTTCACGTATCTGGGCATGGCGCTGGTCTTGAAAGACGGCAAGATGATACGCATTACCGCTGTGCTCGGCGTGGCGCCTTTGTGGCTGCGCTACATACTAGAGGCCGTGGCGCTGGTCGTTATTCTTCTGTTTTCCCTGGTGGCCGTAGTCAAGGGCTGGGACGTTGTCGCCGATTCCATCCGCCTGGGCCGGCGCCAGCCCACCATGCTGGCCCTGCCTAACTGGATAGCCGAGCTGCCGGTCGTATTGGGTTTCGCGCTGCTGATGCTGCAGGCCGCAGCCGAATTGATACGGCTACCGTTTCGTGGCCCGCCATCTTTCCTGCCCGATGGGGAAGTGGACTTATCCAAAGCACAATCCTCCTTGCCGCCCAAAGAAGAGGCCCGTCCGTGACCCTGCTCTATATTGGCATCGCGCTGCTGACCCTGTTGTTTCTTGGTGTGCCGGTGGCGTTTTCACTGGCCGGGCTGGGGGCGGCGCTGCTCCTGCTCAGGGACTTGCCGCTGGCCATGGTGGCGCAGAACTTGCATGGCGCGCTGGACAACTTCGTTCTGCTTTCCGTGCCCCTGTTCCTGCTCATGTCCAACCTGCTTCTGAAGGGCGGGGTGGGCAAGGACTTGTTCGAAGCGGTCCAGAAATGGGTGGGGCATTGGCCGGGCGGGCTGGGCATATCGGCCCTGCTTTCCTGCGGTATTTTCTCGGCAATTTCCGGCAGCTCGGTGGCCACCGCCGCCACAGTGGCGACAGTGGCCATACCCGAGATGACCAAGCGCGGTTATGGCAGGGGTTTTACCTTGGGTCTGCTCGCGGCTGGCGGCACTCTTGGCATACTGATCCCGCCTTCGATCCCTCTGATCGTGTACGGTGTGATTACCGAGGAGAGCATAGGGAAACTGTTCCTGGCCGGGGTCGGTCCTGGTATTTTGTTGATCGTGCTATTTGGCATTTATACGGTCTACTATGCCTGGAGGACCAAGCTGTACGGGCAGGAACAAAAGGCCGGCAGCAGCGAGAAATGGGCCGCCACATTGCGGGCCCTGCCGACCATCCTGCTAGCCATCCTGATCATAGGCGGTATATATGCCGGCGCCTTCACGCCAACGGAAGCCTCGGCCGTAGGCGCATTCGCATCCTTTATTCTTACCGCTTTCGTATTGCGCAGCTTGTCGCTGCGGCAATTTTTCGATGCGGTAAGCCAGACTCTGAAGACCACCATCGTGCTCTTCCTTATCGTCATTGGTGCAAAGATATTCGGCAAGGCCATCACCTTGTACCAAGTGCCGGCCATGTTGTCCCAGGTAGTCGACACTCACATTTCTTCAGTGGACGGCTTTCTTATCCTGGTGACCGCTGTTCTTCTGATCATCGGGCTATTCCTCGAAAGTCTGTCCATGCTGCTCATCATGGTACCGGTATTGTTCCCGACGGTGCTGGACCTGGGCATAGATCCGATCTGGTTCGGCATCTACTTTGTCATACTCATCGAGCTGGCCCTGATAACGCCGCCGGTGGGCATGAATCTATTCGTCATCCAGGCCATCGCAGGCACGCCGCTATCGGTAGTGGCGCGGGGAGTCACGCCTTTCATCTTCATCATGCTGGGCAGCGTAGTGCTGGTCTATATATTTCCCGATATCGTCAATTGGGTGCCCAACCGCTACTGACTTTGGCTACGCGATAAGCTGCCATACCAGTACAACGCTATACAATATTGCCGGTCCGGCAGCCGGAAACACACAGCACCGCGCCCCGATGCATCGTCATGCCCGCGGCCCTGGCGACGCAAGCGGCGGGGCAGCAGGCGGCGGGCGGGCGATACCGCGTGAACGGGCGCGCCCGCGCCTTGCAATATGGAAGAACTCACTATCGAATCCCTGGATGGGCAGGCCAGAGGCATTGCCCATCGCGCGGGAAAAACGGTCTTCGTCGAAGGCGCTCTGCCGGGCGAGCGGGTGACCGTCGCCGCGCTGCGCAGCGGCGCGCGGCATGATGTCGCCCGCATCGAGCAACTGCGGCGCGCGTCGCCGCAACGCGTCGAACCGCGCTGCGCGAGCTTCGGGGTGTGCGGCGGCTGCATCATGCAGCATCTGGAGCCCGCGGCCCAAGTGGCGGTGAAGCAGCGCATGCTGGAAGACGCCTTTGCGCGGGTCGCTTTAAAACCCCGGCGCATTCTGGCGCCGCTGCATGGTCTTGCCTGGGGCTATCGGCATCGTGCGCGCCTCAAGGTTCGTGTGCTGCCGGGCGCCGGCCCAGTGATCATCGGCTTTCACCGGCGTAACAGCAGCTATATCGCCGACATCCAGGCCTGCCACGTGCTGCCCGCTCGTGTCGCCGGTTTGCTGGCGCCCCTGCGCGCCTTGGTGGCCGGCATGTCGGCGCCCGATCGCATTCCGCAGATCGAGGTGGCGGTGGGGGATGCGGCGATTGCGCTGGTCTTGCGCCATTTGACGCCGCTGCTCGGCCGCGACCTGGATCGCTTGCGCGAATTCGGACGCCGGCACGCGATTGTCTGGTGGCTGCAGGCCGGCGGGCCGCAAACGGCCGTGCCGTTGAACCAGAAGGATGCCGACGCGCTGGCCTACGGCCTGCCGGAGTTCGGCCTGCGCATCGCATACCGTCCGACCGACTTCACCCAGGTCAACCCGCTGGTCAACCGGGCATTGGTGTCGCGCGCCGTGGCATTGCTGGACGCGCAGCCCGGCGATCGTGTCGCCGACCTGTTCTGCGGGCTGGGCAATTTCACTTTGCCATTGGCCACCAGGGCGCGCGCCGTGGTGGGCATCGAAGCCAGTGCGGCCTTGATCGAGCGCGCGCGCAAGGCCGCCGCCGCCCACGGCCTGGACGGCCGCGTGCGCTTCGAGGCGCGGAACCTGTTCGAGCTCGATGCGCAAGGCCTGCGCTCCATGGGCCGCTACGACCGCATGCTGATGGACCCGCCCCGGGAGGGCGCGCGCGCCGTGGCTGACGCCTTGGCGCGGCTCGATCCATGGGAACGCCCCGCGCGCATCGTCTATGTTTCCTGCAACCCGCTTACGCTGGCCCGCGACGCGGCCATCCTGGTGCACAAGGGGCGCTACCGCTTGGGCGGCGCCGGGGTGATCAACATGTTCATGCATACCGCTCATGTGGAATCGATAGCGGTGTTCGATCATGGCGGGCCCGGCGGCGGGGAGGGCGCGGATAACCGTATGCCAAGGGGTATTGCCTAGGGAAGGTCCCTGCTTGCCACCTGGGTTTCAGCGGCCAGGGGCTGTTTCACGAATGGCCGGCGCTCGGCTATGGCGCGTTCCGGCTTGGCGTAGTAATGGGCCGATACCTTTTGGGTGCGCTTGAGCGCGCCGACCGCCGTTGCGTGTTCGGTCGCGTGTTCGCCTTGCGGATGCAGCACGCGGTCGCCGTGTGCGTCGCGCACCCGTGTCACCAGGCCTATGCGGTTCATCAACTCGATGAACGGCTTTGGATCCAGTTCTTCCACATTGACCATGCGGCCCGCATCCCACACGCCGTCGGCGATCAGCATGGCGGCGGCGACGGCGGGCACCCCCGCTGTGTAGGAGATGGCCTGGCTGCCGACCTCTTCATAGCTTTCTTCGTGGTCGCAGATGTTGTAGATCAGAACTTCCTGCGGTTTGCCGTTCTTCGTGCCTTTGACGAGGTCGCCTATGCAGGTCTTGCCGGTGTAGCCGGCCGCCAGCGAGGCGGGATCGGGCAGCACCGCCTTGACGACCTTGAGCGGCACGACTTCCAGGCCTTCGGCGGTGCGCACCGGCTTTTCGGACAGCAGGCCCAGGTTCTTCAGCACTGTGAATACATTGATGTAATGATCCCCGAAGCCCATCCAGAAGCGGATATTGGGCACCCCCAGATGCTTGGACATGGAATGCAGTTCGTCGTGCCCGGTCAGGTAGGCGGTGTTCTTGCCGACCACCGGCAAGTCCCAGACCTGGCTGCGTTCGAACATGGCATTGGCCTTCCACTGGCTTTCTTCCCACGACCACACCGTGGACGTGAATTCGCGGAAATTGATTTCCGGGTCGAAATTCGTGGCGAAGTAGCGGCCATGGCTGCCGGCGTTGATGTCGATGATATCGATGGAATCGACCTGGTCGAAATAAGCGTCCATGGCGTAGCGGCCGTAAGCGTTCACCACGCCGGGGTCGAATCCGACGCCGAGTATGGCGGTCACGCCCGCCTGCTCGCAGGCATCTTTGCGCTTCCATTCGTAGTTGTCGTACCAGGGCGGGGTTTCGCAGACCTTGGCGGGATCTTCGTGGATGGCGGTGTCCAGGTAGGCCGCCCCGGTTTCTATGCAGGCTTGCAGGACCGACATGTTCAAAAAGGGAGAACCCAGGTTCAGGACGATCTGGCTGCCCGTGGAGCGGATCAAAGCCTTGGTGGCTTCGATATCCAGTGCATCCAGCTCGTGGGCCTGCAGGCGCCCCGGCCCGCATTGGCTGCCTTTGTCTTTGATCGAGGCGATGATGGCCTGACACTTGCCGAGCGTGCGCGAGGCGATGTGAATGTCGCCCAGCAGAATATTGTTCTGAGCGCATTTGTGCGCTGCTACGTGGGCTACACCGCCGGCGCCGATAATAAGGACATTGCGTTTCATTGGATCATCCCCCAATTTAAGAATTAAGAGAGCAGTGCTGTCAGGACAGACTGTTGACGTATTCGTCAAAGGAAAATTCGCGCACCAGGCGCACGGAGCCATCGGCTTCTTTCACGGCGATCGACGGCATGTTGATGCCGTTGAACCAGTTCTTCTTCACCATGGTGTACCCGCCGGCATCGCCGATCGAAATGCGGTCGCCTACCCGCAGCGGCGCCGCAAAGCGGGCTTCGCCGAAGATGTCGCCGGCCAGGCAGGTCTTGCCGCAGATCATGTACTGATGCTCGCCCGCGCCATTGCCGATGGGCGCGGTTTCGCGGTAGATCAGCAGATCCAGCATGTGGGCTTCGGTGGAGCTGTCCACCACGGCCAGTTGCTTGCCATTGAAGCCGATGTCCAGCACGCTGACTTCCAGCGTCGTGCTGTGGCGCACCGCCGCTTCGCCGGGTTCCAGATAGACTTGCACACCGTATTCCTGCGCAAAGCGGCGCAGGCGCGCGCAGAAGGCATCCAGCGGATAGCCTTGCGCGGTGAAGCTGATGCCGCCGCCGAGGCTGACCCATTTCAGCTTGCGCAGGACGGGCGCGAAACGCTGCTCCATCTGCGTGAGCAGGTCGTCGAAGCGCGCGAAATCCCTGTTCTCGCAATTGTTGTGGATCATGACGCCATCCAGGCGGCTTGCGAGCGACAGGATGCGGTCCGGGTCGCTTTCGCCCAGCCGGCTGTAAGCGCGGGCGGGATCGGCCAGGTCGAAGCCCGCGCAGCTTACGCCGGGGTTCAGGCGCAGGCCCACGGGCTTGCCCTGGACGCGGGAAGCATAGCGTTCCAGCTGGTTGGCGGAATTGAAGATGATCTTGTCGCAATGCGCCACGACCTCGTCGATTTCGTGGTCGGCGAAGGCGACGCTGTATGCATGGGTTTCGCCGCCGAACTTCTGCCGGCCCAGCTTGACTTCGTAGAGCGACGAGGACGTGGTGCCGTCCATGTGCCGGCGCATCAGGTCGAACACCGACCATGTTGCGAAGCACTTCAGGGCCAGCAGCACTTTGGCGCCGGAGTGTTCGCGTATGTAGTCGATGGCGTCCAGGTTGCGCTGCAGGGCGGACTTATCGATGAGGTAGTAGGGGGTGGGTAGGGTGTGCATCGTCTATCAGGTAGCCGGCAGGGAGTTGGGGCCGGGGGGCTTGACGTTGGGGTCTCTGCGTACGGGCGCGGGCTTTTTGCCCAAGCGTTCGACGACCAGCGCCGGGCGATTCGGGAAGGTGGCCAGAATCTGCAATTTGCCGCCTACGCTTTCTATGTAATGTTGCAAGGTGGAAACCAGCATATCGCTCCGTTTTTCGATGCGCGAGATCGTGCCTTGCCCCACGCCCAGGGCGATGGCGAGATCTTCCTGGGTGTGCTGCGTGGCCTTGCGCAGGTCTTTGAGCGTCGCCACTTTGATGGCATCGAGGGAAAGAAGTTTTTCATTCTTTTCCTTGTGCCTGGGCCTGCCGCCCGCGGCTGCCGTTTTCGCCTTGGTGGGCTTCTTTGGCATGGGTTGTCCTTTGCTCAGATGTCGGTCCAGTTAAACCCGCGCCCCGTCCCTTTGCAGGGGCGGAGCGCCGATTCATGCAGCGGATAATATATGCTTTTCAATGAATATGCAACATAAGGCATATTTTGGCCTACAGGGATGCCGGTTTATGCCTGTAAAGCCATATGTGGCGGGATGCATGAAATACCTCGGAACGGGCTTGCCCGGTTCTGGGCGATACGGCTAACTAATCATGCTATAAGGGAAAACACTTACTTCATTTGGCCTATTTTTATAATTACAAATGTTCCAAACTGTGATTAAACTCCTATAAACACTTACATATGTGTATTAATATTTCTTTTGATTTGCGCGCAGCAACGATCTATGCCGTCCGGCAAACCATAGTTGCATGCTGACGATATGAGAAGGGGAAGATGATGCAAAAGGTCAGTAACAACGTTGGAACATTACATGACGGCAAGGATGCATTTCGCGCGACAGCGCTGGCTGTCGCCTTGCTCGCCGCGTATGGCGTCGCATACGCAAACGGGGGCGGTAACGCCCTCGCCGACAATGAACAAATAAGCCTGACCAAAGGCGCGACATATACAAGCGCTACCGCAAAAAACGGGGGAGCAATAAACGGTGATGGGGTTACTGTTCAAGGCTCCAAAGGCAGTTCGGAAGCCGGCCTGGTTTTTGTTGACGGCGATGGTTCGATAAGGCTGGAAAACTCTACGGTGATAAACACCATAGGCGGCTTTAGCGGCGGCGCACGCGGAGTCAATGCGCGCGGGGCGGATGCCGAGATCAACCTCATCGGCGTCAATGTCACATTGGATGCGGCGGGCGTCACCAATGCTGATGCGGGGTCGGTGATAGCCGCCACGTATGGCGGAAAAGTCAATATTGACGGGGGCGTCATTACCTCCAAAGGCGCTTTTGTACGCGGCCTTACGGCAAGCGGCGACCCCATAAGCGGCCCTGCCGGCGGCGAGCTTATCCGTGCCAGCAATCTCACGATCAATACCCTTGATGAGCGGGGGTTTGGCGTTCATGTCTACGGCAAGCCGTCCGGCAATCCCGACGCGGACACTACGGTCGATCTCAGTAATGTCGATATCAACACCCAGGGCGTGTATGCGCTGGGTATCCAGTCGCGCAAGGAAGGTGCGAAAGTTATCGGGGACCAGGTAAGAATCACCACCGCCAACGTTAACGCGCATGGCATCGAAGCAAGCGATGGCGCATCCGTAAACCTGAATGGAGGCTCCATCACAACATCGGGTGCGGGAGCTTTTGGCGTTACGGCATACACCAGCGGTGTAGCTCCAACGGTCCGATTGAAGGATTTTGCAATTTCGACTGCCGGCGCTTCTGCACATGGTGTTGTGGCGGGGCCCAACACATCGATTACGCTTGAAAGCGGCAACGTTCGCACTAGCCAGAACAACGCCTATGGCTTATACGCCAACGGCTCGGGCGCGCGGATATCCGGCTCCGATACAGCCATCACGACCGAAGGCTTGTACGGCTATGGCGTGCGCGCCGAAAATGGAGGGGTGGTCAGCCTGGATGGCGGTTCAATCACAACCAATAACGCCAAGGGC
>Ga0182735_1001211_pt1 | contig 17726 bp, 14 predicted proteins | sample eDN5th30CKraftMG_FD_128524 | JGI IMG/M metagenome (GOLD analysis project Ga0182735, IMG submission 128524) | Enriched Miracle-Growth compost microbial communities from Emeryville, California, USA - eDNA 5th pass 30_C Kraft MG (version 2) (version 2) ... | reverse complement strand
GTTGACGATGCCCATGGTCATGCCGTTCTTGATGGCGTAATACAGGAATACGGTATGGATGGCCTCGCGCATGGGCTCGTTGCCGCGGAACGAGAAGCTGACGTTGGACACCCCGCCCGAAACGCGGGCGTGCGGCAGGTTATGAGTGATCCAGCCCGTCGCCTCGATGAAGTCGACCGCATAGTGATTGTGCTCGTCGATGCCGGTGGCGATAGCGAAGACATTGGGGTCGAAGATGATGTCTTCGGGCGGGAAACCCACTTCCTCGACCAGCAGCTTGTAGGCCAACCCGCAGATATCCTTGCGGCGCTGCAGGCTGTCGGCCTGGCCCTGCTCGTCGAACGCCATGACGATGACCGCCGCGCCGTACTTGCGGCACAGGCGGGCCTGATCCAGGAAGGGACCGACGCCCTCTTTCATGGAAATCGAATTGACGACGGGCTTGCCCTGCACGCAGCGCAGCCCGGTTTCAATGACATGCCACTTGGAACTATCGATCATGATCGGCACCCGGGCGATATCGGGCTCGGAGGCGATCAGATTGAGGAAACGGTGCATGCAGGCGGCCGAGTCCAGCATGGCCTCGTCCATATTGATGTCGATGATCTGCGCGCCGTTTTCGACCTGCTGGCGGGCCACCGCCAGCGCCTCTTCGTATTTTTCCTCGCGGATGAGGCGCAAGAACATCTTGCTGCCGGTCACGTTGGTGCGCTCGCCCACGTTGACGTACAGGGAGTCCTCGTCGATGTTCAAGGCTTCCAGGCCCGACAGGCGGGTCTTGACCGGAATGACGGGAACCTCGCGCACCGGCAGGGCGGCGATTTTTTCGGCAATGGCCCGGATGTGGTCGGGCGTGGTGCCGCAACAGCCGCCGGCCATGTTCACCAGCCCCGCCTGGGCGAATTCCTCGAGCAGCGAGGAGGTGTCGGCCGGGGTTTCATCGAAGCCCGTTTCGGCCATGGGGTTGGGCAGGCCGGCGTTGGGGTACACGCAAACGTAGGTATCGCAGATTTTGGACAGCTCGGCCACGTACGGGCGCATCAGCGCCGCGCCCAGCGCACAGTTCAGGCCTATGGTGATGGGGCGCGCATGACGCACCGAATTCCAGAACGCCTCGACGGTCTGGCCCGACAAAATGCGGCCCGAGGCGTCGGTGACCGTACCCGAGATCATGACAGGCAGGCGCACGCCGCGCTCCTCGAATACGCTTTCGACCGCGAATATCGCGGCCTTGGCGTTCAGGGTGTCGAAGATCGTTTCGATGAGAACAAGGTCGATGCCGCCGTCGAGCAGACCGTTCAATTGCTCGGTATAGGCAGCCCGCAGCTCTTCGAACGTGACGTTGCGCGCCGCCGGATCGTTGACGTCCGGCGAGATGGAAGCGGTCTTGGGCTGAGGCCCCAGGGCGCCGGCCACGAAGCGCGGCCGCTCGGGCGTGCTGAACTCGTCGCAAGCCGCGCGCGCCAGCCTGGCCGATTCCAGATTGAGCTCGTAGGCGATTTCGCTTAGCCCGTAGTCGCCCTGGGCGATGGAGGTGGCGCCGAAGGTGTTGGTTTCGACGACGTCGGCGCCCGCCGCCAGGTACTGCCGGTGGATGTCGGCGATGATGTCGGGCCGCACCAGCGACAGCAGCTCGTTGTCGCCGCGCACGTCCTTGGGGTGGTCGGCGAAGCGCTCGCCGCGGAATTGCGCCTCGGTAAGCTTGTGCTGCTGGATCATGGTGCCCATGGCCCCGTCCAGTATCAATATGCGCGAACCCAGCAGGCGCGCGAAGTCGGCGCCGCGGGTGTAGTCGGATATAGGATAGGGCAAGGCTGGATAGGACACGCGGATTACCTGAATGACAATAAGCGGAAAGCCGCGCCGGACATGGCCGCGCGGGCTCCAAAAATAAAAAGGGAATCAAGCATTGTATCGGCTTCGCCGCCAAACTACATGTGTAACCCTTTCGGGCTAACGCCTTTTACGCAGCCAATGGCCCATGTTTTCAGGGTTTTCCGGACTGGGCAGGCGGCAGCATGAAAAAAACTCAAGCTAACCATGCGGAGAAATCATGCAGAAGCGGCGCCGGGCCATCGCATGGTAAATTTCTGCCTGATTGAGGTGCTTTCGGAGCCGAACCCCACAACGCCGCCCTACGACGGCGATCGGCCCTGCGAAAGTTAAACGGGAAACAGAACGCGCCAACAGGCAACCTGAGCGCGCAAGCTGTGCTGCCCCCGCAACGGTAGGCATGCCGCGCATGCCAGCCCGACACCGGCCCCAACAAACGGCTCGCCGCCCAGCGCCATTCCGTCAATACGGGTGAACCGCGCGCGGCGATTTACCCACCAAGGGCGTGCGGGGACGCGCGCCCCCTTCAGGTCCAACCATGAATCCGAAATCTCCTTTGCATGCGCTTGCCGTCGCGGCCTGTGCACTGCCCCTGGCCGCAACGGCCCAGACCAGCCAAAGCGCCCAAGCTCCTGCATCCGTTTCCCAACTGCAGAATATCGTCGTCACCCCCGCCCGCATCGAGCAGCCCGAAAACAATGCCATCGGCGACGTCACCGTCATCGACAGCCAGGAGCTGCAGCAAGCCGGCCAAAGCAGCCTGGCCGAAGTGCTGGCACAGCACCACGGCATAGAAACCTACAACAGCGGCGGCCCGCAGACCACTACGGGCGTATTCCTGCGCGGCGCCAACGCCAACCAGACCCTGGTCCTGGTGGACGGCCTGCGCATCAACCAGGCCGCCAGCGGCGGCGTCAACTGGAACGCCATCGACCCCTCCACCATCGACCGCATCGAAATCGTGCGCGGCGCGGCCAGCAGCCTGTACGGCTCGGACGCCATCGGCGGCGTCATCAACATCATCACGAAGAAGTCCGGCGAGGACCGCCCGCTGAGCGCCTTCGGCAACATCGGGCTCGGCAGCTACAACACCTTCAAGTCCAGCGTGGGACTTTCGGGCGCCAGCGACGGCTGGGACTACGGCATTTCGGCCAGCCTGGCCGACAGCGGCGGCTTCAACTCCATTGCTTCGCCCGACACCAGCAAGGACAGCGACGGCTATACGCAACGCTCGCTGTCGGCCTCGCTGGGATACCGCTGGCGGCCCGGCCATCACATCGGATTCACCACCTACGACGGCTACACCCATGCCGACACGGACGCTTACCTGGCCAGCCTGGACCCCGCCTATGCCGTCACCCGCCAGCAGATCCACGCCATCACCAGCACGGACGACATTACCGACTACTGGCAAAGCGTCCTGCGCTTCGGCTTCATCAAGGAGTCCGTGGAAGGCAGCGACAGCGGCTCCATCGGCAGCCTGCAGCGCAACTACAGCTGGCAGAACAACCTGAAGCTGGCCCCCGGCCAGAACGTGTCGCTGGTCCTGGAGCGCCGCGAGGAGCGGATTTCGGGCGACACCGCCTACGACAACGACGCGCGCAACACGAACTCCGCCGGATTGATCTACCGGGGCGACTTCGGCGCCCACCATGTGCAGGCCAGCGTGCGCAACGACAATATCTCGGGCTATGGCAACGAAACCACGGGCGGCCTGGCCTACGACTACGACATCGACAATGCCTGGCGCGTCGGCGTTGCCGGCAGCACCGGCTTCAAGGCCCCTTCGTTCAACGACATGTATTACCCGGCCCTCTACAGCCCGTACTACAACTACGAAAGCAACCCCGACCTCAAGCCCGAGAAGTCGCGCAACGTCGAAGCCAGCCTGCGCTACCAGACCGAAACCACCAAGCTGGGACTCGTGGTCTACCAAAACAAGATCCGCGACCTTATCGACGGCAACGCCTGCAAGACCTACGATGCGTTCGGCTTTTGCGCGCTCAACAGCCCCGAGAACGTCAACGCGGCAACCATACGCGGCATCACGCTTACCGGCGAACAGCGCTTCGGGGCGACAACCGTTCGCGCCAGCGCCGATTTCAGCAACCCCAGGGACGATGAAACCGGCAACCAGTTGAGCCGCCGCGCGCGGCAGGTGTACCGGCTGAATGCGGATCATCGCATCGCGCACTGGACCCTGGGCGCCGAGTATATGTTCGTGGGCAGGCGCTACGATGATGCCGCCAACCAGAACAGCCTGGGCGGCTATGGCCTGGTCAACCTGACCGCTAATTACGACTTCACCAAGAACGTATCCGTCCAGGTCCGCTGGAACAACGTCCTGAACAAGGACTACGTCAACGCGTTGTACTTTGCGCCGTACAGCTACAACACGCCCGGCTCGAATGTGTTCGTGAACCTGGCATGGCGAATGTAAAGCCGACGCAAACGCGCCGCGGCGAACGGCGCGGCTTGAGGGCCCGCCTGGCATCGGCGGCCTGGGCCGCCGTGATTGCGACCCTGGCCGGCCCGCTTCCGGGCCTGGCGCAAGCCGTCGGGCCGGACACGCCTGCCACCCATGCATCCGGCGGCTTCAATGAATCGCCGCGCGTTCCGGCGGCCATCCACGCAAGCCGGGCCATCACGCTCACCCCCCACATCACCGAACTGGTCTTTGCCGCCGGCGCGGGCAGCCATATCGTTGCCACCGTCATCAGCAGCGACTACCCGCCCGCTGCCGCCGGCATTCCCAAAATCGGCGACGGCCTGAACGTGAGCCTGGAAAAAGCGCTGACGCTGAACCCGGACCTGGTCATCGGCTGGCACGACTCGGGCGCCGCCAGAACCCTGGCGCCCAGCCTCGCCCGGCTGCACATTCCACTTATCTATTCCAGCCCCAAGACGCTTGCGGACATTCCCGAGCAAATCCTGCGCTTCGGCCAGATATTCAACACACAGGCAACAGCCGGGCCCGCCGCGCGGGCGCTACGGCAGCGCATTCATTCCCTGCAAGAAAAATACGCCCACGCACAACCCGTCACGGTGTTCATCGAGGTGGGCGCTTCGCCGCTGTACACCATAGGCCGCGACCCCTTGCTGAACAACGTCCTGCACACCTGCGGCGGCGTCAACCTGTTCGCCGGCACGCAAGCAGCCGCGCCGCAGATCGACGCCGAAACCCTCATCGTGAAACAGCCCGACGTCATCATCACCACTGAGCCCTCGCCCGCCCGCTACCGGCAGCGCATCCAGGACTGGACCAGGCTGCAGCTCGCGGCCGCACGCAACCATCATGTCTACAACGTGAACCCGGACTGGCTGTTCCGCCCGGGGCCCAGGCTTGTCGACGCGGCCGAGGCGCTGTGCGCGGACCTGGACGAAGCGCGCCGGAAACAGCAATAAGGCGCCTGCAGCACGCGGCGGCCGGACCGCGCGGCAAACAGACGCCTTGCCCATCATCAATGCGCGCACCGGCGCCGTGGCTTCGGCAAGCCGGGCTGGCAGGCCGCCATCCGGCCCGCTGCGCCGCCAAATGGATTATCCTTTCACACTGCACACCGATTCCTTATCGCACCCCCAGCAACGCAAACCATGACGAACACAGACATCTTTACCCTTGCCGGCCGCCACTACTCGTCGCGCCTGCTCGTGGGCACCGGCAAATACAAAGACTTCGAAGAAACCCGCCAGGCCATCGAAACCAGCGGAGCCGAAATCGTGACCGTGGCCATACGCCGCACCAATATCGGCCAGAATCCGGGCGAGCCCAATCTGCTGGATTTTCTGCCTCCCGAAAAGTTCACCATCCTGCCCAATACCGCCGGCTGCTACACCGCCGACGACGCCGTGCGCACGCTGCGCCTGGCTCGCGAACTGCTCGACGGCCACAAGCTCGTCAAGCTGGAAGTGCTGGGCGACAAGGCCAATCTGTTCCCCAACATGCCCGAAACCCTGAAAGCCGCCAAAACCCTGGTCGACGACGGCTTCGACGTCATGGTCTACTGCACGGACGACCCCATACAGTGCCGCATGCTTTCCGACATGGGCTGCGTGGCGGTCATGCCGCTGGCCTCGCTGATCGGTTCGGGCATGGGCATCGTCAACCCCTGGAACCTGCGCCTCATCATCGACCAGGCCACCGTGCCCGTGCTGGTGGACGCCGGGGTGGGCACCGCCTCGGACGCCGCGGTGGCCATGGAGCTTGGCTGCGACGCCATCCTCATGAACACCGCCATTGCGGGGGCGCGCAATCCCGTCCTCATGGCCAGCGCCATGAAAAAAGCCGTCCAGGCCGGGCGCGAAGCCTATCTGGCCGGCCGCATGCCGCGCAAATACTACAGCGCCGACCCCAGCTCGCCCGATCAAGGCCTGCTCCAGTCCGTCAGCCCGCAAACCGCTTCGGCATCATGATTCCCAACGCGCTGACCATTGCGGGCGTCGACCCTTCAGGCGGCGCCGGAGTGCTGGCCGACATCAAGACCATGAGCGCCCTGGGCGCCTACGGCACGGCGGTCATCGCCGCGCTTACCGCCCAGAACACCCAGGCCGTCACCGGCGTCTGCCCGGTTCCTCCCGCCTTCGTCGCACAGCAAATAGACACCTTGTTCGCCGACGTGCGCATCGATGCCGTGAAAATAGGCATGCTGGGCCAGCAGCCCGTCATCCGGGCCGTTGCCGAAAGGCTGGCCCACTGGAAGCCCGCCCATATCGTGCTGGATCCGGTAATGGTGGCCAAAAGCGGCGATGCCTTGCTGGAGAAATCGGCCATCCAGGAACTGCGCGACCACCTTCTGCCCCTGGCCACGGTGATCACCCCCAACCTGCCCGAGGCCGGCGTCCTGCTCGAGTCGTCGCCTGTGGAATCCGTCAAGGAAATGCGCCGCGTGGCCGAAAAGCTGCGGCGCCTGATGCACGACAACGGCGAACGCTGGGTCTTCCTGAAGGGCGGGCACCTGCCGGGCAACGACACCATCGACCTCCTGCACGACGGCGACCGCATGCTGGAACTGCCCGGCCGGCGCATCGAAACCAAGAATACGCACGGCACCGGCTGCACGCTCTCGGCCGCGCTGGCGGCTCTGCTGCCGCGCATCGCCGACGTTCCCGAGGCAGCGCGCCAGGCCAAGGCCTACCTCGTGGCCGCCATCGCGCATTCGGGGCAGTTGCAGGTGGGCAGCGGCCACGGCCCCGTGCATCACTTCCACGCCCTCTGGCCCGCGCCGTAGCCTAAAGGCGGCACGCCGCGGCCAGGCCAGCAACGCACGCCTTTGACGCCCCCTGTTCTTGCGGGAAACGCGGGGCCGTCCCTTTGACCCGCCAAATTAGTACAATAGGAAATTCTTTCTCCGGTTTTTTTGCCGTCGGGCCGCCCCAAGGCAAAAAGCTTTTTTCGTACTGCATACTCATGAACGTGACAGCTCTTTCCGACATCGAACAAGCCCGCTTCAATATGATCGAGCAGCAAATCCGCCCCTGGGACGTGCTGGATCAAAACGTATTGCAAGCCCTGTTCGCCGTTCGCCGCGAACGCTTCGTCCCGCCGGGCCTGCAAGCCCTGGCCTTCTCCGACGTCGAACTGCCCATCACGCTTAACGCCCACGATACCCGCGAAACCATGCTGGCGCCGCGGGTCGAAGCCCGCCTCGCGCAGGAACTGCTGCTCAAGCCCAACGACTGCGTGCTGGAAGTCGGCACCGGCTCGGGCTACCAGGCCGCCTTGCTGGCGCATCTGGCGCAACAGGTCACCAGCATCGAAATCGACAGCCGCATCGCCGCATTCGGCGAGCAAAACCTGCAGCGCAACCAGGTCAGCAATGTCAAGGTCGAGATCGGCGCCGGCCACGCCGGCTGGGGAACCGCCGAATACGACGCCATCCTGCTTACCGGCTCCACCCCCGCCGTGCCCGATGCCCTGAAATACCAGTTGTGCATCGGTGGACGCATGGTGGTGGTCGTGGGGCAGGGCCCAGTCATGACCGCCTACCGCATCACCCGCACCAGCGCAGCCAGCTTCGATACCGTGGGCCTGTTCGACACCGTCATCAAGCCCTTGCGCGGCACCGCGGTCTCCACGTTCAAGTTCTAAGCTCATGCCTGCGCCGCTCTCGGTAGGCATCGGCCTGGCGGCGCTGGCGCTCGCGGGCGGGCTGTTCCCCGCCCATGCGCAAACCACGCAAGACCTGCTGCAAATCTGGAACGCGGCCCGGCAGCGCGACCCCGTCTACGCGGCCGCCCGGGCTCAAAGCCGCGCCGAACAGGAAAAAATCCCCCAGGCCCGGGCCAGGCTGCTGCCCTACATAACCGCCGGCGGCGCGGCCGAAGTGGACAATACGCGCCGCCTGCAGAACCTGCGGCACGGCTCGACCGATACGCGCGGCTTGTGGAACCTCACCCTTACCCAGCCCATCGTCAACCTCGGCGACTGGGACAGGCTCAAGCAATCCGAATTCATCGCCCGCTCGGCCGAGCTGGGCGTCCGGCAAGCCCACCAGGAGCTGATCCTGCGCGTCGCGCAGGCCTATTTCGACGTTCTGGCGGCACAGGACGCGCTGCACACCTTGCAGGCCCAGAAGCAGGCTGTCGCCGCACAATTGCAGGCGGCGAAAAAAGGATTCGAGCTCGGCAGCACGACCATTGCCGACACCTATGAAGCCCAGTCGCGGCTCGACCTGCTCAACGCCAGCGAACTGCAGGCGCACAACGCCGTACAGGTCAGCCAGGATCAGCTCGCCAAGATCATCAACGAACGTCCCGGCCAGCTTGCCGGCCTGGACGCCAAAACCCGGCTGCCGCCGCCCCGGCCCGGCAATCTGGGCGACTGGACGGCCCAGGCCTCGCAGGCCAACCTTGCCGTAGCTCGCGCCCAGCTGGCCGCCAAGGTTTCCGAAAAGCAAATCGATATCGCCAAAAGCGGGCACGCTCCCACGCTGAGCCTGTACGCCCAAACGGGCAGCACCAGCGACCGCGGCATCTACGGGGTGCAAAACGGACCCCGTTCGCTCGACACCACGGTAGGCCTGCAGCTTTCCATCCCTATTTATTCAGGCGGCGAAGTGTCGTCGCAGGTCCGCGAGCAGACTTCGCGCCTGCAACAAGCCCGCTATGAACTGGAAGCCGCCAAACGCCAGGCTGTGCAATCGACCCAGCAATATTTCTCGGGCGTCACCTCGGGCCTGGCCCAGATCGAAGCCCTTCTGGCCGCCGAAAAATCCAGCCTGGCCTCGCTCAACGCCAATAGAACCGGCTACGAAATCGGCGTGCGCGTGAACATCGACGTGCTCAACGCCCAGCAGCAGTTGTACGAAACGCGGCGCGCGCTGTTTCGCGCCCGCTACGACACCTTGATGCACAGCCTGAGGCTCAAAGCCAGCAGCGGCATACTGAACGAATCGGATATCGTGGCCGTCAATCGGTTGCTGGAAACAGGACGGGGCGCCGCAGACACGCGGCCGGGCCTGAACCCGACGCTTGACGACTAAGAACACGCCCAGCCCTAAAAACGCAACGCACCCGCTTCTATTGACAGGCCATTGGTTCGCGCAGGCCGGCGCATAACGTCAGCCCCGAATCTTGCGCAGCAAGGCAGTGGTCGAGCGCTCGAACTCGAAGGGAATGGCTACCGCCCTGCCCCCCCAGCTCTTGACACTGGCGGTTTCGGGCAGGCTTTCCATGTCGTAGTCGCCGCCCTTGACGATGATGTCGGGCCGCAATTGCTCGATCAGCGCCTGAGGCGTGTCTTCGCTGAACATGGTAACCGCCGACACGCATTCCAAGGCGGCCAGCAGGGCCGCGCGGTCTTCCTGGCGGTTGAGGGGACGGTCGGCCCCCTTGCCAAGGCGGCGCACCGATTCGTCGGTATTGACCGCCACGACCAGCGTCGCCCCGAGCTGGGCGGCGGCATCCAGATAGGTGACATGCCCGCGGTGCAGGATGTCGAACACGCCGTTGGTAAAGACCAACGGGCGTGCCAGCATGCCGGCCCGCGCCGCCGCCACGCACTCGTCGCGGCTCAGAATCTTGGCTTCGAAACGCGCTGCCATGCGCGCTTATGCCGCCACGGCCGGCAGGGACTTGGTGATTTCCTTGCGGTAACGATTCAGGTCTTGCACGGTATTGAACGTGGTGTCCATGAGCAGCGACATATTGTGCAGAATGCGCGAACTGACCTTGCCTTCCCATTCCTTGTCGAACAGGATCTGGTTGTCGAGCCAGTTCTCGAGCCAGCCCGGCGACGGCAGCTTGGACTGCACCGTATCGTTGGGGAACATATCTTTGTTGACGTGCAGATTGGTGGGGTGCAGCGCCTGCGGCGTGCGGTGGGCCGACGCCATGAGCACGCCGATCTTGGCGAACGCCAGCCTGGCCTGCTGGCCGAACTCGCTGCCCTTGTGCACCAGGGCGCGCTTCATGTAGCGCAGGTAGGCGCCGGCGTGGCGCGCTTCGTCCTGGGCGATGATTTTGTAAATGCTTTTGATGACGGGCTCGGTATGCCAGTCGGACGCCCGCCGGTACCAGTGGTTCAGGCGGATCTCGCCGCAAAAATGCAGCATCAGGGTCTCGAGCGCAGGGGCCGGGTCGAACTCGAAGCGCACATTGTGCAGCTCTTGCTCGGTGGGCACGAGTTCCGGCCGGAAGCGGCGTAGGTACTCGATGAGCGCCAGCGAATGCTTTTGCTCTTCGTAGAACCAAATGGACATGAAGGCGGAAAAATCGCTGTCGTCGCGATTGTCGCGCAGGAACATTTCGGTGGCCGGTAGGGCCGCCCATTCGGTAATGGCATTCATTTTGATCGTGTATGCCTGATCGTCCGAAAGCTTGCTGCCGTCGAAATCGTCCCATGGAATGTCGGACGCCATGTTCCAGCGCACCGCTTCCATTGATTTGAACAGTTCAGGATAAAGCATATGGATCTCTCTTGTGTAATTGTTTATACCTTCGAATACACGATCCGAAAGCAAGCCGGTCCCCGGACGACGGCGGTTTCCGCGAAGGCCGAACGCCCGGGGTGTGAACAGTTTCTGCCGTTCACGCTCCTGACTGCGTTCATGGTATAGCCCCTTTTTATCATCTATGTGTCAGGATTGCTGCAATACACTAAAAATCATAAGGTTTAGCGTAATACCCAATTTATTGTCCCGCAAGTGCCCAAATTGCAACGCCCACGGCTACCGCCACCGTGGCGGCAAAGACCATGAGCAAGCGATTGGTGTGTTCCTGGGCGCGGCGCAACTGGTCGATTTCCTGCTTGATTTGCGGCAGGGAGTCCGGGCGCGACAGGTTGCCGTGCACCAGGCGCGGCAATTCGGGCAGAATCCGCACCCACTGCGCCGCCTCTTTGTCCAGGCGCTGGCGCAAACCGGCCAGCCCCACCCTTTCGCGCATCCATTTTTCCAGAAAGGGCTTGGCCGTTTTCCACAGATCCAGCGCCGGGTCCAGTTCGCGCCCCATCCCTTCGACATTCAGCAGCGTTTTCTGCAACAGAACCAGTTGCGGCTGGATTTCGACGTTGAAGCGCCGCGAGGTCTGGAACAGGCGCAGCAACACCTGCCCCAATGAAATCTCGGCCAGGGGGCGGTCGAAATAAGGCTCGCACACGGCCCGCACCGCCCCTTCGAGTTCCTCCTCGCGCGTGCCGGCGGGCACCCAGCCCGATTCGATGTGCAGCTGCGCCACACGGCGATAGTCGCGCCGGAAAAAGGCCAGGAAGTTCTGCGCCAGATAGTTCTTGTCGTGTTCGGAGAGCGAACCCACAATGCCGAAATCCAGGGCGATATAGCGCCCAAGGGTATCAGGCGAATCGGAAACGTAGATATTTCCCGGATGCATGTCGGCATGGAAAAAGCCGTCGGCAAAGACCTGGGTAAAGAATATTTCGACTCCCATGCGGGCCAGCTCGCCGATATTGACTCCCGCCGCCCGCAGGCGGTCGATGTGGCTTACCGGTATGCCGTGCATTCTTTCCATGGTGAACACCGTGGTCGTGGTCAGTTCCCAGACCACTTCCGGCACCATGAGCAAATGCGCGCGGCCGGTATCCGGCCCGAAATTGCGCCGCAGCTGGCTGCAATTGGCGGCTTCGCGCACCAGGTCCAGTTCGTCGTGCAGGTATTTGTTGAATTCGGCCACGACTTCGCGCGGCTTCAGCCGCCGGCTGTCGGGCGCAAGCCGCTCGACCACGCTGGCCAGCACCCGCATCAGCGCCAGGTCTTTTTCGATAATGCCGAGCATGCCCGGGCGCAGCACTTTGACGGCGACCTCGCGCCCGTCGTGCATGACGGCAAAATGCACCTGGGCAATCGAGGCCGACGCCACCGGGTCGACCTCGAAATGCCGGAACAACTGATGCGGAGAGCTGCCCAGCGCCGCCTCGATGCAGGCCGCCGCCTTGTCGGAGGGAAACGGCGGCACGCGGTCCTGCAGCAAGGCCAGCTCGGTGGCGACGTCCAGGGGAATGAGATCGCGGCGCGTGGACAGCACCTGGCCGAACTTGACGAAAATGGGCCCCAGGGACTCCAGCGCCAGGCGCAGGCGCACGCCGCGCGGAACCCGGGGCGGACGCCCGAAACGGACAATGCGCAGCAGGCAATGGGCGATGGGATGCTTGATGCTCGACAACACCAGCTCGTCGAGCCGGTAGCGCAGCGCTATGAATACAATGCGGACGAATCGAAACAGGGTCAGCATGCGCGGTTATTCCGGCCTTGGCGCGCGGCGCTATGTTCCAGCCCCGCCACGCTGCGCTCAAGCGCATCGAGGCGCCGCAGCGCCGCCTGGACGCCGGCCTGCCATTCGATGAACGGCGGCCGGGACACCAGGACACGGCTTTCCTCGGACAGGTATTCGCCCATATTGCCCGCGAGGCGGCGGCCCGCAAGCCGCGTGCCGTCCAACAGCTTTCGGGCGCCGCCCATGAGGCGCACCGCCGCAACATCGCCCACCACCCTTGCCAGGTCGTCTTCGACGTCCCAACGCAGGTCGCGCGCCAGTTCGGACACGACGGCGGCCAGGCCCGCATCGCCCTGCACATGCATGAGGCCGGCGATTTCCGAAGGGTCGGCCGAGCGCAGGGCCTGCGGCAGCTGCCCCAGGTTCGCGGAAGGAATGGTCAGCATGACATCGGGGACGACCGCCGGATCGGACGGCTGCACGCCGCCATCGGACAACAGCGTCAACCCCGCCACCCAGGGCCCGACGGAAAAACGGACGGTTTTGCCGGCATGGCGGGCCAGCTTTTCAAGCGCCCATGGCTCGCGCCGCAGCAGCTTGTTGAGCGCGCTGGCGAAAACATGGGCGGGAGCAAGAAAAGAGGGAATAGGAAGCATGGCGAAGGTTCGCGGCCAGCGCGAAACACAGGGAAAAATATTCCAGCCCTAAGTTTAACTGACAATAGAAAAATCTTTGCCGGGCGGAATGCAAACAATCCGGGCCGGCGCCCGAAGGGCCGGCCCGGATTGTTTCGCCAGAACCAGCGCTCGGGCGTGCCGGCGGCTGATTGGCGCTGCGTTCGACTAACTGGCGTCGTCGACGGGGATTTGCTGGATGCCGGCCAGCAGCCAGCCCGCTTCCTCGGCTTTATAAAGATTCCATACTTCCTCGAAGCGGAAGGCTTCCGCCCCGGCGGACTCGCGCAGCATGCCCGAATAGCGCACGCTGGCCAGGTGGCCGCCCGCAACGGCCTCGATACCCAGCAATTCGGCATTGAGCAACACCACTTCGGTGGTTTCGGGCTTGCCTTCGCGCGCGAGGATCTGCGGCTTGATCTCGGCGATGAGATCGTCGGTCAGGTATTCGGAAAGACGATCGACATCGCCGCTGTCCCAGATTTTTTGGATGGCGATGAACTGCGCCTTGGCATTGGCCAGGAAAGTGGGGGTGTCGAAATCGCCGGGAATGAACCAGCTTTCGTCGGCCGGAGCGGATGGAGCCGGAGCCGCGGACGGAGCGGGTTCAACAGCGGGAGGGCTGGCCTGGCCCCATGGCTGGGCCGGCGCATTGCCGCTGCCGGAAGTACGGAACGTGCCTTGCGCCCCCTGCATGGCCGGCCGCGCCGCGGACGAAGCGCCGCGCAGGCGCCGCACGATGAACATGACGGCAAAGACCAGCAGGGCGATGAGCACCATGCTGGACATCATTTCGAGGAAGGCGCCGCCCAGCCCCAGGTTGGACAGCAAGGCCGCAATGCCCAGACCCGCGGCTATGCCGGCGATCGGGCCCAAAAAGCGCGACATGCCGCTTTTGGCCGCCGTACCGGCCGCCGCGGCGCTTCCGGCGGCTGCCGCCGGCGCCGCGCTGCGCTGGGTGGCCGAAGCTGCCGCCGGGGGCGTAACCGCCTGGCGCTGCTGAGTAATGTTGGACGACTGCCGCCCAAAGCTCTTGCCACCCCCCAGGCGCCGCGCCTCGGCGTCGAACGAGGCCGACATCAGGGCGCCCGCCGACACCGCCAGCATGGCGATGGCAAAAAATCTGTGAAGTCTTCGAGACATGTCGTGTTCTCCGGTAGAAGCGCACGGCCGGGGCCTGGCGCTGGATACTGTGTTGTTCAAGGAAAACGCCCCGCAGCGTTTTCTTACTACAAGCTGAATATTAACTTAAAACACGATTAATCGGAGAAAAACCGGAGGGAGTTCAAAAAAAACAAAGGCGGAGCCCTGCCTAGGAGCGTGGTCGGTAGAAACGTTCGAGGCGAAAAGCCGGCGGCGACAGGGCAGATTTTTGACGATTCGCCGGCCCATAGTGGTTCTATGGGCCAAGAAGCGGCGGAAATATGAACGGAGCAGACGGCTTTGCAGCCCGGACTGTTTCTGCCGACCACGCTCCCAGGCCCTTTGGGGAGGTATTTCGAGGAAGTTTCTGGAAGAGGCTTTCAGGGAGCCGGGAGGCTCTTTGGCCAGGTGGGCAGGCCGGCCTGGCGCCGGAGGGCGATCAGTCCAGCTTCACGCCTTCGTGCAGCGCCACGACGCCTGCCGTGAGGTTGAAGTAGCGCACCCGCGACAAACCCGCCGTCTCGAGCATGGCGGCCAAGGTTTCCTGGTCGGGATGCATGCGGATGGACTCCGCCAGATAGCGGTAGCTGTCTTCGTCGCCCGCCACTTTCTTGCCTATCCAGGGCAGGATATTGAAGGAATACCAGTCGTAGGCGGGGGCCAGGGGCTTGGCCACGCGCGAAAACTCCAGCACCAGCAGCTTGCCGCCCGGCTTCAGCACCCGCCGCATTTCGGCCAGCGCCCGGTCTTTGTGCGTCATGTTGCGCAAGCCGAAAGCCACGCTGACGCGGTCGAAATAACCGTCGGGGAACGGCAGCTTTTCGGCGTCGCACACGGCGGTGGGAACCAGAACCCCGTGATCCATGAGGCGGTCGCGCCCCACGCGCAGCATGGAATCGTTGATGTCGGTCAGCCATACCTGGCCCGACGGTCCGGCCTTTTTCGCGAACGCCTTGGCCAGGTCGCCCGTGCCGCCGGCAATGTCCAGCACCTTCATGCCCGGGCGGACAGCGGCACGGCCGATGGTGAACATTTTCCACACCCGATGTAGGCCGCCCGACATCAGGTCGTTCATGATGTCGTAGCGCGATGCCACCGAATGGAATACCTCGGCCACCTTGCCGGCTTTTTCGGCCTCGCTGACGGTTTTATAGCCAAAATGGGTGGTCGACTCGGGGGACTGGTCGGGGGAAGTGGAATTTTGCATGATGCGTTATCGTACCCCATCGGGGCAAAGAAGGATTCGGCAAGCGGCAGCGACGGCCTGGCACTGGCAGGCCTATTTTAAATCCACCCGCGCAACGTCCCGTCCAGGCCTCGTGAAATTCACAAACCTGAAACAATTCGTCCATAAACTGCAGGCTTCATACCCAAAACACCACTGCAAAGATTCCGCCCATGAGCACAACCATACTCGTCATCGAAGATGAACCCGCCATCCAGGAGCTGATTTCCGTCAACCTGAGTTTCGCTGGGCACAAGGTATTGCGGGCCTTCGATGCGGAGCAGGCGCAAACCCTGATCCGGGCCGAGCTGCCCGACCTCATCCTGCTGGACTGGATGCTGCCAGGCGCCTCGGGCATTACTCTGGCCAGGCAACTGCGCGGCGACGAGCGCACCCGCCAGGTTCCCGTTATCATGCTGACCGCCAAAGGCTCGGAGCACGACAAAATAGAAGGCCTGGAGGCCGGCGCCGACGACTACATCACCAAGCCCTTCTCGCCCAAAGAGCTGATTGCGCGCATCAAGGCGGTGCTGCGCCGCCGCGCGCCCCAGCTCACCGACGACATCATCGCCATCGGCAGCCTGCAACTGGACCCGACGACGCACCGTGTCACAGGCAATGGCATCAACCTTACCATCGGCCCCACCGAGTTCCGTCTGCTGCATTTCTTCATGACGCATACCGAGCGCGTATTCTCGCGGACGCAACTGCTGGACCAGGTATGGGGCGACCACGTGTTCGTGGAGGAGCGCACCGTGGACGTGCACATCCGCCGGCTGCGCAAGGCCCTGGAGCCCGGCGGGCACGAGAACCACATCGAAACCGTGCGCGGCGCCGGCTACCGTTTCACGGCCCAGCCGGCCGCAGCGACGGCTCAAGCCTGAGCCCCGGAACACAACACGATGTAAGGTATAGTTTCTTTTTCCAGACCATACATAGCCGGGCCGCCCGCAAAGCTTCACCGAAACGACGCTGCAACTAGCATGACCAAAACATTAATCTCGATGGGCTTGTGGGGCTTGGCTGCCTGGCTGGCCGGGACATGGATCAACGCCACCACCGGCTGGGCGATCCTGACCTTCGGCCTGGCGGCGATGATCCTGATCAGCGGAGCGCAGTTGTCGAAGATCAGCCGCTGGGCCAGGAACATCGAGGCCCCCCCGCCCGTCTCGGTCGGCCCCTGGGACGACGTGCTGGCCGTCATCTACCGGCAACTGCGCAAGAACCACAGCAAGATCGACGAGCTGCATCGTCAGGTGGACAGCATCATGCTGGCCGCCGAAGCTCTGCCCGACGGCGCCATCACGCTCGACGAGGAAATGCAGATCACCTGGTGCAACAAGACCGCAAGCGAACACACCGGCCTGAAGCTGGCCACCGACAAGGGCTTCAGCATCTTCAATATTTTGCGGGCGCCCGAGTTCGCGAAATACGGCCGGCAAGTCTCGTGGCCCGAGCCCATACTGCTGCACCTGTCCAAGGACGGCCAGGAAAAATCCCTGCTGGTGCAGCTGACCCCCTACGGCATCAAGCAGTTCCTGATCGTGACGCGCGACGTCACCCAGGTGGAAAAGCTGGAGACCACCCGCAAGGACTTCGTGGCCAATGTCTCGCACGAATTGCGCACGCCGCTCACCGTATTATCGGGGTTCCTGGAAACCCTGCACGACATGCCCGGCGACTCGCTCAGCGCCGAACAGCGCGAGCACTACCACACGCTGATGATGGAACAGGCTACGCGCATGGAGGCCATCGTGGCCGACCTGCTTACGCTTTCCACGCTGGAATCCTCGCCCTCTTCCATCGGCGAGCCCGTGCGCCTGGCGAAGGTCATCGACAACGCCCTGCTGCAGGCCAAGACGCTATCGAGCGGCCGGCACGTGTTTGTCGAGAACATCGACAAAAGCCTGTGCGTGCTGGGCATCGAGTCGGAACTGGCCTCGGCTGTCAGCAATCTGCTGACCAACGCCGTGCGCTACACCCCCAAGGACGGCACCATTACCGTAAGCTGGTACATCACCGAGACCGGAAGCGCCTGCTATTCGGTGCAGGACACCGGTATCGGCATCGCCTCGCAAGACATTCCCAGGCTTACCGAACGCTTCTACCGCGTCGACCGCGGCCGTTCGCGCGCCACCGGCGGCACCGGCCTGGGCCTGGCCATTACCAAGCACGTCGCCATG
>Ga0182735_1001210_pt1 | contig 17755 bp, 19 predicted proteins | sample eDN5th30CKraftMG_FD_128524 | JGI IMG/M metagenome (GOLD analysis project Ga0182735, IMG submission 128524) | Enriched Miracle-Growth compost microbial communities from Emeryville, California, USA - eDNA 5th pass 30_C Kraft MG (version 2) (version 2) ... | reverse complement strand
TTGGAGTGGACGCCCGACGAGGCGAGGCCGAGGAGCACGTCGCCCTCGACGATGTCGTCGGTGGGCAGGAGCTGGCCGCGCTCGGCCGCGCCCACGGCGAAGCCGGCGAGGTCGTAGTCGCTGCCGTGATACATGCCCGGCATCTCGGCCGTTTCGCCGCCGATCAGCGCGCAGCCGCCCTGCCGGCAGCCTTCCGCGATGCCGCTGACGATGGCCGCCCCCTGGTCCGGGTCGAGTTTGCCGGTCGCGAAATAATCGAGGAAGAACAGCGGCTCGGCGCCCTGGACCACGATGTCGTTGACGCACATGGCAACGAGGTCGATGCCGATCGTGTCGTGCTTTCCGGCTTCGATGGCGATTTTCAGCTTGGTGCCGACGCCGTCATTGGCGGCGACCAGGACGGGGTCGGAAAAGCCGGCCGCCTTGAGGTCGAAGAGGCCGCCGAAGCCGCCGATCTCGCCATCGGCGCCGGGCCGGCGGGTCGACCGCACCATCGGCTTGATCTTCTCGACCATGGCATTGCCGGCGTCGATGTCGACGCCTGCCTGTGCATAAGTGAGCCCGCTTTTCTTGTCGCTCATCGCCGTTTCCCTGACTCCGGCCCGGCTCTTCGCATGAACGGCTGCCTGCCGCAAGACAAGCCGCGTCGCCGGCCGCCAAAACCGTGGACAGTATAACACCCCTTGCCGCAACCGATGCAGTTGGCCATCTATCGCGAGGCTAACGGGTAAGAAGTGTGGTGACCATTCCCAACCTGATCACGATCCTGCGCTTCCTGCTGGTGCCCGCGGTCGTGCTGGCGATGTTGCAGGCGCGCTGGGACTGGGCCTTCGCGGGATTCGCCATCGCCGGCATCTCGGACGGTGTCGACGGCTTCATCGCCCGCCATTTCAACCAGCACTCGCGGCTTGGCGCCTATATGGACCCGATGGCGGACAAGCTCCTGCTGGTCAGCGTCTTCGTGGTGCTGGGCATCGCCGGCGAACTGCCGCTTTGGCTGGTCGTCCTCGCCGTTTCCCGAGACGCGCTGATCGTGTTCGCGGTGCTGCTGTCGAGCGTGATGGGCCAGCCGATCGAGATGAAGCCGCTCGTGGTTTCCAAGCTCAACACCGCCGTGCAACTGGTTCTGGCGGCTCTGGTACTGGCCGAACTCGCCTTCGGCACCGGCATGGGAATGGTCCGTCCCGCCTTGATAATCCTGTCCGGCCTCTTGACCGTGGCTTCGGCGGCAGCCTATCTCGTGGCCTGGCTGAGACATATGAGTGGTTATGGCGAAGGCGGCACCTCCAGCACCTGAAGAACTCGCCGTCGCTGTCGAGGCATCGACAGCCTTTCGACGCCATGTCTTTTTCTGGCTGGCGGCGGCCATTGTCCTGGTGCTGTTCCTTTATCTGTTCCGCGACATCCTGCTGCCCTTCGTGGCCGGGCTGGCGCTGGCCTATTTCCTCGACCCGGTGGCGGACCGCCTGCAGCGGCTCGGCCTGTCCCGCATCATGGCGACGGTGGTCATCCTCATCGCCTTCATCATCGTCCTGGTGCTGGCCTTCGTCATCCTGGTGCCGGTGTTGGCCACCCAGATGGCCGATTTTTCCGGCAAGCTGCCGGATTACCTGACGCGCTTGCAGGCGCTCATCACCAGTTTCGATCCGAAATGGCTGGAACAGCGCTTCGGCGTCGATGCCAACAGCCTGAAGGAAGGGCTGAATTCGGTGCTGACCTCCGGCCTCGGCCTCGTGACGACGGTTTTCTCGTCCCTCTGGAGTTCCGGCATGGCGCTGGTCTCGGTGGTGAGCCTGTTCGTCGTCACGCCGGTCGTGGCTTTCTATATGCTGCTCGACTGGGACCGGATGGTCGCCACCGTCGACAGCTGGGTGCCGCGCGACCATGTGGCCACGGTGCGTGCGATCGCCACCGACATCAACACCGCGACTGCCGGTTTCGTGCGCGGGCAGGGCACGCTGTGCCTGGTGCTGGGCGCCATGTATGCCGTCGGGCTGACCCTGACAGGGCTGAATTTCGGCATCCTGATCGGGCTTTTTGCCGGCCTGATCAGCTTCATCCCCTATGTCGGCTCGCTGACCGGGCTGGTCCTTGCGGTCGGCGTCGCCGTCGTCCAGTTCTGGCCGGACTGGCTGATGGTCGTCGTCGTGGCCTGCGTGTTCTTCGTCGGCCAGTTCATCGAAGGCAACATCCTTTCCCCCAAGCTCGTCGGCAAGAGCGTCGGCCTGCATCCGGTGTGGCTGATGTTCGCGCTGTTCGCCTTCGGCGCGCTGTTCGGATTCGTCGGCCTGCTGATCGCGGTTCCCGCCGCCGCCGCGATCGCGGTACTGGTGCGCTTCGCCATCGCCCGCTACCTGGAATCGCCGCTCTACAAGGGCCATGGCGCGAAGACGCCGGCTCAGGACGGCGGATCGAAGCGGGCGCGCCCATGATGCGCGAGGCCGAAAAGCCGCGCCAGTTGCCGCTCGACCTTGGCCACGGCACCGGCTATTCGCGCGACGACCTCGTCGTCTCGCCGGCCAACAGCGAGGCCGTGGCCCTGGTCGACCATTGGCCGGACTGGCCGTCTCCCGTCGTCGTGCTGGCGGGGCCGATCGGCTCGGGCAAGACGCATCTGGCGTCGATCTGGCGCGAGCAGGCGAACGCGGTGCGGCTGGAGGGCCGGGCGCTCGGCGAGAGCTGGCCGGGGCTCGGCGACCGTCCGGTGCTGGTCGACGACATCGATACGGGGCCGTTTTCCGAGCAGGGGCTGTTTCACCTCATCAACACGGTGCGCGGGGCCGGTTCGCATCTTCTCCTGACGGCGCGGCGCTTTCCTTCCGCCTGGGACGTGACGCTGCCCGACCTGTCGTCGCGGCTGAAGGCGGCGGCGACGGTGGAAATCCACGAGCCCGACGATCTCCTGCTCTCGGGCGTCATCACCAAGCTCTTCTCCGACCGGCAGGTCGAGGTCGAGCCGCATGTGGTGCAGTACCTGGCGCGGCGCATCGAGCGGTCGCTGGCAACCGCGATGCGGGTCGTGGACAGGCTGGACCGGATGGCGCTGGAGCAGAAGACGCGCATCACCCGCGCGCTTGCCGCCGAGGTGGTCAGCGCGATGGACGAAGGGCAGGGCGAGTTCGATCTCTGAACCCGGCTCCTGTCACTTCGTAAACGCCTTCAGAGTACCAGCGAGACGTGGCCGCCGGCATGCCGCTCGAGGCGGCCGGCAAGGTCGAGTTCCAAAAGCACCATGAACACCTGCGCCGGATGCAGGCCGGTGTGCCGGATGATTTCGTCGGGCGCGACGGGCGTCGTCCCGAGCGCTTCGACGACGCGGGCGCGATCCTCCTCGCCGGGCGGCGGCGTGGCGGTGAAGTCGGGCGGTTCCTCGAAGCGGTCCGGCAGCGAAGGCGGCCGGCCGGCAAGCGGGGCGAGCGCGCCAGAGACATCCGCTGCTTCTGTGACGAGCGTGGCGCCGTCCTTGATGAGGCCGTTGGTGCCGCCCGCGCGCGGGTCGAGCGGCGAGCCGGGAACCGCGAACACCAGCCGCCCCATCTCGCCGGCAAGCCGCGCGCTGATCAGCGAGCCGGAGCGCTTTGCCGCCTCGACTACCACGAGCCCCAGCGCGCCGGCTGCGACGAGCCGGTTGCGGCGCGGAAAATCCTGCGCGCGCGGCTGCCAGCCGAAGGGCATTTCGGTGATCACGGCGCCGCCATGGTCGCAGATTTCCTCGATGAGGTCGGTGTTCTCGGGCGGGTAGGGTCGATCGAGGCCGCCGGCAAGCACGCCGATGGTGCCGGTCGACAGGCTGCCCTGATGCGCAGCCGTATCGATGCCCCGCGCCAGGCCGGAGATGATCGCATAGCCCTCGCGGCCGAGTTCGGCGGCCAGCGTGCGCGCCATCTTGATGCCGGCGAGCGAGGCGTTGCGTGCACCCACGATCGCCGCCGCGGGGAGATCGAACACGGCCGCTTCGCCCTTGATGGCAAGTAGCGGCGGCGGATGGTCCATGGTCTTGAGGAGCGGCGGATAGCCGGGTTCGCCGATGCCGACGAAGCGGGCTCCGGTCTGGCCGGCGGCCTCCATCTCGGCTTCCGCTTCGTCGACGGAAGGAATGCGCACCAGCCGGTTGAGGCCGCCCGACAGCATCAGTTCCGGCAGCATTTCCAGCGCGGTTTCGGCGGAGCCGAAGCGGTTGATGAGATCGCGGAAGGAGGCAGGGCCGACGTTCTGGGTCCGGATCAGCCGCAGCCAGGCGAGCCGCTGGCGGTCGCTGAGGCGCGGGGCTGCCCGCGCGGTCATCCCTTCGCGCCGATCCGGCCTTCCGTGCCGGAGAGCAGCCGCGAGATGTTGGCGCGGTGCTTGATGAAGACGATCACGCTCATCACCGCGAACAGGGCCGCGACCTGCGGCGACGCCTGGAACCACAGCGCGATCGGTACCGCTATCGCCGCCGTCAGCGCCGCCAGCGAGGAGTAGCGCAGGACGATCGCCACGATCAGCCAGACGGCGGCGAAGACCAGCGCCGTCTGCCAGGCCAGCCCGATCAGCACGCCAAGATAGGTGGCCACGCCCTTGCCGCCCCTGAAGCCGAGCCAGACCGGGAAAAGGTGGCCGGCGAAGGCGCCGAAACCTGCCCACAGCCCGAGGCCGGGGCCGAAATGCTCTGCGATGAGGACGGCCGCGGTGCCCTTGAGCGCGTCGAGGATCAGCGTGGCGGCGGCAAGGCCCTTGTGGCCGGTGCGCAGCACGTTGGTCGCGCCGATGTTGCCGGAGCCGATCGAGCGCACGTCGCCGAGGCCGGCCGCGCGGGTAAGCAGCAGGCCGAAGGGTATCGAGCCAAGCAGATAGCCGAAGACAAGGGCTGCGATCGGCAGATAGGTCATGTTTCCCCCAGTCGGTCGGCCAGCGTGAGCCGGTCAGTTGCGCTCGGCCTGGAACACTGTGCGGCCCGAAACCATGGTTTGCAAGACCTTGCCTTGCAGCCTGGCACCTTCGAAGCAGGTGTTTTTCGAGCGCGAGCGGATGCCCGCCTCGTTCACCACCCATGGTTCGTCGAGGTCGACCAGCACCAGGTCGGCTGCGGCGCCGGGCTTCAGCGTGCCGCCGGGCAGGCCGAACAGTTTCGCCGGAGCGGTCGACAGAAGCTCGACCAGCCGGGAAAGCGTGACCTCGTCGTTGTGGTAAAGGCGAAGGGAAGCCGCCAGCAGCGTTTCCAGCCCGATGGCGCCGGCCGCCGCATCGGCGAACGGCAGGCGCTTGGTGTCCACGTCCTGCGGGTCGTGCGAGGAGACGATGACGTCGATGGTACCGTCCCGCACGGCCTCGATCATCGCCAACCGGTCGTCCTCGGCCCTGAGCGGCGGGGTCAGCCGGAAGAAGGTGCGGTATTCGCCGACATCGTTTTCGTTGAGGCACAGGTTGTGGATCGACACACCGGCGCTCACGTTCGCCCCGTCCGCCTTGGCGCGGGCGACCGCGTTGGCGGCCATGGCGGTGGAAATCTTGGCCGCGTGGTAGGCGCCTTTGGTCAGCCTCGCCAGCGCCAGGTCGCGCTCCAGCGGGATCAGTTCGGCTTCGCGTGGAATGCCCGACAGGCCGAGCCAGCTTGCATAAAGCCCCTCGTTCATCACGCCGGAGGAAGCGAGATCGGCATCCAGCGTCTCATGCGCGATCACCGCGCCGAAATCGCGCGCATAGGTGAGCGCGCGGCGCATGACCAACGAATTGGCGAGCGTATGACGGCCATCGGTGAAGGCGACCGCACCGGCCTCGCGCAGCAGGCCGAATTCGGTCATCTCGCGCCCTTCCAGCCCCTTGGTGATGGCGGCGGCGGGGTGGATGTTGACGCTTGCGGTGTCGCGGGCCGTGCGCAGCACGAACTCGACCAGCGCCACATTGTCGATGACCGGGTCGGTATCGGGCATCATGACGATGGAGGTCACGCCGCCGGCCGCGGCGGCGACGCTCGCCGAGGCGATGGTTTCGCGATGCTCCGCGCCCGGTTCGCCGATGAAGACGCGGCTGTCCACCAGGCCGGGGAGGATCGCCTTGCCGGCGCAATCGACGACCGTCGCTCCGGCCGGCGCGCCCTGGTTGAGCGCCGCCTTACCGGCGGCTGCGATCCTATTGCCGTCGACGATGACGGTGCCGGTTTCATCGATGCCGCGCGAGGGATCGACGACGCGGGCGCGTTCGAAAACGGTGACGGTCATTGCGCGCGGCCCTCGTTGCGGCGGGGGTCGAGCAGCGCTTCCATCACGGCCATGCGCACCGCGACGCCCATTTCCACCTGCTCCTGGATGACGCTTTGCGGGCCGTCGGCGATCTCCGAGGCGATCTCGACGCCGCGGTTCATCGGCCCGGGGTGCATCACCAGCGCGTCGGGCTTGGCCGCCTTCAGTTTCTCGGCGTCGAGGCCGAAATAGCGGAAATATTCGCGGATCGAGGAGACGAAGGCACCGGCCATGCGCTCGCGCTGAAGGCGCAGCATCATCACCACGTCGGCATCCTTCAGGCCTTCGGCCATGGTTTTGGCGACGATGACGCCCATGCGCTCGATGCCGGAGGGCAGCAGCGTCGAGGGCGCCACGACGCGCACCTGCGCGCCCAGCGCATTGAGCAGGATGATGTTGGATCGCGCCACGCGCGAATGCAGGATGTCACCGCAGATCGTGACGATCAGCTTCGACAGGTCGCCCTTGGCGCGGCGGATGGTGAGCGCGTCGAGCAGCGCCTGCGTCGGGTGCTCATGGGCGCCGTCGCCGGCATTGACCACCGAGCAGCCGACCTTCTGCGCCAGAAGGGCGGCGGCCCCCGCCGACTGGTGGCGGATGATCAGGATATCGGGCCGCATCGCGTTCAGCGTCATCGCCGTGTCGATCAGCGTCTCGCCCTTCTTCACCGAGGAACTGGCGACCGACATGTTCATGACGTCGGCGCCGAGCCGCTTTCCGGCCAGTTCGAACGATGACTGCGTGCGGGTCGAGGCTTCGTAGAAGAGGTTGATCTGCGTACGCCCGCGCAAGGTCGTGGTCTTCTTCTCCGACTGGCGCGAAATCGCCACCGCGCGGTCGGCGCGTTCGAGCAGCAATTCTATATCGGGAGGAGAAAGGGCACCGATGCCAAGCAGGTGGCGGTGGGGGAAAAGCGGCAGGGCGGGGGCGTCGGTCATCTCAAAGCGCTGCTATAGGGTGCTGTCCGGGGTCTCGCAAGCACCGGAGCCACATTAGCGGGCTTGTCCCCGCATTTTCATTGCGCAGGCGGTTCGCTCATGGGCTATAACCGGCGGCCGCGCGGATTCTCCGGTGCGGCCTTGCCAGGACCAAGGAGAAGGCGTGAGCGACGACGTGACCAACCAGCCTCCGCCGCTGACAGGCGGCAATGCTTGGCGCGGCGATCCGTTGCTGATCCAGCTTGCCGACGAGTTTTCCGAGCCGGTGCGCAGGGATCTCGACGCGCTCGGCCGCTTCGTCCTGACGCACGAGGCGCAGGACCTCGCCCGCCTCGCCAATACGGAACTGCCGAAGCTCAGGACCCACGACCGGCAGGGAAGGCGGCTCGACCAGGTCGAGTTCCATCCCGCCTATCACGCGCTGATGCGCCGCTCGATCGCCAACGGGCTGCATTCCTCGATCTGGGAAAACGGCGATGCCGAGATCGGTCGCCGCCACCAGGTGCGCGCGGCGCGCTTCTACCTCACCGCTGAGCTGGAAACGGGGCATCTGTGCCCGATCACCATGACCAGCGCTTCGCTCGCCGCGCTCATGGCCAGCCCAAAGCTGTTCCGCGAATGGGCGCCGCGCATCACCACGCGCAAATACGACCAGAGCCAGAAGCCCCCGGTCGAGAAGACCGGGCTGACGCTCGGCATGGGCATGACCGAAAAGCAGGGCGGCACCGACGTGCGCCTCAACGTGACGCGCGCCGAACGGGCCGGCTCGACCGGCTTTTATCGCCTGACCGGCCACAAATGGTTCATGTCGGCGCCGATGTCGGATGCTTTTCTGGTGCTGGCGCAGGCATCGGAAGGGCTGTCGTGCTTCCTGGTGCCGCGCATCCTCGGCGACGGTTCGGGCAACGGCTTCCGCTTCCAGCGGCTGAAGGACAAGCTCGGCAACCGCTCCAACGCCTCGGCGGAGGTCGAGTTCGACGGCGCCATCGGCGAGATGGTCGGGGAGCCGGGCGCGGGCGTCAAGACCATCATGGACATGGTGACGCTGACCCGGCTTGACTGCGCCATCGCTTCCTCGGCGCTGATGCGGGCGGGGCTGGCCGAGGCCGTCCACCATGCCCGCCATCGCCAGGTCTTCGGGACGAAGCTGATCGACCAGCCGCTGATGCAGCGCGTGCTGGCCGACATGGCGCTCGACGTGGCGGCGGCGACCGCGCTGTCATTCCGGCTGGCGCGTTCCTTCGACGAGGCGGCGGGCGACCGGGGCGAGGCGGCGTTCGCGCGCGCCATGACGCCGGTGGTCAAGTACTGGGTATGCAAGATCGCGCCGCCGCTGCTCTACGAGGCGATCGAGTGCCTGGGCGGCAATGGCTATGTCGAGGAAGCGCCGCTTGCCCGCTACTACCGGGAGGCCCCGGTCAATGCGATCTGGGAAGGCTCCGGCAACGTCATGGCGCTTGATGTGCTTCGGGTGCTGTCGCGCGCGCCCGGCCTGTTCGACGAGGTGCTGGCCGGCATCGAGCGGGACCTCGGCGTGGGCGGCCATGGCACCATCGGCGTGCTGAGGGCGGCCATGCAGGTGGCGGGCAGCGACGAGGGCTCGGCCCGGCTGCTCACCGAGCAACTGGCGTTGTCGGCGGCGGCGGCCGAACTGCGGCGGCTGGGCGCAGGCCGCATCGCCGATGCCTTCGTCGAGACGCGGCTCGCCGGCCAGTGGCGCAACACCTACGGCATGCTCGACGCCCGTCACGACGCGCGGGCGATCCTGGACACGCTCTACCCGGCGACGAACTGACACCTGCTCCCTGGTTTGGCAGGGCGGTCCGCTCGCCTTGTGGATTTTCGTTAACCTTAACGAATGGTTTCTGTTGCGGCGTATTCGGCCAAGGCTCACTGTCATGGTTACCGAAAAGAAAACGCCATGCCACAGATTCTCGCCGTCTCATTTCCGTTGTTCTGGTCAGGCCTTGCCGTCCTGTCGGCCATGGCTTGGGCTCTGAGGGGCAAGGCGCGGCCGGTGCCGGTCCGTGCCCGGGCAAGGCAGGCAAGGGTGGTCCGATGCGCTACCTGATCGCTGCATGGGTGGCGCCGCTGGTCCTTTTCTGGGGCTGGTACTTCCTGTCGCTCTACGACATCAATTTCGGCTACGTCATGCTCAGCCGGCCGCTTCATGACCTGGTGTTCGAGCTTTACGGCGAGATGCTGGGCATCGACCCGGCAACCATTCCGGGCATGATCGCCAAGGCGTGCGTGTTCGATTCGTTCATCGTCGCCGGCATCTGGGCGTTGCGCCGCCGCCGTGTCATCGCCGGCTGGATCAGGACGCTTCGGGAGCGCTGGGCGGGGCAGCCGTCGCGGCCAATGCTCGAAGGCGGTCCAAGGCTCCCTGCAGAATAAAGGCGGCCGCCGCCGAATCGATCTTGCCGGCGCGCTTTTTCCGCGAAAAGTCCATTTCGATCAGCGTGCGTTCCGCCGCGACCGTCGACAGCCGTTCGTCCCACAGCACGAAGGGCAGGGCGCTGAGCGGCTTGAAGTTGCGCACGAAGGTGCGAGAGCGTTGCGCGCTGGGGCCTTCGGAGCCGTCCATGTTGACCGGCAGGCCGATGACGACGGCGCCGGCGTTTTCCTTTTCCAGCAGGGCAAGCAGCGCGGCCGCGTCCTGCGAGAACTTCTTGCGCACGATGACCGGGCGGGGGTGGGCGAAGGAAAGGCCGCGGTCGGAAACGGCGACGCCGATGGTCTTGTCGCCGAGGTCGAGGCCGGCTAGGACCTTGCCGCCAGCGAGCGCGGCCGCAACCTCCTCTATCGTGATGATGGCCACCGGCTTTCCCTTTTGACTTGAACCGCGAGCGTTCTATCCTTCATCACACCGAAAATCGAGGAGACGCCTGCAATGAAGCTGACCTGGTACGGCCATTCCGCCTTTCGCATCGAAACCGGCGACGCCAAAATCCTCATCGATCCCTACCTCATCGGCAACCCGTCCTGGAACGGCGGCTGGGAAGGCCCGGCCGAGGGCGTCACCCATGTGCTCCTTACGCACGGCCACGACGACCATATCAGCGGCGCAGCCGAGGTGCTGAAGAAAAGCGGGGCGCAACTGGTCGCCAATTTCGAGATCTGCATGTACCTCGTCGGCAAGGGTGTTTCGGGCGACAAGATCAATCCGGGCAATATCGGCGGCACGGTCGATTGCGGCTCCTTCACCACCACCTTCGTGCAGGCGCTGCATTCCTCCTCGTCGCAGGGCGAAGGCGGAAAAAACACCTATCTCGGCAATCCCGGCGGGCTGGTGCTGCATTTTTCGGAGGACAAGACGCTCTACCACATGGGCGACACCGACATTTTCTCCGACATGGCGCTGATCCACGAACTGCACGAGCCGCAGATCGGCATCGTGCCGATCGGCGACCGCTTCACCATGGGCGGGGCGGTAGCGGCGCTGGCCTGCCGGCGCTACTTCAGGTTCGACACGGTGGTGCCGTGCCATTTCGGCACCTTCCCGATGATCGACCAGAGCGCCGACAAGTTCATTGCCGGGATGGAGGGTTCAGGCATCGAGGTCGCGTTGCCCAGGGTCGGCGAAACCATCAGTCTGTGAGCGGCACCGTCACCGAACCATGTTGCGCGCCTTGCCCGGCCCCGCTATAGCCGGGCCATGTTTTCAAGGCTGACTTGCGGGGCTGACGATGTCCGTTGATCTGGCGACTGTGAAGCGCGTGGCGCGTCTTGCGCGCATTGCGGTGAGCGAGGACGATGCCTCGCGCATGGTCGGTGAACTGAATGCGATCCTCGGCTTCGTCGAGCAATTGCAGGAGGTCGATGTCGATGGCGTCGAGCCGATGACCTCGGCGATGCCGATGGCGATGAAGAAGCGCCAGGACGGCGTCACCGACGGCGACAAGGCCGGCGACATCGTCGCCAACGCGCCCGCCACCGAAGAGAATTTCTTCCTCGTGCCGAAGGTCGTGGAGTAGCGGCGGCTCGTCCGCCACCGCTTTCCCGCGAACCGATCCCTATCAAGCAGCCTCTGGCCGCCCGAACCGAAACGAACCGCCATGACCGATCTGACCAGACTGACGATTTCCGAAGCCCGCGAGCGTCTGCGCGGCAAGGAAATCACGGCGAGCGAGCTGACCGACGCCTATCTCGGCGCGATCGAGCAGGCAAACCCGGCGCTCAACGCCTATGTGACGGTCACCCCCGACCAGGCCAGCGCCATGGCCAAGGCTTCCGATGAGAAGCTGGCAAAGGGCGAGGGCGGCGCGCTGGAGGGCATTCCGCTCGGCGTCAAGGACTTGTTCGGCACCGAAGGCGTGCATACCCAGGCGGCGAGCCACATCCTCGACGGCTTCAAGCCGCGCTACGAATCGACCGTCACCGCCAATCTGTGGGCCGACGGCGCGGTGATGCTGGGCAAGCTCAACATGGATGAGTTCGCCATGGGCTCGTCCAACGAAACCTCCCACTACGGTCCCGTCATCAACCCGTGGCGCGCCAAGGGTTCCAACAAGCAGCTCGTCCCGGGCGGCTCTTCGGGCGGCTCGGCTGCCGCCGTTGCCGGCTTCCTGTGCGCGGGCGCCACTGCCACCGATACCGGCGGCTCCATCCGCCAGCCGGCCGCCTTCACCGGCACGGTCGGCATCAAGCCGACCTATGGCCGTTGCTCGCGCTGGGGCATCGTCGCCTATGCCTCCTCGCTCGACCAGGCCGGACCGATCGCGCGCGACGTGCGCGACGCCGCGATCCTGCTCAAGTCGATGGCCTCGGTGGACGACAAGGACACGACCTCGGTCGACCTGCCGGTGCCCGACTACGAGGCGGCGCTCGGCCGCTCGGTCAAGGGCATGAAGGTCGGCATTCCGAAGGAATACCGGGTCGACGGCATGGCGCGCGAGATCGAGGACCTTTGGCAGAAGGGCATCGCCTGGCTGAAGGACGCGGGCGCGGAGATCGTCGAGGTGTCGCTGCCGCACACCCGATATGCGCTGCCGACCTACTACATCATCTCGCCGGCCGAGGCCTCGTCCAACCTCGCGCGCTACGACGGCGTCCGCTACGGCCTGCGCGCGCCGGGCAAGGACATCGTGGAGATGTACGAGAACACTCGCGCCGCCGGCTTCGGCAAGGAAGTGAAGCGCCGCGTCATGATCGGCACCTATGTGCTGTCGGCGGGCTATTACGACGCCTACTACATCCGCGCGCAGAAGGTGCGCACGCTGATCAAGAAGGACTTCGACGACGTGTTTTCGGCCGGCGTCGATGTCATCCTGACGCCCGCGACGCCCTCGGCCGCCTTCGGCATCGCCGACCAGGAGATGACTGCCGATCCGGTCAAGATGTACCTGAACGACGTTTTCACGGTGACGGTGAACATGGCCGGCCTGCCGGGCATCGCGGTTCCGGCCGGGCTCGACGGCAACGGCCTGCCGCTCGGCCTCCAACTGATCGGCAAGCCCTTCGAAGAAGAGACGCTGTTCCAGACCGCGCATGTCATCGAGCAGGCTGCGGGTCGCTTCCAGCCTGAAAAGTGGTGGTAGGACTAGGGGAGTAGGGGAATAAGGGAGTAGGGGAGTATGTGAGGGCGGCGATCCGCGACGGTAACATATTCCCTTACTCCCCTAGGAACTCATGTTCTTCATTCTCTCCAAGGTTTTCGGCTTTTTCATCCAGCCGCTGAATTTCTCCATTCTGCTGCTGTCGATCGCGCTGCTGGCCGTGATGGTCAGGCGGCGCAGGCTGGCCGTCGCGGGCATGGGGATCGCCTTCTTCTTGCTGGCCATGGCGGCGTGGACTTCGCTCGGCGCCTTGATGCTGACGCCGCTGGAGGAGCGCTATCCCAAGCCGCCGTTCCCGGCTGAGGTTGCCGGCATCGTCGTTCTCGGCGGCGGGTTCGAAGGGGCGATCAACCTGGCGCGCGGCGGCTATGAGCTGAATTCCAGCGGCGACCGCTTCGTCGAAACCGCCATCCTCGCCCGGCGCTATCCGCAGGCGAGGATCGTGGTCAGCGGCGGCACCGGCGCGCTGCTGCTGGAAGGCGAGGACGATGCGTCCACGGCGCAGCGCCTGCTGACGGCGCTGGGCGTGGCGCCGGAGCGTCTCGTCCTCGAGCACCGCTCGCGCAATACCTATGAGAACGCCGTCTTCACCCATGACATGGTGTCGCCGAAGCCCGGCGAGACATGGCTTCTGGTGACATCGGCCTTTCATATGCCGCGCGCCAAGGCGCTGTTCGACAAGGTCGGATTTGCGACGCTGCCGTGGCCGGTCGACTACCGCACGACCGGCCGGGAAGGGATCAGCCTGTTTTCCGACAATGCCGCAGATTCCGTCCAGAAGACCACGCTCGCCATCCGCGAGTGGATCGGCCTCGTGGCCTACTGGCTTTCCGGCAAGATCGACACGCCGTTTCCCGGGCCGAACTGACCGTTTGCCGCGCAATGTCGCGGCGGGATCAGGGAAAGTCGGCGGACGCGGCGCAGCCGGGCGCGAAACAGCGGAAACATCGTGCTAATTGCCCTATCTATGTCTATGTTCCTATCGGGATAGACTCTGGAGTTCTCGCGATTGTTCCTTTCGGTTTTCGACCTGTTCAAGATCGGCATCGGGCCATCGAGTTCGCACACAATGGGGCCGATGACGGCCGCCGCGCGCTTTCTGGACGAACTCCTCGGCGGTGACTGGCCGCGCCCGGCGGGAGTCGCGGTCGACCGCGTCGGCGCCAGCCTGCACGGCTCGCTCGCCTATACCGGGGTCGGCCACGGAACCGACCGCGCCGTCATTCTCGGCCTGACCGGCCTGGTGCCGCTCAACGTCGACCCGGACAAGACCGACGCGGTCATTGCCGAAGTCACGGCAACCAAGCGGGTCTCGCCGCCCGGTCACCCGTCCTATCGCTTCGATCCGGCCACCGACCTGGTGATGGACCGCAAGACCAAGCTCACCGGCCACGCCAACGGCATGGCGTTCTATGCCTATGACGCGGCGGGCCGCCTGCTGCTGAAGCGCATCTACTATTCCGTGGGCGGTGGCTTCGTCATGTCGGAGGAAGAACTGCAGCGTGCCAAGACGGCCGGCTCGGTCACCACCGAGGGCAAGAAGGTGCCGTATCCGTTCAAGCGCGCCGACGAAATGCTCGCCATGGCGAAGAAGAGCGGCCTTTCCATCGCCGAGATGAAGCGGGTGAACGAGGAAACCCATATGTCGCGCGAGAAGCTCGACGAGGGGCTCGACGCCATCTGGGACGCCATGCGCCGCTGCATCGAGCGCGGCCTGTCGCAGGAAGGCATCATGCCGGGCGGGCTGAAGGTGCGCCGCCGCGCCCGCATGCTGCACGACAAGCTGCAGGAACAGTGGGGCCAGAACAAGCCGAACCCGCTGCTCGCCAACGACTGGCTTTCCGTCTACGCCATGGCGGTCAACGAGGAGAACGCTGCCGGCGGGCGCGTCGTCACCGCGCCGACCAACGGGGCGGCCGGCACGCTGCCGGCGGTCATGCGTTACTGGCTGCATTTTCATCCCGAGGCCGACCAGGCCTCGATCCGCGACTTCCTGCTGACGGCCGCGGCCGTAGGCGGCATCATCAAGACCAACGCCTCGATTTCCGGGGCGGAAGTCGGCTGCCAGGGCGAGGTCGGCTCGGCTTCGGCGATGGCTGCGGCCGGCTTGTGCGCCGTCATGGGCGGCACGCCCGAGCAGGTGGAGAACGCCGCCGAGATCGCGCTCGAACATCACCTCGGCATGACCTGCGACCCGGTCGGCGGGCTGGTGCAGGTGCCGTGCATCGAGCGCAACGCGCTCGGCGCGGTCAAGGCGGTGACGGCGGCCTCGCTCGCCATCAAGGGCGACGGCACGCATTTCGTGCCGCTCGACGCCGCCATCGAGACGATGCGCCAGACCGGCCGCGACATGAACGAGAAGTACAAGGAAACCAGCCTCGGCGGCCTTGCCGTCAATGTGGTGGAATGCTGACGAACTGCCTGTGCAAAACGCGCCGCGGCGTTGAAGGCCGCGGGCGCCGGCGCTAAGTTCGGGCCATGCCACTCAACATCCTGAAACTGTGCGTCGGCAGCGACAGCATCGAAGACCTCGAGGAATGGATCGAAACCTGCCTCGAGGACAGGCGGCGCAAGGGCGAGCCGCTCGAGCACTGGCACACCACCCGCATGGTGCCGACGCGCGGGGCCGAGATCGTCAACGGCGGCTCGCTCTACTGGGTCATCAAGGGCAACGTCCAGTGCCGCCAGCGGATCACCGAAATCCGCCCGTTCACCGATGCAGACGGCATCGGCCGCTGCCGGCTGATGCTCGACCGCACCATCGTGCGGACCGAATGGCAGCTGCGCCGGGCTTTTCAGGGCTGGCGCTACCTGAAGCAGGAAGACGCACCGGCCGATCTCGGCAAGGGCAGGGCCGGCCTTGCCGAAATGCCGCCGAAATTGCGCGCGGAACTGGCCGAACTCGGCCTTCTATAGGCAGGCGGGCTGCAAAATTCCCGGCGCTGGGTTGCTGGCCCAGCATGACGGGCTTGCAAGCCTTCCGGCAACGCCACATCTTGTTTCCATGACGGACAGGAAACTATCGGTAACGGGCACCGGTTCGGTTCCGGCAGCGCGCCAGTCGGACAAGAACGAGATCGATGCCTTCGTGCGGCAGGCCCGAGCGCTCGGCGCGACGGCCGGCGGATCGGGCCGGCTGATCCTTTCGCTCGACGCGACCATGAGCCGGCAGCCGACCTGGGACCTGGCGTGTTCGCTGCAGGGCGAGATGTTCGACGCCGTCGGCAAGGCGGGATCGCTCGCCGTGCAACTGGTCTATTTTCGCGGGCTGGGCGAATGCCGGTCGTCTTCCTTCGTCACCGATACCGGAAGCCTGAAGCGGCTGATGACGCGCATCGAATGCCGCAGCGGCCATACCCAGATCGCCAAGGTGCTGGCGCATGCGTTGAAGCAGACGGCGACGGCCAAGGTGAATGCGCTGGTCTATATCGGCGATGCCATGGAAGAAAACGTGGACGACCTTGCCGAGAAGGCCGGCAGGCTGGGCCTGCACGGCGTGCCGGTGTTCGTCTTCCAGGAGGGGCGCGACAGTTCGGCGGAGAAGGCGTTCAAGGAAATTGCGCGCCTGTCGAAAGGCGCGTGGTTTCGTTTCGACCGCAGCGCCGCAGCCAATCTCGCCAACCTGCTTTCGGCGGTTGCGGTGTACGCGACCGGAGGCTTGAAGGCGCTGGAGGCGAGAGGCCGGCCCGAAGACCGGCTCATGATCCAGAACCTGACCGGAGGCGGGCGCTGATGGGGGTCCTGATCGGCCTTGTCGCGCTGCTTCTGGTCGTGCTTGGCGCGATCGCCGTTTTCCTGCGCGCCGATCCCGCGAAGCTGGCCGGCGGCATGAGAACGCTCGGCCCGCTGCTTCTCGGTCTCGTCGGCGTCGCGGTGCTCTTGGTCGGGCGGGAAGGGCCGGGCGGCCTGCTCTTGTCGGGGGCGATCGCCTGGTACGGCTCGATGCGGATGCGGCGCGGGGTCCAGCCGCCACAGCCGAGGCATTCCACGGTGCGCACGGCGGCGCTCGAAATGGAGCTCGACCACAATACCGGCGCGCTGGACGGGCTGGTGTTGGCCGGGCACCATGAGGGCAAGGTGTTGAGCGCGATGGGGCTTGCCGAGCTGAAGCAGCTTTACCGCGAACTGCCGGGCGACCCGGAGAGCCGGCAGTTGCTAGAGACGTATCTTGACGGCCGTTTTCCCGTCTGGCGCGAACACGCTGAGGCGGATAGTGGCGACGGGCTGGGTGTGTCGCCAGGTTCTGGCGCCATGACTAAGGAGGAGGCTTACAAGATCCTTGGTCTTGAAGCGGGGGCCGCCGCGACGGATGTCCGCAAGGCGCACCGCCGCCTGATGCAGCGCCTGCATCCCGACCTCGGTGGTACGTCTTTCCTGGCGGCGCGCATCAACGAAGCCAAGGACGTCTTGCTCTCCGATCACCACTGAATCCTCCTTCGACTACACAACATTCCCGGGAGAGGGATGACGAGCGCTACTGCTCGATGGCGTAGCAGGAAATCTTCTGCTTCTTCAGTCCGTTGCAGGCCTTCCAGGCCGCATCCTTGCTGCCGAAGCCGCCGAAGCGGGCGCGGAAATACGTCACGCCGTCCTTGCGGAAGGGCACGGTAAAGGCCGAGGCGTCGGCGAGCAGCTTCGGCGCCTGCTTCGAGACCTTGTCGAGGATGATCCTGGCCTCGCCGTTGCTCGGCGAAGAAGCGACCTGGACGGCCCAGCCGGAAGGAACCGAAGCGGTGTTGACCGGATCGACTGCGGCTTCGGCTTGGGCGTAGGCGGTCGCGACCACCGGGGCCTGCGCCTTCTCGATGGGCGCGCGCTGCTCGGCCATCTTGAAGGGGATTTTTTCCTTCGCCAGCCTCGGGTCGTCCTGCTTCAGCGGTTTCACGTTGTCCGGGGCGGAGGCGAGTTCCTGCGACGCCTCGTTGTCGTCGGCGGCGGAAGCAAGTTCGACGCTGTCGGGCTTCGCGTCGGGGGTCGGCGCGTCGTGCTTGGGCAGCAGCACCTTGGCCAGCGCCACCATCGGGGTGTCCTTCGTCCTGGC
>Ga0182735_1001209_pt1 | contig 17757 bp, 16 predicted proteins | sample eDN5th30CKraftMG_FD_128524 | JGI IMG/M metagenome (GOLD analysis project Ga0182735, IMG submission 128524) | Enriched Miracle-Growth compost microbial communities from Emeryville, California, USA - eDNA 5th pass 30_C Kraft MG (version 2) (version 2) ... | reverse complement strand
TTTACTTCAGTAAATATAAACTTCCTGGTAGCCTGATCCTGTAGCTCTTTTACAAGCGACTTTGCAATGGGATGGTTAGAATAGTTTTCTAAGCCGACAATGATCGAAGCGGCTTCCTCCTGGCTGATATCCATAACATCCATTGCTTTGATATTGAAATCTCCCGTAGTTAATGTGCCTGTTTTATCAAAAACCATGTATTTCAGGTTGGCCATCTCTTCAACCGTAGCACCCCCTTTGATCAGGACACCCTTTTTAGCACCTCTTCCCAAGCCTACCATGACCGCCGTAGGAGTTGCTAAGCCCATAGCACATGGACAGGATATAACCAGCACGGCGATGGACCGCATGATCGATTCACCTAAATCAATGTTAAAAGCAAAATAGGAGAGCACAAACGTTAGAATCGAGATACCGACTACAACCGGTACAAACACACCTGCAACCTTATCTCCTAAACGCTGGATCGGAGGCTTTGAAGATTGAGCGCGCTTCATGATCTCAATAATTTGAGAAAGTACAGAATGCTTTCCAACCTTGGTTGCTGCAATTTTAATAGTGCCATGCTCTACCAGTGTTCCTCCGATCACCGGATCATACTTTGTTTTCTCTACAGGAATACTTTCCCCGGTTATTAAAGATTCATTTACCAGGGCATCTCCCCATATAATATCACCATCAGATGGTATTTTATCTCCGGTGTTCACAAGCAAAATATCACCGCTTTTGATCTCCCTGGAATCAATAATCTCCTGTGTTTCACCTTGAATACGGATAGCTTTAACCTGTTGATACTTTAATAAGTCTTTGATTGCTGAAGTGGTCTGTGATACCGATCTTTTTTCGAAAAGATTTCCCAACAGTACAAGGGTGATAATTACAGCGGTTGTTTCATAGAACATGTAATCAGGGCCCAGATCAAGCAGCGTGCCTGTTAAGCTGTATATAAAAGCCGAAGTAAATCCGATAAAAATGAGCACATCCATATTGGGCATTCCGTTTTTAAGCGAGTTAAATGCGCTTTTTCCAAAGTGGATAAGCCCTAAAATAAAAACAGGTAAACAAAGAGCTAACTGGATATAGGGATCATGTAGCCAATGAAATGGCAGGAACATGTGCGAGAACAAAGGGATTGTAAAGATTAAACTAAAGTAAAAGCGGTTCTCTATTTTAGAGAAAAATTTCTCATGAGGAATTTCCTCATTTTCATGAACCTTAAAACCCAATCCTTCAATGTCTTTTATAATGGCAGGCAGTGATGATTCTTCAGCCCCTGAGAATTTCACCTCCTCATTTGCAAAATCAACATGGATGTCCTGAAGTCCTTTTTTCTCCAATAATCTATGAACCGATATCGCACAATTATTACAGTGCATGCCGGTTACATTTAATTCTACTAATTCTTGGTCCTGACTCATGATCTTATCTGTTTACATTGTCAAAAATACCGTTAGCGATTCTTTATTTAGATAATAAAGTCGGGAATTAATAGTACTTTTCACGGAAATAATAAATAATCGTTATGAAGAGCCAATCTATTCCTGTATATAAAAGTACATCAAACGTATCGGACGAAATCGATTTTTTTAACATAAAATGGATTGATCTGAACATCGATTCACTGGAGAAAATTAAAAAGCCCCACCGTCATGATTACTTCAGCATTTATTTTCTGATAGCGGGAGAAACAGTCCAGTTCATTGACTTTCATGAATACAAAGTGCAAGCCAATGCATTAATCGTAATGCGCCCGGAACAAATCCACTTTCATGTAGAGGCAAAAAATGCCAAGCTCCTTCTTATTAATTTTAAAGAGCAATTCTTGATGACCATACCAAACAGAAACAATTGGCACGATATCTTTGCTGCCGATGTTATCGAACTGGATAATGACAGCATGCAGGCTTTGATGAGTTTCATCAATTTAATGATCGGTGAGTATGATGCAGAATTAAAGAATAAAGAAATCCTTTCGAAGATATTTAGTGCCTTATTAGATAAGATTTCCCTTTATCTAAAGAAAAATGATTCATTGGAAAAGAGAAAAAAGTACAACTCGATCTACAAGGGCTTTAAGCAGCTGGTAACTGCCCATGCTCTTGAAGAAGTTAAGGTAAGCGACTATGCCAAACGTCTCTTTGTATCACCGGGGCACCTGAACGATGTAATTAAGGAAATAACCGGAAAAAATGCCAAGACACTTATTAACGAGCAGCGCATTCTGGAAGCAAAAAGACTTCTATTCTGGACCAATACCCCCATACGTGAGGTTGCTTATAAGACAGGCTTTGATGACCCGGCTTATTTTACGCGCTTCTTTAAAAAATATACAGGTCTTTTGCCCAGCGATTTCCAGCAAAAGGATTGATCAGATTTTACGGATGCTGACCTTCTTGATCAGGTGATTAGGATCCTTCTCCAGGATCAGGTTAGCACGATAACGTGTTGGTAAAATATTCTTTAAAAGATTAGGCTTATTGATCTCATTCCAGATTGATGTGGCCGTGTTGACAGCCTCTTTTTGATTGAGATCAGCATATTTATGAAAATAGGAATCCACTTTCTTGAAAGCTGTAACCTGAAGAGACAGGAAACGATCTACATACCATTTCAACAAATTCTGCTCATGCGAATGAACATAAATGGAATAGTCGAAGAAGTCAGAAACAAATATCCTGGGCCCCTTATGCTGCTTTGAAATGTTAACCTGCAGAACGTTAATTCCTTCTATGATGACAATATCCGGCGAGCTGATCAGCTGGTTTTGATCTTCAATGATATCATACTCCAGGTGCGAATACGTAGGTGCGGAAATTTCCTTTTTGCCCGATTTAATATCGGCAAGAAACCGGATCAGCCTCCTTGTATTGTAGCTTTCCGGAAAGCCCTTTCTATTTAAGATACCTTTATTTTCCAGCACGCTATTGGGATATAAAAAGCCATCCGTTGTTATCAGGTCTACCTGCGGCTTATCCGGTGCCAGTGAAAGCAGCTTCTGCAATACGCGTGCTGTCGTACTTTTACCGGCAGCAACACTACCCGCAATACCAATAATGAACGGCAATTTATGAGTCGTATCTTTTAAAAACCGGCTTACATTAGCGTGAAGCTGTCGCGCTTCATTAATGTGAATATTGAGTAAATGACTTAGCGGAAAGTAAACCTCCTGTATTTCCCGAAGTGTTAAAGGTTCATTCATCGCATTCAAAGAACCGATATCTTCATTCGATAAATTATAGGATATAGACCCATTTAATTCTTTCCACTGTTTACGTGCAATCTCTATAAAAGGTGAGTATTGTTCGCTGTTATTAAATTGGATCATAACTGATGTTAGATTTTCTATAATTTAACCTGTAAGCCAAGCAGTATCAGGTTAGCTGTACTTGGATTAGTTGCCAAGGGCACATTATGCACATCGCATATCCGCATCAGCATCTGAATATCAGGCTCATGCGGGTGCTTTCCCAGAGGGTCACGAAAAAATAAGACAGCACATAATAAGCCTTCGGCAGCCATGGCTGCTATCTGCGCATCACCACCATTCGGGCCGCTTAGTTTACGTTCAACTTCCAGTCCCGTTTGAATGATCCGTTGCCCCGTTGTACCCGTAGCTATTAAATGAAATTTTTCAAGCATATCGTGATTCGATTTTACAAATTGAATCATCTCATCTTTTTTTCCATCATGAGCAATTAATGCGATCGTCTTTTTGTTTTCCATATTATCCAAAAAATATATAAGCCACAATGATAGCCGCAATCACACCTGCCAGCTCAGCTAAAAGCGCACAGGGCAACGCATGCCTGGTTTTCTTAATGGCCACTGAACCAAAATACACAGCTAATACGTAAAAGGTAGTTTCAGTAGAGCCTTGGATGACACAGGCCACCCGCGAAGCAAAATCGTCAGCCCCCTTGGCATTCATTAATTCAACCATTAAGCCTCGTGCACCGCTTCCGCTTAAGGGTTTCATAAATGCTACCGGCAAAGCTTCTACAAAGCGCGTATCGGCACCAAACCAGGCTACAACCGCACTGACTCCTTGTACAAGGTAATCCATTACGCCGGCTTCACGGAATACACCGACAGCAACTAAAATACCAACCAGATAGGGGATTATTTTTATTGCCACTTCAAAGCCCTCTTTAGCTCCATCTATGAAATTTTCATATACATTGATTTTACGATACATGGCCAGGGCAATGAAAGAAACAATGATCGCAAACAGGGCGACATTTCCGCCCACTTTCGAAATGGTGCTGATCTCCTCCTGGGGCAATGAATTAAAATAAAACAGCAAGCCACCAATAAACAGGGAAATACCCCCCAAATAAGCCAAAATGACTTTATTGAATAAATTGATTCGTTGATAGATGGCTACCGTTATCAGTCCCACGATCGTAGAAAAGAAAGTAGCGATCAGGATGGGAATAAAAATATCAGCCGGATCAGCCGCGCCTGCTTCCTTCCGGTAGGCCATGATGCTGATCGGTATCAGTGTCAAGCTGGAAGCGTTTAATACCAGGAACATGATCTGGGCATTGGTGGCCCTTTCTTTATCCGGGTTCAGTTCCTGAAGCTCCTTCATGGCTTTTAAGCCTAAGGGAGTAGCCGCATTGTCCAAGCCCAGCATATTTGCTGAAAAATTCATCAGGATGGATCCTAGTGCCGGATGATTTTTAGGAATTTCAGGAAATAGCTTATGAAAAAACGGACTTACGATCTTTGCAAACAGCTGAACCATTCCTCCCTTTTCACCGATCTTCATAATCCCCAGCCAAAAGGCCATCAGGCCGATCAAGCCCAATGATATTTCCGCTGCTACCTTTGCACTGTCAAAGGTTCCGGTGATAATGCGCTGAAATATTTCAACATCGCCAAGAAAAATAAGTCTGAATAAAGCAACGACAAATGCAATAAGAAAAAATGATATCCAGACGTAATTCAGAGCCATATTGACGATTGAGTCAGTAAATGTAAGATTTTAATCAGCTAAAATAAAACCGGATTCTATTCACTTTTATATAGATCCTCTATTTCCTTTGCATACTTTTTTTCGATTACCTTGCGCTTGGCTTTGAGCGTAGGAGTCAGCTCCCCTTCATCAATGGAAAACGGAGTGCGCTTAACCAGGAATTTTTTAATCCTTTCAAACTTTGCCAGCTCATTAGAAAGATGAGCTACATCTTCATGAAGCCAGCTTATAATATCCGAATCTGAAATAAACCGGTCAGGTTTTTCAAAGAAGTCTTTTTTGACATTAAAACGCGCTATTAAGTTTTCCTGTGATGGAACAATGATCGCGGTAATGTACTCCTGCTTATCACCGATCAGGAAGATCTGCTCTATTTTAGGGCTCTTTAAATAGGTATTCTCAACCGGAGTAGGATAGATGTTCTTACCCAGCGAATTAACCAGCATATTTTTTAGCCGGTCTGTGATCTGCAGGTTCCCTTTATAAAACCTTCCAATATCTCCTGTATGCAGCCAGCCTTCCTTATCAATCACATTGGCCGTTTCTTCCGGTTTCTTCCAGTAACCTTTCATCACACAATGCCCGCGAATGATAATCTCACCTTCCGGACATTCGAAGGAAGGATTAAACGATTCAAAAGTCTGAACAGTGTACACCTCATTCGTTTCATAATTCTGGATGCCTGTTTCAATACGCGGCACAATTCTTCCAACCGTGCCATATACCTGCCGGTTATATTCGGTAATTGATACAATAGGGGATGTTTCGGTTAAGCCATAGCCCTCCAAAATCTTTATACCCAGATCACCGAAAAACTCACCCACATTTTGGGATAGCGCACCGCCACCCGAAATCAGAAACTTCAGCCGTCCGCCGGTCTTGGCTTTTATCTTGCTGAATACGAGCCGCTCAGCAATGCTGTGCTTTAAAAGTAGAACGGGGCCCGCTTGTTTACCGTTTTCTGATACCTTCCTGTATTCTTTTCCGACCCCCAATGCCCATGTAAATATTTTTGCTTTTATGCCCCCGTCCTGGGTACCTCCCTGGATTGCCTTATCATGGATGCGCTCTAACAAACGAGGAACACAATTTAGTACCGTAGGCTTCACCTCTTCCATATTTCTGGCAAGCAATTCCAGGCTTTGTGCAAAAGCGATGCGGCAGCCGCAGGCCAGGCAGATATGATAGGTTGCAGTTCTTTCAAAAACATGCGAAAGAGGAAGAAAAGACAGGAACAGATCCGTTGGCTCAATAACCGGAATCAGATCCAGCGCTGCACGAACATTATTCACCAGGTTCGCATGCGTAAGCATAACGCCTTTCGGTATTCCGGTCGTGCCTGAAGTATAGATAAGCGTAGACAGATCCGACGGGATGATCCCTTCACAGGCAGCCAGGATCTTCCGTTCATAATCGGGAAATATACTCTTTCCTTCTTTAATAAGCGCGGAAAAGCAAATTACCCCGGCCTTCAGATGTTTCCCTTTGATTGTATTTTCATAATCATCAAAAGCCGTAATGATCCGTGTCAAGGCCTCACAGCTATTTGCGATCCTGACAATCTTCTTCAAAAGAAAATGACTGCCTACAAGGATGATTTTTGCACCGCTGTCGTTCAGGATGTATTCAGTATCGTTTTCAGGAAGAGTAGGGTATATGGATACATTGACAGCCCCGATCTGCTGAAGGCCCTGATCGAAATAAAGATAAGCCGGACTGTTTTCTATCAATAAAGCAACCCGGTCGCCCTTTTGAATCCCAATGGATATCAGGTAGGCTGATACCGCGTTGATATGCTCATAGGCGGTCTTATAGGATATTTCAGACCATTCCTTACCTGTTTTCTCCAATAAAAAAGAATGCTCTTCCGGGTGAATGTTTTTAACGACATTGCGCAGCAGGTCCGGCACTGTCATTTCTGGAGTTACAGGATTCATATTCTCTATGTTTATAGGTCATTACAAACATAGAAAAAAATAATTTAAAGAAAATCAGGGGATGTTAAACAGCAAAGCTTTCTCCGCAGGCACAGGAACGGGAAGCATTCGGGTTGTTAAAGATAAAACCCTTGCCGGCCAATCCATCTGAAAAATCCAGCTCAGTTCCCGCCAGGTACAGAAAGGATTTGATATTTAATACCAATTTAATTCCCTTATCTTCAAATACCTGGTCATCCTTTTGCTCCTGGTTATCGAAGTTTAATTTGTAGGTTAAACCCGAGCAGCCACCGCTATCCACAGAAACACGTACGAAATAAGAAGAATCGTAGTTCTCTTCTTTCATTACATCTTCTATACGCTGTTTGGCCTTATCAGTAACTGTAATCATAGCTATTAAATAGTTTTACAAATATCGGTATTATTTTTTTAAGCATGCAATGCTCTTGTCATCCTAATGAAATTAATCGATCAGGCCGCTTTTGAACAGCTGCCATGCCGGCGACTCCTCCCTCAATTCCTTTACCTTTTCGGATACAAGCACAATGGTCTGGTCAATTTCTTCCCGGGTTGTAAATCTTCCTAAGCTAAATCGAAGAGAAGCGTGTGCATCATCCCGGCTGAGGCCCATGGCCAGTAAAACATGCGATGGATCCAAAGAGCCTGTAGAGCAGGCAGAGCCCGAAGCCAGGGCAATATTCCCTAAGCTGACCATGATCTGCTCGGCCTTTAAAAAGCGAAATGTAATATTCGTAACATGCGGCAGCCTGTTAACCACAGATCCGTTAACCGCCGTTTCTTCCAGCTTTAACAGCGATTCCTGCAAATGATCCCTTAAAGCTCCCAGTCGCTTACTTTCTTTCTCCATGCTTTGCTTACAGAGCAAAGCAGCAGCCCCCAGGCCCACGATTCCCGGAACATTCAGAGTCCCGCCTCGTAAGCCTTTCTCCTGTCCGCCGCCCGTCATTAAAGGCTCCAATTGTATCCTTCTTGTTTTTCGTTTTACATAAAGCGCGCCAACACCCTTTGGCCCGTATATCTTATGCCCGCTAAAAGCCATCAGGTCGATTCCAGAATTTCTTAATGAAACAGGGATTTTCCCTACGGCCTGCGTAGCATCACAAAAGAACAGCACGTTGCTTTCTGAAGCGATGCCTGCAATTTCCTTAACAGGATGAATAACCCCGGTCTCGTTATTCGCATACATCAATGCAATCAGAATTGTATCCTTTCGGATGGTATCCCTTAACTGCTGCAGATCAATGTTTCCTTCACGGTCGACCGGCAGGTAAGTTACCTCGGCACCCTGCTTTTCCAGGGACCGGCATACATCCAGAACCGCTTTATGCTCGGTCTGACAGGTGATGATGTGCTTACCAATGGATTGATAACGCTTATAAATTCCCTTTATAGCAATGTTAATGGATTCGGTAGCCCCCGACGTAAACGTGATCTCCCGGTCGTCGGTTGCCCCGATCAGGTCGGCAACCCGCAACCGCGCTGTCTGTACCGCTTCAGCGGCTATTTTCCCAAACTGATGATTCGTGCTGGAAGCATTGCCGTAATTTTCAGTAAAGTAAGGCATCATTTCCTGCAGCACCCTCGGGTCAAGCCGGGTTGTTGCATTGTTATCCAAATAAATAGAAGCTGACATTTTGTAAAATTAAATACCGATTTCCTTTAACAGGAAATCAGCATGATCAATTTTATCAGCCACCCAGAGAACATAGCGTATGTCAACGCCGATTGAGCGGCTATAGCTTTCATTCCATGCAAAGTCATTGATCGTTGCATCGTAAGCACGATCAAAGTTTACACCGATCAGCTCTCCCTTTGCATTCATGATCGGCGAGCCCGAATTACCACCGGTTGTATCCATGTTATACAACAAGTTTACAGGTACATCCCCCAATTCTTCCATGGCATAGGGGCCGAAATCCTTCGCTTCCCAAGTTTCTTTGATCTTAGAAGGATAGCGGTAATCCGGCTGATCAAGCGCTCCTTTTTCAATGATGCCACGAATGGTTGTAAAAGGCTTTACGTATGTAGCATCAGCAGGAGAGTAGCCGCGTATGTAACCGTAGGTCAGGCGCAAGGTGCTGTTGGCATCCGGGATAAAGTCCCTCTTCTGAAACAGCTCCTTAACTGCCACATAATCTCCCATTAACCGATTCAGGACACCCTCTCTGCGATCCATTTCAGGTTTCAAAGCCAATTGCTGAGCCTGCAGGTCTTCCTGGAAAGTCAACAGATCATCCGAGTAGCTTAATAAAGATTCAGGAGAGAGTAAAAGCGTATTCAATACAAAATCCTGATCATTCAATTTGCTTGAGGATAAAGCTGCTTTTGCAAAACCGGCAAGATCAGATTCCCGTTTGTTAACAGCTGTAACCGTTTGATTCGTAGAAAACCCGGACGCATCGGTTAACATTTTAGTAAAGATCGCACTGTCAACACCGAAGTTGTAGCTTTCATACAGGCTGTTCAAGGTATTTTTAAAGCGCGGTAAATTAGCAAGGAATGTTTCTTCCTGATTGGCACTGTTTGCCAATGCCAGTTTAAACGCATTCAGCTGTCTTGCCACATTCAATAAACGGGTGCTTGCATAGATCTGGCTGAACCAGAGCTCACGTTGCGCATCGCTAAAGATCTCCCGGTAAAGCTGGTCAATATCAGTCATCAGGCTTCCGTATTTCCCTTTTAATTCAGCATCATTCTCGATGAATTGTGCCAGTGCCAGGTCTTCCTCTTGCTTATTCTTATGAAGATCGATGGCTTTTAAGCCTTTCATCTTACCCCGGTAATTTTTCATCACGTTCGCATTGCTTTTAATGCGCGTTGCAAGGCTGAGCTCAATTGCCCGGTTATTTCTGCCCGCTTTCACCATTTCATTGTTCTGGAAGTCATAAAGGGCAGCCGTATAAGGCAGCAGAAAGCGTTCCTGGTATTCAATGTATTGAGCCGGGCGGTGCCTGAACGTTCTGCCCGGATAACCCAGTATGAAAGCAAAATCTTCTTCTTTCACACCATTCGGGTTTACCTTTAAAAATTTCTTGGGTTTGTAAGGAACGTTATCCTCAGAATAAGCAGCCGGCGATCCATCCGGAGCTACATAGGCACGTAAAAAGGAGAAATCACCCGTATGCCTTGGCCAGATCCAGTTATCCGTATCTCCGCCAAATTCACCGATAATTTGCTGAGGCACGTAGACCAGGCGTACATCTTCGATCGTTTTATAGCGGAAAAGAACGTAGCTCTTCCCGATAAACATCTCAGAAACCTCAGCCTTAATGGAAGGATCTTTTTCTTCCGCTTCCCTTGCAATATTTAAGCGTTCCTGAGTGATCAGCTGAATTCTCTGTGCCGGGTCATCCGATGCCTGCGCAGCCTGCAATATACGGCCTGAAACATCTTCGTAGCTATCGGTGATACGGATGGTCAGTCCCTGTGCTTTTATTTCCTGTTCTTTTTGCCGGGCCACAAAGCCGTTGGTCAGGTAATCATTTTCAGGCGTACTGGCTAAACGCACAGCCCCGAAGGCACAATGATGGTTGGTGATGATCAATCCTTCATCCGAAATAAAAGAACCCGTACAGCCGCCTACCTGCACCAAGGCATCTACCAGGCCTACCTGTCCGGGATTAAAAATATCACTCTGGCTGATCTCCAGTCCGGCCTTCTTTAAATCAACACGGTTCAGATCGCTCAAAGGAAACATTCCCTCATCCAGGAATGTAAATGAATAGATACCAATACTTGCAGATAATAAAAGTACTGCCGCCGTTATTTTACTAAATATTCTCATAAACATTATTCAACAAGTTCCGTTTTATTAATTTAGCAAAGTTAACAATAAAGACAAGAAGACTTCCCAACCGCAAATGATTAAAGAAATAACCGTTTTTGCCAACAAATTAAACCAATGGAGGATACAGCGAATATCCAATAAAAATTTCTTAATTATCTTAGCCGTTATAGTGGGTATTACCGGTGGTTTGGCTGCTTCTGCTTTAAAAGCCCTTACCTTATACATCGCTACCTTTCTGCAAAATGAGGTTTCCTGGAGTCTGAGAGGATACATGTACCTGTTCTTTCCTCTAATCGGTATTCTTTTAAGCGTGCTCTATGTCAGAAAATTTATAAGAAAAAGTAAAATGGAACATGGAATTACTCCCATACTGTATTCCATCTCCAATAAATCAAGCAAGATGCCGGTGCACAATGTGTATTCGCAGATCATTACCAGTGCCTTAACGGTCGGTTTCGGTGGATCTGCCGGATTAGAAGCTCCCATTGTTGCCAGCGGATCGGCTATCGGTTCCAATATCGGACGTTTTTTCGGACTGAATTACCGGGAAGTCACCATGCTCCTGGCTTGCGGTGCTGCAGCAGGAATTGCAGGCGCGTTCAACAGTCCGGTAGCCGGGATGGTCTTTGCCATCGAGATCCTTCTTCCAGAATTTTCGATTCCGGCCTTTATACCTTTACTAATTGCTGCTGCAACCTCATCCGTAGTATCCCGGCTTTTATACAGTGAGCCTTTATTCTACCTGGTAACCGACACTTGGGCATTTGATGCCCTGATCTTCTATGTTCTCTTAGCTTTATGTGTCGGTCTTTTTTCCATATTCTTCAATAAGCTGAATCATGCTGCCAAAGGATGGTTTACCAAGATCAATAACCAATACCATAGAGTTATCATTAGCGGATTGGTATTGGGAGTGATGGTGTTTATCTTCCCGGCTTTATACGGTGAGGGTTATTTGGCCATACAGGAGCTGTTGGCGGGGAAAAGCACTTCTTTATTGGGTAACAGCCTGTTTGCTGATTATCAGGATATTGGCTGGCTTGTGTTCATTTATGCCTTGATAACGGTTTTTGCAAAAGCCTATTCAACCGTGATCACCCTGCACAGCGGAGGAAACGGAGGGAACTTCGGGCCCAGCCTGGTAATGGGAGGCATTCTAGGCTTTGCATTTGCTTATGGCATTAACTTAACCGGCATGGTTGAATTAAGTGTTGCTAATTTTATTGTAGCGGGAATGGCAGGAGCCTTGAGCGGAATCATGCACGCGCCCCTAACCGGCATCTTTCTGATCGCTGAAATTACAGGCGGCTATGCTTTGATGGTACCCTTAATGATCGTTTCGGCTATAACCTATTTCATCAATAAAAGCATCCTGAAATATTCAATATATACCCAGGCATTGGCTGAATCCGGCGATTGGCTTCCCCATGAAGACAGGGACCGGACCGTTTTAAAGATGATGAAATTGCGTTATGTACTGGAACGTAATTTTACCATCCTACATCCGGATGAAAAGCCAATGGACCGGCGGTTGGACATCCTTCATACCAAACGAAATATTTTCCCTGTAGTTGATGATAATCAGCTATTAATCGGTGTTATCTATAGTGAAAAGCTCTTTGAAATATTGATAGGAGAAGCATCAGCAGATAAGACCATGAAAGAGCTTGCCCAGCCGCCCCAGGATGTTATTCGCATTGATGCCAATATGTATGAAGTAATGCGGAAAATGGATCGGGAAGATATATGGATCCTTCCCGTAACCGATGCAGATAACAAATACCTGGGATTTGTATCCAAATCGGCAATATTCAATAAATATCGTGCTTTGCTAATGCGTTTGGGCACTTACCTGGAGTAAGTTATAAAAGGTCTTTAAAGTTCTTTAGCACCTGTACAATATCTTCCGGGCTATCAATGCCATAAGATGGGTAGCGCGTTTCCGCGGTCTGAATCGAATAACCGTTTTCCAGCCAGCGCAATTGTTCCAGAGCTTCTGCTTTTTCAAGCGATGATACCGGCAGCCGGGTCAGCTGCTGCAGGGTTTTTACCCGGAAGCCATAGATCCCGATATGCTTGTAATACGTTTGGTTTTCCAGCCATTTATTTTCAGGAATATCACGTTGAAAAGGAATCGTATTTCTGCTGAAATACAAGGCTTTGCCGGCTTTATCGATTACCACCTTGGGTGTATTCCGGTTAACAAGCTCTTCATAGCTGTCGATCTTCTTCACAAGCGTTGCAATTTCAGTATCTTCCGACTTAAAGCATCCGGCCAGAAGATCGATCTGCTCAGGCTGTATGAAAGGCTCATCCCCCTGGATATTGATCACGATATCAGCATCAGGGAAATGGCCGGCAGCTTCCGCACAGCGATCCGTTCCGCTGCTATGACTGCTTGAAGTAAGGATCACATTTCCGCCAAAAGACCTTACATGATCCATGATGCGCTCATCATCAGTTGCTACCACAACTGAGCTTAAGCTATTGGATAGAAGGCATCTCTCGTACACCCGCTGAATCATTGATTTACCTGCTATATCGGCCAGGGGCTTTCCGGGAAAGCGGCTCGAGGCATAGCGGGCAGGTATGATACCAATGATATCCATTTTAGAATAAGCCGTTTATTTCCCGGTTAACGCTTTCTATTACAAAAGCCAGGTCGTCGGTATTATTTTCAAAATCAAGCCTGTCTTTATCCAGTATCAATACCTTTCCTCCCTCATAGGATCCGATCCATTTTTCATACTTTTCGTTTAGCTTGGACAGGTAATCCAAACGGATACCGACCTCATAATCACGGCCGCGGACCTGGATATTATTAACCAGCGTAGGAACCGAAGCTCTTAAATAGATCAGCAGATCCGGCGGCTGGATAAACTCCAGCACGCTTTCAAAGATATTGCTGTAGTTTGCAAAATCGCGCGCCGTCATCAATCCCATATCATGCAGGTTCTCTGCAAAAATATAAGCGTCTTCGTATATGGTACGGTCCTGTATGATGTCTCTCTTCTCTTTCTGCAGTTCCAGCATATGGCGAAAGCGGCTATTCAGGAAGAATATCTGCAGGTTAAACGACCAGCGCTTCATGTCGTTATAGAAATCTTCCAGATAGGGATTATGCTCTACGGCCTCAAACTGAGGCTCGTAACCCAACTGCTTTGATAACAAACGAGTCAGGGTAGTTTTACCCGCTCCAATATTTCCAACAATCGCTATATGCATGATCCTTTTTAAAATGGTTTCAGGCCAATTAACCGGCGGACATCTGATAAGGTTTTCTGAGCCGAAGCTCTCGCTTTTTCAGCACCCAAATTAACTACTTTTCTGACATATTCCCGATCGTTTGCAATATCATTGATCTTTGAACGCATCGGCTCTGTGGCAGCGATCATGTCTTCCGCCAGCTGCTTCTTGAAATCCCCGTAGCGGATCTGGCAGCTGTTGTACAGCTGATCAAAATGAGCAAGCGTATCTTTGGAAGATACCACCGCCATTAAGTCAAACAGGTTTTGAATATAGTCCGGTTTGGGCTGATTTTCAACGGTCGGGCCGGAGTCTGTTAAAGCTTTCATTACCTTCTTCCGGATCGCTTCTGCCGGATCAGAAAGAAAAATCGCGTTGCCTTCCCCTTCTGATTTTCCCATCTTTCCTTTCCCATCCAGGCCCGGGATCTTCACCAGCTTTTGTGTTGAGCTGAAAGCATAAGGCTCCGGAAAATAATCCTCGTTATAAAGCCTGTTAAAACGATTCCCGAAAGTCCTTGCCATTTCCAGGTGCTGCTCCTGGTCCTTTCCAACCGGAACCTTGGTAGCACGGTGTATCAGGATATCAGCCGCCATTAGCGTAGGATAGGTTAACAGTCCCGCATTGACATTATCCGGATGCGAACGTACCTTATCTTTAAAAGAGGCACTGCGCTCAAGCTCACCCAGGTATGCGTTCATATTCAAGTATAAATAAAGCTCCGTGATCTCAGGAACATCCGACTGTACATAAATGGTCGCCTTCTCCGGATCGATCCCGGCAGCAAGGTACTCAACAACCACTTGCCGTACATTGTCATGCATTTCAGACGCTGTAGGGTGGGTTGTAAGCGCATGCCAGTCAGCAATAAAGAAGAAGCAGTTGTAATTCTCCTGCATCTCAATGAAGTTCTTTACCGCACCATAATAATTTCCCAAATGTAATTTCCCGGTACTCCGGATACCGCTAACGACTGTTTCCATATGGATGCGAAAATACAGATTTTAAAAAACATTGGCTAAGGGTACAGGGTAATTATTTTTTAACCCCCGGGGATATTTTATTATATTTATCTGATGACCAATTAAAAGCCAAAGATATGCCAGTTAAAGGACAAATTATTACCAATCCAATAAACGGTGATACTCATGAGTTTATAGAGACCTCAAAAGACACAAATGGAGAGCGTGTGGTTATGAAGGCAACCATTAAAAGCAAGGGACAACTTGTTCCCAAGCATTTTCATACGTTACAAGATGAGTCATTTGAGATTCTTTCGGGTCAGCTAACGATCTGGTTAGATGGAGAGACCAAAATACTTTCAGCAGGAGATAAAATAATACTACCGAAAAATACGCCACATAACCATTATAATAATGAAGATGTCGAGGTTAGTTATATTCATTCTGTAACCCCGGGTCTTGATTTTGACTATTTGATTGAGAATCTGGCTGGTCTTGCTGCTGACGGAAAAAGTAAAAATGATAAATACGGTTTAATTCAGGAATTGGTAACGCTTAAGTACCTCGACAGCAAATCATACTTAGCTGATATGCCTCTTGGCATCCAGAAGTTTTTGATGAATACCATTGCTCCCATAGGAAGATTGTTCGGTTACAGAGCGATCTATAAAAAGTATTCCGGGATAGAAAAATAAAAACGCTAACAAGCCATTATTGAATAATGGCAAAATTGTTAAACTGTAGTATTTAACTGCTTCCGATAAGGTTTTAGCTTAAACGTTTTAGCTCTTTCTGCCGCAATATGCAGGTTATATTTCGTTTGCATATTCGCCCATATTTCAGCTGTTCCGCCAAATACCAGTGCTATCCGGTATGCCATATCGGGTGTTATATCTGATTTCTCATGAATAATATTATTTAACATTTGTCGGGATATACCAAGCATCTCTGCTGTTTCACCTATTTTTAATTCGTATTCATGAATTATTTCTTCTCTTAATATCTCACCGGGGTGAACATTTCTCATCTTTCTCTTCATTTTGTTCTTTCTTTAGTGATAATCAATGTAATCCAAATCATATGCATGCTGCCCATCAAAATAAAAAATAATACGATAATTCTTGTTTACCTTGACACTCCAAAAATCTTTTAAGTCGCCAGATAGTTTATGAATATTCCAATTTAAAAATGCACTAAAATCTTCCGGCACTTGTTCTGCGCTATCTATAACTTCGAGCACACGTTCAATACGATTTATTTGTTCTGCAGGTAATTTGTTTGTTTTCCCTTCTTCCCAAAGTAATCGTAATCCTTTATGTTTGAAGCTTTTTATCATGCTGATATTGTAAAGTGTAAATTTACATTTGTTATCTATTAAAAACAAATGAATTGATGTTTGTTTAATAACGTAAACCTCTTTTTCTGGAAACCATTTCTTTGAACTTTTTTATCTGATCCGTTTAGTTGTTACATTTATAAAATGTAGAACGAAACCGGAACTAAAATGGCGATATACAAACTTGGACCACAACTTGATTTCATAAAGGAACTCTCCTTTAAACTTGAAAGGGATATTCAGAAAATTATTGAAAATAATTTGAACTCACTTTTACATCTTGATTTTATCAGAGCGGAGTTTGCATTACACAATTTCCGTATTGATACATTAGCCTTTGATAGAGAAAATAGCTCTTTTGTAATTATTGAATACAAGAGAGACAAGAATTTTAGTGTTATAGATCAAGGTTACGCCTATCTTTCGCTTATGTTAAACAATAAAGCCGATTTTATACTTGAATATAATGAAAGTCAACAGACAACATTAAAGAGGAATGATGTGGACTGGACACAGTCGAAAGTGATTTTTATTTCTCCATCTTTCACGAATTATCAAAGGGAGGCAATTAATTTTAAAGACTTGCCTATTGAACTTTATGAAATAAAACGATTTGAAAATGATACAATCTCGTTTGAGCAAATTCAAAAATCAACAACTAATGAAAGTATAAAGACAATATCAAGAAATGATAAGATTGTCGAAAATGTTAGTAAAGAAGTAAAAGTTTTTACAGAACAAGATCATTTGCAAAGAGCGGACTTTGAAACAAGAGAACTTTATGAACAGGTTAAAGAGAGACTAATTAGTTTAGACGACAATGTAACCGTACAACCCAAGAAGCAGACAATTGGCTTCAAAGTAGATAACAATATTTTCTGTGATATTGTATTACAATGGAGAGGACTAAAAATATATATTAATTTAAAAAGTGGTGACCTATTAGATCAAAAGCAAATCGCGAGGGACGTTTCAAATGTAGGACATTGGGGAAATGGTTCTTATGAAATCAAACTTAGCGATTTGGATGATATCGATTATGTGTTGAGCTTATTAAAGCAATCATTACGAAAAAATAAATAGATTGTACTGCCAATGCCAATAGAAAACAGCACCCTAAACGATATAGAAACCATCTTCAATTTTTACCAGGCTGCCAAATATCTTCAAAAAGGCAAATCCGTAGTTCCCTGGCCTGAATTTGATAGAGAGATGGTAAAGACGGAGATCATAGAAAACCGCCAATGGAAAATCATCATTGATGGTAAGATCGCTTGCGTTTGGCCAACAACGTTCAGTGACCCTCAGATCTGGGAAGAGCGAAACGAAGATCCTGCTGTATACATTCATCGAATAGCAACCAATCCCGATTTCAGAGGACAAAATTTAGTTGTTAAAATCGTTGATTGGGCAAAGCACTACGCAAAAGCCCATAACAAAAAGTTTATTCGCATGGACACCGTAGGAGAAAATACAGGGCTTATCAAGCA
>Ga0182735_1001207_pt1 | contig 17765 bp, 18 predicted proteins | sample eDN5th30CKraftMG_FD_128524 | JGI IMG/M metagenome (GOLD analysis project Ga0182735, IMG submission 128524) | Enriched Miracle-Growth compost microbial communities from Emeryville, California, USA - eDNA 5th pass 30_C Kraft MG (version 2) (version 2) ... | reverse complement strand
TCTTGGTGGCACGCGGGATGCGCGCCGGATCGGCGGCCTCCACGACGGTGCCGCTGTTTTCCTCGACCAGCATCCGCAGCTTCTCGGCGGCAAGCACCGGATCGAGCGCGATCTTCGCGCCGACCTTGGCCAGATCGGCGATGGCCCTCTCGAATTCGTCGGGCGCGCGCAGCCCGGTCAACTGGGTGAGGTAGGCCTTCACTTCGCGGGAGAACTTGCGCTCGTCCATGAACAGCAGGTGGTTGCCGTCGGCGGCGAGTACCGCGAAACCGAGCGCCAGCGGCGTGTGCGGCACGTCGCGGCCGCGAATGTTGAGGATCCAGGCGATGGAGGAGGGGTCGGTCAGAACGGCGTGGGTAGCGCCCGCCTTGCCGATCGCGGCCGCCAGCCTTGCCAGCTTGTCCCTGGCCAGTTCGCCGGCAAAGGCGATGGGATGTATCTCGGCCGGCTCCAGAGGCGGTTCCGGCTGGTCGTCCCAGATGGCGTCGACGGCATTGCGATCCAGCGCCACCAGCGCAGCACCCGCCTTGTCGGTGGCTGCTTTCAGGGCCGTGGCCTCGCTCAGCGTATGCAGCCAGGGATCGAAGCCCAGCCGCGTTCCCCTGGCCAGATTTTCCCTGATCCACGACGGCGGCGGGTTGTCGACAAGGCTTTCGATGGCGAACACGTCGAGGTCGACTTCCTTGCGCACCTGCAAGGCATAACGGCCATCGACGAAGACGAAGGCCTCGTCTTTGAGCACGATGGCGACGCCGGCCGAGCCGGAAAAGCCGGTCAGCCATTTCAGGCGCGCGGCGCGGGCCGGAACGTACTCGCCCTGGTGCTCGTCGGCGCGAGGCACGATGAAGCCGTCCAGCCCTTGCGCTGCCAGCCACTCGCGCAGCTTCGCCACGCGCGGCTTGCCGACGGAGGGGTCGCCGGCGGAATCGAATGTCTGGAACATGAAAAATGCCTTTGCCGATAGGATCGGCGCGAAATTAGCCCTCCGGCCGGCGGCTGACAATCGGCGGCATGTGGGCCAGCGGCGCTTACCGCTTCAGGTGGATCGTCACCCAGCCGTCGAGATGGGTGGTGCGAATGTGCCGGAAGCCCGCCGCGAGATAGGCGGCGACGACCGCCTGTTCCTGCCGGTCGAGGATGCCGGACAGGATCAGCGACCCATCTTTCTTCACATGCTTCGCCATGTCGGGCGCGATCTCGATCAGCGGTCCGGCGAGGATATTGGCGACGACGAGGTCGAACGGGCGACGCTCGGCGAAGACCGGATGGTCGAAACCGGTGGCCGTCACCGTCTCGACGCGTTCCGATACGCCGTTCAGCGCCACGTTCGCTGCCGCCACCTCGACCGCCACCGGGTCGATGTCGGTCGCCAGCACCGGAATGTCCGCGATCCTGGCCAGTGCGATGGCGAGCACGGCGCTGCCGGTGCCGAGGTCGAGCGCGTTCTTCGGCTGTTCGGCGGCGACCACGTTTTCCAGCATTTCCAGGCAGCCGGCGGTGGTGCCGTGGTGGCCGGTGCCGAAAGCGAGGCCGGCCTCGATCTCGATGGCGATGTCGCCGTCCTGCCGTTGGTCGCGGTCATGGGCGCCATGGACGAAAAAGCGGCCGGCGCGCACCGGCTTCAGCCCTTCGAGCGATCGCGTCACCCAGTCGACGTCGGGCAGCACTTCCCGCTCGATCGGAACGGAAAGCGAGAGGTCGGCCAGGATGGCCTTGATCCGGCCCTCGACGGCGTCGACTTCGCCGGCATCGACGTAGAGCGAGACCTCGTGGATGTCGCGCTCCTCGTCGATCTCGACGATCGCCAGCGGCAGGCCGTCGTCCTCGAACGCCGGTTCCAGTGCGGCGTAGGCGCGCTCCGCGTCGGCCTTGCGCGTCGTGAAGTGGAGCCTTGTCTGCGTCATGGCCGGTGGCGCTTTCGTCAACCCTGGGAAGCCAGCCGTTTCAGCTTGGCGATGGCGGTGTCGGGGTTCTCGCCATAGGCGATCGTGCCGGCAAAGTCACCGTTGGCTTTCAGCAAAAGAACCGATGCGGTGTGGTCCATGGTGTAGTCGCCGTCGCCGGTATCGACCTTCTTCCAGTAGATGCCGAACGATTTTGCCATGTCGTGGACTTTTTCCGGATCGCCGGAAATGCCGACGATGCGGTCGGAGAAATTGGAAATGTAGGTTTTCATCACCTCGGGCGTGTCGCGCTCCGGGTCGACGGAGACGAAGTATGCACGCAGGTTCTTGCCGTCGTCGCCGAGATTCTTCAGCCAGCCGGACAGTTCGAGCAGCGTGGTCGGGCACACTTCCGGGCAATGGGTGAAGCCGAAGAAAATGACGCTCGGCTGGCCGCGGAAGGCCGCCTCGGTGATCGGCTGGTCGTTCTGGTCGGTCAGGGTGAACGGCGCGCCGAACGGTTCGCCGCCATAGTGGCCCCGATACCAGTCGAAGGACAGCCAGCCGATGCCGGCGGCCATCAGGACGAGAATGCCGATCAGGATGGAACGCATCATGGATTAGGTCCGTGGTAGGCGGTCCGGCGACGTCGATGGACGACGGCCGGAAGACGGGTGGTGGAGGCGAGGGCCGACAGGCCTGGGTCGCTTTTCATGGCCGTGATCCTATCGCTTCCGCCGGGCGCGCGCAAAGGCGGTCCATTGCCGCAAGCTGCCGATCTTTCGCATGACCATTCCTACGCATAGACAGGCGTTATGCGGTTGCATACTGTGCAACACAGTGGGCTACGGAGGTGGAGGGGACAGTCATGCAACGCGTGGTCCGGCGGCTTGTTCCGAAGCCGAAATCGTCCGTATTCATCTGCGGCTGCGGCCATACCGGATCGAGCCTGCTGGCCAGGATACTGGCCGCCCATCCGTCCGTGTTCAGTTTTCCCTATGAGACGGGCGCCTTTGACTGGAACGGGCGCTCGAAATGGTACAGGGCGGCCTCAGCCCTGGCCCAGGTGGCCCTGTCAGGGCGCGATATCTGGGTCGAGAAGAGTCCAAGCCACATCCATCACACGGACAAGATCCGGACGTGGCTGCCGAATGCGCAGTTCATCGTCACGACGCGTGACGGCCGCGACGTCGTCGCTTCGCTGGGAAAGCGCTACGGGGATTTCGAGGTTTCGTTCAGGCGGTGGCTAAGGGACAGCAAGGCGTCGAGGCTTTGCCTGGAAGAGCAGCCCAGCGTGCTGTGGCGCTACGAGGATTTCATCGACGATCCGAGCGATTCATTGGCCGCGCTGTGCGGCTTCATCGGCGTGCCGTTCGAGCCCGACATGCTCGATTACCACAACAAGCCGGTCACCTGGGGGCGCTCCCGTCGAACCCAGGACGCCCATGCGCTGAAGCGCCGGGCACAGGTGAACGAGCCGATCCGGGATTTCAGGGGCGCCTGGAAGGAGACGCTACCGGCGGAAGTCGAACGGCAGTTCCATGCCGGCGAGGCGAAGGAGCTGATGGCCTATTTCGGCTATGCCTGACCGCCGGCGTCCCGTGCTTGTCGCCGCAAGCGGGCTGGCGTAAAGCCACCTGATGGACCGAACCGAAGCGCCTTTGCCGAAGGATCCGCAGCCGCGCATCCACCCGACTGCCGAGCTGAAGGGATGCCGGCTGGGCCGCTACGCCGTGATCGGCGAGCGCGTCATCCTGCGCGAGGTGAGTGTCGGCGATTTCTCCTATTTCGAGCGCCATGCCGAGGCGATCTACGCCAGTATCGGCAGGTTCTGCTCCATCGCCGCCAACAGCCGCATCAACGCGCTGGAGCATCCGATGGAGCGGCTGACCACGCACAAGGTGAGCTACCGGCCGAACGAGTATTTCCGCTTCCTTGGCGTCGACGCCGCCTTTCGCGAGCGGCGGCAGGCGAAAAAAGTCGTCATCGGCCACGATGTCTGGATCGGCCACGGTGCGGTGGTGATGCCGGGCGTCAGCATCGGCAACGGCGCGGTGATCGGCGCCAACGCGGTGGTGACGCGGGACGTGGCCCCCTACACGATCGTGGCGGGGGTACCGGCGCGGCCGGTGCGGCGGCGGTTTTCCGAAGAAGTCGCCGCCAGGATCGAGGCGCTGGCCTGGTGGGACTGGACGCCGGAAAGGCTGGCGCAAGCCATCCCCGACATGCAGGCCCTGCCGATCGAGGCGTTTCTCGCCCGCTGGGAAAACGCCGCTTGAAGAACAGGCGCCGCCAGTAACCATCTCCCTTAACGCTAACTGTTATCGTTAAGAATTGGAAGACTGGTTGTCTTAACAAAATATATCTATTCTAGGTTGCATTCCGTGTCTTGGAATGCGCTAATGACGATGGAGGTACACCAAAGAAAGCAGAAGGAAACACTGTCAACATTACAGGAGAGAAGTCATGAACAAGTTCGCATTCGTACTCGCTGTTGCAGCCGTTTCTTTCTATACTGTGGGCGCCGAGGCCGGCGGCTTTGGTGGAAAGACCAAGATCATCGGCGGAAACAGCGGCGTCTCGAGCGGGTTGATCAATGTCTCGCCGTCGATCGGCCTGGGGAATGTCACGGCGCTGAACAACATCCTCAGCGGCAACAATGTCTCGGGCATCCTGAGCGGCAACAAGACCAGTGTCGGCAACGGCATCCTCGGGGCGGTCGGCCTCTCGGGGCTCGGCGATACGCTGATCGGCAACAATAGCGGCTACAACAACACCAGCTACAAGCTGGGCGGCAGCAAGCACCACCGCTAACGGGAAAACGCCCATGGATGGGCGAGCCCATGCGACGCGGGCAGGAGGGAGAAAATGCCCTCCTGCCTATAATTTTGCGCGCAGTCCGACGAAGGTGTCGACGGTTTGCTGGCGCTCGTCGATCACCGTCTTGAACGTCCGCGAAAAATCGAGCCGCAGCACGATGGCGGTGGAGGCGGTCGCCTGGCAGGTCAGTTCGGCATAGAGGCCGCGCTTGCGCTCCACATTCTCGAACAGGAGATTCTCCTTGGCCTCGGCGAACACGCCGCCGGCAAGCACCAGGTTCTCGCGAAGGGTTGCGGCGAATTCGAGTTCTCCGCGCTGAAGCCACGAGGCGAGAGGATCGTCGCTGTCGGCAGTCTCGAAACGGCCGACATAGGCGCCGCGCAACTCGAAGCCGCGCGGCAACTTCCTGACGAAGCTTATCTGCCACGACGGGCGCAGGCTGGCGTAGATGGCGTCGTCACCGCGCAGCATTTCGGCACCCAGCGCGGCTCCCAGCGTCGAACCGCCCGCGCCGGTGTAGGTAAATTCGCCCCGCAGCGCATATTGGGTGAGCGACAGCGCTACCGGCGGGCTTCCCAGCCGTTGGACGGAGATACGGAGCGCGGAGCCCGACGCTCCGAAAGTGAAGGGACCCGCGGTTCGCGTAAGCCGCGCGCCGATCTCGGCGCGATTGCGATCGGGGTCGAGTTGCGCCGGCATCAGCAGGTCGCTCTGGAAGCGGGTGTCGCCGACCTTTTCGAAACTGTCGGAAGCCTCGAGGATCAGCGATGTCGCGTCGCCGAGGTCGATACCGACCTGGCCGCTGGCGGCGAAAACCTGCTTCGGCGTACGCATGCCCAGCACCAGCGGCCCGATGACGAGGTCGTCGCCTTCGCTGGAGGCGCGGTAGCTCAGCGTGCCCTTGAGCTCGACGCCGGAATCCAACCGGCGAAAAGCCTGTGCGGTGAGGGCGAGGGCGCGGTCGTCCTCGATCGAGACGGTGTCGTAGCGCGTCGCCTGAAACTCCGCTGCGAGCGCCATGGAGGAATCGTCGTCGCCGGATCGCCATTCGAGCGCGCCGCGCAGCAGCGTGTACCAGTCGGCCACGGCACGGTCGCTGTCGAGCGCATTGCTGGTCCAGTGCCGTTCGAGGCTAGAGGTGGCGTGGACGCCGGTTTCGGCCATCGCCGGGGCACAAAGCTGTCCGCCGATGAGGAAGAGCCCAACCATGGCAAGCTGCCGCCGGACTGGTCGATGGAGGGTCGTTTTTCGTTTCCACATTGGCGGGCCTCCGCGCCCAAGCCCCTCCCGCCTCGGGGGTGGCGAGACGGAAGGGGCCGGGGTACACCGCCGTGAAGCGGAAGGAGCAGGTTGTTGCCTGCACGCATACCTTCCCATATCTCTTATAAGTTTATAGTTTCTGGATGCACAATTTTCAGTTGTAGTTGGTTGAATTCTCGACCCCGAGGCATCTTCGAAGCGCACGAGCGGGGGAACCCTTATCTTCGCCGGCGGTTTAGCGTTCTTTCAGGAGCACCCGTCGATGCTAGAAAAGTCGTTTACCGCCATCGCCAACATGGTTGCCCGCGCGGCGGGCCTGCCGCTGACCTTCGCCGTCTGCGTGGCGATCGTGGTCATATGGGCGGCGAGCGGCCCGATCTTCCATTTCTCCGACACCTGGCAGCTGATCATCAACACCGGCACGACCATCGTCACCTTCCTCATGGTGTTCCTGATCCAGAACACCCAGAATCGGGACGGCGCGGCGATCCAGGCGAAGCTCGACGAATTGATCCGCGTCAGCAAGGGCCACAACCATTTCATCGGCATCGAGCACCTGACCGAGAGCGAAGTCGAGGAAATCCGCGTCCGCTGCGAGCAGGCGGCCAAGCGGCATGACGAGCAGATCGCCGAGATGGCCGCCGCCAAGGCCGTCGGGCAAAAGCGCGGCTCGAAGAAGAATGCCGCCTGAGCCGTGCGGCTGCGGCAAGGGGCGACCAGGGGTTGACGATGCTTGCCCGGCTTGCGCATGGTGCCGGCCGTGGAGCGTTTTTTGTGACTGAATGGCTGGATATCCTGAAAGAGCAGACCGCTGCCGGCGACAAGATGACGACGACGGTCACCGACATGCTGGCCGATCCCGCCATCCTCGAGGAGCAGGTAAAGACCCTTTTCGATGCGCTGGAGGAGCAGGCCGATTTCGTCGAGAAGCTCAGGGTGGCGCTGGAAAAGTTCGGCTACGATTTCCCGGTCATCCAGGCGGCGGAGCGGCTGGAGGAGCGCTATGGCGATCTGGCCGCCAGCGTTGCGGAGAAATTGAAGGCGCTCCGCGTTTCGCGCGAAGATTAAGCTCCGCCGCGCTTATCCGATCTGGCGTTCGAAGCGCCGGTCGGGAATGAACCAGATGGCCGCGACCAGCACGTAGACGGCAGCGCCCAGCCACTGGTTCACGAACGAAAGCGCGATGCCGACGAGATAGAAGACGATCGAGATCTTGCCCTTGACATCCTTGCCCAGCGCCCGGGCAAAGGTGGTGCTGGCGTCATGCAGCCGGCGAAGCTGGGTAACGAGGATGGCATAGGCGATGGCACACAGAAGCAGGACGCAGCCGTAGACGGCGACGGGGGCCGACGCGAAGTGGTTCTCGCCCATGAAATCGGTCGAGATCGGCATCAGCGAAAGCCAGAACAGGAGATGCAGGTTCGCCCACAGGACACGGCCGTCGACCTGCTTCACCGTATGGAACATGTTGTGCAGGTTGTTCCAGTAGATGCCGACATAGATGAACGACAGCACGTAGCTGAGGAAAACCGGCCACATCGGCAACAGGGCGGAGAAGGTTTCGCCATGCGGCACCTTCAGTTCCAGCACCATGATGGTGATGATGATGGCGACGACGCCATCGGTGAAGGCCTCGATCCGCCCCTTGCCCATAGTCGTCCCCTCCGAGCGGTCGCGTCAGGCGCCGCTGCCGTTCTTGGCGATACGCGTGGACGAACGCGAGGAACGTCCCGGCACCACCACCATATGCTTGACCTTGCCCTGCTTGAAGGCCTTCAGGAAACGATCGTAATCGGCGAAGGCGACGCAGCCATGCGATTGGCCGGCGCGGCCTCGCAGCAGGTAGCTGTGGGCGAGAATGCCGTCGCGCCCGTACTTGTTCTTGCCGTCGACCGGCAGCATGCGGATGGCTTCCACGCCGTGGAAGCGCGATTCCCGCATCACCAGCTTGTAGGTGTTGGGAGGCGTCGGGCCGTTCATCTTCTGGTTGGCGTAGCGGGGGTCGTCGGCCATGCGGCCGATGCCGGAATGGGCTTCCAGCACCTGTCCGTCGGGCATCGTCACGGTCTGGGCGGAAATGTCGTAGACGGCGACGCCGTTGCCGGCGTTGGGGGAAGAGGAAAACAGGTTCTTGAACGCCTGGCCAATGCTCGGCGCGCCGTCGCCCGGGGCGGCGTAGGCCAGCGCCTGCTGTTCGGCTGCCTGCTGGCGCCCCGGCTTGCTCCTCGTCTGGCGTGGCGGCGCGGCCTCGGCGATCGCGGCCGGCTGGCTGGTTTCCAGCTTTGGCCGGCGGGCCGGCAGCGGCGCGCTTTCCGGCACGGCTTCGAAATCGGGGACAGAGGCGACGTCGACCGGCCCATCGCTCATTTCGGGCGCCAGCAACGGCATTGCCGGTTCGAGCGAGGCGGTCTGTACGGGATAGTTCACATGCAGCGTACCGGAACCGGCGAGCGCCAGCGCCAGGCGCGAGGAGCGCTCGATTTCCGGGACCCTGGCGCCGAAGCGGGAAGCGGATGGGCCGTCCTGACCGGAGGCCGAGGCAAGTTGGGCCGGGTGGAAGCGATCCTTCGACGGGGCAGCCAGCGCGACCTGCGCCGCGCGAGCCTGGGCGAAGGCGGAAGCCAGTTCGACAGGGGCGAGGGGAGCGCGGGCGCGCTCGAAGCGCTGCCTTGTCGCTTCCCGCGCCAGCCAGGCGGCGTCGAGATGCGCGTCGGCGATGTTTGCCGTGCGCGGCATCTTTGCCTGCTGGACGATATATTGCGAGCGCTGTTCGCAGTCGGACCGGCAGGCTCGCGGCGAGGCGGGCGCGTAGAATGCGGCTGCGAGCGCCAGCGCGTCCGGGGTCGCGGCCTTGTGCGCATGCGGGGCGAAATCCGGCGGGGAGGTAAGCGAGGTGGCCAGGAAAACGAGGCCGGCAAGAGCCGTCAGCGACAAGCCGGCCATGGCCGTTCCCACCCCGGAAACGACGGCCAGACGGAGAACCCGGCCTGATACAGGCGTGGCCTGGCTCATGGCAGCGGAGTCCCCGCTGCGAGGTTCATTACGCACAAACGCCATACCAACCACTCTTTTTTTCAGCCGGCATCCGCTGACATCGCAGGCACAGGGGCGGCCCCTGCGGGCGGGCGATCATTCGTTTCCGGTTGATTCAAAGGATGGACAAAGATGGTTAACCAATCCCTGTACCGATCGCAGATTTCGGGTCCGAAGCCCGATTTTTGAAGCTCCCTCTTCCCATTCGGCAAGGCATCAAGGCCCGTCCAAGGAAGTTCCCCTGCCGGTTTTGAGCGAAAAAGTCAAGAAAAGGGGCGGAAATGGGGGAGTAAGGGACTGGGACGTGCGGAAATTGGGAACGAGGTACGGGTAGATGTCCTGCCTCACGTCGCGTGAGGGTAGGAGGCAGGAGTTGTTCTCACGCAGCCCGTCATTCCGGGGCCGCGCAGCGGAACCCGGAATGCAGAGAGGGGACGCTGCCGATCCGAGGCTAAACAAATGAGGCCGGCGCACTGGATTCCGGGTTCCGCTGCGCGGCCCCGGAATGACGTGAGCGAGTAAGGCCCATCGCTTCCTGTCAGGGACTGACTGTCTAGATCGACTAGTCTTGGCGAAATCTGCCCCTACTCCCCTACTCCCCTACTCCCCTCCACGAAGCTGTCCAGCACCTTCTTCTGGCCGGCCTTGTCGAAGTCGATGGTGAGCTTGTTGCCCTCGATCGCGGCGATGTTGCCGTTGCCGAATTTCTGGTGGAAGACGCGCTCGCCGACGCTGAAGGGGGAGGGCGTTTCGGCCACCGACTTGGCCACCAGTTCGCCGTCGATGGTGCGACCCTTCACCGAGCCGCGGCCGGCGCCGTAGCCGGAGTCCGTTTCGCCGTAGCCGATGCGCTCGACCTGATGGCCGGAGCGCGTGCCCCAGTTGCGGCTTGTCGCCTCGGTGCGGTTCTGCTGCGCGCGCTGCCAGCCGGGCGTGGCATAGCTGTTGGAGAAGGCGCCGCCTTTGTCCGAACCCGCTTGCCCAAGGCTGTCGAAGCGGGATGCGCCGGGATTCTGGCGACCGCCGCGCCCGGATGCGAAGGACGAGCCGCCGTAGGAATTGCCGCTTTCCTGGATCTCGACGTGGGCTTCCGGCAGTTCTTCGAGAAAGCGCGACGGAATGGTCGATTGCCACAGGCCGTGGATGCGGCGGTTGGACACGAACCAGATATGCAGGTTCTTCTTGGCGCGCGTCAGCCCGACATAGGCGAGGCGGCGCTCCTCCTCCAGGCCTGAGCGACCGCCTTCGTCCAGCGCGCGCTGGTGCGGGAACAGCCCTTCCTCCCACCCGGGCAGGAACACGGTCTCGAACTCCAGGCCCTTGGCCGAGTGCAGGGTCATGATGGACACCGCGTCCATGCCCTCGTTCTGCTCGGCGTCCATCACCAGCGCCACGTGCTCGAGGAAGGAGCGCAGCGATTCATATTCCTCCATGGAACGGATGAGTTCCTTGAGGTTTTCGAGCCGACCCGGCGCGTCGGCCGAGCGGTCGTTCTTCCACATGTCGGTGTAGCCGCTTTCCTCCAGGATGGTTTCGGCCAGTTCGGTGTGGGGCGTGTTGTCGAGCGCCTTTTGCCAGCGCTCGAAATTGGCGGTGATTTCGCGCAGGGCCGCGCGCGGCTTTGGCTTCAGCTCGTCGCTTTCGGCCAGGTTCGCCGCCGCCGCCAGCATCGGCGTTCCAAGGGCGCGGGCGGTGTCGTGGATCTGGCGGATCGCGGCTTCGCCGAGCCCGCGCTTCGGTACGTTGACGATGCGCTCGAAGGCAAGGTCGTCGCCGGAATTGGCCACGACGCGCAGGTAGGCGAGGGCGTCACGGATTTCCTGCCGCTCGTAGAAGCGCGGGCCGCCGATGACGCGGTAGTTGAGGCCTATCTCGATGAAGCGGTCTTCGAAGGAGCGCATCTGGAAGGAGGCGCGCACCAGGATCGCCATGTCGTTCAGCGCGTGCCCGCCGCGCTGGTAGGCCTCGATGGCCTCACCGACGGCGCGCGCTTCCTCGTCCGAATCCCAGGCGGCATGGACGTTGACCTTGGCGTCCTCGGGGTCGGGCCTGTCGGTGAACAGCGTCTTGCCGAGCCGCCCTTCGTTGTGGGCGATCAGGTGCGAGGCCGCGCCGAGGATATGTGCGGTGGAACGGTAGTTGCGCTCCAGCCGGATCACCGTTGCGCCGGGAAAATCCTTTTCGAAACGCAGGATGTTGTCCACCTCCGCGCCGCGCCAGCCATAGATCGACTGGTCGTCGTCGCCGACGCAGCAAATATTTACGCTCACGGCCGTATCGCCCTTCGGGCTGGCTTGCGCGGGCGCGCCCGAAACGTCGGGCGAGCGGCCGTCGCCGCCGCGGCCTTCGGCCGGAACACTGGCAGATTGCCTCGGCCTCTGGGCGAGCAGGCGCAACCACATATACTGCGCGGTGTTGGTGTCCTGATATTCGTCCACCAGTATGTATTTGAACCTGCGATGATATTCGGCAAGCACGTCGTGATGGGCGCGGAAGATACGGATCGGGTGGCACAAAAGGTCGCCGAAGTCGCAGGCGTTCAGCGTCAGCAGGCGGTTCTGGTAGGCCTGGTAAAGTTCGCGGCCCTTGCCGTTGGCAAAGGCGCGGGCGTCGCCTTCGGGAATTTCGGCGGGTCCCAGCCCCTTGTTCTTCCAGCCGTCGATCATCTGCGCGAAGACGCGCGGCGCCCAGCGCTTGTCGTCCAGCCCTTCGGCCTGGATCAATTGCTTGATCAGGCGGACCTGGTCGTCGGTGTCGAGGATGGTGAAGTCGGAGCGTAGGCCGGAAAGCTCGGCGTGCCGGCGCAGCAATTTCACGCCGATCGAGTGGAAGGTGCCGAGCCACGGCATGCCTTCGACATTGCCTTCACCGATGAGCATGCCGATGCGGCTCTTCATCTCGCGCGCCGCCTTGTTGGTGAAGGTGACGGCAAGGATTTGCGAAGGAAAGGCGCGGCCGGTGGCCAGAATATGGGCGATGCGGGTGGTGAGAACGCGCGTCTTGCCGGTGCCCGCCCCGGCCAGCACCAGCACCGGCCCCTCGGTGGTCTCGACCGCGAGCCGTTGTTCGGGGTTGAGCCCGTTCAGATAATCGGGTGCCGCGCTCCGGCCTTGTCGCGCGGCCATGGCGCGCGCGGCGATGCCCCCCGGCGCAGGCTGCGAGGCGCGCGCGGGCTCGTCGAAAAAGGGCATGTCGTCTTCAAAGCCGGGCATTTTGCTGGAATGTAGTGATTCGCGGCCGAAAGGCCAGAAGCGTCTACGGTTTGTTCCTGTGCGGCGGCATGAGGCAGGGGCCGCGAGCCGGTCCCGGCTGCCTGTGCCTTCGTGGCGCCTTGCCGGTCCGCCTACAGTCCGAGATGACTTTTCAGGCTTGGCACGTCGGCCAGCGCCTGGTCGACCGCTTTCGGGCCGGCGGCGGCCTTGGCCTGTTCGATCAACGCCGATCCCGCTTCCTGGATCTCGGTGAGGGTGAGGCCGGACGCCTGAAGCTGCGAGATGCCGCGAACCAGCGCGCCGGCCTTTTCGCCGAGCGCCCCGCCCAGTGCGGAGGTCAGCGAGCCGAGCAGGCCGCCGCTGCCTTCAGCCGCCGCGTCGGCTGCCATGACATCGTATTTCTGGGCGAGTTCCAGCGAGCCCGGCAGTTTGTCGAACAAGGCCTCGGCGCTGGTTCCCTCGGTTTCGTGCTGCAACACGGACAGGATCGTGCCCACGACTTTCTCGGTCGTCAGCGGATCGACATTGATCTGGTTGGCGATGGTGTTGATGATGTCCTGAATGTTCATGACGCTCCTCTCGCTCCCCGCTTTACGCTATCCGGCAAGGCATGCGGCACGCAAGTCCGCCTTGACGGCCGCCGGTCTGCGGGAAGGAAAGGCCGGGCCGACGATATTGCCGGCCGCCATTCTTTGGTCTTGTTCCCCGGGACCGATCAGTTAAACCTGTGCGGCGAACGTGCATACCGGTGCACTCCGCCTGCCGCGCGGCGCAAAGGAAAAGCGATGGAAGACAATTTCGAGAAATACGCCGTTGCCGTGATCATTACGTTCGGGGCGCTGATCGTCGGCGGCCTGATGGCGGCCTCCATCGGCTTTCATGACCGCAACGCCTTTCTTTTCGCCCTGGGCGCCTCCACGCTCGCCTGGGTTGCCGGCCATGCGATGATTTTCGACATGCCGCGCCTTTATGCCGTGCTCATCGGCCTCGCCACGGTGATGGCCATCGCCTCGACGGTAGCGCTCGTCATTTAAGCGGCGCGGTCGGGTCAGGCCATGCCGCGCTGCATGCGTGCCTTCTTGAGGATGGCGCGCCATCGAATCATGGCGAAAGGGATGGGCTCGCTGCTGTTGGCCATGTGAAAAATCTCGTTGTTGAGATTCTTCAGCGAGCGCCAGAAATCATAGTCGGAGATAGTGGGATCGGCGGCGAGCTTCGCCGCCTCTTCCTCGATGTCGGTTTTCATGCGCGGACCATCGAACCGTCGCCCGATTCGGGCAATGCGCAAAAACCGTCCGTTCAGGTTTAAGAGTTGGTAAGGTTAACGGCGCCTTCAGGCGCTCTTGCGACGGATGCCGATGGCGCGGCCGGCACGCTCCGGCATCGGCAGGGCGGCATGGGCGGTGCGCATCGCCTCGATGTTGGCGAGCACGTCGGCAGGGAAGGGCGCGACCTTCGGTCCGCTCATGTCGACATGCAGCGACAGCGTTTCGCTGGTGGCGGCGAGCCAGCCGTCGACATGGCGGATTTCCTGGTAGGCGCGAAGGCGCTTTTCGTCGTAGTCGAGCAGATGGAAGGACACCGTCACCTTGTGGTCGAGATGCAGTTCCTGCACGTAGCAGACATGGACCTCGGCCGTGTAGATGGTCATGCGCCGTTCGCGCGCATAGCTCGCGCCGATGCCCAGGATGTCCAGCGCCCTGTCGGCGCCACGATCGAACAGCACGTTGTAATAGGCCATGTTGAGATGGCCGTTGTAGTCGATCCAGTCCTTTTCGATGTCCAGCGGTTCGGAAACGAAGGGGGCGGAATGGGGCATCGGGGGTTTTCCTCTTCCAAGATGCTGGACAGCGCGTGGCGCGAGAGACTACGCATCCATAGGGCAGTGGCAAGGGTTGCGCTGCCTCATTTACGGAGAAAAACATGGCCCTGAGCGACGTCTCGAAGATCGAACGCAACGAGGAAGGCATCGCGACGGTGCTCGGCATTCTCGGGCAGCGTTTCGGCGAGCGCTTCCAGACGGGGCAGGCGATGCGCGCCCAGCACGCTCACACCACGACCTATATTCCGACGCAGGCGCCGGACGGCGTCGTCTTTGCCGAAACCACCGAGGAGGTGCAGGAGGTCGTGCGCGCCTGCGCCACCCATTGCGTGCCGGTGATCGCATTCGGCGTCGGCTCATCGCTGGAGGGACACGTCAATGCGCCGGGCGGTGGCATCTCGCTCGACACCTCGCGCATGAACCGCATCCTTGCCGTGAACGCCGAGGATCTGGATTGCGTGGTCGAGCCGGGCGTGACTCGCGAGGACCTCAACCGGCATCTTCGCGACACCGGCCTGTTCTTCCCGATCGATCCGGGCGCCAACGCCTCGCTGGGCGGCATGGCGGCGACGCGGGCCTCGGGCACCAACGCGGTGCGCTACGGCACCATGCGCGAGAACGTGCTGTCGCTGACGGCGGTGATGGCCGACGGCGAGGCGGTGAAGACGGCAAGCCGTGCCAAGAAGAGTTCGGCCGGCTATGACCTGACGCGGCTCCTGGTCGGGTCGGAAGGAACGCTCGGCATCATCACGTCGCTGACGCTCAGGCTGAACGGCATCCCGCAGGCGATTTCCGGCGGCGTGTGCCCGTTCCCGACGCTGGAGGCCGCCTGCAATACGGTGATCGCGACCATCCAGATGGGCATACCGGTGGCGCGCATCGAACTGGTGAACGCCTTGCAGATGCGGGCGATGAAGGCCTATTCGCATCTCGATTATCCGGAAAGCCCGTGCCTGTTCGTGGAGTTCCACGGCACCGATGCAGGAGTAGCCGAGGAGGCGGAACTGTTCGGCGAGATCGCGCAGGACAATGGCGGCGGTCCGTTCCTGTGGACCGGCGTCGCCGAGGAACGCACCCATCTGTGGAAGGCACGGCACGACGCCTATTGGGCGTCGCTGACGCTGCGGCCGGGCGCCAAGGGGCTTTCGACCGACGTGTGCGTGCCGATTTCGCGGCTGGCCGAATGCGTGGCCGAGACCGAGGCCGACATCGCCGAAATGGGCCTGATCGCGCCGATCGTCGGCCATGCCGGCGACGGCAATTTCCACACGCTGGTGCTGATGGACGCCGACGACCCGGCCGAAATCGCCAAGGTCGAGGCCTTCATGGCGCGCCTCAACCTGCGCGCGCTCGCCATGGACGGGACCTGTACCGGCGAGCATGGCATCGGCCAGGGCAAAGCCGGCTTCATGCGTCGCGAACATGGCCACGGCGTCGAGGTGATGCGGGCGATCAAGCAGGCGCTGGACCCGCAGAACATCCTCAATCCGGGCAAGATCCTGCCGGCGTAAGCGCGCGCATGGATCATGCGATCGGGGCGAGCGAGGCAAGCACGAGCCCGCCCCAGACGATCATCGCCGCGCCCGCCGCCTTGCCGATCCAGTGGCCGGCGGGAGCGAGCTTTTCGACCATGACGAAAAGCGCGATGCCGATGATCCAGGCGAAATTCATGATGCCGCCGACGAACAGCAGCAGCATCAGCATCCAGCAGCAGCCGAGGCAGAAGACGCCGTGGCGCAGCCCCATCGACAGCGCTCCGCCATTGCCGTTGCGCCACCCGGTCATGACGAAGTCGAGCGGCGAGCGGCACTGGCGCAGGCAGGCCTGCTTCAGCGAGGTCCACTGGTAGAGGCCGGCGGCGATGAGGACGGCGCCCGAAAGCGCGGTGCTGGTCGTGCGCAGCAGCGGCGACAACAGGCCGGCCCTGTCCAGCCCATATTGTAGAGCGACGGCGCCGACGCTGAAGCCAAGCCAGACGAGCAGGTAACCGAGCGCAAACAGGAGGGTGCGGCCGATGGCGGGGCTGCGGCGCTTCTGCGCGATGTTCTCGTAGAACAGCAGCATCGGCACCGCGCCCGGCAGCATCATGACGGCCATCATCGCCAGCCACATGGCGAACGTCAGCAGGAACCGGGCGGCGGTCCATGCGGGGGCGGCGACCGGCATCGCCATGCCGTCCATCTCCGGCATCGGGATGTCCATGCCGGCGAGGAGATAGAGCCACGAAACCAGCATCACGCCGAGCAGCAGCGCAACGACGATCAGCCGGTCGTGCCGGTGCAGGCCGGCCAGAAGGCCCATGGACGTGGACCTTCAGGCCGCCACGCCTTGCGGCGTCTGCACGACATGGGCAAGCGAGCTGTGCGTTGCCGATGTCTGGAATTTGATCGCGCCGAGGCTGTTTATCCTGGCAGACGCCACTTCCGCGCCCCTGTGCTCGAAGCCCTCGGGCATCACCACCTGGATGCGGTGCGGAGCGCCGGTCACCGGGTTCGTGATCGGCTCCACGTCGGATTCCAGTATGCCGGGAATGACGAGGCGCGCCGTGCGGCCTTCCTGGTCGAAGCTGAACTGGAAGGGAGCGATGATCGGATCGTGCATCGTGGTGACAATGAGGCTGAAGATGTGGAACAGCGTTCCCTCGTCCGAGTGCTCGCCCGACAGGATGGCGGCAAGGGCGTCACGCTGCTGCGGGCTGGCGCTCTCGTCGAGGATGGGTTGCGCCTGCCCGTTGCCCTCGTGCAGGGCGCCGGGGAAATGAACCGTGACGGCGAAGCACAGGCCGTCCAGACTGGTTTCGTTGTACTGGCCCTTGGTGATGCGCATCGCAACCAAGCCCTGGCAATAGCCGTGGGTCGGCCTGGCATTGAAGTCGCAGGGGCAGCCGAACGCGCAATTACAATTCTTGATCCACTCGCCTTCGAGTCTCCAGTTCGCGGATGTCATTTCACCCTCCCTGGGTTTTGGCCGGGATACAACCGGACCCGCCATAATATCACGGTTGCGCGGGGGCGAAAAAGATTGCCAAACGGCGTAGCCCGGCCGTTGCAACCGGCGTGCGCGGGCAATTTGCCTCTTTATCGTCCCGCCGATGCGGTTAGAGTGCGCACGACCTTGAATGATTGAACGAGGCTGATGCTCGCTCGCCTTTTCGTAATTGTCGGAGGCCTGTTCGTACTGGTGCTGTGCGCGGCTCTGGTGGGGCCGTATTTTGTCGACTGGACGAGCTATCGTGCCGATTTCGAGCGCGAGGCAAGCGCCATCCTCGGGCGCAAGGTCACGGTCGAGGGGGACGCCACGGCGCGGCTTTTGCCGTTTCCCTCAGTGACCTTCTCCGACGTTTCGGTCGCCGGCGGCCCGGACGGCCAGCCGGCCATGACCGTCGAGACTTTTTCCATGGACGCCGAACTGGCGCCCTTCCTGCGCGGCGAGGTGCTGATCTTTGACATGCGGCTGGTGCGGCCGAAAGCGACTATCGACGTTGCCGAGAACGGCACCGTCGACTGGGCGATCCGCCCGTCCTCGCCCTTCGACTTCAACCAGGTGGCCATCGAAAACCTCGCCGTGACCGACGGTGAGATCGAACTGCGCCACCGGGCAGGGGGACGCAACTACCTGCTGTCGGACATCAACTCGACGATTTCGGCGAAGTCGCTCACCGGGCCATGGCGCATGGACGGTACGCTGAAACTGGACGGCATCGGCGTGCGGCTTGCCGCTTCCACCGGCAGGGTC
>Ga0182735_1001204_pt1 | contig 17799 bp, 21 predicted proteins | sample eDN5th30CKraftMG_FD_128524 | JGI IMG/M metagenome (GOLD analysis project Ga0182735, IMG submission 128524) | Enriched Miracle-Growth compost microbial communities from Emeryville, California, USA - eDNA 5th pass 30_C Kraft MG (version 2) (version 2) ... | reverse complement strand
CTCTCGAGCGGGGAACGCTGCGTGATGTTCCTCGACCGGCTGTGCAACCTCGCGCCCCGGCCGGAGCGGCGCCGGCGGCGCCGTCGCGATTACGAGGACGAGGCCGGGGAAGCCGCCTGAGCGACGACGGCAGAAACGCATGGAGGTCTGGGCATCTTTCCAGGCAACCCCGGTCAACTCCGCTTCCGTCATCGCCGGACAAGGCCGTTCGCGAGGACGGCGCCGTTTCGCTCGCAGACGTCCCGGCGATCTCGTTCAGGAGAGCACGGATCGGGATGGCCGGGCTTTACAATAAGCCCGGCCGTGACGCATCGAACGAGAACCGCTCCTTATTAATCCTCTCCCTCGCGCGGCCTGAAATCCTGCCCACGCGCGCATTGTAACCGGCCCGATGCTAGGCTGCGCCCCGAAAGCAGTTCCGGAGACAGCCGATGCCGCGTCCCATCCTCAATATCGACGAGGTCGAGTTCCGCGCCTGGGGCCACAAGGCCGGCTGGCCCGCGGGCCAGGACGCGAGGGAGGAATTCCAGGCCAGGCTCGGGGACATCGGGCGGCGGCTCGGCGCGCAGAAGCTCGGCTACAACGTCACGGTGATCCCGCCGCGCAAGCGCGGCTTCCCGCTGCACAATCACCGCGCCAACGAGGAGATGTTCTTCATCCTGTCCGGCAGCGGCGAGTTGCGCGTCGGCGCGGAACGTTTCGCGCTGCGCGCCGGCGACGTGATCTGCTGCCCGCCCGGCGGACCGGAAACCGCGCACCAGATCATCAACACGTCGGACGCGGAGCTGAAGTTCCTCGCCGTCTCGACGCGCATCACGCCCGACATCAGCGAATACCCGGAATCGAACAAGTTCGGCGTGTTCGGCGAATTCGCCGGCGCGGACGGCAAGCCGCAGACGTTCCGTCATATCGGGCGGCGCGACGGCAACCTCGATTACTGGGACGGCGAGCCGGAGGCGAAATAGCGGAGTAGCGAACAGGGAGCAGCGAACAGAAGACGACGAGGCGGCCGCCTCTTTCTATTCGCTACGCCCTGTTCGCTGTTTCGCTCCGCCTACACCGGAATCCGCACGGTCGCCCGCAGGCCGCCGAGCGGGCTTTCGCCGAGCGTGATGTCGCCGCCGTGCGAGCGCGCGATATCGCGCGCGATGGCGAGTCCGAGCCCGCTGCCGCCCTCGTCCTGGTTGCGGGCATCGTCCAGCCGCATGAACGGCTTGAACACTTCGTCGCGCATGTGCGGCGGGATGCCTGGGCCGTCGTCGTCCACCGTCACCGTCAGCCAGCGATGATCGCGGTGCCCGGCGAGCGCGATGCTGCGGGCGAAACGCGACGCATTGTTGACGAGGTTCGAGATGCAGCGCTTGAAGGCGTTGGGCCGGACCGTCACCACCGGCTGGCCGCGGAACTCGCACGACACCTCATGGCCGTGCCGCTCGGCGTCCGCCTTGAGCTCCTCCAGGAACATCGCCATGTCGGTCGGCTCGGACTGCTCGCCGGTGTCGCCGCGCGCGAAGGCGAGATAGGCTTCGAGCATCCGGCTCATCTCGTCGACGTCGCGCTTCATCGCCTCGACCTCAGGGCTGTCGCCGATGATGGCGAGCTCCAGCTTGAAGCGCGTCAGCACCGTGCGCAGGTCGTGGGAAACGCCGGCGAGCATGGTCGTGCGCTGCTCGATGGTGCGCTCGACGCGCGATTTCATCTCGATGAAGGCGCGGGCGGCCCGCCGCACCTCGGTCGCGCCGCGCGGGCGGAAATTGGGCGCGTCGCGGCCCTTGCCGAAGCTTTCCGCTGCGTCCGCGAGCCGCAGGATCGGCTTGATCTGGTTGCGCAGGAACAGGATCGCGACGGCGAGCAGCACCAGCGACGTGCCGACCATCCACAGCAGGAATATCTCGGAATTCGAAGCGTAGGCGGCGCTGCGGCGCGCGAACACGCGCATCACCGCGTTGTCGAGCTGGATACGGATTTCGACGAGCGAGGAACGGCCGACCGTATCGATCCAGTAGGGCTTGCCGATCTGCTTGCGGATTTCCTCCGACAGGGTCTGGTCGAGCAGCGAGAAGAACGGCTTCGGCCCCGGCGGCGGCAATTCGTTGACGGGAAGGAAATCGACGACGAGGCCCATCCGCTCCTGCGCGATCTTGCGCAGCTTGGCGCTGTCGAGATCCTGCGGATAGACCTTGTAGACCTCGATCAGCGCCGAGATGTCCTGGGTGACGGCGGCCGACAGGCGGCGCGTCACGGTGTTCCAGTGGCGCTCCATGAAGACGAAGGCGACGACCGACTGCAGGATCACCATCGGCGCGATGATGATGAGCAGCGAGCGGCCGTAGAGACCGGCCGGCATCTTGCCCTTGAGCCAGACCGCCGGCACGTCCCAGAAACGCCACAGGAAGTTTCCCGCCGTCCGCAGGTGCTGCGCGGCGGTGCGCAATCGCTCGATGCCGACGTCGATCGTGGTCATGACACCACCAGCCGGTAGCCGATGCCGCGCACGGTCTGGACGATCAGCGGGTTGGCCGGGTCGTTCTCGATCTTGCGCCGCAGCCGGTTGATCTGCACGTCCACCGCGCGTTCGCCGGCCGAGGCGGCGTCGCTCGCGAGCGCGAGGCGGGGCACGGTCTGGCCCGGCGTGGCGGCGAGCAGGCGCAGCATGTCGCGCTCGCGGTCGGTGAGATGGACGATCTCCTCGCCGCGGCGCAACTCGCCGCGCCCGACGTGATAGACGAAGGGGCCGAAGCGCAGCGTCTCGGCCGGCGGCGGAGGCGGCGCCGGCTGCGCGCGCTTGAGGATGTTGGAGATGCGCAGCGACAGCTCGCGCGGCTCGAACGGCTTCGCCATGTAATCGTCGGCGCCGAGCTCCAGCCCGGCGATGCGGCTTTCGGTCTCGTCGCGCGCGGTGAGCATCAGGATCGGCACCGCCGATTTCGCGCGCACGGCCTTGACGAGATCGAAGCCGTTCTCGCCCGGCATCATCACGTCGAGGATGATGAGATCGAAATCGAGGCCGACGAGCTTGCCGCGCGCATCGCCCGCGCTTTCCGCGGTGGTGACGCGGTAGCCCTCGCCCATCAGGAAGCGCGACAGCAGGCTGCGGATGCGGCGGTCGTCGTCGACCACCAGGAGGTGCGGCGCATCGTCCGCGGGCGCGGCGATCCGGGGCGCGATGGGAGCCGTTCCCGTCAAGGCTCAGCCGCGCGGCCGCCGCGCGCGGTTGGCGCGGTCGATGAAGGTGAGCACGCTCTCGCGCGCCTCGGGATCGATCACCGCGGCGAGGAACTTCCGCGCCGCCTCACCGGCGCCGGGGCCGACGCTCTCCAGCGCGCGGTCGATGCGGGCGGTCTGGAGGCGGGCGAGCCGCAGCGCGAGCGCCTCGCCCTTCTCGGTGACGTAAAGGAGGCGCTGGCGGCGGTCGACCGCGCCCTCCTTCTGGATCACGTAGCCTTCGTCGACGAGCTGCTTGAGCACGCGGCCGAGCGACTGCTTGGTGATGCGCAGGATGTCGAGCAGGTCGGCGACCTTCATGCCTGGGTTGCGGTTGACGAAATGCAGCACCCGGTGGTGCGCGCGGCCGAACGCGAGCGTTTCCAGGACGTGGTCGGGATCGCCGACGAAGTCCCTGTAGGCAAAGAACAAAAGCTCGATGATGTCCCACTGGGGCTCGTCGGCGGCAGGAGCCGTTCCGACCTTCGCCGCGGCGGCCTGCGACTTCGGAGCAGCAAGATTTATGTCAGCCATGTTGACATATTTGGGTTTGTTTGTTACGTCCGACAGCACGCTTGCGAAAGGATCGTGCGTCCGGCGCCCCGCCCGGGTAGCCATTGCATCGATCCCGGAAACTAGGCTCTAAAGTAGGCTCCAATGAGCCCGGATCATACCGGGAGTTGGGACCCGACGCAAAACCGGTGCATCCGGCGCCACGGGCGCCCGCACACCTTGCTCGCGGAGGAATGTCATGGCGATCACCTCAATGCCGTTCGATCAGATGCCGGGCGATGTCTGGTTCGACGGCAGGTTCATCCCGAACGTGGACGCCAAGATCCACGTCCTCACCCACGGCCTGCACTACGCCAGCGCCGTGTTCGAGGGCGAGCGCGCCTATGGCGGCACCATCTTCAAGAGCAAGGAGCACTCCGAGCGCCTGCACCGCTCCGCCGGCATCCTCGACTTCAAGCTTCCCTACTCCGTTGCCGAGATCGACGCCGCCAAGGCCGCGCTGATCGAGCGCAACAAGCAGCCGAACGCCTATGTCCGCGCATTCGCCTGGCGCGGCTCGGAAGCGCTCGGCGTCTCCGCGGTGAACAATTCCATCCACGTCGCCATCGCGACCTGGGAATGGCCGAGCTATTTCGACCCGGTCCAGCGCCTCAAGGGCATCCGCATCTGCGACGCCCAGTACCGCCGCCCCGACCCGAAGACCGCGCCCTCGCTCGCCAAGGCGTCGTGCCTCTACGCGATCTGCACCATCGAGAAGCATCGCGCCGAGGGCATGGGCTATGCCGACGCCATGATGCTCGACTGGCAGGGCCGCGTCGCCGAATGCACCGGCGCCAACATGTTCTTCATCAAGGACGGCAAGATGCACACGCCGACGCCGGACTGCTTCCTCGACGGCATCACCCGCCAGACCGTCGCCGACCTGGCGCGGCGGCGCGGCATCGAGGTCATCGAACGGCGCATCATGCCCGAGGAGCTCGCGGACTTCACCGAATGCTTCATCACCGGCACGGCGGCGGAAGTCACCGCCGTCTCCGAGATCGGCAAGTACCGCTTCACGCCGGGCCAGATCACCAAGCAGCTCGCCGACGACTACACCGCCGAGGTGCAGCCGAAGAAGAAGGCGGCGTAAGCCGTTTCATCTTCTCAAATAAGTTCTTTCGTCACGGCCGGGCTTGTCCCGGCCATCCCGATTATGGACCCACCGTGCCCGCCTGAACGAGATCGCCGGGACAAGCCCGGCGATGACGGAGCGAATAGCGACTCCGCGTTTCCTGGCCTTTTTTACGAGCGGACCTGAGCCAGATCCCGCGCCGCGATCCAGAACACCTCGCCGGTGCTGCCCGCGGTGTCGAGCCACAGGAAGTCGAGGTCCGGCCACGCCTTCTCCACGGCGGCGCGCCCGCGGCCGACCTCGCACAGCAGGCCGCCCTCCGGCGTCAGGCGCGCCGGCGCCGCCTCCACGATCCGCCGCACGATCGCGATGCCGTCGTCGCCGCCGTCGAGCGCGAGCGCGGGCTCCGCGCGATATTCCTTCGGCAGCGCGGCCATGCCCTGCGCGTCCACGTAGGGCGGGTTGGTCAGGATGAGATCGTAGCGCTCGCCGCGCAGCGGCGCGAACAGGTCGCCGCGGACGAGCCGGATACGGTCCTCGAGCCCGTGCTCGCGCACGTTGATCGCCGCCACCGCGAGCGCATCCTGCGAAATGTCGACCGCATCGACGCCGGCGTTCGGAAACGCCATCGCGGCGAGGATCGCGATGCAGCCCGAGCCGGTACAGAGATCGAGCACGCGCCCGACCTCGTCCGGCGCCGCCAGCGCGGCTTCGCCGCCGGCGAACAATTCACCCTGCACGATCTCGCCGATGAAGGAGCGCGGAATGATGGTGCGCTCGTCGACATAGAACGGCACGCCGCGCATATAGACGCGGTTGACCAGGTACGGCACCGGCTTGCGCGTGCGCACCCGCGTCTCGATCAGTTCCGCGATCCGCCGGCGCTCGGCGCCGGTCAGCCGGGCCGCGGCGAACGCATCGAAGCTCGCGACGTCGAGCTCGAGCGCGCCGCAAACCAACAGCACGGCATCGCCGATGGCGTCGTCCGTCCCCTGTCCGAACGCGAGCTTCGCGCCCGCGAACCGCGTCGCGGCATGGCGCACGAAATCGACGAGGGTTTGAAGCTCCGCCGGCGGCTTCGCTGCGGCTCGCGTTGCTGCGGTTTGCCTGGAAGTGCGGACGGTGCGCTTTGCCATGCGCGTGTTGTGGCAGCTTCCGGCCGGAAACGCCACCGGATGGCCTTTCCGCTGCGGCGTTTTCTTCATGCGGGCCGGCTGCGCCGCAAGACGGGCGAAGGCCCGCGCCCACTTTGCGCGAAAGCGTTTTCTACTCTGCCGCCTGTCCGCGCGGCGGACCTTTCCAGCGGTCGGCGGCGGCCTGATCGGCGTCCTTGGCCTCGACCCAGTTCTTTCCCTCGCCCGCCCGCTCCTCCTGCTTCCAGAACGGCGCGCGCGTCTTGAGATAGTCCATCAGGAATTCGGCGGCGGCGAAGGCATCGCCGCGATGCGCGGCGGCCGTCAGCACCAGCACGATATTGTCTCCCGGCACCAGGCGGCCGTAACGATGGATCACGGTCACGCCCTTGAGCGCCCAGCGCCGCCCGGCCTCCGCCACGTGGCGGCCGATCTCTTCCTCGGCCATGCCGGGATAGTGCTCCAGGGTCAGCGCGGCGGTCCCCTCCTGCCCGCCGCGGCAAATGCCGGTGAAGGCGACGACGGCGCCGATATCGGGCCGCCCTTCCGCCAGCCGGCGCTGCTCGGCGGCGATGTCGAAGTCCTCGCGCTGCAGGCGGACGGTCACGGGGCCGGCGGCCATCTCAGCCTCCCGTCATCGGCGGAAAGAACGCGATCTCGCGGGCGCCGGCGATCGCCGCCTCCGGCTTCACGTGCGAGCGGTCGATCGCGGCGCGGACTACCTTCGGGTTCTCGAATGCATAGGCATATTCCTCGCCCCGCGTCGCCAGCCATGCGGCGAGATCGCCGACGGTGCGCACCGTCGGCGGCGGATCGACGACCTCCTCGGTCTTGCCGATGCGTTCGCGTACCCAGGCGAAATAGAGGACCTTCACTTATTCCTCGATCAGGTGGCGGATACCGGCCCGGAAATAATCATACCCCGTATATAGGGTGAGCAGCGCCGACAGCCACAGGAGCCCGAGTCCGACATCCGACACCACGGAATCGACCGCGTTGCCGGTCAGATCGGCGAAGAACACGTCGCCCGCCTCGCCGGCGATCAGGAAGCCGACGGCGACGTTCTGCAGCACGGTCTTCCATTTCGCGAGCTGCGTCACCGGAACGCTGACCCGCAACTCGGCGAGATATTCGCGCAGGCCCGACACGAGGATTTCGCGGCACAGGATGACGATGGCAGCCCACAGCGCCCAGCCGCGGATCGTGTCGTCGGCGGCAAGCATCAGCAGGCAGGATGACACCAGCAGCTTGTCGGCGATCGGATCGAGCATCCGTCCGAACGAGGACTGCTGGCCCCACGAGCGCGCGAAATAGCCGTCGAGAATGTCGGTAATCGCCGCCGCCACGAAGATGAGCAGCGCGAGCCAGCGCAGCCAGAGACCGCCCTGAAGGATGTTCTGCCAGTACATGCAGCCCACGACCAGCGGCACCGCGGCGATGCGCGCATACGTCAGCAGGTTCGGCAGCGCATAGGGACGGGCGGGAAGCGGTTTCGTGGTGCCGACGCTCATGCCGCTACAATTAGCGCCCGGGGCCGCAGGCAACAACCCTCATTCGCAGCGCCGTCCACGGCGCCACGGCGCATTACTTCGCGTTTTCGTGAAAGAATTCATACACCCGCCGCGCCGTCTCGGCGTTGATGCCGCCGACCTGCGCGAGATCGGCGAGCGAGGCGCGCTCGATCGCCTTGAGCGTACCGAAATGACGAAGCAGCGCCCGCTTGCGCGTCGGCCCGATGCCGGGAATCTCCTGCAGGCCGGCTTCGCGAATATCCTTCCTGCGTTTCTGCCGGTGCGAGCCGATGGCGAAGCGGTGCGCCTCGTCGCGCAGCCGCTGCACGAAATAGAGCACCGGGTCGCGCGCCGGCAGCTTGAACGACGGCCGTCCCGTCATGAAGAATGTCTCGCGGCCGGCGTCCCGGTCCGGCCCCTTGGCGATCCCGACCAGGGCGACGTGCTTCACCCCGAGTTCGTCGAGCACGGCGCGCGCGGCGCCTAGCTGTCCCTCGCCGCCGTCGATGAGCACCAGGTCCGGCCACGGAGAGGCATCGTCCCACGGCCCCTCCGCGTGATCGTGGCCGCTGCCGTTGTCGTCGCCGCCGGCGCCGGATGCCGCACCCGGCGCGGGCGCGGCCTCGTCCATCAGCCGCTTGAAGCGGCGGGTCAGGACCTCGCGCATCATCCCGTAGTCGTCGCCCGGCGTGATGTCCTGCGAGCGGATATTGAACTTGCGGTACTGGTTCTTGCGGAAGCCCTCCGGCCCGGCCACGATCATCGCGCCGACCGCGTTGGTGCCCTGGATGTGACTGTTGTCGTAGACCTCGATGCGCCGGGGCGGGCGCGGCAGCCCGAACGCCGCCGCGAGGCCGGCAAGCAGCCGCTGCTGCGATGCCGTGTCGGCGAGCTTGCGGCCGAGCGCCTCGCGCGCGTTGGCGGCGGCATGATCGACCACGAGCTTCTTCTCGCCGCGCGAAGGCGTCAGCACCTGGACCCTGTGGCCGCTCTTGATCGACAGCGCCTCCGCCAGCAGCGCGGCCTCCTCGATCGCATGCGACAGCAGGATCGCGCGGGGGCATGGCTTGTCGTCGTAGAACTGCGCCAGGAACTCGCCGAGCACCTCCGCCGCGCTCAGCGAACGGTCCGCCTTCGGGAAATAGGCGCGGTTGCCCCAGTTCTGCCCGGCGCGGAAGAAGAATACCTCGACGCAGGTGTATCCGCCCTCCTGGTGCGCGGCGAACACGTCGGCCTCGTCGGTGCCGCGCAGGTTGATGCCCTGCTGCGACTGGATCGCCGACAGCGCGGAAAGCCGGTCGCGCAGGACAGCCGCGCGCTCGTAATCCATCGCGGCGGAAGCGGCGTCCATGTCGGCCGCGAGCTGTTCCTTCACCCGGCTGCTCCTGCCGCTGAGGAAACCGCGCGCCTCGCGCACCAGGTCGGCATAGGCTTCGTGGGAGATCTCGCCGGTGCAGGGCGCGGCGCAGCGCTTGATCTGGTGCAGCAGGCAGGGCCGCGTCCGGCTCTCGTACACGGCGTCCGAGCACGAGCGGATGAGGAACGCGCGCTCCAGCGCGGTGATCGTGCGGTTGACCGCCCAGACCGAGGCGAACGGCCCGTAATAGTCGCCCTTGCGCGTGCGCGCGCCGCGGTGCTTGCAGATCTGCGGCGACACGTGATCGCCGGTGATCATGATGTAGGGAAACGACTTGTCGTCGCGCAGCAGGACGTTGAAGCGCGGCCGCAGCCGCTTGATGAGGTTGGCCTCGAGCAGCAGCGCCTCGGTCTCGGTCTCGGTCGAGACGAACTCGATGCTCGCGGTCACCGCGATCATCCGCGCGATGCGCGTGACGTGGCCGGTCGGCCGCGCATAGGACAGGATGCGCTTGCGGATGTTCTTGGCCTTGCCGACGTAGAGCACGTCGCCGTTCGCCGCGAGCATCCGGTAGACGCCGGGCGCCGACGGCGCGAGCCTGGCGTAGCGCGCGATGACGTCGCGCCCCGCCGAACCGCCGGCGAGGCCTTCCAGCGGGAACTCCTCCTCGATCTCCGGCAGCGTCGCTTCCTCGTCCTCGCCCGGCAGGGCGGGATCGGGCTCGAGCGACGGCTCGATATTCTTGCGGGGATCGTCGGCGGCCATGGCAGAGAAGTAATGTCGCGCGGCGGCGAAGGCCAGAAGCTATTCGGCGATGCCCACCGTGTCCGGCGTCTGCCAGGCGATGTGCTGGCCGCCGTCGACCGCCACCGTCACGCCGGAAACGCCGCGCGCGCCCGCGAGATAGAGAACGGCGTCGGCCACGTCCTGCGGCGACGGCCCGCGGCGCAGCGGCAGCGCGGCGGCCTGCGCCGCGAAGGCGGCTTCGTCCTGGCGCGGCGACGGCAGGATCGGTCCCGGCGCCACCGCGTTGACGCGCACGGCGGGCGCCAGCGCCTGCGCCAGCATCGTGGTCGCGGTATGCAGGGCGCTCTTGGTGAGCGCGTAGGAGACGAAGTTCGGCGTCGGCTTGAACACGCGCTGGTCGAGGATGTTGACGATCGCGGCGCCCTGCGCCGGCGCCTGCGCCGCGAAGGCTTCGCTCAGGAACAGCGGCGCGCGCAGGTTGACCGCGAACTGGCGGTCGAACAGGGCGCGGTCGAGCGCGCCCATGCCGTCCTTCTCGAACATGCCGGCGTTGTTGACGAGCAGGGTCAGCGGGCCGAGGGCGGCGGCCGCCGCCGGCACCAGGGCGATCACGTCCTCATGGTTTGCGAGATCGCCCGTCACGACGCAGGCGCGGCATCCGCGCGCCGCGAGCGCGTCGCGGACTTTCTCGGCGGCATCGCGCGAGCGGTTGCTGTGGATCGCGACCGCGTAGCCGGCGCGCGCGAGCGTATCGACGATCGCCCGGCCGATCCGCAGCGCGCCGCCGGTGACCAGCGCGGCGCGCTCCCGTTGCTCGCTCATTCCTCGCTCCCCCACGCGCGCCGGACGGCGGCCATTGCGCCGCCGCGTCCGCGCGCGGCTGCATCCGCGGCCGTGTAACCGATCGTTATCCTAAACAATCTCTGTCGCGAAGCGCAGTGCATATAGCTTCCCTTAGGGATAACGATGCGGCCGGATTTTCCCTTCATGAACGCTTAACCGGCAACTTGCGATAAAATTTACCGAAAGAATTGACGGTTTGTTCGCTCAAAGCGCGCGGCGCGATCGCATCGCGGCGCAGCCCGGAGCGGGCGGCGTGGCCCCGGCGCAGGCGCGAAGGGGCCGCGCGAGGTTGGCGCCGCGAGGCGCGTGTCGCGTCGTTTGCAAGTGTTGCGTGGAGAGTAAGATGACGAAGTTCCTGGGTAAGGCCGCTGCGGCAACCGCGCTGGCGCTGGCGCTCGCAGCGCCGGGTCACGCCGCCGATCTCTCGCGCGGCTACTACGCGCCGGCGCCCTATAACGCGTTTAGCTGGGCCGGGCTCTATGCCGGCGTGAACCTCGGCTACCAGTTCGGCTCGGTGAGCAATTCCAGCAGCAGCCCGAACGGCTTCGCCGGCGGCCTCGAGGCCGGCTACAACTGGCAGACCGGCCAGTTCGTCTACGGTTTCGAGACCGATCTGCAGCTCACCGGCGCGGAGGATTCCGCGCTCGGGCGCCGGTTCGCCAATCCGTGGTTCGGCACCCTGCGCGGGCGCGCCGGCTTCGCCGCCAACAACATGCTGTTCTACGGCACCGGCGGCTTCGCCTACGGCACCGGCCGCCTCGAGACGCTGAACATGACCGAGAGTCATGCTCACTTCGGCTGGACCGCCGGCGCCGGCGCCGAGGTCGCCCTGACGCAGCATTGGTCGGCGAAGGTCGAATACCTGTTCGTGAAACTGAACGACGAGCGCTATTCGCTCACCGGCCTCGACCATCAGTTCGAGTCGAACCTGCTGCGCTTCGGCCTCAACTACAAATTCTGAATCCGCTGTGGGTAAGCGGCCCACAAAGTCGCAACCTTTTTGCCACGTTGCCGTTGATCAGGCGGGCCTCCTGGAGAAATCCGCGGGGCCCGTCACCGGTCTGAGGGGAGCCACCAGTATCATCCAACCTAGCCACTATCGACGCACCGCCCAGTATGCGAACCGTCGGCCAATTGTGTCCTTTCGAAGGCTGATTGTGTTCGAAAATTGGCACGTAAGTGTCTGTTAATGCTGGCATTTCTGGTTCGTTGTGTGGCTTTCTTGCACTAGACCGGCGGTGGTTTGGGAAATAGTTTCGCGTAACTCATGGAGGACGGACCTATGAAGCGTATCATCTCTGCGGGCGTCGCCGCTGCGGCCCTTTTCGGTTTCCTCGGTCAGGCTTCGGCAGCCGACATGGCGGCTCGCCCGATGCCGACGAAGGCACCGCCCTATGTCCAGCAGTACTACAACTGGACGGGTGGCTACGTCGGCATCAACGGCGGCGGCGGCTGGGGCTCCAACGACACCTCGGGCGGCTTCGTCGGCGGCACGCTCGGCTACAACTGGCAGGCCGGTTCGACGGTGTTCGGTCTTGAGACCGATATCGCCTGGTCGGGCATCGACGGCACCACCAACCTCGGCGTGTTACCGATCACGTCCGGCAGCGACTGGTTCGGCACCGTGCGCGGCCGCATCGGCTACGCCTGGGATCGCGCCTTGCTGTTCGCCTCGGGCGGCCTTGCCTACGGCAACGTTCACGCCAACTCGCCGATCGCGAGCTTCGACACCACCAACGCCGGCTGGGCGCTGGGCGGCGGCGTCGAATTCGCCCTGCAGGGTCCGTGGACCGCGAAGGTCGAATACCTGCACATCGACCTCGGCGACACCGGCAACATCCTCGGCCAGAACGTCAACTTCGACGCCGATCTCGTCCGCGCCGGTCTGAACTATCGCTTCTGATCGAAGCGGGAGGCAGGCCCCGCGCCCGCCTGAAAAATCAGAAAGCCCCGGAGCATATCCGGGGCTTTTTCCTTTTCGGCTTTTTGCTTTTCCGCTTTTTGTTTTTCCGCCGGCCGGTCGCAACGGCGGATATTGCATGGCGCGGCGCCGGCGCGCCGTTCTTCGATCATCATCCGGCAAGGCCACTCACGCGGGCGCGTCATGCGCACGCCCGCCGGCAACTTCCGCCGCCGTGGCGGCGTGCAAGCCCGTCAGCTCTTGACGACAAGATTGACCGCTTTCGGCCCTTTGCCCTTCTTGTCCGGCTCGACGTCGAAACTGATTTGCTGCCCTTCGTTCAGCGTCTTCAGGCCGGCCTGCTCGACCGCGGTGATGTGCACGAACACATCCCGCCCGCCGTCGTCCGGCTTGATGAAGCCGTAGCCGCGCTCACCATTGAAGAACTTAACGGTACCTGTCATTGCCATCGGGAAACTCCCTTTCCCCGCGGTTGCATGTCATACGCCACGCGGCGCTCGAAGCGGCCAGACATTCGCAACCGGGCAAAGGGCAGATTCCGGACGGCCGAAACACGACAGCTTGTGACGCCGTCTTCCATTGCAGCCGCTCGGTCTCCGTCACTCCGCCAAGCCCCCCACAGGAGGCGGAACGTCAAAGCCCGCGAGCAGGCTAACACAGGCGACGCCGGTGGAAAGGGCCCGGAAGCCGGCTGTCTAAATTTTATGCCCGAGCGGCTCGACCAATGACCGGCCGGTTCGGCCGTCGGCAAGGACGGCCGCCAGCGCGGGCAGCAGGATTTCCAGTTCGCCCGCAAGCCGCCAGGGCGGGTTGACGAGGATCAGCCCCGAGCCGGTGAACCGCCCGGCCTCGGCCGGCCGCACGTGCAATTCGACGCGCAGCGTCTTCGGCGGCGCCACGCGGCGCAGCCGGCGGATGAAGGCGGACGCAGCCGGTCCCTTGACGGGGTACCAGAGCAGATAGCTGCCGCTGGCCCATTTGCGCATCGCGAGGTCGAGGCCGTTGAGCAGCCGGTCGAACTCGTCGGCCGCCTCGAACGGCGGATCGACGACGACAAGACCGCGCCGCTCCGGCGGGGGAAGCTGGGCATTGATGGCGAGCCAGCCGTCCAGCTCCATCGGCTTGGCGCGCCGGTCGCCGCGCAGGCGGGCCGAGAGCGCGGCGAAGGCGTGCGGCTCAAGCTCGCAGGCCGTGAGCCGGTCCTGCGGGCGCATCAGCGCCAGGGCGATCCGCGGCGAGCCGGGATAGAACCGCAGGCCGCCCGCCGCCGCCGATCCGTCATTCTGCGCGGCCAGGGCCGCGAAATAGGGCGCGAGCAGCGCACGGATATGCTCCCCGATTTCGCCGCGCTCCAGCGCCCGCATCAGCCGGCCGATGCCCTCGCGCCATTCGCCGGTCCGCGCGGCCTGCGATCCTTCAAGATCGTAGAGCCCGGTACCGGCATGGGTATCGAGCACGCGGTAGGGCTGCGGCTTCTCGCCGAGATAAACGAGAATGCGCGCCAGCACGGCGTGCTTGAAGACGTCGGCAAAATTGCCGGCGTGAAATCCGTGACGATAGTTCATGACGCGTTATGCCACGGATGGCCCGCGGCCGTATCATGCGATGCGCCGCCGCCCGGCTTGCGGACGGAGCCACGCGCAGCCATGCGTGCCTTGCTCAGCAATCCGCGAGACGGCGCGGCGGCCGCCGCAAACGGGCCGGCCTATTGCGCGACGGCTGCCGTCGCCGGGGCCTGCCCGCCGATATCGGCCCGTCCGCGCCGCACCGGCGGCATCACCAGCTTGTCGCGGCGGCAGGCGCGCCGGTCGACCTCCGCACAATCCTGGAACTTGAGATCCTTGCCGAGACAGATACGGATTTCGTTCAGCCGCTTCGAATCGCAGGCAACCGAAATGCCGGCGCGCGTCATGCCCGGATTGGCCTTCACGAAGGCTTCCTCGACTTCCTGCGGATTGACCGTCAGCGGCTCCTGCAGGTCGAGATACTGCTCGGGAATTTTCACCGCGGCGCGGGCGCGGCGCACCGTCTGAAAGAAGGCACCGGGAGAAAGTCCCGAGCAGGTGCCGTGGCGGTCCCACTCATGGAACACGAGACGCGGGCTCGGCATCAGGTCGAGCATCGACGATACGATGTTGCGGTTGAGGCGTGGCGACGGGTTCTGGCAGAACTCCGGGAAGCCGCGCTCGTATTGCGGCCACAGGCCGTGAACGACGAAGGAAAAGGGGCGGTCGCCGCATTGCTCGCGTTGCGCCGCGCCGTTCTGTCCGCGTTCCGCGCTGGCCGCGCAGAACGATGGCGACCACGACAGGGTCAGCACGTAGAAATCGAACTGCCCGGGCCGATTCTGGCGGCGATCCTGGGCCGGCGCGGTGCAGACCCCCAAGGCAAGCATGAAAAAGGCCACGGCAACCGTGGCGATGCGCGAGGCAAACGCAATCATCGGACGCTCCCCAACCCGAAATGGCGAGAAAGCGTAGCCATGGGGCAAGAACATTTCAAGAACAAAAATGAGCGGCGATCAGGATGTCCGCCCGCTCAGGGGCGCGCCATCTTGCAAGTCGGGTTGTAGGCCCAGTTGCGGTCGAGCCCGACGACGCACCATTCGACGCCCCAGATCGCGCCGACCTCGCCGGTATCCTCTCCAACCCAATAGTAGATCGGGCGGCGGACGCCGTCGCTGACCTGCGCGACGCCCTTGCAGAAGCGCCGCGGGATCGAGGCGTAGTGCCAGGGGCGGAATGCCGTTTCCTGGATATGGTCGATCGCCGCGATCTGCAGCGGCGAATTCCAGTACTGGCCTTCCTTCTGCGAGAACCGGCTCTGCACCAGATTGGTCACCCAGGAATCGTTGCAGAGCGGAACTTTCGCTTCGTAGCGTGGCCCCGAGAGGCCGAACGTCATCTCCAGCCAGTTGGCGGCGCGGCTCTGCGGCGCAAAGGCGCAAACGAAGGCGATGGCAAGCGCGGCGATGGAAACGCGGAAAGACATGGCGGCAATCCCAATGAGACCGGCACGGTGCCAAGCGGGTCCTCCATGGTCAAGGGTAGGAACGCAACATTGCCCTGAAAAGGAGAGCTTATCGCCAGTCTCCGAGCACCGCCTGCACGAGGGTCAGCGCGGCGACCGCCGCCGTATCGGCGCGCAGGATGCGCGGGCCGAGCGCGATGCGCACCGTATTGGCGCGCCGGGACAGGAGGGCGCGCTCGGCAGCGGAAAAGCCTCCCTCCGGACCGATCAGCACCGCGACGGGAACGCCTGCGGACGCCGCATCGGGCGAACTTTCCGCCGCCGCGGCGCCGGCGTTTTGCGCCGCGCGGGCGAGCGCCTGCATGCTGTCGGCCGTTTCCGCCGCCTCGTCGCAGAACACCAGCAACCGTGACGGCGCGAGCGCCGCAAGCGCTCTCTCCAGCGGCAGCGGCTCGTCGATTTCCGGCAGGGTAAGTATCCCGCATTGTTCCGCCGCCTCGATGGCGTTGGCGCGCATGCGAGCGACGTTCACGCGCTCCGCCTGCGTGTGCTGCGTGATGACGGGTACGAGCTTCGATACGCCCATCTCGACCGCCTTCTGCACCATGTAGTCAAGGCGCGCACGCTTGAGCGGGGCGAACAGATAATGGAGATCGCCGGGCGGCGTCTGCGCGCGCAGTTGCCGTTCCGGCACGAACGTCAGCATCTTTTTGGAGAAACGCTCGAGCGAGCCGCCCCATTCGCCGTCGCGGCCGTTGAAAGCGAGCACGCCGTCACCGGGCTTGAGCCGCAGGACGTCGGAAAGATAGTGCGCCTGCGCCGTCGCCAGCGGCACGCCCGCGCCGGCGGCGAGCGGATGATCGAGATAGAGACGCGGAGTCCGGAAATCGTAATGCGGCATGGCGCCACCAAAGCACACGCCGCCCCGCCAAAGGAAGCGCTACGCTCGGCGGATCGTCGCCGGCGCTCCCGCTCCCGCGGCGGCAATCCGGCGCTACGTCTCCCCACAAGCTTGCAACAGCGCGGCGACGTTCCCGCAGGCATGCCGTGCGCCGGCCGCGCGCAGTTCGCGCGCGTCATAGCCGCCGGTCAGCATCGCGATCGCCACGGCGCCCAGCCCGTTCGCCGCCGTGACGTCGAACGGCGTGTCGCCCACCATGACGGCTTCATGGGGCTCTACGCCGAGGCGGTGAAGCGCGAGCGCCACGAGATCGCCGTGCGGCTTGCCGCGCGCGACCTCGTCGCCGCACGCCGCCGCATCCACCTGCCCGGCAATACCGCAGATTTCGCTATAGCGCGCAAGCTCGTCGCCGCTGCAATCCGTCGCAAGATCGACCCGCCGTCCCGCGCGGCGCAGGGCTTGCAGCAGGGGCGCGACGGCGTCGAACGGCTTGACGCGAGAGAGATAATGCGTCCGGTAGCGCCGGCTGCATCCGCCCGTTCATCCCCGAAGGACCGAGAGCTTTCCGCTACGCTCAAGTCTTGCCTCCTTCACGGCTTTGAGATCGTCCACGCCCTTCGAGCGCAAGTCCTCCTCGAGATCGTCCATGGAAACATGGGCCGCGCGCAGCGCCTCCCGGTTCACCTTGCCGTCGAGAATGACGACGGTGCTGTGTCCCTTGATGAAGTCGCTGAGCGCGGGCGATGCCCAGGCAACGTAGGAAAACAGCCAGTGCGTGAAAACCAGAACGATCAGCGCGAGCATGCTGGGGAAATACGGCGCGCCGCCGGTGAGCGCGCGGGCGGCAATGGAGCCGAGAATGATGATGAGGATGACGTCGAAGGCCGTGGCGCCGCCGAGCGCGCGCTTCTTGCCCGCGCGGACGAGTGCGATCAGGAAGACATACGTGAGCGCGGCGCGCGCCGCCATGTGGCCGAAGCCGAGCTGCTCGGCCTTCAGCGAAAGGCCGAGCACGCTGTCGAGGATGTCGTAGAAGGTCTGATAGGTGGCTTGAACCATGGCCGTGGCGGCTGGTGTCGGCTGGCGCCTCTCAGCGCTTTCCCTTCCTGGCGGGGACCTTCTTGCCCTTCTTGCGCGCCTTCGAGAGGCCGATCGCGATTGCCTGCTTCCGGCTCTTCACCTTGCGCTTGCCGCCGCGCCCGCTCTTCGCCGTACCCCGCTTGTAGCGGCGCATCTCGCCGGCGACGGTGCCCGACGCACTCTTGGAATATTTCCGCTTTGCGCGTTTCTTCCGTTTCTTCGCGGCCATCGCTGTTCGCTCCGTAAGTCGGCGCCCGCTACCTTCGTCAATGGCCGAGCCGGCCCGGGGTTCCCGCGAAATGCGAAGCCGCCCGGGTGCCCGGCAATACGAGGATCGGACGGCGCGCTTTTCGCCACGCTCGCCGGCGGCACATCGCCGCAAATTTTTCGCCCGCCCGCGCCAAAAGCCCGCAGGTTCGGCGCCCCGTTGTTGCCGGAATTTACGGGCAATCAAGGCGTTGACGGGATATTATGACTTCCGGGCGCCTGTCGGCGGCGTGCGGAT
>Ga0182735_1001201_pt1 | contig 17820 bp, 21 predicted proteins | sample eDN5th30CKraftMG_FD_128524 | JGI IMG/M metagenome (GOLD analysis project Ga0182735, IMG submission 128524) | Enriched Miracle-Growth compost microbial communities from Emeryville, California, USA - eDNA 5th pass 30_C Kraft MG (version 2) (version 2) ... | reverse complement strand
CGCTGCTGATCGCCGACCATCTTGCCCGGGTCGGCCCCATGTCGCGCCAGCACCTCGCCCGCCTGATGCGCGAGGCCTTCGGCGCGGACGACGCATCGGGTGCATGGTCGATGCGTGACGCTTATGATGCACTCGAAGCCGCGCAGGTTCTGTTCCTGCACAAGGATAAAGCCTCCCCGTTGGGGCAACGTCATCCCGCCGCCATTCTCAAGGCACTGACCGACCTTGAGGGAGGGTTGCCGACACAGACCTGCCGCTCAGAGCACCAGGTCGATTATCAGCAGTTCAGCACGCCCGTTTCCCTCGCCTGGATCGCTGCTCTCTGCGCGCAGACGACGGACGCTGACGTCGTGCTCGAACCGTCCGCGGGCACAGGAATGCTCACGGTGCTGGCCGCGCGGGCGGGGGCGGTCCTTCACCTGAATGAGCGGGACCCCCAGCGTGCCGCGCTACTCGGCCATGTCCTGGAACAGAATGTCACCGGTTATGATGGCGCGTCGATCCACGACTGGCTTCCCGCGAGTTTCGCGCCCGACGTGGTTCTCATCAACCCGCCTTTTTCCCGCAGCGAGGGCCGCGGCCGCGACCGTCATGCAGGTGCGCGGCATTTGCGTTCGGCGCTCCTGCGGTTGCGTAATCGTGGGCGGTGCGTGGCGATTATGCCATCCAATTTCACCGCCGATGGGGCTGGGCGAACGGGATATGGCGCTGTTGCGGAAATCGTCCGGCCGCGCGTCGAAATCGATCTGCTCAGCGACGTCTATGCCAAGCACGGCACCAGCGCGCGCGTGCGCCTGTTGATCTTCGACAAGGGCTGGGTCGGCGACACTACGCACATCGCGGTGGACACGCTTGTCGACGCCTTGCCCCATGTTCTGGCCTTGCCCGCCCGCATCGGGCCGCCGCCACCGCCCGCCACACCCGCGCCAGCACCCGGGCCGGTCTGCACAAGCAGGCCGGCCTTTTCGCTGTTTTCCAGGAAAGGTTCACCTCGCACCATAAAGCCGCCAAGCCGCGAAGTCGTCAGCACCGTTGCGGAACCCGTCAGTTTCACCGTGCGCGATCAGCCCCTGCCGGTGGGCGAAGCGGCGGGGATTTTCGCGCCGTGGCGGCTGTCGCGCATCGAGATACGAGGTGCGGCTTCGCATCCGGACGACCTGGTCGAGACACTCGCGATGTCCTCGGTGCTTCCACCCGTCCCGACCTATCAGCCGTCGCTTCCCGATGCCGCATTCAAGGCGCTGTCCGACGCGCAACTCGAAACAATCCTGCTGGCGGGCAGCGCGTTCGAGCGCGATCTTCCGAGCCGCTATCTTCCCAATGAGGCCGGCGATCAGCTGGTCGAGGACGCTGCCGGGCACGTATATCGCCAGGGCTTCTTCGTCGGCGACGGCACGGGCGTGGGCAAAGGCCGGGAAGCGGCGGCCTGCCTCATGGATCAATGGTGCCGGGGGAACCGGCGCCACGTCTGGATTTCCCTAAATGGGCCACTTCTCGGCGATGCCAGAAGGGATTGGGAAGCCCTGGGTGGCATGGCCATCGACATCCAGCCGCTGGACGCCATTGCGCTCGGCACGCCGATCGCCATGTCTGCGGGCATCCTCTTCCTCACCTACAGCACACTCCGCTCGGTCCGCGACACGGGACCGTCACGGCTCGACCAGATCCTCGCCTGGCTTGGCGATGACTTCGACGGACTTATCATCCTCGACGAATCCCACGCGCTCGCCAATGCCGCGCCTGCCGCGAGCGATTATGGCGATGCGGTCGCCTCCCAGCAGGGGATTACGGGTTTGCGCTTGCAGAACGCCCTGCCGCGTGCCCGTGTTCTCTACGTCTCCGCAACCGGGGCAACCACCCCCGCAAATCTCGGCTATGCGATGCGGCTCGGCCTGTGGGGCGCAGGAACGGCCTTCAACACCCGCACCAGCTTCACCGCCGCCATGGAGAAGGGCGGGATTGCCGCGATGGAGGTCGTATCTCGCGATCTCAAGGCGACGGGGCTCTATACTGTTGATTGCCGCTGAGAACTGACCCGGGATTTCCATCGAGAAGTGACCCGGGTTGAAGATATGTCCCGCGACGCGGGGATTGGGTCAAGCTGGTGATTTTTCCTTTCGTGTTTTGGGCGCCGCGGCGGCGGTGCTGGCTCTGAAGCGGAAGCTGTCGTTTCCGGTCTCCAGAATGTGGCAGTGGTGGGTAAGCCGATCGAGCAGCGCGGTGGTCATCTTGGCGTCGCCGAACACGCCGGCCCACTCGCTGAAGCTGAGGTTGGTGGTGATGACGACGCTGGTGCGCTCGTAGAGTTTGCTGAGCAGGTGGAACAGCAAGGCGCCGCCTGATGAGCTGAACGGCAGGTAGCCGAGCTCGTCGAGGATGACGAGGTCGAGGCGCAGCAGCCGTTCGGCCAGCTGGCCGGCCCTGTTCATGGCCTTTTCCTGCTCGAGCGCGTTGACCAGATCGACGGTGGCGAAGAAGCGGACCTTCTTGCGATGATGCTCGACCGCCTGGATGCCGAGGGCGGTGGCGATGTGGGTCTTGCCGGTGCCCGGTCCGCCGATCAGCACGACATTGTGCGCGCCGTCGATGAACTCGCCGCGGTGCAACTGGCGGACCATGGCTTCATTGATCTCGCTGGAAGCAAAGTCGAAGCCGGCGAGGTCCTTGTAGGCCGGGAAGCGGGCAGCCTTGATCTGATAGGCGATCGAGCGGACCTCACGCTCGGCGACCTCGGCCTTGAGCAGCTGCGACAGGATCGGCACCGCGGTATCGAAGGCCGGCGCGCCCTGCTCGACGAGTTCGCTGACGGCCTGGGCCATGCCGTACATCTTAAGGCCGCGCAGCATGACCACGACGGCGGCGCTGGCAGGATCATGACGCACGGGCGGTCTCCTTGCTGCGGAGCGCGTCGTAGCGCTCGACGTTGGCCCTGGGCTCGCGGACCAGGCTCAGCGCCTGTGGGGCGTCGATCCTCGGCGGGGCGCCGGCCTTGCCGTCGGTCAGCCGGTGCAGGATGTTGAGGACGTGGGTCTTGGTCGGAACTCCGGCTTCGAGCGCCAGCTCGACGGCGCAAAGCACCGCCTGCTCGTCGTGCTGCAGGACGAGCGCGAGTATCTCGACCATCTCCCGGTCACCGCCGGGCCGCTTGAGCAGATGACCCTGCAGTCGCCGGAACGCATCAGGCAACTCGGCGAAGGGCGCGCCATTGCGCAGGGCGCCAGGCTTGCGCTGGATCACTGCCAGATAGTGCCGCCAGTCGTAGACCGTCCGCCCCGGCAGGTGGTGTGAGCGTTCGATGATCCGGCCATGCTCGCACAGAATCTGACCCTCTGCGGCAATGACGATCCGATCGGGATAGACGCGCAGGCTGACCGGCCGGTTGGCGAAGGATGCCGGCACGCTGTAGCGGTTGCGCTCGAAGTGCACGAGGCAGGTCGGCGAGACCCGCTTGGCGTGCTCGACGAAGCCGTCGAAGGTCCGCCCCAGCGGCATCAGGCTCGTTACCTCGTCGGCCCAGGCATCGGCGATCGTGCCGGGCAGGACGCCATGCTGGATCTGACCCCATTGCTCGATGCATCGCTCCTCGAGCCAGGCGTTGAGCGCCGCCAGATCGGGGAAGCTGGGCAGTGGCTGCCACAGTCGACGCCGGGCATCCTGGACGTTCTTCTCGACCTGTCCCTTCTCCCAACCGGCGGCCGGGTTGCAGAAATCCGGCTCGAACAGGTAGTGGCTGGCCATCGCTGCGAACCGGGCGTTGACCTGCCGGACCTTGCCGGCGCCGATCCGGTCGACCGCGGTCTTCATGTTGTCGAAAATCCCGCGCCGCGGCACCCCGCCGAGGACCCGGAACGCCTGGGTCAGCGCATCGAACAGCATCTCATGTGTCTGGAGCAGATAGGCTCGGACGATGAATGCTCGGCTATGCGACAGTTTGCTGTGCGCCACCTGCAACTTCGTCCGCTCGCCGGCGATGATCGCCCAGTCCTCGCTCCAGTCGAACTGGAATGCCTCGCCCGGCGCGAACGCCAGCGGGACGAAGACGCCGCGGCCACTGGTCTGGGCGTCGCGCTGCTGCCCGGCCTTCCAGGCTCGAACGAAGGCGGCGACGCGATTGTAGGATCCATCGTAGCCGAGCGTGACCAGATCGGCGTGCATCTGCTTGGCGGTGCGCCGTTGCTTGCGCGACCGGCCAGCCTCAATCCGCAACCAGGCCGTCAGCTTCTCGGCGAACGGGTCCAGCTTGCTCGGCCGTTCGAAAACCTTGAACTTCGGCTCTACCGTGCCGGCGCGCAGGTATTTGCGAATCGTGTTGCGCGACAATCCAGTGCGCCGCTCTATCTCCCTAATCGGCATCCCTTCGCGGAAATGCCAGCGCCGGATTACGCTCAATAACGCCATGTCGATCACTCCATGATCCCTCGACTGCCAGCCAGGGGAACGATCAGAACATGGGTCAAATCTCAGTGGAAAATATGGCCCTTCCCGGGTCAGTTCTCAGCGGCAATCAACACCGAGCGGATATTAACGGAACTGGGATAACTCCCGCGCACATGCTGGCCGGACACCTGCCGCTATCGCCGGTTGTCCGGCCAGTGTGCATACTTGTTATGTGTGTAAGAAATCGATATATGTGAGCTACACACGAAAGGCTACACAATGGCGCTCAACATCCGGAATTCCGAAGCCGATGCGCTTGCACGGCGACTGGCGCAGATCGATCAGACCACGATTACCGAAGCCGTGGTCGTGGCGCTCAAGGAAACGCTCCAATCCCGCATCCAGAAGGAGAGCCCCTCTGAAACGGCGCAGCGGCTGCTGGCACGGCGCGGCCTTGCCTTCAAGCCGGGGCGCAAGCCCGTTCCTGACAGTGCGTGGCACGAACTCGACCATGACCTCACGGGGGATGCGTGATGTTCGTCGATGCCTGCGCCATTGTGTCGATCTTCGCCGAAGAGGAAACCGCACCCGGTTATGAAGCGGCGCTGGCAGATGCCGAGGCGCCGTTCACGTCCGCGCTGGCCGCCTGGGAGGCGATCATCATCCTGTCACGGCCCGATCAATTGGGATGCAGCTATCGCGATGCCCATGGCGTGGTGACCGAGTGGCTTGATCTTCGTAATATCGCCCTGCGCGAAACTGCATCGCCCGCCAAGGTGTTGAGCCTCGCCGTCGAGGTGGCGGAAGACCACGGGATCGGCAAACGCCGCCTGAGCAATTTCGACTGTTTCCATTATGCCTACGCAAAGGTTGCCGGGCAGCCGCTGCTCACGCTCGACAGATTACTGCGCGAGACAGATGTCGAGACATTGCCGGCGAACCATTGAGCTTCGACGGAATGAGCCATCAGTCGGGTCGATCGGAACCCGGTCTGATCGTTCAAATCATTCGGGACTATCTGCGATGGCCGATTACGACGTTTTCCAGACAGCCCGCACGGTCAGAGACCATGCCGATCGGGTCAATCGGGGTTCGCTAGATCCCGGCCACGATCTGGAAATGCTCCTCTTCGATCTTCTGAGGTACGCGCACGACCGAAATATCGATTTCGACGACAGGCTGGAGCGCGCGCAATTCCTCGCTCGACCTTTTGTGCCTATCCGCAGCCGCGTTCCCGCTGAAAGTGCTAGCGCCCGTCAGAAATGGCCAAAATCCGACGGGAGCCGCACCCTGGAACAATATGTCGAAGATCGCCTTCGTGGGGGTAGCAAGGCACCTTTCGACGCCGATTATAGCGGGGAAGAGGACGCGGTCCTCCCCGATCCAGGCGATTTGGCAATGCGAGCGGCGCGCGCGATCATTGAGGATTTCGATGATCGCGGCGCAGCGATGAACGAGGCCTTCCATATCGAAAAGATCGAGCATGAAACCCGCATCGAAATAATCGATGTGATGGCCGCCATCATGCGTGAAGCGCTACGGCAGGAGGGCGAAGCGGCTACAGAGTCGGCAGATTAGCATCGTCGCTATTGGCAGTCGTCTTGTTCGACGCTGATTAGCGCCCGCCCTCTACCCCACCACGGCGCCGCAACTCGTTTCCGAGTGGTTTGCCGTTCATCGTGCAAGCCGCGACCACCCGATCATAGCTGCGCCTTCCGGCCCGACAAACGAGCGTTCGCCCGAATATAGTATCGCGCAGCAGCTTCTTCGCCCGTTGGCCGCCAGGCTCGTTCAGTTCTGGTGCCCTGAAATCCGCCAATCGGATCTCGATCCATCGATCCGGCCGATTCCTCGGGCCGACGCACAGACTGTCGCCGTCGCCCACATAGCGCACCACGCCGCTGAACGTTGTGCCGCGCGCCGGGAGCGGCGCCGTGCAAGGATCGGCATGGGCGATCGATGGCGCCGCGACGCAGACGATCGGGATCAGGGCGCGCAAGATCATTGCCCAACGGCAACGCATCATGCCGATTGAGGCGTCTCGGCAGCTTTCTTGCGCGGGCGGCGGGCAGGAGCGGCCTTTGCCGGTTTTGCGGCTTTGACCGGGTCGGCGGCCGCCGCCTTCGGCTTGCGACCGAGCCCGATCGACTTGGCCAGCGTGCGGCGCTGCTCGGCATAGTTCGGCGCGACCATCGGATAGTCCGAGGGCAACCCCCATTTCGCGCGGTAGTCCGCCGGCGTCATCTGATAATGGGTCATCAGGTGACGCTTCAGCATCTTGAGTTTCTTCCCGTCCTCCAGGCAGACGATATAGTCCGGCTTCACCGAGGATCGGATCGATACCGCGGGCTCGGGTTTCGCGATCGGCTCCGCTGACTGGCGGCCGAGGCCGCTCAGCGCGCCGTGAACATTCTGGATCAGTACCGGGAGATCAGAGACCCCCACGCTGTTGTTGGCGACATGCGCCGCCACGATGTCGGCTGTCAGCGTGATGAGCGTTTCAGACGTGTCGGCACTATCAGTCATAGCGTCTCTCTTTTCGGTCAATGTTTGAGAACTGCGGACGGACATCGCGACAACATCCGGTCATCTGCGCGTCGATAACAAGCAACCGGGCATGCGGCCAGAACAATGCACGCGCCGCCGACTTGCTTTCAACCGTGATCACAGAGCGCGTTCCGGTGCGCTCCGCAGGGGAGAAGGAAGGAGGCGGGTGCCGGGTGACGCTGAATTGGCATCGCGACCGGCGACCATCCATCCCAAGATTCGGAGATTAACCCATGGCAATGCCTGCCCCAATAGCGTCGCGCCCCGTGTCGGGCAGCTTTGGCGTCAATGTCTCGCGCGGCACGTCCAACGCCCGCGTTTCTTCCGAATGGTTTTCGCGGCCAGACGATGAACGCTTCCTCTCGCTCCGCGATCTCCATGACAGCGTTCATGCCCGCGCTGAACGCGCTCATACCCGCATTGTCGAGAGCCGGGCGATCAAGGTCGAAGCCAGGCGCGACGAGCCCGAGCGCCTGGCGCTGATCCTGCCTGGCAGCGAGATGCCGGTTGCGCCAACGAACTGGTCGTTCGGACAGATGTGCAGCCTGGTAGGCGCACCGGCATCTTACCTGCGCGATCTGCCGGCGCCGCTCGCTGCCATCAATCTCCAGCACGGCTTCATCAACCATCGCGCAGAAGAGGTGAACCTGCTTCAGACCGATGGGGGGCGCACGGAACTGCGCGCTGTGACTGGAACGAGCTACGGCCGCATCTGGGACCACCAGCTTGTCGAAGCCGTCATGCGCTTCGCCGGCAATGGCACCGGAGACACCCGCTGGAAGGTTCCGGGCGTGCTCGACTGGCAGTCGATGCAATATAATCCTTATGTCGACGTCACAAAGGACACGACCACGCTCTATGCGTCCGACAGGGACGTGTTCGTATTTTTGGTCGACGACACGCACCCCATCGAGGCAGGTAAACTGCCCAACGGCGAGCCTGACCTGTTCTTCCGCGGATTCTATGCCTGGAACAGTGAGGTCGGTGCAAAAACTCTCGGCATCGCGACATTCTATCTGCGTGCGGTATGCGCCAACAGGATATTGTGGGGCGTCGAGCATTTCGAGGAGATCAAGATCCGCCACTCGAAATTCGCGGCCCACCGCTTCGCCCACCAGGCGGAACCCGCGCTGGCGCACTATGCGGACGCTTCGCCGCGCACATTTATCGAGGGCATCAAGACCGCTCGCGAACGCATCGTGGCACGCAAGGACGATGACCGGCAGGAGTTTCTTCGCAGGCGTGGTTTCTCGAAGGCGGAAACGACAAGGGTGATCGAGGCCGTGCTCGCCGAAGAAGGGCGGCCGCCCGAAAGTGTCTTCGACTTCGTGAACGGGATCACGGCGGTCGCGCGCACGAAATCCCACCAGGATGCCCGTCTCGAATTCGAGGGCAGAGCCCGCTTGCTGCTTGAGCGGGCGAACTGATCGCCTCGGGATCGTGCAGAGCGCGATCCGGCCACTTCCCGACAAATCCGCATCGATCACGCCGCCTCTCGGTTCGCCGGGCGGCGTGATCGTGCGCCTCATGAGGATTCTCACGATGGCCATCCAAAAACCGTTCACCAAAGTTTTCGAGGGCGTGGCTTCCCGCCACCAGATGTTCGAACTGTTCAATGTTCCGGCAGAAACGCACCAGGATCGGGTGACCGGCGCAAACTATGTCGGGCGCTGGTTCGAGATCCAGCCGGCCGAGTACGATTCGATGCTCGACCTCATGCCACCCCTGTTTCAGCGCCCCGGCATGTTCGCGATGTCCGAGTTGATGGCCGGGACCGTCGGATCGGTCTTCTTCGAGATCGTGATCTTCGGCCAGACCCGGTGTTTTCACGGTTATTGCGACCTTGGCGACCCGCGCAGTCCCGACGCCATGCGCTACGCGATCATCACCCATGAAACTGATCCCGCGGCAAGCGCGCCATGATGCCTTCGGAGCGTTCAGGGAAGGCATGGATGTTCGCTGGGACCCCGCCATACGTCGGATGAACCGCTCTCTTCCCGCCGAATAGTCACCACCAGAAGACCCGGCCGTCGCGCCGGGTTTCGTGCATTTGAAGGAGGAAATTCCCCATGCACTCGAATGATAACACGCCGGATGCGCCAGCCCCGCTCTATAGTCAGGTCGAGTTCGATGACCGCGGAAACTTCCACTATCAGGGCGATCTGCACCAGCCGGGTGAAACACTGGCGGCGACCGCCGCCCGGATCGACCAGCATCTGCGGACGAGTTTTCCGGAAACGCGCTTCACCATCACCACCCGGAAGTATTCCGGTGGCCGGAAGATCATCGCCGAGCTGCTCGACACGCCCGAAGACTTGACCGGAAGGGACACCCAGGAAGCGTTCACGGTCAAGGTGAAAGACCAGATCGAACGGTTCGGCTTTACCCGCTCGAATGTCTACCAGGACTCCCACAATTGCGCCTTCTTCTGCGAGGTACGCATCGGCCAGCCCTATTGGGTTGCCCTTGCGGCACGCCGCGGGTCGGGCGGCAATGTCGAGCCGCTGGTCCCGCTCGCCGCGTTCAAGAAGCGGCTCAAACCGGGCGATCAGTTGAAGCTGATCAGCGCGCCGGGCTGGCATCGCTCGATCGGCAGCACGAGGATCGTCAAGGCCGTTCGCTCGAAGGATATCGTCTTCGAGGGGCCAATCTACCTCGATCTCCCGCGCGCCGCGCAGTTCGCCTGCGACGGGAACCTCGTCCGCATCGCCATCGGATCCGAGGACCGGCCTGACGCCCACCTCCTGTACCAATGGATTCCAGGCAAAGCCGCCTGACGCCATCCGGACCAGTATCCTGCGCGACGGGTCGGACGCACTGGGTCTCACGCCATGCGTCGTGGGCAATCTTCCGACCACCATCCCACTCCGATGAGGGAGAATCTGCATGAACATATCCGACATCGACACCGCAACGCCTGAGCAACTGGCGCCAATACTGCTCGGGGCGCTTCAGCGTCTCGGTCAGCTCGGTCGCGCGGGCGCGGGAGCGCTCGCGGCCCTGGTCGACGATGGCGACGCCGACTTCGACGAAGCTGCGTCCTGGATAGAGGACGTAGCCGCCGGGAACCTTCCCGCCTGAGCGTTCGACCCATTCAACCGACACCCCACGAAGCCCGGCCATAGCGCCGGGCTTCGTGCATCTGGAGGAGTATCCCCATGCACTTTGCACGTCACATATACCAATCCGCTCCGCTCGGGAGCCCGATAAAATATGGCAATGGCGAGCCCCGTCCGCCAGAGCGTTTCACTAGGAAGCTGCGGGCCTGGGAGCACGAAAATGGCACTGGCCGCCTTGTCGAACGCACCCCGGCTTCCGCCAATCTACCGGCGATGTTCACGCTGCATCTGGGCGATTTCGGCAGTGAGGGCGTCATCATCATGGTGGTGCGCCGACTGTTCAGCACGGCCAGCAGAAATCCGTTCGAGATCGTCGAGACACCGAAACCCGGCATGGTCCGCGTATTGACCGGCACTGGCCATCGTGAGGAACTGCGTTTTCTCGCGCCGGATATGGCTGGCGCCGAACGCTGGATGGAAGCGCACCACTATTCGGACATGCGCGTCGAGGTCGTGCCTGATCCCGACCCGGTCGTGCTCCCGACACCGAAGGCGGCATGACGGTGGGCAAGTCCAATAGCCAACCGCGCAAACAGGTGACAGGCGGCGCAAGCCGCCGTCACTTCGTGCATGTCTATACCGTGGTCCGGGTCAAGGTCGCGGTTGATGCTCCGGATCATCGCGCGGCTATGCGGGCGGCCGACGATATCCTGTTCGCAGATAGGCTTGCGGTCGACCTTGTCCCGACATCGTCGGCCGTGCTCGATGCCGAATATGCCGAAGAGGTCACCGGGTATCTCGTCGACGAAGCCGGAGATGGTCAGTTCCGGCGCACCCGAAGCTACGGCCCGGACTACGAACCTGGCGAACATCGACGGGAAGGAAACAGGCCGTGACAGCACATCGAATCCGCATCGTTCAGGTCTATCGTGTCGAACGGGAAATCGTGGTCGAGCTCGACGCGCCCGATGCGCAGACCGCCATCGACATCCAGAGCGCGCAGGACGCGCCAGCATTCGCCGATCGCCGCTGGCAGTCCAACTGGACGCTGGAAAATGAGGAGGTCGAGGCGGCATAGGATCGCAGCTCGCGCTGCGCCGGAGGGAAGAAGGAGCGGGGGAGTGCTCCATTTAGCGGAGCGGCGAGGAGCCTCCCCATGTCCATTCAAATTCCCGCTGCGCGCGCGGTTCTCGGTTACGAGCCGCCGATCGCGGTTGACCCCACAATTCTCGCCGCGATTGCCTGCGGCGCCTGGTTTGCATTCAGCCTGTCGGGCGGCAAGGATTCGACGCTGGCGGCATGGACCGCGATGTCCCTCCTGGACCAACTCGGCCATCCTCGCGAAAGGCGGATTGCCATCCATGCCGATCTTGGACGCGCCGAGTGGCGATCGACGCCAGCCACAGTCGAAGTCATCGCTGCCCGGATGAGTGTCCCGCTGGTGATCGTGCGCCGGAGAGCCGGCGACATGGTTGCGCGCTGGGAACAACGCTTCGCGAGCGGCAAGGCGCGTTATGAGGTCCTCGAAACCTACAATCTCATTGGGCCGTGGTCGAGCGCGAGCCTCCGCTTCTGCTCGTCGGAGTTGAAGGCGACCCAGATCGGTCCCGAACTTGCGCGACGCTTCCGCGGCGAAACCATCGTATCGGTGATCGGGCTGCGGCGCGAGGAAAGCACGGCCCGGCGCTTCACCCCGATATCACGCACGGACTATCGCTTCGCAAAGCCCGGCAACCGGGCAGGCACGCGCATGATCAGCTGGCATCCGTTGGTGGACTGGACGGCGAGCGAGGTCTTCGCCGCCCATGACGTCTATGATCTGCCGCTGCACGAGAGCTATCGCACCTATGGCGCAAGCCGTCTGTCCTGCGCCTTTTGTGTCCTGGCTTCAGGTGCTGATCTGAGCGCTTCAGCGCGCGCTTCCGCCAATCTCGATCTCTATCACCACCTCGTCGGCATGGAGGCGAAGTCCACATTCTCTTTCCAGCCCGGCCGATGGCTCGCAGATGTGGCGCCGCATCTGTTGCCGCCCTCGCAGCAGGTACGCATCGAGCGCGCCAAGGCAGACGCTGAGGAACGGCGCGGCCTTGAGGCGCAGTTGCCCGCGGATCTAAGATTCATCAAAGGCTGGCCGCCTCGCGTGCCGACGCGTGACGAAGCCATGCAGATCGCGACCCTGCGCGCGCCGATCCTGCGCCGGCACGGCCTGAAGAACATCTACCCGACAGGCCCGGCGGTCCAGGCACGTTTCGACGAGTTGCTCGCGGCCAAATCCCGTCGTTGAAATCCTTAACCTAAGCGACCGAACCCTGTCTCCATCCGCGGCAGACCGGCTCCCAGCGGTCGAGTGGCGCCCATCCGGGTAAAGTGGAGGGGGAAGGAATGAGGCGGGCGTGAAGATGCGCCCGATCTCAGGAGCTTTCCCCCATGTCCTATGACATCGCCTTTCGATACCAGCAGGCGCTCGATCCATCGGCGCTCATCACCCTGACGACGGCTCTCCATGCGCTTACAGCCGCGATTGAGGACTGCCGAAATGCTGGGCACAAGCACGAAGCCGATCCTGCCGTTATCCTCCTGGCTCGCCATCTCGGTGCGATCGCGTCGCAGATAGAGCGCCCGAATGCCGAATTGCGCCGGGCGTGCATGGACGCCATCGCCGATCTCCGGCGCAAGCCTGCCCTGATAGCGCTCGCTCATAAGGGCGTTGCCTATGATGAGCGCGCAAAGAAATTGTTCCACAGCGACAGCCGCAAGGCATTGCGCGCTCTCGCCGACGCGCTCGGCCTGGCTGAAGACAGCTATGATATCCGCTCAAACCGCGGGGGCATTGCCGTCAGCGGCGAAGTGACTCTTCACGGCACGAGCATCTACGTTCAGATCAGCCTCGGCATCATGGGCGCAGGCCGCGAGGTGATGTTTCGCAAAGTAGCGGGCCGCGACGACTATGTCGGCGCCCGGAACCATTTCGCACCGGTCCATCAGCTGCTCCAGCCCGAACGTTTCGCCAGGCATATCCGCCGCGAACTTCATCTCCCCGAACCCGACGAACGGTCCCCCCGGCTCGTCGCCTGAAGGAGGCATTCCATGGAAATCGTCCTCACACGTTCCCGCATCGCGGGGACGCTGCCCCACTATGAGTATCGCGTGCTCGTTTCTGCCGATGCGGTCGACGAGGCGCGGCGCAGGCGATCCTGCATCGTCAAGGCCCCAAAGGTTGCGGGACATGCCCAATGCCTGAGAACCGCGCCCGTCATCGCACCGAACCGCTATTTCGAGTTGAATGCGGCGGAGCGCGAGATCCTCGGTTCACGCATCGGCGCGCTCGCAAGGCGGATCGACACCCTGATCGCGCGGATCATCTTCCCGGAAATGACGGCCGAATACATCCGTCCGGTCATCACGCTCGATCACGATCCGGGCGACGCCTGCATCTGGACCGACATCGACGATCTGACGGGCGCCTTCGATCGTCTCGAGCCCGCCCACGATACGCTCACCGCGTTCGATCTTGGTCTTCGCCAGGATTGCGAACGGCGGGCGGCGTGACATCCGCTTCCCCAGGAAAGGCGTGTTCCATGCCACAGCTCTCTTCTCCATCCGACCTCGAAACCGCGGCCTGCCTCTGGGAAGCCGTATTGGCCTTACGCGACCATCCGGTTTCCAATCCCGCGGGCGTCGAACTTGCCCTGCAAATCCGCTCCGCTTTCAAGGCGCTCGGCACTTCGGACCTGCGCATGACCGTGATTGGCTGGGTTCACGCCGTCGATGCGGATTGGTCTAAAATCAACGATGACTATTCTTTGAGTTTCGATTGGGATTTCGTACCGTCCTGGATCATCCGCCATGTCGACTGGTCCGATCCGGGGCATCCTGTGCTCAAGCCCGACGACAAGGAATCCGATGCCAATTCAGGAGGAAATGGAGGGGAGCAGGCAGAGGATGGTTGCGACGAGGGTGTCGCGTCAGATCCGGAGGCTCCCATGACCTTTCCCACTACGATCCACACAGATGTAAGCCAGTCATTGCTCGGAAAAATCACCAGATTTTTCAATGGGTCGATACTCGATGTCTTGATCGAAGCGATCCAGAACGGACGTCGCGCCGGGGCGACGCGGATCGATATAGACCGGATCGAAACCGATAGTGGGCTCATGCTTCGTATCCGCGACGACGGACGCGGCATCGCGGATCCGGCGAAGTTTCTCTCGCTGGGTGATTCCGGATGGGATGACGATGTCGTACGCTCTGAAGATCCGGCGGGGATGGGCGTGTTCTGCCTTGCGGGTCGCCATGTGATCGTCCGGTCCCATGCGGCGGACCTCGGGGCGGCCTGGCAGGCGACCATCACGCCCGACGCCTGGGAAAATGGGTCATCGCTCGATCTGACTCCATCTTCTATCGATAAGGGCACCGAAATCGAGTTCGACCTGCCGGAATGCTGGAGCAAGGCACTTGATCAGGCAGTCAGGGAGGCCGCGCTCTATTGTCCTGTTGCAGTCTGGTTTGGCGGTGAACGCCAGCATCACGAAGACTTTCTGCAGGAGGCTATCCGGGTCGAGGAGTGGAACGGCTGCCGCATCGGCATCTATCCGCATAATCATGACCTCTTTCCGGAAAAGCCTCGGATCAACTTCCATGGTTTGGCAATCCCGTGCCGCCTGCCGCACATCCAGGGTGTCGATGACGGTCGTGGTTGGTACGCCAAGGTCGACATTTGCGACGCACCTGGCCTCCACCTCGTATTGCCTGCGCGCAAGGAAATCGTGCAGGGGGCTGCTCTCGACAATCTGCGGGAAGCCTGCGAAGCGGCGATCTTCCGGACAATTGCTCGTGAAGGATATCACCGGCTGTCCCGCGCCCATTGGCACCGCGCGGGCGCATTGGGAGTGATCCTGCCCGAAGCTGCCCCCTACCTCTTCGAGTGGACCCCGCGCACTGCGGAATCGGATGACGTTTACCTCGGCGACCGTGTGGCCGGCGAGCCGATGATCCTGATGTCAACGGACCATGCCCATATGGAACAATGTTTGGCGCGCGCCATTGGCTCAGGACTTCCTCTCGGCGCGCGGCCAGTCGACCCCGTCGACGACTTCGTGGGGTACAGCTGGTACGATGATCTCCCGCGTGTTCTCGGATGGTCCTTCCGGGTCGAGCAAGACGACGGCGAGATGCTCGACCTAAACACGGGAAGCGTACTGCCGCCAGCGCTTGCATCGGGCAGGGTCGGTGCGATTACCCTCGAAATCGCGATACAAGCTTCAAACGGCTCCGACGAACCGGCGGACATCCTCTGGCTGCCTGCCGATCTCGTGATCTTTCCGCCCGATTACTGGTTGAGCCTCGATGAGTGCGTCATTCTGCTTAGCGCGGACTGCACGGTTACACCCGATGATCTCGTTTCCCTGTTGGCATGCGTCTGCTTCAACCCGACCCACAGCGGCGAAGCTGATAGCTACGATACTCAACAGACAGAGTTCCAGATGCACGCGCGCTTCATCGCCAACACGTTGCTGCTTGGCGAAGATACCGCGATCATCGAGCGGATCCGTGAAGCAATGCGTCATCACGTCTCCTGGCTCATCCCCAAGGACCGGGCGATGACCATACGAGCCGTCAACTATCTGGTCGAGGCCAGCTTCGCGGCCAACGACGACACACTGGTGGTCGACGCTGCCGAATAAGTCTCTCTCAATCCAACGTGGTCAGCCCGGTGCCCCAAGCGCCGCGGCTCGCCATGCCTTTCCAGGAACCTTGCCATGACCGATGATCAATTCGACGCGCTGGTCGACGATGCGACCCACGCCGTCAACAATCTCATTCCCGATAGGCTGCTGGACGAACTCGATGCGACAGGGCGGTCAGATCTACTCGTCAAGATCAACGACGCCTTGACGCCGATCTTGCGGGATGTGGCCGATACCGCCGGATGCCCGAGCGATAATCCGACCCATGCCTGCACGATTGCCGCGATGCTCTGCGAACTCATCGAAACCCACATCGCCAAATGTGACGCTGCCGGAAACCATGACGATGACCGTCCGCCTCATGTTATTTCCGAAACCCATGGGACGAGCGCCAATATCGACAGCATCGCCAGTTGCGATGTCGAGACAGGCACCCAGATCTACATCGTGCTCGACGACGGAGCGGCATTTCGCGTCACCGTCGAAACCGTATCCCGATGATGGTCCTCGACATCGCGTCAGGCGCGTTCCGGCGCCGGCGAGCTCACCAATCTCGAACGCTCACGGAGGATATCATGCCGCCATTGTCTTCACTCAGGGCTCGGTTGGCGGGCGCCGAGCACAGCTACGCGGTCGCTATTCAGCTGCGCGCTGCCACCGGCCGAAACCAGTTCGTCGTGCGCACGGGCGATCCAATCCAGCCTTTTCGGGTTACCTCGACGCTACCGGCAAACGATGAAGACCTCGTAATGCGGGTCGCCTGACCAGCCGGTCATTCCACCGAGCCCGTTACCCGGGCGCATATGTCCAACCTGATCGTGCTTCTCGCCCGCATGGCTTTACCGCCGTGCGCGGCATTTCGCGCGTCATCCTCCGGAAAGTTCCTCGCCATGACCTACAAGACCGCCGATAACCAGGCCGTGCCCGAACCGGTGCAACGCCAGATTCATCAGTATAGCTTCTACAAAACCAGCGAAGCGCGTCAGGTCACTCTCGCGGTTCTCGAAATCCGACAACCGGCCTTCACGACGTTGATGCTGACCGAAGTGACGGACGGCTATGAGGTGTTTGCCGCAGAATACCTCACTGGAATCGTGACGCTACGGATTTCGGAGGGCTGGGCTATCCATTCGTCGGGCGAGCGCCATTATCTGCTCGTGCCGACACAAGCGGCCAACGACGATACTGATATCAAGCCGATCTGCCCCCGTTGCGGGAGCGACCAGATCGTGCGTGACGCCAGTGCGCGCTGGGACGGAACGCGCGGCCGCTGGGTTCTTGGTGAACTTTACGACTGCCATTTCTGCGATAACTGCAACGCTGAGAGTGATTTCGTCGCGTGGCTTTGGATTGGCGTCCCGCGCGAGACAGAGGGCTCTGCAGCGGGCGGTGAGTCATGATGTCTCGTGCGCGCGACCGGATCACGGTCGCCGAGCCGCCGCCCAACATCGTCGCTTGGGGGGCGGGCGTCGATTCCACGGCAATGATCATCGAACTGGTCGCACGCGGCGAGCGCATCGACATGGTGCTGCTTGCCGAGATGCCGGAGCGGCCGGAGACCCTCGATTTCATCCCGATCTTTCGCCGGTGGATGGATGAGCGTGGCGTTCCTAACGAGACGGTCCGGTATCGACCGAAGCGGTTCAAGCATTGGCCCGAATATCGGGATCTCCTCGAAAACTGCCTGACAAACGGCACGCTGCCGTCGATATCGATGGGCAGGGGGGCTTGTTCGTGCAAATGGAAGGCGAATCCTCAAGACTCCTGGACGAAAGCCTGGGCTCCGGCTCAACAGGCATGGGCACGGGGGCAAAAGGTCGTGCGCATGATCGGATTCGATTGTGGTCGCCGCGACAGCCAGCGTTACCATCATGCCAGTGGACTGACCGACCGGTTCTACAGCTATCGTTACCCGTTACGGGAGTGGGGCTGGGATCGAGAAGCCTGCAAACGTCGCATCGCCGACGCGGGACTACCCGAGCCAGTTGCTTCTTCCTGTTATTTCTGCATTGGAATGACCTGTGACGAGGTCCGCTCGCTCCCTCCGGCCTATCTGCGCCTGATCGTCCTCATGGAAGCGCGAGCGGCGCCGCGCCTGCGCAGTTGTGAAGGCCTCTGGCGCTCCTCGACGAAAGGAATGCGTGGATGCG
>Ga0182735_1001198_pt1 | contig 17873 bp, 18 predicted proteins | sample eDN5th30CKraftMG_FD_128524 | JGI IMG/M metagenome (GOLD analysis project Ga0182735, IMG submission 128524) | Enriched Miracle-Growth compost microbial communities from Emeryville, California, USA - eDNA 5th pass 30_C Kraft MG (version 2) (version 2) ... | reverse complement strand
GGCACTCGGCATTGGATGCGTGAATCTATCCGGCCTATCGCTGGAGCGATCACGCTCCTGGCCTTGATGGGAGTCCGCTGCCTCTTTCCTCATAACATGATCGACCTTTGTGGCCTTGTCGTAGATCAGGATCCGAAGCTGCGGTCCGTGCCGTTACGCCATCAGTTCTTACCTCGCATTCATCATTGCCTCATAGGCAACGATTGGCAAATAACTATTGTACGACATAGCGCTCCTGTCGTGTGAGCAAGGCCCATGCGACCCGCGCGGTCTTGTTAGCGAGCGCTACGATCGCCTTATTAAATCCACGACGAGCGACGAGCTCTTTCAGCCATTGAGATCGGCGATCGTCGTGACTGGCCAGTCGGCTAATAACTGCGCGTGCCCCATGTATCATCTGCCGACGGAGATAGTGGTTCGCTCGGCGCCCGATCCCACCAAGCCGTGGTTTGCCGCCAGTCGTATATTGACGCGGGACCAGCCCGATCCAGGCCGCCAGCTCTCGTCCTGATTTGAAGTGGCGCCCGTCCTCAACGCTCGCCACCAATGCCGTTGCGATGATAGGACCGACACCTGGCAATTCAGAGAGACGACGGCAATCTTCTCGCTCGCGGCAAATCTCGCAGATTTTCCTATCAATCTTGGCAACTCGGGCATTCACATCGGTGAGTTGATCGAGAAGTTCGAGGAATAACTCGCGCCCGAGATCGGAGAGAGCAGCGTTCTCGACAGCCGAGGGTGCCTGGGATGCAAAACGCCATGGTCCTTGCGGCAACACGATGCCATATTCGGCGAGAAGACCGCGTGCATGATTGATTAGAGATGTACGCTGAACAATCATACGCTCTCTAATTCTATGCAGCGACTGAAGGTCTTGCTGTGCGGTTGATTGACCGGCACGAACCGCATGGTTGGGCGTGTGGCCGCTTCATAAATTGCAGCTGCATCTACAGCGTCGTTTTTGGAGCCGCGCACGAATGGCTTCACGAAACGAGGGTTGATGAGCAGGACCTCTCGCCCGTCATGCTGGAATTGCCGCCCCCAATGATGAGCGCTGGCGCAGGCTTCCATCGCTACCATCCTGGGGTTTATCGCTTTGACCGTTTCGGCCAACTTCGAACGGCTGATCTTCCGCGACAGGATAGCGCCATCCGACGCGATGCTGTGGAGATGGAATGACGACTTTCCAAGATCGATTGCGAGCAATTCGAATGTCATGACTTCCTCCTTTAGTTGGGCCCCTCATTCTGAGGCCTCGGAGGGAGGCGTCCATCCCATAACATGAAAACCGCGGTCGATCGCGTCGGTCGTGGCAAGGAGCGACAGGTCAATATCCGTTTCCTCGCGATGACGAACCACTACGTCTTTGCGCCTGAGTTTTGCAATCCCGCCGCGGGTTGGGAGAAGGGGCAAGTCGAGAAGAATGTCCAGGATGCCCGGCCGCGACTGTGGCAACAGATGCCGGACTTTCCTGATCTGGCGGCATTGAATGCCTGGCTGGAACAGCATTGCCAGGACCTGTGGCGCGACACAGCACACGGCACCTTGCCCGGCACGATCGCGGACGTCTGGTCCGCGGAACAGCCAGCATTGATGGCGCTCCCCGCTGCGTTTGACGGCTTCGTCGAGCAGGGCAAACGTGTCTCTCCGACATGCCTGATCACCTTCGAGCGGAACCGCTATAGCGTGCCTGCATCGTTTGCGAACCGGCCTGTCAGCTTGCGAATCTATCCCGAGCGACTGGTCGTTGCGGCCGAGGGTAATGTCCTATGCGAACATCCGAGGGTGATTGAGCGCAGCCACGACAAACCGCCGCGGACGATTTACGACTGGCGGCATTACCTTGCCGTCATTCAGCGCAAGCCCGGTGCCTTGCGCAATGGTGCGCCATTCCTGGAATTGCCGCTGGCCTTTCGACAGTTGCAGGACCAGATGCTGCGTCGCCTGGGCGGCGATCGTGAGATGGCCGATATCCTTGCTCTGGTGCTTCATCACGACGAACAGGTCGTCGTCAGGGCTGTGGAGCTGGCTCTGGATCAAGGCGTCGCGACCAAGACGCATGTGCTGAACCTGCTGCATCGTCTGATCGATGGGAAGACGACTGACGGCCCTGACATCGACACGCCACAGGCGTTGACCTTGTTGCGTGAACCCAAGGCCAACGTCGAACGCTACGATGGCTTGCGTGTCCGCATCGTGGGAGGTCGCCATGCGTCATGATCCCGCAAGTGCCGCCGTCGTCATCATGCTGCGGAGCCTGAAGATGTATGGCATGGCCCAAGCCGTCACAGACCTGATTGAGCAAGGGGCTCCAGCTTTTGATGCGGCCGTGCCGATCCTGTCCCAGTTGCTGAAAGCCGAGATGGCCGAACGTGAGGTTCGCTCGATTGCCTATCACATGAAGGCTGCTCGCTTCCCAGCCTATAAGGACATCTCCGGGTTCGACTTCGCCGCCAGCGAAATCAACGAAGCGACGGTGCGCCAACTGCACCGATGCGAGTTCATGGACGGGGCGCAGAATATCGTGCTCGTCGGTGGGCCGGGCACAGGAAAAACACATGTCGCGACTGCCCTTGGGGTCCAGGCCATCGAGCATCACCGCCGGAAGGTCCGCTTCTTCTCGACCATCGAATTGGTCAATGCGCTCGAACAGGAGAAGGCCAAAGGCAAGGCAGGACAGATCGCTGAGACCCTCGTTCGCCTCGATCTCCTGATCCTCGATGAATTGGGATACCTTCCGTTCAGTGCCTCAGGGGGAGCGTTGCTCTTCCACCTGCTAAGCAAGCTCTACGAGCGCACCAGCGTCATTATCACGACCAACCTCAGCTTCAGCGAATGGGCAACCGTCTTCGGTGATGCCAAGATGACCACGGCTTTGCTCGATCGCCTGACCCACCGTTGCCATATCCTGGAAACAGGAAACGACAGCTTCCGCTTCAAGGCCAGCTCGGCCGCAGCAGCTCAGAAGAGAGGAGAAAAGGCCAATCCCTTGACCAAAGCCTGATCAGAAAACCATACTCAGAGGTGGCTCACTTGTCGGTGGAAAAACCGGCTCAGTTCCGCGTGGAAACCAACAGCTCAGGGTCCACAAGCGCGTGAGCGGTTCCTTCGGGCCGACGCCCGACCGACTGCTCTCTGCCCTTTCGCTCGCCGCTCAAGCGGGCATGATCGTCCGTGACGACACGAACGTGGAGCCGCGGTTTAGGGCAGGCAGCTGCTGATCCGCCATCGCCCACCGGATGCTCAGCCAGCGGCATCGACCTCGATTGCTGCCGCGACCCGCGCTGTGAGCTCGGCGGAGATTTCCGAATAGAGATCGACGTCCTGGCCTTCGGCGGTGATCGAAATCGCCAAGGAATAACGGCCCTTGTCGGTCATCCGTTTCTGTCCGGTATGAGATTTCCACCAGCCGCTAACGGGATAGACTGCGATATGGTCGTGGCTTGCCAGGTCGACGGCATACCCGCGCCAGAGATCGCAATGAAGCGACCCGGCCTGTACTGCCTTTGGCCCCAGAAGCCAGTGGCTAGCCTCGGATGCCTGCTTTTCCTTCTCCGCCGGCTGGTCTCCGTTCTCGATATCTGGTGCCTGATCTTCCGGTCGACTAAGGCGCAGGCGGAACTCGTCATCAGTCTCCAGCCGTTTCTTGAGCTCGAAACGAAGGCCGTAGGAGCGATAGGTGTCCGGCCGCGTCGCGGCGCGGCCGGACAGGTTTGGCTCGATGAAGTAGGAAAGGGTGACCTTCATCATCACGACGGTATTTTCGAGGCCCTGCAGTGCAGCGCGCGGCCAGGGCAACTCATAGAAGTGCATTTCGTTGAAAACTGCGGTTCCGCCCTGTCCGACGGCGAAAGGCTGGATTTCTGCTTGAGCCAGGAGGGTGGTATCATTGCGAGCTGAAGCGATCGCCCGGGACAGGTTCGGAACCCCGAATCCAACGTCGCGCAGAATGCGCTGCTTGTCGCCCTTGCTGCCAGTCCTCCAGTGCGCCCCGGTCCCGATCAGCTTCCGTCGAATTGGTGTTGGCCATTCAGCCGACTGCACGACAAGCGCTCGATACGTTTCGGGCCATAGATTGGGTAAAGCTGCCTTCAGGCGGCCGACGAAATTGCCGGCGATGCCAGTCGCAGCACTCGTCGCCCAGAACGGGACGAGCGGCTCGCCGGCGACATCCGAGCCGGTTCCAAGCAATGAAACCGCGGGGTGCCAGTCGCAATAACCTGCCTGGTCGACCATCATATTGCCGGCCTCGAACAGGACCTCCGGCTTGATCGGCGTCAGGTCGCCCAGCATGTCCTGCGACCCGGTGCTGAAGGGGCTCCTGTCATTGGCGACCGCAAGCGGAGTGAGGTTTGGTGCATGCTCTGCCTTGGCCGTGAAACCGCCAATCGTCAACGCGTTCCAGCTCTGGGCGGGATCCTCGATGGTATGGTGCTGCTCGACCTGCGCCCGCAAGCCGCCAATGACATTGCCGCTGGCGACCAGCAGCAGCCGCTTCTCATGGTCTTTCGCGAGGATCTGGCTGTCCTGCTCTCCAGGCATCGATCCGGCGCTGATCTGGTCCAGGGCGCCGCTCCAGGATGAGGGGGCGTCGGGCGAGAAGAGACTGGTCGAGGATGCCAAGCAGAAGCTGCGCGCCACGTTGGGCCGCTCGATTTCCGCGGTTGCAACCGCGGACTGGGTGACGATGCCATAAGCGGAAGGCCGGTTGGCCGGAAAGCCGTTGGGCGGCAGGAACTTGACCGACTCAACATAGTGCGTGAGCTGCACCTGCTGGTCGTCGTTCATGCGCCAGAAGAGATCGCCATGCAGGACCATCCCCGCCATTGGCGTACCGTGCCCGCCGTGGTGGTGATGATCATCCGTCCCCCATGCCGCGTCGATCGACCATGCGCCCCCCATCCCCAGCGCGAGCAGTGGATGCGCCGCGGCCACCCCGGAATCGAGCACGCAGACGGACGGGGCCTCTTGCGGCGGTGCTTCGATCCTACCTGCCAGGTCGGCAACCCAGTCCTGTTGGACCAGGCCCGTCCCGCCGACTTCCAGGAACGGCTCGATCGTTCCTTCCGCCTTTCGGACTTCCCAGATGGCGCCTGGGATTCGTCCGAGGAACGACACGACCTGGCCAGCCGAACCATGCACGAACACGACCTCGGCGTCGGGAAACGACAGACGCTCACTGTGCACGTCAAGACCCGATGCTCCGGCTCCTGCAATTACGGCATTCGTCCGTGCTCCGGGCTTCTGTTCGGCCGGCTCCCTCACCCAGAGCTCCCACCATCGGCTCTCTGGGGCTTCGAAGTCGATCGTACCCGAAAACAGGCTGCGAGCCTCCGCAGTGCGGACGATCTCGATTGGTTCAAACTTAGGGACGTCGGGACGCTTGCGGTTGCCGAGATCTTCCGCGCCATAGGCGCTGATGCGGCCAAGAAGATAGTTCCTTGCGTCGTCGGGGACGAAGAGGACGGAGCGCTCGGTGCGATCCTGCTGTCTCTCGGATCTTAGTACCACGATGTCCTGTGCGGGGTAGTCTAGTGCCGGGGTCTTCGTCGCTCCCTGCCTGGGCGACCCGGGGACCATCGTTTCCAACTCGACGATTGTCCCGCGCTTCTGGTCCGCGATCGCGAGCCGCTGGTCGTTGCCGGCCGCCGGTAGTGATCCGAGTGCGGCCGTCAACTGCGCTGTTAGGGATTGCGCATGCGCGTGATAATCATCGCGACGCGGCTTGCGATCCTGGGGGCGGTTAGGAAACTCGTATTGTGCCTCGACACGAAACGGCTCGAAACGGATATGCGCCAGGTCGTGCGCTGAATAGTCGTCAGCGTTCGCCATCAATCCCCCATTTGATCAGCGTTGAGCGTTCAAGCGTCCCTTGAGTGCCTGGCGATCGTCCAGCGCTCCACGCAAGGCGGCCGGTGACAATGTCTTCGCGCCTTCGAGAATGGCATCCTTGACGATGGTGTCGGCGGCCCGGACGAGTTCGGCCTGACTGAGGCCCTTTGTCGCCGGTTCCACGTCAGACCACGTCTTGTCGGTTAGCTTCAACGGGCGGAGCCGCCGCGATAGCAGCGTGCGGGCGGCGTCACCGCTCGGCACGTCGTATTCGACGATCTCGTCAAAACGGCGCGCGAGAGCGCCGTCCAGGATCTCGGGATGATTGGTGGCAGCAATCACGACGCTGTCGGTCGCGTTCGGCTCTTCCATGAAAGTCAGGATCGAGTTCAGGACGCGGCGGATTTCGCCAACATCGTTGCTATCTCCGCGGACCGAGCCGACGGCGTCGAACTCGTCGAAGAGGTAGACGCCGCGCGTCCTGGCAATCTGGTCGAACAGCAAGCGCAGCCGGCTTGCGGTCTCTCCGAAGAACCGGCTGAAGAGCGAATCCAGGCGAACCGTGAACAACGGGAGATGAAGTTCTGCCGCCAGGGCCGCCGCTGTCATTGTCTTCCCGGTACCCGGCGGCCCCACGAGCAGGATATGCGAGGCGGGAACCTGACCGTGGTCGCGCAGCAATGCACGCTCGGACTGCTGCCGCACGACCCGGTCGAGGCGAGCGCGGATCCGGTCCGCCAGCACCATGCCATCGAGCCCGGTCTTCGGATAGGCGCTCTGGACGAACTCCAGCAGCTCGCCACGTGGCCGCGCCATTGGCACAACGGATTGCGTCTTGGGCGCGTCGCTGACGCGGTCTCGCAAACGTTGGACGATCCGCTTCAGCTTTTCGGCCTCGGCCGCGTTTCCGCTGCGTGCCTCCTGGGCCGCGACCTGCAGCGCGATCGACAGGAATTGGTCTTCGTCGCCGGCAACATGGGAGTTCAGGAGTGCGATAAACTGCTTTACCGACATCTGCACCTCCCGTGATATTGTTGACGGCTACTGCGTACATCAGTGCACGTCAGATTGAGAATGAATATACCTTAGATAAGGTTTCCAAGCTATTTTCGCCGAAGTGCGGAAATCAGGGCGAATTCGCGACTGCGTATACAAAACCAGGTGCCGAGGCAATGCGGCAATTGCCCATGTCTGAACGCGCCTTGTGGAGCGGAACACCAAGTCGGATTTGAAACGCCCCACAGCAGCTGCCCGCAGGCTTACGCTGACAGACACCATGAAAGCCTTCTTATGTAAATTCAAAGTGATAGGCGCTGAAGCTACGCGCTGTCGGTTCGATTCCTTTCAAGGCGAAGAGTGGGAATGGCGAAATGCGCTTGTATAACACGTATTTTCACTGCGCAGTGAAAATTGGCGTGACATCGAATATTACATGATTTATTGAATTTTCACTCTGCAGTGAAAAAGGTAAAACAATGGAGTTAAGCGAGGGGGACCGTGCGACAAAAGCGATCAATGCGCTCGTTGAAACGCTTGAAGGGCTGCCGCATGTCACGGTTTCCCATGTTGAAGCCGAGCCCGGTTTCGGCCGTCACCAATGCCTAGACGCTGCAGTGGAGGCCGATGTAGCCGGCAAAGGCATCGTCTTGATCGTCGAGTGCAAGTCCGTCGTATATCCTCGTGATGTCCGCGAGGCGATATGGCGCCTCCTCGCTGCCAAGAAAGACGCCGAAGCAAAGCGCGTTGAGACTGTCGTGCCCGTTCTCGCAGCAAGCTCCATATCGGTTGGCGCTCGCCAGCTGCTTCGAGAGGAGGGGGTTGGATACTTCGATGATGGCGGAAGCCTCTTTGTGCCAGCACCAGGCGCCTACCTCGACATCGAGCGCCCCGTCCCGAAGTCTGGGGAACGAACGATTGGATCCCTGTTTACAGGGAAGCGCTCCCAGATCTTGCATGCCCTGGTTCTGGATCACGGAGACTGGTTCGGCGTCAGCGAGCTGGCAGAGCGGGCGAAGGTATCGTTCGGAACCGCTTCAGAAACACTTAGCGCGCTGGAGCGCCTGGAATGGGTGTCTGCTCGCGGCCATGGCCCAAATAAAGAACGGCGCCTGTCGGACACCACCTCATTACTCGACAGCTGGGCTCGCCATGTGGAAGAGGGGCCGCGGTACAAACGCCGGCGCTTCTACGTTCCTGGTAAAGGTGCCGACACTATTGCAACCAAGCTGGAAGCTGAATGCGAGGCTCTTGGCGCCGAGTATGTGCTTACCCTAGACAGGGCTGCACAAGAATATTCGCCCTACCTTACATCTATCAATCGCATAGCTTGCCGCATGGCGCCTAGTGAAAAGACAGACATCGTTCTGGAGCATCTTGATGTCCGAGCTGTGACGGAAGGTGCAAATCTCGACGTGATCGAGACGCCGTCCCGAACTGAGTTTCTTTTCAAAGAGAAGCGGGCAGGACTTTGGCTTGCGAGCCCCCTGCAGGTCTATCTGGACCTCTTGCGAGGCGAGGGGCGATCAAGGGATATGGCCGAACACCTTAGAAAAGAAGTTTTAGGAGTCTGAGATGACGAAACCGTCGACCGCCGAGGGATACAGTAATCAGGTCACTGAGAACTGCGAACGGGTCCTGGTCACGCTTCTTCGAGGGTTGGGGCCATGGCGTGACTCCATCGTCCTGGTGGGTGGTTTGACGCCTCGCTATCTTATCGAGAGGAAGCCTGCCGAAATTCCGGCACACGCAGGAACGGGCGATGTCGACGTCGTCATCCAGCTTCAGATGCTCAACGAAACGGAGGCTTACCATAGCCTTGAAGACAATTTCAAAAAACTCGGATTAACGCGCGGCACAAACACGAAGGGGCAGTCTGTCTCTTGGCGCTGGGAGATCAGCACGGGTGGTACGAAGGTCGCAATCGAACTCCTCGCCGATGATCCTGACAAGTCAGGCGGCAAGGTCGTTGAGTTGCCCACGGAAGGCAGCGTATCGGCCATGAACATCCCGCATTCGGCAATTGTCTTCGATCATCATAAAACGCGAAAAATCTCGGCCGAGCTTCTCGGGGACGACGGCGTTGCAACGGTCGACCTCCACTATGCTGACCTGGTGGCGTTCGTTTGCCGTCCAGCGATATCAGCATCGTTTCCAACAATGCGGACGAACGTCATAACAAGGAAACCAATGCCGCCGAAGGCGCCGGGACAGGTGCGGGCATCGGTGCGGCCGTCGGCGGCGTCGGCGGCCTTCTCACCGGGCTCGGCATCATGGCCATTCCCGGCGTCGGGCCGGTGGTTGCTGCCGGTTGGCTTGCCGCCACGGCGGCGGGCGCAGTGGCAGGCGCGGTAGCCGGCGGCGCAGCAGGCGGGCTGATCGGCGCGCTCACGGAATCCGGCGTCTCCGAAGACGACGCACATGTCTATGCGGAAGGGGTTCGCCGCGGCGGGACGCTCGTGACGGCGAAGGTTGACGAAAGCCTCCAGGCGGAGGCCGAAGCCATCCTTCGCAAGTCGAACTGGGTTGATCTCGGCCAGCGGCGCGCGGTCTATGCCAACGAGGGCTGGACCCGGTTCGATGACACCCTCGACCCCTACGGGCCGGCGGAAGTCGAACAGGAGCGCCTGCGCTATAGGCGTTGAACCATCTCGGAAAAGGCCGGCAATCGCCGGCTTTTTTACGTCGGGTGGATGATTGATACTCGAAGGACGTAGCGTCCGCTTCGAACATTGGCGATTGGCAATCAATCTTGCGATCAGGAAATGTTAGGTCGACCCACGTCCATGCCAGCTCCATCGCGTGCCAATGCCTTCTCGATCTCGCCCGGCGACACCTGAAGGAATTGGCGCCTGGCCATAGCGACCGAGATCGCGGGAATTTCAAGATGGGTCGCCACCCTCCGATACGCCGTGAAGCTCAGGCCTTCTATCAACTCCTCGTCAACGACAAGGCGATACGTGCCCGCTTCCAGAGGCTCCGAAAGGGACTCCAGATGAAATGGATGCGTGAATGTGATTTCGGTTTCTGTGGTTCTTTCGGTCATCTTGAGCACCACCTTTCCGCCGTCATTGCGCTGAAAACCATCAAAGCCATCCCTCGATCAGGATGTAGACGATTAATGCAAAGCTAGCCGCGGATAAGGCGTAACCGGCTAACGTCGCGAAATCGTGTTTCTTCGGTAGATGAAATAGGGAAGACATGATGTCCTCCTCGCTTAGGGCCAGGGTAACAAACCCTCAAACAGCAGCGCCCGTAAAATGGCTGCTGGAATAATTACAGTGAACCCGTTTCCCTTCTTTAGCAACGAATGGTTTTTGTATTTTAGAGATTCAGCTCATTTTCCTTTTGTAATATTTAATAAGATATGCCGATTGCACTTGTTTTCGACATAATTAGTATCTATATATTGATTGTCAGAATTGCTTATGAGCGCTGGAGAATCTCTGTTGCTCGCAATTTCTGTCATCGCTTCATGCTTTTGACCACGGATGTACTGGCACTTGTAGACAAGCGATGATGAGGAAGGTCGGTGCGGTTTCGCCCCGGCCTTTTTTGTTGGTTGCTTCTGCAAGTGCCAGGAGGATGGGAGATTCAAATCGTTCCTGAGGGCCAACAGGTTCTGAATATTTAGAAGAGCGACGTGATCGTCTCAGTACGGCGCATTTTCAATTGCCGACAAGTCGTTTTGGAGCTGAAGTTTCGCGAGCGGTAACACGGCAAGGAGGACGAACCCTTCTTGCCGGTAGGAAACGGATGCCTCCCCAAAGGCTTGCAGGCTAGAAACGATGAGGCGCGAACCAAAACCCTTGCGGTCCGGTTCGAAATTGACAATGCGCGGGCCATTTAACTCCCGCCAGCACACGATGAGTGTCTCCATTCCATCGCGGTGCTCTAGGTCCCAAGAGATCTCGACATGCCCCTCTTCGTTTGACAGGGCTCCGTATTTCGAAGCGTTGGTGAGCAGTTCGTGGAAAACCATTGCGAACGATAGGGCCGCTTGGGGTCCCAGCCGGATATCAGGTCCATCTGCCCTGATACGGGAGCTCCCGTCCAACCCGATATTCATCTGGGCGGCGGCCATGACATCCGCGAGCGTCGCACTTACCCAATCTTTCTGCAGCAGGATTTCATGGGCCTTGGCATAGGCTGCAATACGCAGCTGAAGCTTGTCGCTCGCATCGTCCAGTGAAACCGCATTCCTCAAGGATTGCGTCACGATCGCCTGAACGACAGACAGCGTATTCTTCATGCGGTGGGCGAGCTCGTGCATGAGGAGGCGCTCACGTTCCTCCCGTTCGCGTTCCCCAGTCCTGTCGCGAAGGATCTTGATGAAGCCGATGATCTTGTCGTCGGGCGCGCGCAACGCCATCATCTCGCCCGAGGCCCAGAACATCGTGCCATCGGCGCGCAGGTGCCATCGCTCGTCATTGCCCCGGCCCCGGTTGAGGGCAGCGGTCATCTCCTTCTGCGGAACGCCATTTTCCCTGTCTTCCTGCGTGAAGAAGACCGTGGCCGGTTTTCCGATCATGTCCTCGGCTTTCCAGCCAAGTATCTTTACCGCGCCTTCGTTCCAGCTTGTCACGAGGCCGTCGAGATCCATGGATATGATGGCGTAGTCGATCGCGCTCTGCACGATCGCTTCAAGGAAGCGCTCCCGGGAGGAAATCGTTCCGGTATCGACTGCGATCTTTATGAAGATATCTCGAACTCCGCCCAGCACGTTATGCCACGGATCATATCGCTTGCGCAGTCATATATGTGCATTTGGAATGCGGCCGAAATCTAGGGACGGTTCATTGCTTTGAAGCACGCGATGATCTCGTCGAAGCCGAATGGTTTTGAAAAGAACTTTGCCGCAGGCGGTAAATCCGTGCTCATCGGCTGTATCCGGCCCGACGCCACGATAATCCCGGCATCGGGAAAACGCTCGAAAACTCTATGGGCGAGATCAAGGCCCGTTAGCTTGCCTGGCAACTGGATGTCTGTGAAAAGCAGATGGATCGTCTGCTCGTTTATGATCTCGATAGCATGCTCTGCCGAGCCGGTATCTAGAACATCGAAGCCCGCCTCATGCAGTGCGTCAACCAATGTCAAGCGGATCAGCACTTCGTCTTCGACAACCAGAACTTTGCCCACAATATTCTCCTGCCAATGCTCACCAACCCCTGGAACCGCGCAACGTTCCGTCTTTGACCAAGGTCACCGTGATTGGCGCCCTTGCCGAAAGTCATCGATGGTGAACAGTACTTCGCCTTCTCATCCGTAGACCGCCTACCTTGGCGCGCTGCCGGCACGAAACGACCGCAATTGAGGACTTGCCAATGCGAGGTATCGGGCGCAAGGTTCGTATTCCAGCAGCCATTGACAAGGGCGCTGCTGTTTGAGGGGTGGTTACCCTGGCCCTGAAAATGAAGGAGGACTCGATGTCTTCCGCTTTCCACCACAAACAGCAGCAATATGTATCGGACGCCGCGAGCGGCTATTTGTTTTTTGCAGTCAGCCTGGTGATGATCCTCGTCCTCCTCATGGAGGGTTGGCTGTGGTGATCCTCATCTTCAAAGGTCCCGATACTCCGGGAGCGCATCGCCGAACCGTCCTCCGACAGATTCTCAAAAACGCCGACTACGAGACACGCAGCCTTGCGCAAGGGCAGGGGACCAGCAGCGAAGACGCGGCAAATCTAATCCGCTTGATCAATTCGGCAACGATCGATGCTGGGGACTATCCTCTATCCCGTAAGGCGCGCGCGCAAGAGCAGCGCGCCAGCGTCGAGATTTGGGAAAACGAAGGCGGTTCCACCGCTGGGTGGCCACGATGCCCGATCGCCTGACAGCGATGCTCGTCGCCTTGGTTTTGGCGATCGGCTTTGTTTGGGGCTACCGCCCGGACCAAAGCCGATATGATCGGCTTCACCCCTCTCAATCGCGTCAACCAGCATCGGTGCAGTAATATCCTTCATCAGGACAGACGCCCATGGAAGACGCAAGAGCTGATATAGCCGAGCGTGTAAGGAACATCATCACTGGGCAGTTGGCCGTCGAGATAACGAGGGTTGTCGATGATGCTTCGATTATCGATGACTTGGGGGCTGATTCCCTGGAAATGGTCCAGATCGTAATGCTCATCGAGGACGAGTTTGGAATCGCCATTCCCGACCAGCCAGCCGAAGAATTCCTGACGGTTAAGGATGCCATCGACTTCGTCGTTGCAGCACAGTCGTGACAGATAAGCGGACGCCCGGATGACGATCAGTCGTTACGGGATGAAGGAGTTGACGGATGACAGCGAACAGCGAACGGTTTTTCAAGCCGACAAAGACTACTGCAGATAAAAAGGCGTCGGAGACCAACTCGGTCGCCTGGAGGATCATCGACCAGGAGGCAGCAACGCGGGAAAAGAAGACCGAGAAATTGCGCGCGCTCCGCCTGGCGAAAGAGGTGATCAATCCTGCGCCCTTGCCGAAGTTGAAGCGAAAGTAGCAACGGAGGCAGGTCTGGTTGGAAGATTCATGACAGGAACGGCTGCCTGCTTGAAATTCACAAATTACTCCAACCGAAAGCCGAAGGCGAAAACGCCTTCGGCTTCGCATCTTGTGAATTCAGTGCTCGTCAGGACAATGTGCGCCCGCAATCGAAGGTGACCTTGCTGAGAAGATCTGCCGGCACCTGGATATCGGCCATTGCGGCGGCGACGAGTTCGTCCCGCTTTGCACGGTTTTCGTATCCCTTGACGGTTGCCAGATCGGTGCTCGCGGCCGTGGCTATGCGGCCGGCCGTCGCGGAGCATATGCCCGCAAGGGTCTCTACCCGCGCGGTTCTCACCGCCTCGGCGCGTGCGCTGGTGGTCGAAACCCATCCCGCATTGAAGGCGATGAGCGGCGCAGCCACGAGGCCGAGAACGAAACCCACCATGTAGGGTTTTGCTTTTTCCATGTTCAAACTGAATGACATGACGTTACTCCCTATAATCGATGATTATCGGGATCGATAAGGGCCCGCGCTCGGACCTGGAGCCAATGGCAATCCGGACAGTTTCAGTGTGCGCCTCAACGCGCAGAAAGCAAATGAAATTAAAGATTTTTCTTTGAAGTCCCTCATTTTTTTCCGGTTGCAAAACAAAAACACATGATTTCAATTTTTGTGATATGATGAATTCAATCGAAAAACACATGAACTCGTGGGTTGTCGATGAGAATTTACAGTCATGAGTTACATGCTTTATTTGAGTTTTTGGAATTTTGTGCAGCCTGCATCAGATTTTTTGATGACATTATTTTTGAACAGCGCCGGCGGGATTATTTCCGGTGCTCATAGCGGCTTTTCGTATCGAAGAGGCGCCGTCACCGTAAGGAGCGTTCCATGAGTCTCAGTTTTCCAAACCAAAGCCGAAGCTATGAAGAGGCCGGCAAGCGTATCCGTTTTATTGGTCATGACGGCATGTTCGAGATTCCGTTCTTCGCGGGGGCGGACCTGTTCCCGGGAGTGATTTCCGAAGCCGGTTATCTCAGGGCTTTCGACGATGCCCGCGTCTCTGTCTACAAGGCGGCGCGGCGCGCCTATTCCGCTGGCCGAAAGCCGGTTTACGTCTTGACGCGCGCCGATTTCGGCTGAGAGCGTCCGCTCCCGGACGAAGCTTCGGCGACCTACATCCCCGACACGATTGCCGGGTTTCGCCCGGCCGGCTGCCTGGCCGCATCTGGGCAAAGGAATGATTATGGCCAGAGGCCAAGAGCGTGGCGTGCAAGACATCGGCAATTCGGAAACCGCCGTTGTCGAAAGGATCCACCATCCTGAGATGGGCTCCAAGTCGGCGCCGGAGCCGCAAATAGTTACGGACGGGACAGGCGAGGGCAACAGTCCGCCGTCCGGATTCGGTTTCCGCCGGGCACCGGGCATGCCATGGAACGATCCCATGCCCGTGCGGGAAGAACTGTTCGGCATCGAACGGCTCGAGCAGCACGCCGCGACCCTTGCGCTAGCCCAACCGGTAACGAAGCGGCCGCCATCCGTCCAATCGCTGCACAAGCGCCTGAAGAGCAACGCGGGGGTCCTACTCGCCGCCTACCGCGCAAGCGCCCTGGAGGTGGAAAACGAGCGCGGCGTCGTGCCCGCGGCGGAATGGCTGCTGGACAATTACCATCTGGTCGAGGAGCAAATCCGCGAGATCCATGACGACCTGCCGCCCAACTATTACAGGCAGCTGCCAAAACTCGCCGAGGGGCCTTTCGCCGGATATCCACGCGTCTTCGGCATTGCCTGGGCCTTCGTCGCGCACACCGACAGCCATTTCGATCCAGAGACGCTCGTCCGCTTCATCGCTGCCTATCAAAAGGTTCAGCCGCTGACTATCGGCGAGTTGTGGGCCGTGGCGATCACCTTGCGCATCGTGCTCGTCGAGAACCTGCGCAGGCTTGCCGACCAGATCACCGCCGGGCGCCGCATGCGTGCCGAGGCGGATGCGCTGGCCGACCGGCTATTGGCGAACGAGGGTCGCGGCAGCGCGCTTGAAAAGGTCTCCGCCGACCCCCTGCCTGAGCTCTTCGCGGCCCAGCTTGCCAAACGGCTGCGCGACCAGGACCCCAGCACGACGCCGGCGCATGGCTGGCTGGAGGCGCGGCTGGCAAAGCAGGATAGCTCGGTGGATGCCGTGGTGCGGCATGCCCAGCAGCGCCAGGGCGCATCGAATGTCACGATCAGGAACATCATCACCAGCATGCGGCTGATCAGCGATGTCGACTGGGCCGATCTTTTTGAAAAGGTCAGCCTCGTCGATGCGCGCCTTTCGGCCGACGGCAGCTTCGCCCGCATGGATTTTGCCACGCGCAACCTCTATCGCAGCGCCATCGAAGACCTCGCCCGCGGCTCGGACCTGTCGGAACTCGACATTGCAGGGCAGGCGGTGGAAGCGGCACGGGCGGCACCGGTCACGGGCGACACCGCCTCGCAGGCCGAACGTGTCGGGGACCCGGGCTACCATCTGATCGCGGAAGGGCGGCCGGCCTTCGAGCGCAGGTTCGGGTTCCGCCCGCCCAAGCATCTGATCGCTCTGAGGCTGGCGGCGCGCACAGGCATTGCCGGCTATGTCGGGGCGATCGGCCTCATGACGGCGATGCTTGTGGCGATGGCGCTATGGCTGCTGTCCATCGCCGGTCTTTCCGTATCCGGCATGGCCGTCTTCGCCGTGCTGGCGCTGCTGCCGGCGAGCGATATAGCGACGGCGCTCGTCAACCGCTTCGTGAACTGGAGCCATGGCGCGACCCGCCTTCCGGGTCTCGAACTCGCGCAGGGCGTCCCATCGTCGTCACGCACGCTGGTCGTCGTGCCGACGCTCCTGAGCAACCGTGCCGACCTGCTGGAGCAGATCGAGCGGCTGGAGGTCCATCATCTCTCTGGCGCGGGCGGCGACCTGAGCTTTGCCCTGCTGACCGACGGAAGGGATGCCTCGCAGGAGACCGTCGAGGGCGATGGCGCGCTTCTCGCGCTCGCTGTCGAGACCATGGCCGACCTCAACCGCCGGCACGGGCCGGGTCCTTCTGGCGACCGCTTCCTGCTGCTGCATCGCAGGCGCCGGTTCAATACCGGCGAAACCCTCTGGATGGGTTGGGAGCGCAAGCGTGGCAAGCTGCACGAACTCAATCGCCTGCTGCGTGGCGCCACCGACACCAGCTTCATGGCGCTCGGCGGAAAATCGCCGTCCGTCCCGCCGGACGTGCGCTATGTCATCACTCTCGACGCGGATACGAAACTGCCGCGCGACACGGTCCTGCGGCTGATCGGCAAGATGGCGCATCCCCTCAACCGGCCGCGCTTCGATACCGTGCAGCAGCGGGTCGTCGATGGTTATGCGATCATCCAGCCGCGCGTCACCCCGTCGCTTCCCATCGGCCGCGAAGGCTCGCTCTACCAGCGGGTCTTTTCCGCGCCCGGCGGCATGGATCCCTATGCGGCGGCCGTTTCCGACGTCTATCAGGATCTGTTCGGTGAGGGTTCCTATACCGGCAAGGGCATTTATGACGTCGATGCCTTCGAGGCGGCGCTGGCCGGGCGCATACCCGAGAATACCCTTCTCAGCCACGACCTTTTCGAGGGCACGTTCGCGCGGGCGGGGCTTGCCTCCGATGTCGAGGTGGTCGATGATTTTCCGTCGCGCTACGACGTCGCCGCCCGGCGCCAGCACCGCTGGACGCGCGGTGACTGGCAGCTGCTGCCGTGGATCTTCGGGCGGCGGGCACTTCCCGCACTCGGCCGCTGGAAGATGCTGGACAATCTGCGCCGCACCCTCATCGCGCCGTCGACATTCGCGGCGCTCGTGGCCTGTTGCGCGATGCCGTTGCAGGCGGGCGTGACGGCGGCGCTGCTCGTCGCTTCATGCATCGTCTTTCCCGCCTTCCTGCCGGTGGCCTTCGCCATCCTGCCGCGCCGCAGCGGCCTGCAACTGAGCAGCCATGCCGTCAGGCTTGCCGGCGACATCAAGCTCGCCGCGATGCAGGCTGCGCTTGGCCTCTCTTTCCTGCCCGATCAGGCCTGGCGCAATTGCGATGCCGTGCTCAGAACCGCTGGCCGGCTGCTGATGACGCGCAGGAAACTCTTGGAGTGGACGACCGCCGCGACATCTGGAAACCGGATGCGGCTGACGCTTGCCGGCTTCTACCGCGACATGGCCGGCGGCACCGTCGTCGCGCTGGTCCTTCTTGCCGCTGCCGTCGCGTTTTCGCCGGTCGCCTGGGCTTTGGCGGTGCTGCTGGCACTCCTCTGGTCGGCTGCGCCCGCCATCGCGCTCTGGGTCAGCCGATCGCCGCCGGCACGGCCGGGCAGGGCACTTTCGGATGGCGATGCGGCGGAACTCCGGCTCGTCGCACGGCGTACATGGCGGTTCTTCGAAACCTTCGTCACGCCGCTGGAAAACATGCTGCCGCCGGACAAGTTTCAGGAAACCCCGCTGCCCACCATCGCCCACCGCACCTCGCCGACCAATATCGGCCTCTATCTGCTCTCGACGGTCGCCGCGCGCGACTTCGGCTGGGTGGGAACCCTTGAAGCGCT
>Ga0182735_1001197_pt1 | contig 17875 bp, 16 predicted proteins | sample eDN5th30CKraftMG_FD_128524 | JGI IMG/M metagenome (GOLD analysis project Ga0182735, IMG submission 128524) | Enriched Miracle-Growth compost microbial communities from Emeryville, California, USA - eDNA 5th pass 30_C Kraft MG (version 2) (version 2) ... | reverse complement strand
TTTGTTCGCTATTTGTTCTAGGAACGTTATTGCGGAGTCAAGAGGACGATAAAAAATTCCCATGAACGATGGAAACGGCTGGAAATCGATGTCGATGCAACTCCGCTTCATAATGCCGAGAACGGCGGAGGCGTCGTGTACAAAGGCGGCTCGGGCTCGAACAACTCCTGAGAAAGGGCGTCGCGCTTCGGCTCATAGTTGCGAGTTCCAAGCCGCCAGAGATTATCGATGTTCCGAAGGTAGATTCCCACCTTCACGTCGGTATCGTGGATGATCCCCATCGTGTCAGTTTGGTGCGGCGACCCAAGCTGCCGATCGAATGTGCCGACCTCGGATGTCCAGCTATCACCGTCGACGCTCGTCGCAATCTCCCCTATTGCCTCGCGATACTGCTCCAGCGCTGCCCCGTCACCGTGAAAGAAGAACTTCGCAGCGACGATGACCGAGAGGAAGCCCTTGCGTTCGCCAATGAACTGGACCGGGGAAAGCAGGCCAGCCATGTAGATGCGTTCAATAGCCGTAATGACGCGGGTGTCATGATCCTCATCCCAGATCACCGCGAAGTCGTGAATCTGGGGAGTTGCAAGCGGCTTGCGAACCACGTCGAGCCATTCGACGCTACGTAGGACGGAATAGTGGGTACCCCGCCCAAGGTAACCTACGGGTCCAGTTTCATCATGCAGGCACGAAAACAAAGTCGAATAGACAGGCAGGGAAGCCATTTCTCATCTCCGTGTCGGGGGCAAATGTAGTGCCGGACTGCTGCCGACCGCATCCGTCATAGTCATTCTTTGCCCGGGTAAAACCTCAACCTGTCGAAGCTTCATGGCAATCTCCTCAGGCTTGTGCCGTTTGCTCGCCATCCTGGTCCCAAGGAGACATCTCTTTCCATGCCCGCCCCCCCACACTGTGTTCGGATTCGCTTGTAAGATTATCTTACACTCCAAGTGGCTCTGTTCCCGTGTCCGTGCCGTTCTCTTCTTCGACCTTTTTGCCACTATTGATCGACCATGCGAGTGCCGGAAGCACGGTGTCGGACAGCCAAGGAGCCAGTTCCTCCGGCGGCCAACTGGCTCGACCGCCCAAGATCCAGAGCAATTCCACGACCTCTCGCCACGGGCTTCCCTCCGGAAACGGGATGACCCGCGTCTGCGACGCGTTCGCCGGATTGAGTTCGACTGGCAATGCAATGTTTTCGAGCTGGAAACGCGTGAGCCGTGCCCGATGTTCGATATTTTCCGCCAAATGTCCCTTCAGGACCCGTTTGCCTTGCCGGACGGGTTCGAGCGCCTTTTCGATGTCGGCGATAATGCTGGTCATGTTCCGGGTAAACTCGGCAACCATTTGCGCCTGCTTTGCCTTGGCGTTGGCTCTGAGCCCTGCGACACCACCCTGGAAGGGAGGGGCGATTTCGGGGCCTTTCTGATCGCCACCGATGATGGCTTTGACTTGCTCGCCGGTCAGTCGCCGCCCAGCCTCGAATTCAGTGAGGACCTCTTCGACATGTTCAAGCGAGGAGGCGAGTTTGCGCATGACCGTGGCGGGTACGCCTGCCTGAACAAACCGCGCCTTATGATCCTTGAGCCCGGTCGCGATCTTGATAAAGCTGTACGCATGCGGGCGGGTGTAGCCGGTTATCCAGGCGACCCATTTCCCGAATGTCCTTTTAGGTATCAGAGGAGCAGCCCCGGCCAGCAGTTCGCCTGTCTCAAACACCTCTTGGGTTGTTCTCCTTCCCAAAGCCAGAAGCCTGGTCTCGTAGTCGAGCACGGCTTTCAGATCAGCATCCGCTACGCCGGACTGGGAGTGGTCGAAAGTCTCTTCCTTCTTACGTGATGCCTTTGCCATCTTTTGCCTCATGGTGTCGTTCGTGTGGCATCCGGGATGGTGGCCGCCTGAAATCTCGTGCGACCACTTCGCCGGAGATGGGCAAGTGTTAGGGCGCCGCTGCCTGGGGCGTCAACGTAAAGTTTCTGTTCTAACTCATTGGCAAGGATACGTTTTCGAATCCTTGAGAGGGTGATCCTGGAGTGGGATTCGCACCTGTTTCAGAGAGGGGAATCCTTGTTTTGGCCTTGCTGAGACAAAATCCGGAGGTGCGAATCCTTTGTAGAGGCTCGCGAAGAGCACCGAAAAAATCACCGACGGGCATGGCATCCGGACGAAATGCTGCCGGGAGGCTCCGGAGAAATTCTTCGGAAGGCTCCCTCGGCGAGTGATTTCCTGATCCGGCGGCAAGGCTAGGCCGCGCTCCCCATTGCCGTGTTCCAGCCTTCGGCTTCGTGGCGCACGCGGCCGAGGCTGACGAGGGCTGCGACGGCGGCGAACGTGGCGGCCAGCACCAGCGCGACACCCGGAGCCGAGGCGAGCGGAACGGCGGAGAAGATGACCGCCATGGCGATGGCGCCCAGCGTCTGGCCGGTCAGCCGCGCCGTGCCCTGCATGGCGCCGGCCGCGCCGCTGCGCGCCTTGGGGGCCGCCAGAAGCAGGATGCGGTTGTTCGGCGTCTGGAACAGGCCGAAGCCGAGGCCGGAGATCACCGTGCCGACGATGAAGACGATATGGTGCGGGTCGTCCGGCAGCAGGCTGACGCCGACGAGGCCGATGGCAAGCAGGATGCCGCCGGCAGCGCAGAGCCAGCCTGTCCTGATCCGGTCGGCCAGCCGGCCCGAGATCGGCGCGATCACGGCCACCGCCGCCGGCCACGGCATCATGTAGAGGCCGGCCTCGGTCGCCGTCATGCCGAGCCCGTGCTGGAGATAGAAGGGCAGGGCGATCACGCCCAGTGTCTGGCCGGTGAAGCAGCAGACGGAAGCGATGACGGCGAAACGGAACGCCGGTGCGGCGAACAGGTCGGTGGGTATGATCGGCGCGCTGCTCCGGCGCTCGATCCGCAACAGCGTCAACAGGCAGACGGCCGATCCGGTGATCAGCAGGCCGCCCGACACGGGCGCCTCGGCGATGCGGTCGGCGCCGATGAAGAACAGCACGAACATCAGGGCGTTGGCGATCAGCGCCCTGATGTCGAGCTTGCGTTCCACACCCCTTGTCGGGGCTAGGACGGCGCCAGACGCCAGCACGAGGATGCCGAGCGGAATGTTGACGGCGAACAGCCAGGGCCACGGCGCCACGGCGAGGATCGCTCCCGCTATGCCCGGTCCGGCGGCGGACGAGATGGCGACCGTCATGGCGTTGATGCCGATGATGGGGCCGAGCAGACGATGCGGCACCGAGAAGCGCATGTTCATCATGCTCAGCGCCATGATCGCGCCGCCGCCGAGCCCCTGCACGAAGCGCGCCGCCACCAGCATTTCCAGCGTGGTGGAGAAGGTGCAGGCGGCGGACGCCAGCGTGAACAGGGCAACGCCGGCGAGGAAGACCCGCCGCGGGCCGAGCATCTCGCCGATGGCGCCGCAGGGTAGCAGCGCGACCAGCACCGCCAGCTGGTAGCTCGAAACCACCCACACCGTATCGCTCGGGCTTGCCTCCAGCGAGGCAGCGATGGAAGGCAAGGCGACGTTGGCGATGGCGCCGTCGAGTACCACGAGGACCAGTGTCAGGAGCAGGACGCCTATCGCGAAATAGCGGCGCGGTGCCGGCAAACCGTCGGCATGAGATTCGGCAATCGTCTGGGGCATCGGAGCTTTCCTTGCTGGCACCGCCCTGATATTGCACCGTGATAAATTGCACCAGACGCAACAGGCTCAATCAAGGTTTGCACCGAACGCTATGCGTGACATCGACCTGAACCTGCTGACCGCGCTCGACGTCCTGCTTCAGGAACGCAGCGTGACGCGCGCCGCGGGTAGGCTCGGGCTCAGCATTTCGGCGATGAGCCGCACCCTGTCGCGGCTGAGGGAATCGCTCGGTGATCCGGTGCTGGTGCCGGCCGGCCGGGCAATGGTGCTGACGCCGCATGCGGAGGCGATCGCCGAACAGGTCCGCGCATTGTCGGCCGATGCGCAGGCAATGCTGCGGCCGCCGCCGCCCGTCGATCCCCGGCACATGGAGCGGGAGTTCACAATCCGCGCCAACGAGGCCTTCACGCAGCTTTACGCCGCGAAGCTGAGCGCGGCGGTATCGGCCGCAGCGCCCGGTGTGCGGCTGCGTTTCGTGCCGAAGCCGGACAAGGACATCGGGCCGCTGCGCGACGGAACGGTCGACCTCGAGATCGGGGTGATCTCGGAGGAACCCGGCGAGCTTCGCGCCCAGACGCTTTATCACGACAGCTATGTCGGCGTCGCGCGGGCGGGCCATCCGCTGTTCGGCCGTCCGGTGACGCCGGAGCGGCTGTGCGACTGGGGCCACGTGATGTTCGCGCGGCGGCGCGGCCGCTCTAGTCCGGGCGACGAGGCGCTGGCCGCTCTCGGACTCGCGCGCCGGGTGACGGTGATCGTGCCCGGCTTTCCGGCGGTGATCGCCGTCGTGTCGGCTTCCGACCTTCTGGGCCTCGTCCCGCGCTCGGCCAGCCAGGCGCTTCCCGGCTACGAGATTGCATTATTTGAATTGCCTATCCCGATGCCTGAACTCGTCATATCGCAGATCTGGCACCCGCGCATGGACGCCGACGCCGGCCACCGCTGGCTGCGCGCCATGGTGTTCGAGGCTTTCAAAAAGGGACCATGATCTTTCGATGCCGCCGGGTACGCTCCACACATTGCGCGTTGGGAGTTCGGTTCGATACTTGTGTTTGGGTTGCCTGAGCGCCTTCATGTAATTCCGTTACATCGCTTGGGATTGCCTCTCCGAGGCGGCAGCGGTCTCCGCCATTGGCAGCAATTTCCAAATCCTCTATGTTAATCTGCAAGGGGGTTGTCATGTCGGGCTATTTCGGCACAGACGCTCAACAACGCTTGCAGAGGCAGGCCGAAGCAAGCGCCGAATTCATCAACGCGACACCCGGCGCGTGCCAGACAGGCCGTATGATGGGGTGTGACGATCCGGATCGGTTCGGGTGGGAACGGATCAAGGAGATTATCGAACGCGACGGCATCTGCGGATTCCGTCTTCTTTCCTCCGGCAAGGCCGACGAGATCAAAGCGCGCCTGGCGGGAGAGCATCACCGCTTCGACACCTGGGACGTGTTCCTCGCCGGCCGTGACGCCGCGCTGACTGCGTCGGAAGCAATTCTGTCTCGTGGCCTACCGGAGGGCCTGGTCGAACTCGAAAGGCCGATCGATCCCGAAAGCGCCTATATCGGACGCATCCAGGCACTCATGGGGGCGGCAGGCATCGTTCCGTTCTCCGGCTCGTTTCTCGCCGGGTCCATCGGGCCGGCGACGACCGTGGCTATCGGTGATCAACAGGGGAGCGTGGTTGCCGCTGCGCACGGGTATCTGCCGCACAATATTTACAGCCAGCATCGTCGCTATGCATGGGGCGGTCTTGTTGCGGTGGCGGAGTCACAGCGCGGCAAAGGCCTCGGCAACTACATCAACGCCCTCATGGTTGTTAGCGTGTTCCGTGACCTCGGCGCGACGCATATATATGAGTTGGTTTCGGCCACGAACCTACCGTCGCGCAGGATGGTCGCATCATGCGGACTGCATTTCGATCCCACCCTTGTGTGCGGCGTCGTGGCGCCAAATGACGGCGCCCGCTTTACCCGGTGAAGCCGTAAGACTGCGCTGAAGATACTTCCGGCTCGTCATCGATCACGATCGATGACGTCGGCGTATTCCCAGTATAACGATGCCCCGGTTGATCAGCTTGAGGTTCGCCGTCATACTTTTCACCAGTCGTTGACGGTGGCATGGGTGATCTGGCCGGGCGCCCGCTCCTTGCCAGTTTCCAGGAACTCCTTCGATTACCCGTTCCCGAAAGCGGATATAGCCGGCAACTGCGCGGAAGTCCGTGACCAATAGACGTTCTCCACCCAGCGCACCACCACCTCCTCTTCCGACAGGTCAGGGACATGCTTGAGGTAGTGCAGCCCGACCATCAGCCGCGTCGGCTTGGCCGGCCTTCCGACCGGCCGGTAGAACCGCCCGAAAGCCTTGTCGAAATCGTCCCACGCCATCAGCTCCGACAACCGCACCAGCGGGTGGCGCGGATTGATGATCGCATCAAGACGCTCGCGGAACAGATCGTTTCTGCCGGACAAAGAACGGGATGGGTGCATCGAAAAAAAAACACCGGAAAAAACGGGATCAGTATGGGTTCCCGGCGTATTCCGATACTTCAACCGCCTTGGGAATCCCTCAAATGCGTTACGGGGTTTTTCAGGGTGAACTACATGGAGGCTGGGGCCGACGCGATCTTCCCGGAGGCGCGGAACACGGCCGAGATGTTCCGCGAGTTTGCAGCACGCACGCCCGGCGTTCCTCTGCTTGCCAACATGACCGAGTTCGGCCGCACGCCGTTTTTCACTGCCGCCGAGTTCGAAGCGATGGGCTACAAGATGGTGATCTGGCCCGTCTCGTCGCTGCGTGTCGCCAACAAGCCCCAAGAGTGGCTCTACGCTACCATCCGCCGTGATGGGGCCACGAAGGCGATGGTCGGCGACATGCAGACGCGGGCCGAACTGTACGAGACCATCGACCTTACCGGATATGAAGCGCTTGATGCGTCTATCGTTGCAATGGTGCTGCTCGTCTGACACGCTCGCGTCGAAACAGACCTAAGATGTGCCCGGAAGCTCTAAGGCGGACGCCAGTTCTGTCCACTCACGCTTGGTGAGGCCGCTCTCTTCGTGGCCAATCTTCTCGCCTGCGATCATACGGCGAACTGCATTCACTGCGGTGGCGGATAGCTGGACGGCACCGAGGCGATACTCCAAGAACGCTGCGTGTGCCATCGGAACCCACGCCTTCATCACGTCCATCATAACGTCGGCGTAAGCCCTGATCTCGTACTGTGCATGAGCATCCGCCCGCAGCCTGAGGAAGCCCATCAGGTTGTGCAGATCGGTTTTCCAATACCACTGCGTATAGAAATTGAGGGAGAGATTCATCCGTGCGAGCTCACGGGCCAACCCGACGCGATCTTCGCGCTGGGCGCCGTCCGAACCGTCGTTGAGCATCTGCGCGTAGTCGTCGTAAGCCTGCTCGGCATCGCGGCGCAGAATGGAAAGGACCTCGGCGGCCTCATCGCCCGCAAGGACGCCTCCTCGCCCCTGCCTGTTCGATGCCGACTGTGCAGCCAGATGATGTGGTTCTGGAATGTAAAATTCTCGATCGAGTACCGAATAGCGAGCCGAGTACTCGTTCACGTTTGCCATGCGATGTCTGATCCATTGGCGAGCGACGAAGATTGGCAACTTCACATGGAACTTGATCTCCGCCATCTCGAAAGGTGTCGTGTGCCAGTGGCGCAACAGATAGTTGATCAAGCCACGGTCCTCTTGGACGCGCTTGGTCCCGCGTCCGTACGAGACGCGCGCAGCCTGAACGATCGCCTCATCGTTACCCATATAGTCGACGATCCGCACAAAGCCATGGTCCAGCACGGGAAGCGGCTTATAGAGGATCGCCTCGAGATTGTTCGAAACCGGTCGAAATGTGGCGTTCGTCGAAGCACGAAGCGCTTCAATTTCTCCCGCTTGCTCGGTCGTCGTTATTCCCATGTCGTCCTCTTCTTCGTGATCTCGTCTAGACATCGGGGACTTTTATCCGAGTCACGGCAAACCACAAACAGGCAAATAGGCAGGGTCAATCGTGTGCCGTTTGGCCTTCTAGGCGAGATGAGGTGGAAGGATGACACATAATTCTCAATGGGGACCTGCTTCCAGCGAATCCTTGGCGCGCTACTCGAGAGAAAGGATTCGTAGTGGCCCCTTATCGAGTCAAGTGAGGCTCCATCACCACCTCTCTAGGATTCCTTCGTAAAGCGCGCTTCGAATCCTTCGGCAAACCAATAGCCGCTGGGGGTGTAGGTAAACTCTTCGCTTTCCCACATTACCTTACTCAGCCGCTTGAGAGGGACTTTCGAATCCAGCGTGATGCCTGCTGCTTCAATTCTGGCGAACAGTTCCTTCCGGCCAAGAGGTTTCCCTTCCCGAGCGAGCGTCGAGCGCACGAAATCACGGAGAGTCGCGGCGTCACTGCCGCCACTCCATCTTCCAGCGGGTTGACTCTTCGCCTTTTTCGTTGCGGTAGGAACGTCAGAGACCCGGTTGGAAAGTGAACGGTGTGCCTTGCGAAGAGCAGACAGGTCAGCCTTCAACTCGCGTATTCGGTGCTCAACGAGATCGATTTGAGCTGCCAGCTCCTCTTTCAAACTAGGCAGTGAGCCGCCGATGCTCAGCCGTGAGCTTTCGTTTCGTGGCCACAGCGCTCCCGACATATGGCCTCTATCACTTGACATTTCGTCTCCTTGGTGAAAGCCTCCGTCGACTCCATGAGTTCCGTACTCCGTCGGCGAATTCGGTCAGGAGGCTTAACAGTGCTTGCTCCATAGATACCATCCACGGCGCGCGTCGCCAACATCATCCGAATTCACGGGAAACTGACGGCGGGCGGATCCGTCGTAGGCGGAGGCTTAGGCTAATGAGCCAATCCGATTCAAGTGCCTTCCTTGGGCGCCACAACCGACCCTTCAGGCAGCGTCTGCAGCAGTTGTTGGAGAGCGATTGGCGCTCTGGCGCTCTGGTGTTCAGTAGGGGCGGCAAGATCAGCAGACTACATTATACCCGGCTATTGGGCGTGACTAAACCAAATGCTACGCCCCATCGCGATCTTTTCGAGGAATACGAGAAGCGTGAAGGCTCGACCAACCCAAAAACAAGTCGTCGTGTAGTAGCCGCCCGGATTTGGCTCGAGGCCGCAATAGCTGAAGGAACCCTTGAGGTTCACGGCGGCAAAGTGTCCCGACAGCAAATCAGTGAGGCCGCTCGTTGCGCGTTGATCACGCTGAGCCGCGATGTAGGCTTGGCGACCCTAGTTGCCGAATACGATCTCAAAGTCCAAAAGATGGGCTATCGGCCGAGAGAGCAGGAAGCCAAACTGGAGGAGATCAGGACGCTCCTTTCTGAAACGCTTTTGCTCGCACCTAACCGGATGTCGATCAACCGCGTCGCGGTCGCAAAGGCAGTGCACATGCCAGTCGCGTATCTCAACCGCAAGCCGTACTCGGATTTGCTGGAGCACTTTGACAAGTTGCTGCTCGATGACATCAAGAATGATCCCACCACAGTGATGGCCCATGGGCGTCTTTACGAGTTCGCGCCGCTTTGGAACGTCGATTGGTCCGATAAAGTAGCCTTTCGAGTAGCCCACGCGTTTGGACGACGCGCTGAACAATTGGCCGACGACACCGCGAAGCATGTCTACTTGGCAGGACTTAATTTCATGCGGTTCTGGGGAGCGCATGAAAACCCTGTCTTTCAAGCTCTGAAGGCTCAGTTAAATCGAGGAGAACATCTCGATTCTCGTGCTTGGGAGGACCTCGCTTGGGATTGGCACCATCGAAGCAATGATGCCACTGGTGGGACGGCTGACACAAAGCGCTCATCTCTCAACACCTTCATAGATGCTCTCTCCGACGAGGGGATGGTGCCTGCCCTGGAGAGGCGGCTCACCCGTCGGCGCGGTAAGCGCGCCGAGAAGCATCGCCCAACAGTTGCCGAAGCGTCGGAGGTGCGCGCTGGCAGGGATAATGATCGAGAATTCATCGCCTTTGCGACGGGGCTCCTTAAGGATGCAGCCGCGAGGTACAGCATCGATCTTGATGGCTCGGACAGTTCGGGATTCATCGAGACATTGTCGACTGAAGCGCAAAGGGCTGGGCCCACGGCGTTGGAAAATCCGTCTGCAACGATAATGGAGGTTCTTCGGCGTCGGCTCACGCTGATTCAGAAGGCCGCTCAAGCATTGGTCGACAGGTGGCGGGTCCACTACGACAAGGGACAAGCACATTTGTCGACGCCAGCGAACATCAAATGCTGGGACACGCTGTTCGATATCGTCCCGCAACCGGAATACAAACGAGCGATGCGAGAGTTGTTTCCCTTGGAGGACTACCGACGCAACAGGGCCATTGCAAATCTCTTGGCGGTAGCAAGGACGAAATTCGGCGGCCTTTTGCCTTCGGCGAAAGCGGAAAGTACGGCCGAAATTGGAGCATTCTTCCAGAAGAGGTATCTCGAGTTAGGCGGGTTCGAGGCGCTTGATGCATATCTTCGCCCTCACAATGATGCTATCTGCGGCACCCTGACCGACTATCTTGTCGAGAGCGGCAGCAACATCGCCGTCGGCCGGACCCTCTTTGAAGATGCGGTCGAGGACAGCGATCTTGAGGGATATGCCCGTATTACGGGTCTTAAGGCGCGCGCCCAAGGCAAACCTATCATCGTTGACCTTCCGGAGGATTCTCGTTGTGTCAGCTCCCTAAGATGGCTGAAAAGCACAACCCCTGTCCTGCGCCAACGCGTGAAAACAGAGGCGGACAGGCGGTGTCTGTTTCTTGTCCGTATCGGAGAGCGCTGCCAGGCAATCACGGAGTTCACTTTCAATGCCTGGTTCAAGAGATTGGTCGGAGGGGTTCCGGAACTCGCTGACCTCAACCTGACGCCTGCCATGATCCGGCCGTCGGTCCTGCTGCTACGCGCGCTGGAAAACGACGGACGAATCCGCGTCGGCATGGCCATCGGCCAGCACTCCGAGCAGGTCTCGGCTGGCTATCAGCAGCGCGGACCTGTCCGCATGATCTACGATGCGCAAATCCGGGATTTCCAGAATCATTTCGAAACGCTTGTGATCCATGAAAGTCGGCCGGCGGCCGAGCTTCTTGGCAGAGCCCAGGAGCAAGTCTCCCATGATGCGGGGCGGCTACGCGCTACTGGGTTGGGACCACTTTGCAGAAATCATCTGGGGAGGCCAGGCTATGAAGGCAAACCGTGTCCCGCCACGGATTGCTGGGATGACTGTCCCCAAATGCTGTTCGTCGCCGAACCAGACGACGTAGCGGCGCTTCAAATCTGGCAGCAGTCGCTTAAGCGGGCCCAGGGCGACTGGGAGCGTGATTGCCCGGAGAGGTGGGAGACTGTCTGGCTTCCTTGGCTGTGCTTCTCCGACGTGGTTGAGGAAAAAATGGTGCGAGGACCTTTGATCAAGGCCTGGAATGCCGGAACCACGCGACGGCAACAGGTCGAAGCGGCTCCTGGCTTTGTTCCTCCAGTGCCTTGGTGAAGCGATGGTTGGGAGCCATGCATCTAGAGCCGTACTGGATTGGCGGACGGATTCCGCTCTGGCGGAAGTGCGCCAAGCACCGTGGCTGCTATCCAGCTACGCTGACGATGTCATCAAAGTCGCCAGTGCGGACAATCTTGAAGACACGAAAAGCATCGACCTTCGGTATCCCTTGGCGGATGGTCGCGTGTTGACCGAGGTGCCATCGCTCTGCCGCCCGGTCCGGGAATATTTGTTCTGGGTGCGGGACGACCGCTACGGGCGGGTGCAGGACGCTTCGACGCATGCATCAATGGTAGGACACATGCTGCACATTGTGCACGCGATGACCGTTCGGGAGATATGGTCGTTTGGAGACCTTCAATCATCAGATGTGGAAGACATCGCGAGCGTCTGTGTTGGTGGATTGGGAGCCCTGACGGAGAGTACGCGCAGGCTTGGAGAATACCTCGCTGGATATTCGCGCAAAAATCTGCCTCCAACGCGGTTAGGCAGAAATGGTCTGGAACTGGACAGGACAAAAATCGTACGCGACTGTCACCTTCCTGCAGGCGTGGCCATGTTGGCTAGCACGACCCACGTACTGGATACAGCTGCCAACGAGCTCAAGGTTGGCGGTCGGCCTCTCCCCCAAAGCAGAGAGGCCCCACACCTCACGGCGCAGAACGTGCGGATGTACCTCGCGGTGTTCGAGAGCCTGTTCGAAATGCGTCACGCCATCGAGGGAGAAGGCCTCTCGTTCAAGCCGTTCAAAGAAGGGGCATCGAGTCGCGCTGCTCAGCTAGGACGAGAAACAGATCGTACTCCTATACCGACGCCGAAGCTCGTTCTGGCATTTCTTGAAGGAGCGACGAGGTTCATCGTGGATCAATCTGGCGCGGTCGATGGACTTCCAGTGGAGGAGTCCCGACTTGAACCTCGTTTCGGGTGTGGACGATCCAGGGATCGCACGCAACTCCTTGCATGCTCATGCTTCGTATTGATTGAAGGCTTCTCGGCTCGCAGGCCGAACGAGGTCATGCGCCTTGGTGCCGATTGCCTCGCGGGCAACGGCGAATATGGCTGGTATCTGCATGTCTATATATCGAAGAACCTGCGCCGCATGGAATGGATTCCGATTCCTGCAATCGTCGCCCGTGCAGTCCAAATACTCATCAGGCTGAGCGGTCCGGCGCGGCAAATCACTGGAAAGAATGGGATATTTCAGGCACTCGATGAACGGAATGGGAAGCCGATGCTGCTCAGGCCCACATTGTGGATCAACAGGCTTGCAACAGAGGTTGGCGTTCCCTTGCACGTGGATAGACAGGGAAAAGAGAGTGTGTGGCGGTGGCAGCCCCGCCAGTTTCGTCGCTTTTTCGCGGTGCTCTACTTCTACCGGTATGAGGGTCCGATTGAAGTTTTGTCGCACCATCTGAGGCATTTCAATCTCAACCTTACACGTGCGTATGTCACTCTCGACGCGGAAGTTGCTGCACTATGGCATCAGGAGGAGTGGGGTTACCAAGGGCACGTCGCGCGCGCGATCGTCGCTGGGGAAAGGGTCTATTCAGGCGGGATGGGCAAACGCCTGACGAAGCTCGCGCGTCGCTTGAAGGACCGTTTCCGTCGTCTTCTGCATGTGGCGCCAGAAGAGAAGGCCGCCGAAGCAGTCCAGACTATGATGGCGCGGAAGGGCCTAGTCCTTACTCCCAAACGATGGGTTCTTTGCACATGTCCGGGAACAGCCGACGGCGCCGCCCGCGCAGCCTGTCGTGTGGGGACGGAGAACAACCGCTTCTCGGGGCCGGACTTCGCGAGAGCCGGACCGACGGTCTGTCCGGCGTGTCCATGGGCGATGCATGACTCTGCCAACGACAGCGTTGTGAAAAGCGAGATGCTGCATCTGACGGCTGCGGTTCGGAGCGGCAACAGGTCCAACACCGTATTCGGCGAAATTGAAGAGGCAAACCTGATCAAGCTTCAACGGTTCGACGGGACGGCCGTGGCATGACAGCTACACGCGATCTCCCGCCGCTCGCTGACAGAATAGCTCGTAAGCGGCACATTCTGGAATCCTGGGTGAAAGATGGCGTGCCCGTGGAGAAGCTCAACGGCATGCCACGCAGCTTACGCGATGCACGCCCGTGGCAGGATACCGAACTTGGGCTGTATGCGATCGGGAGCCCCAACGATTTTACCAAGACCCATCCTCTTTGGGGCGACGACGTATCCAACATCGAGGTCAGCATCGCAGCACTCAGAGCCCGATACCTAGTCAAGAAACCGAAGCCGGCTGAGCGTCCAGCCGCGAAGTCCAGCCACATCAATTTCGGTTTGGCGGAACTCGTCAAGGAGAAAGACATGCTCGTCCGGCAGTGGAACGAGGCGCGCATGGAGGCCGCCGATTGGATGAGCCGGGCGGGATCGGCTGAAGAGAGGTTACGCCGTACCAAAAACGCGCTCGATGAAGCCCGCAGGGAAGTAGCCCGGCTCAAGGAGCAACTTGATCGGCGGACGCATCTAAGGGTGGTAAAATGACCGTTGCCGAAACGAACGATGTATGGATCGAAACCTCAGGGCTATCGAACCGGGAACGGTCGAGAATTCATGCAGAGCGGGCAAAAGTTGTTCTGGCCGATGCGTGGTCGAGATCGGCCATGCCCGTCGTGAATGGCAGAGTTTGTAGGCACTGGCTTGCCGACCGCATCGGGTGCGGAAGCTCGGCGCCATCACAAAATTACAGGCTTAAGCGGATCCTGTCGTACTGGGACAGTCAGGTTGTCATCGATAGTGCGCGTTGCATCCAAGCTACCCGGATGGCAATCGATGAAGAGGTGCCTGTTCAAAATGGCGCGGAACTTGCCGAAGATGCTTTGGCCATTGTCGCGAACGTGGTTCCGTTTCGTTCCGAACATGGCAAAATCGAAACTGTCCGATGCGACTGCGCTTCCGGTAGTTACGAGTTTCCAAACCTCCTTTGGCGGGATGGAATTGACAAGGAAGCAAGTGATTGGCTTCGAGGCCTAATAGTTGAAGATGGCCACCCTTTGAGTACTGTCGATGAGTATGCGAAAATCTTGCGAGGCTTCGTAAGGTTTCGAAAATCTCAAGGCTTCGATTGGGACGAGGTGGACGATGAACTGCTGCGCCGTTGGCGCGACGCCAACAAACGAAAGGGCATTTGCGCGGAGCGGTTTAACACGTGTCTGGGTGTCGTGTTTCGATTCTACCGCTGGTTGGAACAGACAGGGCGACTGCGCTACCATGTTCAGATCTACGACCTGTCTGAAACGCCTGCTGCGATGGCTAACCATCGGTTCCCGATCACGGCTATGAAGGTCATTAGCGTTCGAGGTCGACTTGGCGCTGTCGTTACTTGGGAAAGCACGCAGCGCATGAAGAGCGCGGGCACCGGTAAGACTCCGCGACACACGCCATCAGAGGATGAGACGCGGCGGATACACACCGTGGTCGCGCAAAAAAGGCACGGCGTCCGTGACTCTCTGCTGTTCTCATGGGCCGAAGAGACCGGCGGCCGTCGCAAGGAGATATTGTCGATTAATATCGCGCAGCTGCCCTCGCCCGAGGAACTTGAGCGTCTCATTGAAGAAGATCGCCCCTGGCATATCCGCATAGTGCGAAAGGGCGGTAAGAAGTGGGAACTGATAGTCCTGCCTGATCTGCTCATGAGGACGCTCGACTACATCCGCTCCGAGCGAGAGCAGATCGTAGAGACCCACGGTGTTAATCCGGAGGAAGTTTTTCTCTCCGAGCGGGGCAACGTGCTGCGGCCCGATAGCTTGACGAAATTGGGCAAAAAGGCGTTCGAAAAGGCGGGAGTGCGCAATTCGAACGTCCATCGCTTTCGAGCGAAGTTCCTGCTGGCCACAATCGAGGCGCTGATCGACGCAATGGACGTTGACCCTGAGCGTGTGCTTCCAGGGTCCAATATGGCCGAGACGATCCTGGTTAAGGCCGTAGAGGTAATGGGCCATTCGAGCGTGGAGTCACTTCGGCCCTACCTCAACTACGCTCTCAACCGTCGGGTTCAGAACTCGAAGGCGTTCAAGCTGAGAAACCTTGATGCGAAGATCAGGCAACTGTTCCATCGAGAGGCTGAGGCCCGGGAGCGTCTTAGAAAGCTTGCGGCGCTGGACACTCTTCTCCGGGATCTAGGGGAGACCGGTCACGAAGAAGTGGCAAAGCGACTGAGCGCAATTCTCGCCTGATCTCAAAGCCGGCCTGCGGCCGGATTTCTATTCCGCGGCACTCAACACGATGGAATGCCAAGCAGAGCCGCAGGCGGGGGCGGCGGCTTGCAATGTAGGGCTGCGCCGCCCCCGCCTGCTACCGACGGCGCATATGCTAGGGCTGCTTCCTCGCACCTTCATGCGTTGACCCCCGACCGCGTGAATGGCACGTTTGTTGAGAATAGCACTTTCGGGAAATCTGGAGTGGCCGGAAAACCCTTCAACATCGCCTCCTACGCGCTGCTGACCATGATGGTGGCGCAGGTGAGCCGGCTCGAGCCGGGCGATTTCATCCATACGCTGGGCGACGCGCATCTTTACGCCAACCATGTCGAGCAGGCGCGCGAACAGCTTTCGCGCACGCCCAAGCCCTTGCCGACGATGTGGATCAATCCGGAAGTGTCGGACCTGTTCGCCTTCCGCTTCGAGGATTTCCGGCTGGAAGGCTATGTCGCCGACGCCAGCATCAAGGCGCCGATCGCGGTCTGAAAGCGGCGCCTGTCATCGTTCCTAAACCGGCGCCGGCTTTCGGGTAAGAGGCTTCAGTCTATCCCCACCATCACGTCCGATGCCTTGATGACGGCATAGGCCTGTTTTCCGGTTTCGAGATTGAGTTCGGCAACCGCCTCGTTGGTGATCGATGCGGTGACGACCGCGCCGCCGATGTCGATGCGCACATGCGAGGTGGTGGCGCCTTTGACGATCTCCACGATCTTGCCCTTGAGCGTGTTGCGCGCACTGATTTTCATGCAAATCTCCCTGGTTCGAAGCAGACGTAGTATTCAATGCAAGCTAGCGATATAGCCGAGATCGATCCTAAAGGACGATTTTGGCGGTGAATAGCTTCCATTGTTATGTTCATTTGGATATATCGATTCTGAACCGCCGGCGAGCGGTCGGAATCCAGGGAGACGATTTTCATGACGGCGTTGAGCAAATTCGGATTGAGGGCTTTGGTTGCGGCTGGCGGTGTCGCCGCGGTAGCCATGATGGCGATGCCTTCGGCGAAGGCCGACGAGGGCAAGGTCACGGTATTTGCCGCCGCCAGCATGAAGAACGCGCTGGATGCGGTAAACCAGGCCTGCGCCGCCGAAGTCGGCGAGGAAGCGGCTATCTCCTATGCCTCCAGTTCGGCGCTGGCCAAGCAGATCGAGAGCGGCGCACCGGCCGACGTCTTCATCTCGGCCGACCTCGACTGGATGAAATATCTGCATGACAAGAACCTGGTGAAGGCCGATACCGAGAAGAAGCTTCTGGGCAACGCCATCGTGCTGGTGGCGCCGGTCGACACGGCCAGGGAGGTGACGCTGGAGAAGGGCTTCGACCTTGCCGGGCTGATCGGCGACGGCAGGCTCGCCATCGGCGAGGTGAAGTCCGTTCCCGCCGGAAAATACGGCAAGGAAGCGCTGGAATCGCTCGGCATGTGGGCGTCGGTCGAAGGCAAGCTTGCGCAGGCCGAGAATGTGCGCGCGGCGCTCAAGCTGGTCGCGACGGGCGAAGCCGCCGCCGGCATCGTCTACGCCACCGACGCGGTGGCCGAGCCGGGCGTCAAGGTGATCGGCACTTTTCCCGCGGATTCGCACAAGCCGATCGTCTATCCGATCGCGCAGACGGCCGATTCCAAGGATTCCGAGACGGCCGCCTGGCTGAAGTGCGCCGAATCCGAAAAGGCCAAGCCGCTCTACGAGGCGCAGGGCTTTACCGTGCTGGGCGAGACACAGTAAGCCTGTCAGCCCGGCTGGAACGAACGGTTACGCATGAATTGGCTGACGGATCTCACGCCTGACGAATGGAATGCGGTCCGGCTGTCGATCAAGGTGGCGACGGTGGCGATGCTGGCGAGCCTGCCGCCGGGGGTCGCCATCGCACTCCTGCTGGCGCGCGGGCGGTTCTGGGGCAAGACGGCGCTCAACGGCCTCGTGCATCTGCCGCTGGTGCTGCCGCCGGTCGTGACCGGCTACCTGCTGTTGATCAGCTTCGGCCGGCGCGCGCCGATCGGGTCCTTCCTGGAAAACTGGTTCGGCATCGTCTTTTCCTTCCGCTGGACGGGAGCGGCGCTGGCCTGCGCCATCATGGGCTTTCCGTTGATGGTGCGGGCGATCCGGCTGTCCATCGAGTCGGTGGACCGCAAGCTGGAGGCGGCCGCCGGCACGCTCGGCGCGCATCCCCTGTGGGTCTTCCTGACGGTGACCCTGCCGCTGATCGTCCCCGGCGTGATCGCCGGCTCCATCCTTTCCTTCGCCAAGGCGATGGGCGAGTTCGGTGCGACGATCACCTTCGTTTCCAACATTCCGGGCGAGACGCAGACACTGCCTTCCGCCATCTACACCTTCACGCAGGTGCCGGGCGGCGACGAGGGCGCGCTCAGGCTTACCCTGATCAGCATCGTCATCTCCATGGGCGCGCTGGTGGTGTCCGAAGCGCTGGCGCGGCGCGTCGGGCGCAGGCTGGACATCGAATGACGGTCGCGGTCGACATCGAGCAGCGGCTGGGCGCGTTCGGCCTTCGCGCGCGCTT
>Ga0182735_1001196_pt1 | contig 17876 bp, 13 predicted proteins | sample eDN5th30CKraftMG_FD_128524 | JGI IMG/M metagenome (GOLD analysis project Ga0182735, IMG submission 128524) | Enriched Miracle-Growth compost microbial communities from Emeryville, California, USA - eDNA 5th pass 30_C Kraft MG (version 2) (version 2) ... | reverse complement strand
GCGACAACATCTCGGTGGATGTCGAGCTGATCGTGCCGATCGCCATGGAAGAGAAGCTGCGCTTCGCCATCCGTGAAGGCGGTCGTACCGTCGGCGCCGGCGTCGTCGCCAGCATCATTAAGTGATGCAAGCCCGGCGCGTGTCTGCTAAGTAGGCGGCGTCGGAACAGTTTGAAAAGGGCGGGAAACGGCCCTTTTCTCCGGTAGGGGTATAGCTCAGCTGGTAGAGCGACGGTCTCCAAAACCGTAGGTCGTAGGTTCGAATCCTACTGCCCCTGCCAATTTTCTACTTGAGGAATCGTTTGATCGGTTCTATGTAACGCTTCCCAGCGGGGTGCGCAGACTGTTGTTTGCGCGCCCGCAAGCCGTGAGCGGGTAATGGCCACCAAAACAAATCCATTTACGTTCCTCCAGCAGGTTCGTGCGGAGGTATCGAAGGTCGTTTGGCCGTCGCGTCGCGAAACAGCGATCACGACGATCATGGTCTTCGTTATGGCCGTGCTTGCGAGCCTGTTCTTCACAGTCGCCGATTTCGGCCTGAGTTGGGGCGTGTCGTTCCTGCTCGGCCTCGGTCGCTAGGCGGGGGGCAGACCATTGGATAAACGCTGGTACATCGTCCACGCCTATTCGAATTTCGAGAAGAAGGTCGCGGAGTCGATCCGCGAGCAGGCGGGTCAGCGCGGGCTGGCCGATCTGTTCGACGAGATTCTCGTGCCGACCGAGAAGGTCGTCGAGGTCCGTCGCGGTCGCAAGGTCGACGCGGAGCGCAAGTTCTTCCCGGGTTACGTACTCGTGAAGATGGCGCTGACGGATGACGCCTATCATCTGATCAAGAACACGCCGAAGGTGACCGGCTTCCTCGGATCGGACAATCGTCCGATGCCGATTTCGGAGGCCGAGGCCAACCGCATCATCCATCAGGTGCAGGAAGGCGTGGAGCGGCCGAAGCCCTCCGTCAGCTTCGAGGTCGGCGAGCAGGTCCGCGTGTCGGACGGCCCGTTCGCCTCGTTCAACGGCCTGGTCGAGGAAGTCGACGAGGTTCGCGCACGGCTCAAGGTCGCGGTTTCGATTTTCGGGCGCGCCACTCCGGTGGAGCTCGAATACGGTCAGGTCGAGAAGATCTGATCGTGACGGCGTGGGAGGAGGCGGCGCTCGCCAGGCGTCGCCGTCCGTACCACGCCATTCCTGCCAGCTGAGGCTGGCATCTGGCCGGCGTGACGCCGGCCTACCTCGCCGGCGGGACGTCGGCATGGGAAAGGAACAGACATGGCAAAGAAAGTTGCAGGCTACCTGAAGCTTCAGGTAAAGGCCGCGTCGGCGACCCCGTCGCCGCCGATCGGTCCCGCGCTCGGCCAGCGCGGCATCAACATCATGGAGTTCTGCAAGGCGTTCAACGCGCAGACCCAGGAGATGGAGAAGGGCTCCCCGGTTCCGGTGGTCATCACCTATTACCAGGACAAGTCCTTCACCTTCGTCATGAAGACGGCTCCCGCGAGCTTCCTTCTGAAGAAGGCCGCCGGTCTCCCCAAGGGCGGCACCACGCCGGGCAAGGGCGCGGCGGCTGGCTCGGTCACGCGCGCCCAGTGCGTCGAGATCGCTAAGCTGAAGATGAAGGATCTGAACGCCGAGGATATCGATGCGGCGGCTCGGATGATCGAGGGCTCGGCCCGCTCCATTGGCCTCACGGTGGTTGACTGATCATGGCTCACGGTAAGCGCGTCATCAACGCCCGCGAGGGCATCGATCGCAACAAGCTCTATCCGATCAGCGTCGCCGTGGCGCTCATCAAGGATCGCGCCAACGCGAAGTTCGACGAGACCATCGAGGTTGCTCTCAACCTCGGCGTCGACCCCCGCCATGCCGACCAGATGGTCCGCGGCGTCTGCAATCTGCCGAACGGCTCCGGCCGTACGGTTCGCGTCGCGGTCTTCGCGCGCGGCGCCAAGGCCGACGAGGCCAAGGCGGCGGGTGCTGACATCGTCGGCGCCGAGGATCTGCTCGAGATCGTCCAGGGCGGCACGATCGACTTCGATCGCTGCATCGCGACCCCGGACATGATGCCGCTGGTCGGCCGTCTCGGTAAGGTGCTCGGCCCGCGCGGCCTTATGCCGAACCCGAAGGTCGGTTCGGTGACCATGGACGTCGCCACCGCCGTCAAGGGCGCCAAGGGCGGCTCGGTCGAGTTCCGCGTCGAGAAGGCTGGCATCATCCACGCCGGCATCGGCAAGGCGAGCTTCGACACCGAGAAGCTGGTCGAGAACATCAAGGCATTCACCGACGCGGTCCAGAAGGCCCGCCCGACGGGTGCCAAGGGCACCTACCTGCAGAAGGTCGCCGTTTCGTCGACGATGGGCCCCGGCGTCCATGTCGATCCGGCGACGGTGCTCGGCGCCTGAGGCGCATGATTTCCGCCCGGTTTCCGGGCGGCAATGAGGCCGAGCGGCGGGTTCGCCCGTCGCCCGGTCAATACCTGTCCGAGACTGCAGGGGCCGGCTCGCCGGCTTAATCTCCTGCATAGACGGGGGGAAGATGGATTTCCCGGCCTCGGCCGGCAATCGGTTCGAACCTCTTTTACCCGGGTTCCCGCGAGGGCTTCCGGGGGACAGGAACGCAGCGCAACGATCGGATTTCTGGTCGCTGCATACGTAACCGGCGGACCCGACCGAAACGTCGCCCGCCAACTGGAGAGAGGCAAGTGGAAAGAGCGGAAAAACGCGAACTTGTCTCGACGATGAACGAGGTCTTCCAGGAGACCAATGTTGTCGTCGTGGCACACTATGCCGGCCTCACCGTCGCCGAGCTCACCGCCCTTCGTGGCAAGGCTCGTACGGCCGGGGTCAGCGTAAAGGTCGCAAAGAACCGCCTCGTCAAGCTCGCCCTTCAAGGCACGGAATCTGCCCACATCGCGGACCTGTTCACGGGTCCGACGCTCGTCGCTTACTCCGACGATCCGGTGGCAGCTCCGAAGGTCGTGGCCGATTTCGCCAAGACGAATGACAAGCTCGTCATTCTCGGCGGCGCGATGGGCTCGACCAATCTGGATCCGAACGGCGTCAAGGCTCTCGCCACGCTGCCGTCGCTGGACGAACTCCGCGGCAAGCTGATCGGCCTCATTCAGGCCCCGGCTACCAAGGTCGCGACCGTCATCAGCGCACCCGCGTCGCAGCTTGCGCGCGTGTTCGGCGCCTATGCCAAGAAGGATGAAGCGGCGTAGGCCGTTCTCTCATCAACTGAAGTTCGAACCTGATAGGAAGATAAAATGGCTGATCTCGCTAAGCTCGTGGACGACCTGTCCGCCCTGACCGTGCTCGAGGCTGCTGAGCTGTCCAAGCTTCTCGAAGAGAAGTGGGGCGTCTCCGCCGCGGCTCCGGTCGCCGTCGCCGCCGCCGCGGCTGCTCCGGCTGCTGCTGCCGAAGAGAAGACCGAGTTCGACGTCATCCTCGTCGAGGCCGGCGCGAACAAGATCAACGTGATCAAGGAAGTCCGCGCGATCACGGCTCTTGGCCTCAAGGAAGCCAAGGACCTGGTCGAGGGCGCTCCGAAGGCCGTCAAGGAAGCCGTGTCCAAGGACGAGGCTGCCAAGCTCAAGGCCCAGCTCGAGGGCGCAGGCGCCAAGGTCGACGTCAAGTAGGTCGATTGAATTCGGCCGGCCCCGGATCGCCGGGGCCGGTTTCCATCGTGGTCCAATAAGGACCGCTATCCAGAGAGCCGCGCCTTCGCGCGGCTGTACGGCTTTCCGGATAGCTGTTCTTGAACGTAAAGAAGGAGCGAACATGGCCCTGGAATTCACCGGTCGTAAGCGCATCCGCAAGGTCTTCGGGTCCATCGGCGACGTCGCCGAGATGCCGAACCTCATCGAGGTTCAGAAGGCGTCCTACGACCAATTCCTCATGGTCGAGGAAGCGAAGGGCGGGCGTCCGGACGAAGGTCTGCAGGCTGTCTTCAAATCCGTCTTCCCGATCTCCGATTTTTCCAACACCTCGCTGTTGGAATTCGTCCGCTACGACTTCGATCCGCCGAAGTACGACGTCGACGAGTGCCGCCAGCGCGGTATAACTTTCTCGGCGCCGCTCAAGGTCACGCTGCGCCTGATCGTGTTCGATGTCGACGAGGACACCGGCGCCAAGTCCGTCAAGGACATCAAGGAGCAGGAAGTCTACATGGGCGAAATGCCGCTCATGACCTCCAACGGCACCTTCATCGTCAACGGCACAGAGCGCGTCATCGTCTCGCAGATGCACCGTTCGCCGGGCGTCTTCTTCGATCACGACAAGGGCAAGACGCATTCGTCGGGCAAGCTGCTGTTCGCCGCCCGCATCATTCCGTATCGCGGTTCCTGGCTCGACATCGAGTTCGACGCCAAGGACATCGTGCACGCCCGCATCGACCGTCGCCGCAAGATTCCGGTGACGTCGCTGATGTTCGCGCTCGGCATGGACGGCGAAGAGATCCTCGACACGTTCTACACGAAGATCGTCTACTCCAAGGTCGGCGATGGCTGGCGCATGCCTTATGATCCGGCGCGTATGCGCGGGATGAAGGCCGCGATGGACATGATCGACGCCGACACCGGCGAAGTCGTGGTCGAGGCCGGCAAGAAGCTCACCGCGCGCGCCGCTCGCGCGCTGGTCGAGAAGGGCGTCAAGGCGCTGAAGGTTCTCAACGAGGACCTGCACGGCACCTATATCGCCGAGGACATCGTCAACCCGTCGACGGGTGAAGTGTATGCCGAGGCCGGCGACGAGATCAGCGAGAAGCTGCTCGCCATCCTGGACGAGGCCGGCTACGACGAAGTGACGGTGCTCGACATCGATCACATCAATATTGGCGCCTATATCCGCAACACGCTCGCCGTCGACAAGAACGAGTCGCGTGAAGACGCGCTGTTCGACATCTACCGCGTCATGCGTCCGGGCGAGCCGCCGACGGTCGATACCGCCACTGCCATGTTCCAGTCGCTGTTCTTCGACAGCGAGCGCTATGACCTGTCGGCGGTCGGCCGCGTCAAGATGAACATGCGCCTCGACCTGACGGCCGAGGACACCGTGCGCGTGCTGCGCAAGGAGGACATCCTCGCGGTCATCAAGACGCTCGTCGAACTGCGCGACGGCCAGGGCGAGATCGACGACATCGACAATCTCGGCAATCGCCGCGTGCGTTCGGTCGGCGAGCTGATGGAGAACCAGTACCGCGTCGGCCTGCTCCGCATGGAGCGCGCGATCAAGGAGCGCATGTCGTCTGTCGAGATCGGCAACGTCATGCCGCAGGACCTGATTAATGCGAAGCCGGCGGCGGCCGCGGTGCGCGAGTTCTTCGGCTCGTCGCAGCTGTCGCAGTTCATGGACCAGACCAATCCGCTGTCGGAGATCACCCACAAGCGCCGCCTTTCGGCGCTTGGCCCGGGCGGTCTGACGCGCGAGCGCGCCGGCTTCGAGGTGCGCGACGTGCATCCGACGCATTACGGCCGCATCTGCCCGATCGAGACGCCGGAAGGCCCGAACATCGGTCTGATCAACTCGCTCGCGACCTTCGCCCGCGTCAACAAGTACGGCTTCATCGAAAGCCCGTACCGGCGCGTTAAGGACGGCGTCGCCACTGGCGACATCATCTATCTCTCGGCCATGGAAGAGTCGAAGTACTACGTCGCCCAGGCGAATGTGGAGCTCGACGCGTCCGGCAAGCTGACCGAGGATCTGATCGTCTGCCGTCACTCCGGCGAGAACGTCATGGTCACGTCGGACCGTGTCGACTTCATGGACGTGTCGCCGAAGCAGCTCGTGTCCGTCGCCGCGGCGCTGATCCCGTTCCTCGAGAACGACGACGCCAACCGCGCGCTGATGGGCTCGAACATGCAGCGCCAGGCCGTGCCGCTCGTCCGTGCCGAGGCGCCGTTCGTCGGCACCGGCATGGAATCGGTCGTGGCCCGTGACTCCGGCGCCGCCATCGCGGCCCGCCGCGGCGGTGTCGTCGACCAGGTGGACGCGACCCGTATCGTTATCCGCGCGACGGAGGATCTTGATCCTTCGAAGTCGGGTGTCGATATTTATCGTCTGATGAAGTTCCAGCGTTCGAACCAGTCGACCTGCATCAACCAGCGGCCGCTTGTCCGCGTGGGCGATCGCGTCGGCAAGGGCGACATCCTGGCGGACGGCCCGTCGACGGATCTTGGCGATCTGGCGCTCGGCCGGAACGTGCTCGTCGCGTTCATGCCGTGGAACGGCTACAACTTCGAGGACTCGATCCTCCTTTCCGAGCGCATCGTCTCCGATGACGTCTTCACCTCGATCCACATCGAGGAGTTCGAGGTCATGGCGCGCGATACAAAGCTCGGGCCTGAGGAAATCACGCGCGACATTCCGAACGTTTCGGAAGAGGCGCTGAAGAACCTCGACGAAGCCGGCATCGTCTATATCGGCGCCGACGTCCAGGCGGGCGACATCCTCGTCGGCAAGATCACGCCGAAGGGCGAGAGCCCGATGACGCCGGAAGAGAAGCTGCTGCGCGCCATCTTCGGCGAAAAGGCTTCCGACGTCCGCGACACCTCGCTGCGCGTCCCGCCGGGCGTCACCGGCACGATCGTCGAAGTGCGCGTCTTCAACCGCCATGGCGTGGAGAAGGACGAGCGCGCGATGGCGATCGAGCGCGAGGAGATCGAGCGCCTGGCCAAGGACCGTGACGACGAGCAGGCGATCCTCGACCGCAACGTATACGGCCGTCTCCTCGACATGTTCGAGGGCAAGACCGCCTCGAGCGGCCCGAAGAACTTCAAGAAGGACACCGTGCTGTCGCGCGATGTCATGGAGGAGTATCCGCGCTCGCAGTGGTGGCAGTTCGCCGTCGCCGACGAGAAGCTGATGGGCGAGATCGAGGCGCTGCGCGGCTCGTATGACGAGAGCCGCAAGCGGCTGGAGAAGCGCTTCATCGACAAGGTCGAGAAGCTGCAGCGCGGCGACGAGCTGCCTCCGGGCGTGATGAAGATGGTCAAGGTCTTCGTCGCGGTGAAGCGCAAGATCCAGCCGGGCGACAAGATGGCCGGCCGTCACGGCAACAAGGGTGTCGTGTCGCGGATCACGCCGATCCAGGACATGCCGTTCCTCGAGGACGGCACGCATGTCGACATCGTGCTGAACCCGCTCGGCGTGCCGAGCCGCATGAATGTCGGCCAGATCCTGGAGACGCATCTCGGCTGGGCTTGCGCCGGCATGGGTCTGAAGATCGGCAGGATGCTCGAGGAGTACAAGAAGTCGGGCGACGTCAAGCCGCTCCGCCTCACCCTCGACGGCATCTACAACGGTCCGAAGGACGAACCGATCGCCGAACTGGACGATGCATCGGTCGTCCGGATGAGCGAGCATCTGAAGAAGGGCGTCTCGATCGCGACGCCGGTCTTCGACGGTGCACGCGAGCCGGACATTGTCGAGATGCTGAAGGACGCGGGTCTCGAATCCTCGGGTCAGTCGGTGCTCTATGACGGCCGGACGGGCGAGCCGTTCGACCGCAAGGTCACCGTGGGCTACATCTACATGCTCAAGCTGCACCACCTGGTCGATGACAAGATCCATGCCCGTTCGATCGGTCCGTACTCGCTCGTCACCCAGCAGCCGCTGGGCGGCAAGGCGCAGTTCGGCGGCCAGCGCTTCGGCGAAATGGAGGTGTGGGCTCTCGAGGCCTATGGCGCCGCCTACACGCTGCAGGAAATGCTGACCGTGAAGTCCGACGACGTCGCCGGCCGCACCAAGGTGTACGAGGCGATCGTCCGTGGCGACGACACGTTCGAAGCCGGCATTCCGGAATCGTTCAACGTCCTCGTCAAGGAAATGCGGTCGCTCGGCCTCGACGTCGAGCTCAACCAGTCCAAGAAGGCGGGCGAGCTGGAAGCGGGCGCGAGCTTGCCTGACGCGGCGGAATAATCCGTCGCGTCTCAGGTGAGCCCATTCAGTTTACATGCGGTGGGCCGGAACGAGCGTAGCGCTCGACCGGCCACCGGCATCGAAGGAGATCGGCGATGAATCAAGAAGTCGCGAACATCTTCAATCCGCTGGCGCAGCCGGCACAGAACTTCGACCAGATCCGCATTCACATTGCGAGCCCTGAGAAGATTCTGTCCTGGTCGTACGGCGAGATCAAAAAGCCCGAAACGATCAACTACCGTACCTTCAAGCCCGAGCGCGACGGCCTGTTCTGCGCGCGGATTTTCGGGCCGATCAAGGACTACGAGTGCTTGTGCGGCAAGTACAAGCGCATGAAGTACAAGGGCATCATCTGCGAGAAGTGCGGCGTGGAAGTCACGCTCGCGCGCGTCCGGCGTGACCGCATGGGCCACATCGAGCTCGCGGCTCCCGTCGCCCACATCTGGTTCCTGAAGTCGCTGCCGTCCCGCATCGGCATGCTGATGGACATGACGCTCAAGGATCTCGAGCGCATCCTGTATTTCGAGAACTACGTCGTCATCGAGCCGGGCCTCACCCCGCTGAAGGAGCGTCAGCTCCTCTCGGAGGAGGAGTATCTGCGCGCTCAGGACGAGTATGGTGATGACTCGTTCACGGCCATGATCGGCGCGGAAGCCATCCGCGAGATGATGATGGCGCTCGACCTGCCCAAGCTCGCCGCCGACCTGCGCGAGGAAATCGCCACGTCGACGTCGGAGCTGAAGCCCAAGAAGCTCGGCAAGCGCCTGAAGCTCGTCGAGGCCTTCATCGAGTCCGGCAACCGCCCGGAGTGGATGATCATGACGGTGGTCCCGGTGATCCCGCCGGATCTCCGTCCGCTCGTTCCGCTCGATGGCGGCCGCTTCGCGACCTCCGACCTGAACGACCTCTACCGTCGCGTCATCAACCGTAACAATCGTCTGAAGCGGCTGATCGAGCTGCGCGCTCCGGACATCATCATCCGCAACGAGAAGCGCATGCTTCAGGAAGCGGTCGATGCGCTGTTCGACAACGGCCGTCGTGGCCGCGTCATCACCGGCGCCAACAAGCGTCCGCTGAAGTCGCTGTCCGACATGCTGAAGGGCAAGCAGGGTCGTTTCCGCCAGAACCTGCTCGGCAAGCGCGTCGACTATTCCGGCCGTTCGGTGATCGTGGTCGGTCCGGAGATGAAGCTGCACCAGTGCGGCCTGCCGAAGAAGATGGCGCTCGAGCTGTTCAAGCCGTTCATCTATTCGCGTCTCGACGCCAAGGGCTTCTCGTCCACCGTCAAGCAGGCGAAGAAGCTGGTCGAGAAGGAGAAGCCGGAAGTCTGGGATATCCTGGACGAGGTCATCCGCGAGCATCCGATCCTTTTGAACCGCGCCCCGACGCTGCACCGCCTTGGCATCCAGGCGTTCGAGCCGGTTCTCATCGAAGGCAAGGCGATCCAGCTGCATCCGCTCGTCTGCTCGGCGTTCAACGCCGACTTCGACGGTGACCAGATGGCCGTGCACGTCCCGCTGTCGCTCGAAGCGCAGCTGGAAGCGCGCGTCCTGATGATGTCGACCAACAACATCCTGCATCCGGCGAATGGCCAGCCGATCATCGTGCCGTCGCAGGACATCGTCCTCGGTCTCTACTATCTGTCGATCATGGCGGAGAAGGAGCCGGGCGAGGGCATGATGTTCGGCTCGATCGCCGAGATCGAGCACGCGCTGGCCGCCAAGGCGATCACGCTGCACACGAAGATCAAGGGCCGCTACCGCGGCGTCGACGCCGACGGCAAGGTCGTGTCGAAGATCTACGACACGACGCCAGGTCGCCTGCTGATTGGCGAGCTGCTGCCGAAGCACCACAACCTGCCCTTCGACGTCGTCAACAAGCTGATGACGAAGAAGGAGATCTCCAACACGATCGACGCCGTCTACCGCCATTGCGGTCAGAAGGAGACGGTCATCTTCTGCGATCGCATCATGGCGCTCGGCTTCCGCGAAGCCTGCCGTGCCGGCATCTCCTTCGGCAAGGACGACATGGTCATCCCGCCGACCAAGGCCAAGCTGGTCGAGGACACCCAGGCGCTCGTGAAGGATTACGAGCAGCAGTACAATGACGGTCTGATCACCTTCGGTGAGAAGTACAACAAGGTCGTTGACGCCTGGGCGAAGTGCGGTGACCGCGTCGCCGAGGAGATGATGAAGGGCATTTCCGCCGTCCAGAAGGACGAGGAAACCGGTCGTCAGAAGCCGATGAACTCGGTCTACATGATGAGCCACTCGGGTGCCCGTGGTTCGCCGACCCAGATGAAGCAGCTTGCCGGTATGCGCGGTCTGATGACGCGTCCGTCGGGCGAGATCATCGAGAACCCGGTTATCTCGAACTTCAAGGAAGGCCTGACCGTTCTCGAGTACTTCAACTCGACGCACGGTGCCCGTAAGGGCCTCGCGGACACCGCCCTGAAGACGGCGAACTCCGGCTATCTGACGCGTCGTCTTGTCGACGTGGCGCAGGACTGCATCATCATCGAGCAGGATTGCGGCACGACGAACGGCCTGAAGATGCAGGCGGTGATCGACAGCGGCCAGGTGGTCGCCTCGCTCGGCCTGCGTATCCTGGGCCGTACGGCTGCCGAGGACATCGTCTCCGGCGCGACCGGCGACGTGCTGGTTCCGGCCGGCAAGCTCATCGAGGAGCGGGATGTCGACGCGGTCGAGAAGGCCGGCGTCCAGGCGGTGAAGATCCGCTCGGTGCTGACCTGCGACACCAAGATCGGCGTCTGCGCGGCCTGCTACGGCCGCGACCTGGCCCGCGGCACGACCGTGAACATGGGCGAGGCCGTCGGCGTCATCGCGGCGCAGTCGATCGGCGAGCCCGGTACGCAGCTCACCATGCGCACGTTCCACATCGGTGGCACGGCGCAGGTGGTGGACTCGTCCTTCATCGAGTCGAGCTTCGAAGGCACGGTCCAGATGCGCAACCGCAACGTTGTGCGCGACTCCGCCGGCAAGCTCGTGGCCCTCGGCCGCAACATGGCGATCGTGATCGTCGACAAGGACGGAACCGAGCGCGCGGTCAACCGCGTCACCTACGGTTCGCGCGTCCACGTCGACGAAGGCGATCACGTCAAGCGCGGCCAGCGCCTCGCCGAGTGGGATCCGTACACCCGTCCGGTGCTTACCGAGGTGTCGGGTACGATCGGCTACGAGGACCTGGTGGAAGGCATCTCCGTCGTGGAGACGGCCGACGAGTCGACGGGCATCACCAAGCGCGTCGTCATCGACTGGCGTGCCAACCCGCGCGGCGGCGACCTGAAGCCGGCCATCGTCATCAAGGGCAAGGACGGCAAGGTGCTGAAGCTGCCGCGCGGTGGCGAAGCCCGCTACATGCTGTCGGTGGAGGCCATTCTCTCGGTCGATCCGAACTCGTCGGTGCATGCCGGCGACGTCCTGGCCCGTATTCCGACGGAAGGCGCCAAGACGCGCGACATCACGGGCGGTCTGCCGCGCGTGGCGGAGCTGTTCGAGGCCCGTCGTCCGAAGGATCACGCCATCATCGCCGAGATGGACGGCACGATCCGCTTCGGCCGCGACTACAAGAACAAGCGTCGCGTCATCGTGGAGCCGGCGGAGGGTGCGGTCGGTCTCGACGGCCAGCCGCTGGAGCCGATCGAGTACCTGATCCCGAAGGGCAAGCCCTTCCATCTCCAGGAAGGGGATGCCGTGGAGAAGGGCGACTACATCATGGACGGCAACCCTGCGCCGCATGACATCCTGGCGATCAAGGGCGTGGAGGCTCTCGCTGCCTATCTCGTCAACGAAATCCAGGACGTCTACCGTCTGCAGGGCGTGCAGATCAACGACAAGCACATCGAGGTGATCGTTCGCCAGATGCTGCAGAAGGTCGAGATCTACGACGCCGGCGAGACCGAGTTCTTCACCGGCGAGCAGGTCGACCGCCTCGACTTCGACCTTCTCAACGAGAAGGCCAAGGCCGAAGGCAAGAAGCCCGCGCTCGGCAACCCGGTGCTGCTCGGCATCACCAAGGCCAGCCTGCAGACCCGGTCGTTCTTCTCGGCCGCGTCCTTCCAGGAGACGACCCGCGTCCTCACCGAGGCGGCCGTCAACGGCAAGGTCGATCCGCTGGATGGTCTCAAGGAGAACATCATCGTCGGCCGTCTCATCCCGGCCGGCACCGGTGGCACGATGGGCCGTATCCGCGAGATCGCGACCAAGCGCGACGATCTCATCCTCGAGGAGCGTCGCCGCTCCTCGGCCGGATCGGCCCCCGCGGCGGCGCCCGCGGGCCTGCTCGGAGATCTGACCAGCGCGGCCGAGTAATCGGCCCCGCCCGAACATGATTTGAAAGGCCGCCTCCGGGCGGCCTTTTTTCCATGGTCCGTGGCTTTGCTGCCGAGACTCTTCCGCGGCGTGACGCTATGAGTCCAAACTGTCACGTGACGATGGTAGCGGTGTACGGGTTCCGCGCGCTTGGCCGGCAAGGCGCGCATTCGCTTTGGGGGTAGTTCGATTGCGTAGCGTCTCGGGTCTGATCAGGGCGGCGGTAACTGGCTTTGTCATGATCGGCCTGCTGGCGGGATGCGCCGGGCGACCCAAGGGCGTGCTGCTCCCCGTCGAGATCTCGGCCCCGGTGCCGGGTTCGAGCACGGTCGACATGGCGGTCGCGACGACAAGGCAGCGCTCGGCGGAGCGCGGCGAGATGTTCACGGGCGAGCGCGCCCGCGCCATCGACTTCGCCAACATCGTCGTCTCGATCCCGCCGGACAACGCCCGCAAGATCGGCGACGTGCAGTGGCCGAAGAAGCTGCCGGGCAACCCGGCGACGGATTTCGTCACCGTCAAGGCCGAGGACATGGACCTTCCCCAGGCCAGGGCCTGGTTCAACAGCAAGATCAAGCAGTCGCCGAAGCGCCAGGCGCTCGTCTTCATCCACGGCTTCAACAACCGCTTCGAGGACGCCGTCTACCGCTTCGCGCAGATCGTGCATGATTCCGACGCGAAGGTGGTGCCGATCCTCTTCACCTGGCCGTCGCGCGGCAGCGTGCTCGCCTATGGCTACGACCGCGAGAGCACCAACTATTCCCGCGATGCGCTGGAGTTGCTGCTGACCGCGCTCGCCGACGATCCGAACGTCGACGAGGTGTCGATCCTCGCGCACTCCATGGGCAACATGGTCGCGCTCGAGGCGCTCAGGCAGATGGCGATCCGCGACAAGCGCGTCCCAGCCAAAATCAGGAACGTCATGCTGGCGTCGCCCGACGTCGACGTCGACGTCTTCCGCCGCATGATGGTCGACATCGGGCCGACGGGTCCCAAGATGACGCTCTTCGTCTCACGCGATGATCGCGCGCTGCAGGTATCGCGCCGGGTCTGGGGCAATGTCGAGCGCCTCGGCCAGATCGACGTGTCGCAGGAGCCCTATGCGTCCGAGATGTCGGCCGATGGGATCACCGTGATCGACCTGACCAAGCTCCACACCGACGACAAGCTGAACCACGCCAAGTTCGCGGCGAGCCCCGAGGTGGTGCAGCTGATCGGCACGCGCCTTGCCTCCGGGCAGACGATGACGGATTCGCATGTCGCGCTCGGCGACAAGCTGGTCGCCGTCACCACAGGCGCGGCCGCGAGTGTCGGCACGGCCGCCGGCCTGATCGTCACGGCGCCGGTCGCGATCGTCGACGCGCAGACGCGCGAGAACTATGACGACCAGGTGCGCGCCTGGGGAAATTCGCTCCAGGACAATGCCGGCTCGGCCGGCGAGTTGCTGACCACCCAGTCGGGCGTCCGCTACTGAATCTTGGGCGGCGGTCCGCCGCGCCGTTCAACCCGTCCGTTTGAAATGCCGCGTCGCCCGGCTTCTCCTTTGCGTGTCGTTCGCGTATCAATGTGCCGCTACGGTAGCCGAGGTCGCGGAAGATCGTCCGCGCCGGTTCGCCGTTGGGGGGGAGTTTGATGCGACGTTCGATTCTCTGGGCGCTCGGCGCCCTTTTGGTCATCACCTCTGCGCAGGCCGAGGAGAGCTACAAGCCCTCGGTCAAGGTGAAGCGGATCCTCGAGACGACGACAACGACCAGCGGCGCTCCGGTTCGCTATCCGCAGACCGACGAACCGCTCGTTCAGTCGCTGATCGTCGAAATTCCGCCCGGCGGCGAGACCGGCTGGCACCTGCATCCGGTCCCGGCCTACGCCTACATCCTCGCCGGCACGATCGAGGTCGAGAGCGAGGGGCAGGGCACGCGAATCTTCAAGGCGGGCGATTCCTTTGCCGAGATGGTCGATCATCGGCACAACGGCCGAGTCGTCGGTGAGGAAACGGTGCGAATCCTGATGATCGTAACCGGTCAGAAAGGAATCGCGTTCTCGGAGCGCACCGCCGCGCCGGAGTAGGGCGCCGGGAGCCAGGCGGCGGGCGCGCGCGGAATCGGCCGAATTGACGGAAAGATGCGCGCCGTGTGGGTCCATCTTTCCGAAACTTGCGGGAATCGCGTCTTCGCCGCCGGATCGTTGCCGGGCCTGCCGGTACGAAATTGAGGCACGCCGGGGGTTGACGCGGGGCGGCGTAATCAGTAGGTTCCGCGAGCTTTCAGGCAGGTGGTAAGCCCAAATTTTCCAGCGACGACGCGTCGCGGAGTTCAGGCTTAAACACTGTCGGGATCGAAACAGACGTTAGAACGACACGCATGATCGCGGCGAACGCCGTGATCCTCTGCATTTCGTAGCGCCTCCGCGATAAGCGGTACGGGCGCTCTTTGTTCATGGTCGATCGACTGTGGCAGGGGTGCGAAATGCGGAGCGAAACAGAACCGTAGGCTAGCTGAAAGGCGAAGCATGCCGACAATTAACCAGCTCATCCGCAAGCCGCGTCAGGCGCCGGCGAAGCGGAACAAGGTTCCGGCGCTGCAGGAGAACCCGCAGAAGCGCGGCGTTTGCACCCGCGTCTATACGACCACTCCGAAGAAGCCGAACTCGGCGCTTCGTAAGGTCGCGAAGGTCCGCCTCACCAATGGCTTTGAGGTCATCGGTTATATCCCGGGCGAAGGCCACAACCTGCAGGAGCACTCTGTCGTCATGATCCGTGGCGGCCGCGTCAAGGATCTGCCGGGCGTGCGCTACCACATTCTGCGCGGCGTGCTCGACACCCAGGGTGTCAAGAACCGCAAGCAGCGTCGTTCGAAGTACGGCGCGAAGCGTCCGAAGTAATAGGGGTCAGGAACAATGTCCCGTCGCCATAGTGCCGAGAAGCGCGAGATCATCCCGGACCCCAAGTTCGGTGACATCGTCGTGACCAAGTTCATGAATGCCGTCATGTATGATGGCAAGAAGTCGGTCGCCGAGAGCATCGTTTACGGTGCCTTCGACATCATCCAGAACCGGACCAAGCAGGAGCCCGTCGTGGTGTTCCGCCAGGCCCTGGATAACGTCGCCCCGCACATCGAAGTGCGTTCGCGTCGTGTGGGTGGTGCGACCTACCAGGTTCCCGTCGAGGTCCGCACGGATCGTCGTCAGGCTCTCGCCATTCGTTGGCTCCTCGCTGCCGCCCGCGGCCGCAATGAGAAGACCATGGTCGAGCGTCTGTCCGGCGAGCTGCTGGACGCCTCGAACAGCCGCGGCAACGCCGTGAAGAAGCGCGAAGACACGCACCGCATGGCCGAGGCCAATCGCGCGTTCTCGCACTATCGCTGGTAAACGATCGGACAAAGGCAGACCATTATGGCCCGCACGCATAAGATCGAAGACTACCGCAACTTCGGAATCATGGCCCACATCGACGCGGGCAAGACGACGACGACCGAGCGGATTCTGTACTATTCGGGCAAGAGCCATAAGATTGGTGAAGTCCACGACGGCGCTGCAACCATGGATTACATGGAGCAGGAGCAGGAGCGTGGCATCACCATCACCTCTGCCGCGACCACGACGTTCTGGAACGGCAAGCGCCTGAACATCATCGACACCCCCGGCCACGTCGACTTCACCATTGAAGTCGAGCGTTCGCTGCGCGTGCTCGACGGCGCCGTTTGCGTCCTTGACTCCAACCAGGGCGTCGAGCCGCAGACCGAGACCGTCTGGCGTCAGGGCGACAAGTACCGCGTCCCCCGCGTTGTCTTCTGCAACAAGATGGACAAGACCGGCGCCAACTTCGACATGTGCCTGGAGGACATCAAGGTCCGCCTCGGCGCTCGTCCGGTTGCGCTCCAGCTCCCGATCGGTGCCGAGTCCGACTTCAAGGGCGTGATCGATCTGGTCACGATGGAAGCCAAGGTCTGGAACAGCGACGCGCTGGGTTCGATGTATGACGTCGAAGCCATCCCGGCTGATCTCCAGGAGAAGGCCGAGGGCGCCCGTGCTCTTCTGATCGAGGCTGCCGTCGAGCTCGACGACACCGCCATGGAAGCCTATCTCGAAGGCACCGAGCCGGACATCGATACGCTGAAGAAGCTCATCCGCAAGGCTGTGCTGCATTCGAGCTGGTTCCCGGTCCTCTGCGGTTCGTCCTTCAAGAACAAGGGCGTGCAGACGCTGCTCGACGCGGTTGTCGACTACCTGCCGTCTCCGGTCGACGTGCCGCCGACGAAGGGCATCGACCCGAAGACCGAGCTGGAAGTCGAGCGTCGGTCGAGCGACGAGGATCCGCTGTCGATCCTGGCGTTCAAGATCATCGAAGACCCCTTCGGCGTTCTGACCTTCGCCCGCGTCTATTCCGGCGTGCTGACCAAGGGCACGACGCTCCTCAACTCCACCAAGGAGAAGAAGGAACGCATCGGTCGCATGGTCGCCATGCACGCCAATTCGCGTGAGGACATCGAAGAGGCATACGCTGGCGACATCGTCGCTCTCGTCGGCCTCAAGGAGACCCGCACGGGCGACACGATCTGCGATCCGGCCAACCCCGTCATCCTCGAGAAGATGGAGTTCCCGGAGCCGGTCATCGAGATGTCGGTGGAAGTCGCTTCCAAGGCCGACCAGGAGAAGCTGGGCCTGGCGCTCGCGAAGCTGGCGTCCGAGGATCCGTCCTTCCGCGTCTCGACGGACAGCGAGTCCGGCCAGACGATCATCAAGGGCATGGGCGAGCTCCACCTCGACATCAAGATCGACATCCTTCGTCGCGCGCCGTTCAACATCAACGTGAACGTCGGCGCTCCGCAGGTCGCGTACCGCGAGACCATCCGGAAGTCGACGGAGATCGATTACACCCACAAGAAGCAGACCGGCGGTACGGGCCAGTTTGCCCGCGTCAAGTTCGTCATCGAGCCGAACGAGATCGGCGCCGGTTACACGTTCGAGAACAAGATCATCGGTGGTGTGGTTCCGAAGGAATACATCCCCGGCGTCGAGAAGGGCCTCAATTCGGTCATGAGCTCGGGCCCGATCGCCGGCTTCCCGGTTGTCGACGTCAAGATCTCGCTGATCGACGGCGCCTACCACGAAGTCGACTCTTCGGCGATCGCGTTTGAAATCGCATCGCGTGCGGCGCTTCGCGAGGGACTCATGAAGGCCAATCCGGCCCTTCTCGAGCCCGTCATGAAGGTCGAGGTCGTCTCGCCTGAAGAGTATGTGGGTTCGGTTATCGGCGATCTGAATTCGCGCCGTGGCCAGATCCAGGGTCAGGACATGCGCGGCAACGCCAATGTCATCACGGCCTTCGTTCCGCTCGCGAACATGTTCTCCTACGTGAACAACCTGCGCTCCATGAGCCAGGGACGCGCGAGCTACACGATGCAGTTTGATCATTATGAGCAGGTTCCGCAGGCCGTCGCTCAGGAGGTCCAGGCGAAGTACGCCTAGACCTCTCAAGCGAAACCCAACCTGCTGACAGACACGACGGAGAATTCCGATGGCAAAAGAGAAATTCGAGCGCACTAAGCCGCACTGCAACATTGGCACGATCGGCCACGTTGACCATGGCAAGACGTCGCTGACGGCGGCGATCACGAAGACGCTGGCGAAGACGGGCG
>Ga0182735_1001194_pt1 | contig 17901 bp, 20 predicted proteins | sample eDN5th30CKraftMG_FD_128524 | JGI IMG/M metagenome (GOLD analysis project Ga0182735, IMG submission 128524) | Enriched Miracle-Growth compost microbial communities from Emeryville, California, USA - eDNA 5th pass 30_C Kraft MG (version 2) (version 2) ... | reverse complement strand
ATCGTGGTTTCGGGTTACGAGGTGGGTGATGAGGGCGTCGTGCGGTTTACCTGGCCGCACTGGCTGCGTCCACTTCTTGCGGAACCGGCCAAATGGGCGCGGCTCTCCATGCTGACCGTGCGGTCCTTCCAGAGCAAGTACGGGTTACGGCTTTTCGAGAACCTCGAGATCGTCGCCAACCGGCACGTGAAGGAATGGATTGTGTCCGTTGACGATCTGCGCATTTTGTTGGGCGTGAAGGAAAAGCTTCAGGGTTGGGGGGCCTTCCATCGGCGCGCGCTGGCGCCGGCGCTCGAAGAGGTCAACCGGATCGCGGATTTCCACGTCGACTGGGAGGTCCACCGCCAGCGCGGCCGGAAGATTGCGGCGATCCGGTTTCTGGTGACCAAGAAGGGGCTCAGGGAACGCCGGGAGTTCAATGCGCGCGCCTGGAAGAAGCTGGGGCAGGGGATCATCGTGCTGAAGCCGGAAACGCACGAGGCAGCCCGGCTGCTCGCGCCGGGCATGGACGTTTACGCCATTGAGAGCGAGTGGCGGGCCTGGATGGATGGCAAGCCCAGGCCACGCCGTCCGGATGGAGCCTTTCTCGGCTTTGTCGAGCGTTGGGTGCAACGCCGTCAGGGCAATCTTTTTGAAGACAATGGTTTAGTCGACTGATGATGACGTTTCAGGCGGCTATTGCGCCTGTAGTCCCGCAGGCGTGCCTTGACGAAGCTGGCTGATGAGCAGTGCGAAGCGGAACAAAGGGCTGAAGGCCACGTTCCGCCAACATCTGTGCGAGGCTCAACAGGAGGCATTTATGACTGCAAAAGAGACCCTGGCGGCTTGGCTGCGCGATGCCCACGCCATGGAGGGCCAGGCGATCACACTGCTCGAGACGCAAATCGAGCGGTTGGACTCTTATCCGGAAGCGCTCCCGCAATTAAAGCGGCATCTTGAAGAGACCAAGACCCAAAGATCCGACGTGGAGCAATGCTTGGCTGACTTGGGCGAAGACACCTCGCTGCTAAAAGACGCCACGATGAAGCTGGGCGCGAATCTGCAAGGCATGATGCACGCTGCATCCAGCGACGAAGTCCTCAAGCACGCGATCGGCAGCAATGCGTTCGAGAATTTTGAAGCGGGCTGCTATCGCTCACTGGTCGCGGCTGCCGAGCAGGCCGGGGAGCCGAAAATAGCAGCAACGTGCAAGCGCATCATGGACCAGGAAGTCGACATGGCTCATTGGGTTTGGGATCAGCTGCCTCAGCTAACCCAAAAGTACATGGCGCGTGAGGAACAAGGACTGGCAGCAAAGCGCTAAACGGCAAGTATCAACGCGCCGCTTCCCGTCTCCTTAAGCTGCGCACGGCCCTGCCCACCAATTGGGCGGGGCCAAATCTGTTGGCCGTCCGGCTGCCCGTTCATCTGCTGTATCTTCCCCTTATGACTTTGTCTTTACACCCAGATAGTATCCCCCGAGCAGCCTATCCATGCGGATGCTGCCTGAGTGGTTGCTTGATCCTCGACATCGGAACCGCGTGAATAACCGCGAGTTGACCTTCTGTGGAAGACTTGCGACTGCACAGGACGCTAAGCTGATTTCACGTCTTGTCGAGCGGTGCCAATGCCAACCGACAACGCAGAGGCATTGATGTCCAGAAAATTGAAAGACTGCATATCCACTACGCTATCGGTGCTGGCGGCCGCGTCGCTAACTCTGGGAGCAGTTGCCATGATCACGGGGAACGGGTGAAGTGATATCACCGGCCGACTTTTGATCTCGCATGATCGGACGAAAAAACGCCTCGAGCGCCTGTGTATAGGCTTCCTGTTGCTTTATGCGCCTCATGGGTGTGTACACGTAGTCGATGAAATCGACGAGGTCGGCTGGCAACCGAAGGTTTTTGTTGATGCGCCTGACGGCCGGCATTGATGCCTGCGCTGGCGTCGACGGCGGAGCGGCATCTTCCGCTGGCGCTGTATTGGCGACCACGGCTTCAAGAAACTTCACATCGACAGACTCCATACCGGGCGCGTCTCCCACAGGGTTCTGTGGCGAGAATGTTTTCAGGCGGTTCGTGCTCATGCGGCTGCCTTTCCTTGTTCGCGTTGATGCATGATGCGCAGCAGCTCTTCGCCGAGCGCCTCGATCTCGCGTCGGGCCTTGCTGCCTTTCGGCTCGGTCTCGAGAATGGTGAGGCCCTGGCTGGTCGCCTCGACGAAGCACGCGCGCTCGCACAGCTGGGCCTCGAGCAATGGTCCTCTGGCAGCCTCCAGGCCTTTCAGGATCGCTTTTCCAGCGAGGGTGCGGGGGTTGCGCCGGTTGATGATAAAAAACCACTCCAGGGGACGCTTGGAGGCCACTTGCTGAAGATCCCGCAGCTCGGTGATGGTGTGTGCGATGCTGTCGCCCGCCCAGACGTCGAAACCGGAAAGCTGCGTCGGGACCAGCACGATGTCACTCGGCATGATGACGTCGCGCGCAATCGCATCGCCGCGTGGCGGACCGTCGATGACCACGCATTGGTATGTACGCGATAGCTCGGCAAGCTGACGCGTGATGGTGCCGTTGCTAATGGCCGTGATCGTTAGATTGGGGACATTGGCATGCTCGCCCTGGCTGCGGCAGGCTGCCCAGGCCATGGTGCTGGCTTGCGGATCGGCGTCGATAAGAAGCGTCTTGGCGCCCTGCCCGGCGAGATAAGCAGCGATATGCAAAGCAAGGGTGGTTTTACCGGTGCCGCCCTTCTGATTGATGCATGAAATAAACATTGTTTGAACTCTTCGTTTGAATGAAGCATGGGACATTATGAGAAAGTAATCAAGCTTGACTTCAACGATGCCAGATTGGCGCGTATCAACGATGCAACAAACAAATAAAACAGCGTTCCTTCAGTGTTTTCATGCATGATTGCAATAAAGAAATATTGCAATCATTTTCACCGGCCCAGGCAATTGATGCGGTAATTATTGTCGGAATGCGACGTGAGGACAAACTTCAGGTCATACATTTGGTCATACATCAGAGGACGGATCACACATTTCATTCTTTGTTTTCAATATATTAATAGACTAATTTCGATCCTCTTCTGGGCACCAATCCGGCTGTTTCATATCGTCCGATACAGTCCCGATCAGTCTCATAAATAGCTGATTTTCCTTACAAATACCGCCAAACAGCGTCCCATGCCGTCCCATACGGTTTCATGGCATCTCAAGAATTTTGCGGTCTTTTGGGGGTATCGCCCGCGCCGTGAGGATAGGGACTATGGCACTCACAGACGCCACCGCGCGGGCTGCCAAGCCACGTAGCAAGCCGTACAAGATGACCGACGAGAAGGGGCTCTTCCTGCTTGTCCAGCCAACTGGCGGGAAGCTGTGGCGATACAATTATGCGATGGGCGGCAAGCGGAAGACGCTCTCAATCGGCCAATACCCCAATGTGAGCCTCGCGGCTGCCCGTGAGGGCCGCGAGGGCGCGCGTCGGTTGATCTCCAAGGGCATCGATCCCTCGCAGCACAAGCAGCAAGCCAAGAAGGCCGAGAAGGTGGCAGTCACCACGTTCAGGGACGTTGCCAAGAAGGCGTTGGCCGATGCGAGAAAGAAGAAGCTCGCGGCCGTCACCATAGACAAGAAAGAGTGGTTGCTGCGGCCACCCGGATCACCGGCACCTACGATCACGCCATCACGACGCCGATCGGCAAGATCGCCGTCATCCGCCGCGAGGACACCTTCACGCTCGCCCCATGGTTGCCCAGAGAGAGCATAATAAGCTCGGCCTCTGGTCATTCCAGCGCAACGCCAACGCGCGTCTCTTCTCTGATGCGCGCGGCGTTCTCCTGGTCGGGGAAACCGACAGTGCCCACAATGAGGAAAGGGAGCCCACCGCCCTGTACCGATGGCAGCGCATTATTAGGATTGCACGATCATGACAACTCCCAGGCGTCTGGTTGCCACAGGCTATGACCGCATCGCAGATGCCTATCTCGATCGGTTTGAGCATTCATCCGTTCGCAAGAAATGGCTCCGCCGGCTCATAGAGAGCCTGCCTTCGAGTGGTCGCGTGCTCGATCTTGGATGTGGAGCTGGCGTCCCTGTTGCACGCGAACTGGCCGCTCTGGGGCATTGCGTTGTTGGTGTGGACGGGTCGGAAGAGCAAATCGCTCGAGCTCGCAGCAAAGTGCCCAAGGCAACATTCATCCATGCCGTGCGACATCAATCTGGACGCGGGCTCATTCGACGCGATAGGTGCGTTCTATTCTATTACGCATGTGCCCTCTGCGGAGCAGGGATCTCTGCTTGCAAAGATTAGCTGGTGGCTCAAACCTGGCGGCGCGCTTGTCGCGAGCCTTGGGGCTGGTCCGGAGGGCGACTGGACCGGGGGAGTGGATGGGAACGCAGATGTTCTTCGGCCACAACAGCAGGGCATCGAGCTTTAAATACCTTGGCGACGCCGGCCTCATTGTTCAGACCTCAGAGGTAGAGCGCCAGGACAATGAGGACGCGGCGTTTCTTTGGGTTGCAGCTGTGAAAATGCCGAGTTCGATCGAACAACGTGACTCTGCGCCCTAGCGTATGGTTGAGACAGAGCGCCGCGTTTAAGGCGCGCTATTTCCATACACTGAGCGCCATCCACACCGCCATGGCAATCATCATCAGGTTCTCGGTCAAGGAGACGAAACCGAGCGGCACATTGCTGGATCCGCCGACACAAGCGCATTTAAGTTCGCGCCGGTCGATATAGACCGCCTTGAAGACCGAAGCAGCGCCAATAGTACCGATGAAGAGGGCGATGGGGACCGACAGCCAGGTCAGCGCACCGGCAATCATAAGAATGCCGGCCAGCCCTTCTGCGAATGGGTAGATATAGGAGTAGGGCACCCATCGTCTGGCGAACAGGTCATAGTTCAAGAACATCGTCGCGAATGTTTCAATGTTTTGAAGCTTGAGCAGCGCTAAAACTGCCATGCTGAAGGCGATGAACCATTCGCCGGCCCGGATCGTGAAGGGGGTTCCGTGGGCGGCAAAGCTCGCCGCGAGCGCCATCAGCAGTGTGATGCCGAACAGCGCGATTACCGGTCGGTAGCTCGTTGCCTTGGGGTCGACTACGGGCTTACCGAGAAAGCGGCGCAGGTCATCATAACCGCCGACACGCCGGTCGCCGATGAAAACTTGGGGCGTGGTCGCCACATCATGGTTGGCCTTAAAGGTGTCGATTTCCTGTCGCGAGCCAAGGTGATGATACTCTACCGAGTAACCTGACCGCCTCAACAGGTCCATGGCCTAGAGGCCATAAGGGCAGGTGTGGTCCGGGGTCATCATACGGTAGATGCGTGCCGTCCTATCACCGCCGGCATTTACTGTCTGTTCGGACATCTCAGTGTGGCTCCTTGTCGTTTTTTCTGCGGAGCGTGTCGGCGCCCATCTTGGTCTTTGGAGTGCACGTAACTGGCTCTAAAGTGGCGATTGACCGCCACTGGCTTACAACCCTTGTGAGAACGTCATGCGTGCGTTTGATCCGAGCAACATACCGGCCATCATGAATGCGGTTACCCAGGTCCTGGGCGCGAACCATCCGATCGCCCAGCTTGTGCAGCAAGCCAGCACCGACGACGAGTTGGCGAAAGAGGCTTGGAAGGCCATCGAGGCATTGCCGCGCGAACAGCAGCGTGCAATCGCAGGAATCCTAGCCAGCACCCTCATGCCGGGCCTGTAGGCCGCGGTCGATACAGGCGGCTAGTCTCCATAGAACTCCTTTGCGTTGCCGCGCTGTTCCACCTTCTCCAACGAGCGAATGCCGTGAAGAACATCGGCTTCTGTAACGTCAGCCATAGCCTTGTGCATACGGAGCTTCGAGGGTGCGGCTCGAGTTGGCATTATCAGAATGATGGTTTCGCGCGGCGGGCAGTCTGGAAGCGGGCATGCAATCTCGGTTACTGAAATAAGGGCATCGTCGTTAGCGATGGCTGCAGAGGCCCACCTGCGAATATTCGCCAGCGCCTCGATATAGCCTGTGCCAGAGCGTGGCTTGAAGGGATTGTGGAAGCTGCCCATTACGCTTTCGGCTCTGCAAACAGGGTGAAGTCGGCGATCCCGACGCGTCCATCTTCCTGGCTGTAGGCGAGGCGCAAGCCGTCTGGCGACCATGCTAGACCAGCAATAGGGTTGCGGCTGGCTGGCCGGACCAGAATGGCGTTCATGTCAGCGACCTGTGCCAGCAGGATCGCGCCATCGCTATAGCCCAAGGCAAAGAAGCTGTCGTTCGGTCCGAAGGCAACTGCACTTACGAGCGCCGGACGCCAAGCGCGTCCTTCACTGGGTTTGGTCAAGGCGTTCTTGCCGCGCAGCGACCAGAGCATCGCCTGCTGCGCACCGGAGGTCACCAGCCTGTTTCCTTTCGTGGACCATGACAGTGACCGAGGCGGGGCCAGATAGCCACCAAGGGTGAAGCCCTCGCCGTCGCGCAGCAGCCATACTCGCGCGGCGCCATCCCACATAGGCGTGACGATGTAACGATCATCGGGGCTCCAGCTCACGCCGAGATAACCGCCCTTCCAATCGAGAAGGTCGGGCGCCTGTTCTTTCTGCGTATCTGGCTCATAGATCGACACGCCGCCTGAATGCGCCGCCGCCAGCCTGTTGGATTTTGCCGAGAAGGCAAGACCTCCAACACTGCCGGGGAGCTCGAAGGCACTGGCCGGGCCGCGGGCGCCTTGCAAGTTTAGCCTCTTCCCACTCGACCATGCCAAGGCGCCTGTTGTGCTAACGGCAACATGTTCGACCCAGCGTCTGTCCGTACGAGTGATTTCCGTAACGTCGCCAGTGGGATCAGTCCGGCAGAGGCGACCATCATCTCCGCCTGAGAGGATCACGTCCCTGCGCTCGTCGACCGCCGCGCAGAGAATCGCGCCCGTGTGAACGTATGTGGTGGTTGCGCTCTTGAAGTCGGTCGTAGCGAACGCGAGCTGGCCATCCCCCGAAGCAAACACGAAACCATGTTCCCAGGACAGTACCGCCGTCGCTGGCGCGCCGAGATCATGTTCGCTGAGCGGAACTGTAGCCGGAGGTTTTCGGGTTGCACGGGGGTTGGAGCGCGCCGTGATCGACATCAGGCCTCACAGCTTGCGAAGCTTTGCTGGAGGGCCTTGCCGTCGAGCTTCCGGCCGATGAAGACCAGACGGCTCTGGCGCTTCTCCTCAGGCTTCCACGGTAGCTGGTGATCAGCGTCGAGCATCATGTGCACGCCCTGAACAACGAAACGCCGATCATGATTCTTGAGCGAAAGAATGCCTTTGAGGCGTAGGATGTCACCGCCCTTTGTCTGAGTCAGCTCTTGCAGCCAGCCAACGAGCTTATCCGCATCGAGCGGCTTGTCCGTTGAAAGCGCTACGGACGCTACATCGCTGTGATGGTGATGGTGGCCGTGATGCAGAAAGTCTGGTTCGAGCTTCAAAATGCGATCAAGATCGAACGCTCGGCGATCGAGGATATATTGCAGATCAATCCTGCCGCGCACCGTATGATGGAGCTGGGCATAGGGGTTGATGGACCGGATCCGGCTTTCCACGGTCGCCAGTTCCCGCTCGCTGACGAGATCCGTTTTGTTGAGCAGAATGACATCTGCAAAGGCGATCTGCTCTTCGGCTTCGTGGCTATCAGCAAGACGATCCAGCAGGTACTTGGCATCCGCGACCGTGACGATGGCATCGAGGCGGGTCCGGGCGTTCAGATTAGCGTCGACGAAGAAGGTCTGGGCGACAGGACCAGGGTCAGCAAGGCCAGTGGTTTCAACAAGGATGCCGTCAAACCTATCCTTGCGCTTCATCAGATTGCCGAGAATGCGAATGAGATCGCCGCGGACGCTGCAGCAGACGCAGCCGTTGTTCATCTCGAACACTTCCTCGTCGGCGTCGATGACAAGATCATTGTCAATGCCGATTTCACCGAACTCGTTCACGATGACAGCGTAGCGCTGACCATGTTTCTCGCTGAGAATCCGGTTGAGGACGGTGGTCTTTCCGGCGCCGAGGTATCCGGTTAGCACTGTAACAGGTACTAGGTTGGTCATTGTGGTGATCGCCTATTGCTTATTTGTCGGTGATGGTTGTCGCGGGAGAGACAGATTGCGCCGGTGACTGGTGAATGCTGAAAAGCATCACGCCGATCAGCGCGATGACCGCGAAGACGCTGGCGCTCGCAGCGGCCGCGCGCCGCCGCGCGAACCTGGCACGCTTGCGAGGCTTGGACCGGCGGAGAACATCGCGCATGGCCCTGATATTGAGGTTGCGGCCGATCACGACGATACGCGTACGACGGTCCTCGCTCGGCCACTTCTCAAGTTGATCAATCTCGTGGATCTGGTGCTGCACGCCATGTATCACGACCGGCCGGTCCGGGTCGCCGGCGAGAGCGACCAATCCCTTTACGCGCAGCAAATTCGGACCGGCGCTGAGCCTTAGCGCATCCAGAAAGAAATCGAACACGATAGCTGGGACGGGCTGATCGACGATGATGCTGTGCGCCCGAATGTCCGCGCCATGTCGATTGGTGTCGTCGTGATTATGGTTATGGGCATCCGCTGCAAGGATCGCTTCGGCCTGCAGCCAAGCGAGCGCGTCCTCACCCTTGCCTCTGAGATCGTATGTTGCAGTGGCGAGGATCAGACCCCGGACATCTCTCCATTGCCCGTGCCGATCCCAGATCGGCGCCACGGGATTGATCGCTCTGACTTCTTCGATGAGGTTCTGAGAACCGGTGGCGTCGGGCACCAAGTCAGTCTTGGTCACAACGATCGCATCAGCAAGCGCGACCTGCTTGATAGCTTCGAGATGCACATTGAGCGTGTCGGGCCCGTTCAGGGCATCGAACAGTGTGATCACACGCGCAAGCGCAAACTGGCCGGTGACGATGCGATCAATGTAGGCTGATGCGGGCGGGGCCAGCAGGCTGCTGATGACCGGGACGGGGTCCGCCAGACCCGTAGTTTCAATAATAACCCGCTTGAAAGCCCGGATCTCTCGCTTGCGGCGGCGGTTCCAAAGATCGAACAGAGAGTCTTTGACTGCGCTCGACGCTGTACAGCAGATGCAGCCTGTCGTGGTGATTAGGAGGTCATCGCTGAACTCGGCCACTAGGTCGTGATCCAGCGCGACATCGCCAAACTCGTTGATGAGCACGGCCGAGTCGGCGAAGGCTGGATCACGCAGCAGCGTGTTGATGAAGCTCGTCTTGCCGGCGCCGAGGAAGCCGGTGACGACCGTGATGGGAATGACCGTCATTCCGATGATTTCATTTCTGTCCATCTGCCGGTCTTCGCGAGTAGGTATGTGCTGCACTGAGCGAGGAGGTTGAAGGCCAAGCGGCCGGAATCGAGCACAAGCATGTGGGACGTCTCTGAGACAAGCTCTGGCGCACTCACTGATGTGCGATGAATGATACACTATAACATTGCGAAAATCGTTGAAAATTTGGCGGCGATCTCCCGTGCCATCGTTCGATTTTGCCTGGCTCGACCGGCGACCTCGGCGGCGGACGACCGAGGCGCGTCTGCCGTCGCGCGTCTCTGCATCACAGTGCCTCCGACAGCCGCGATGAATGATGTCCGGTGATCAGCCAGCGACCGTCGATCTTCTCGAAGGTGAACAGGAAGCGGGCCGGCACGACCTGCTCCACACCCCGGCGTTGGAACGTGAAAGTGTAGAGGCCGCCGATGACGACCGTCCCAAGCTTGCGGCTGATGCGCTTTTTCTGGATGGTGATTTCGCATCGTAATCGGTCGTTGGCGAGGAACGCCTCGAAGTACTGTCGGCGCTCATGCTCGTACTCTCCGATTTCGTTCGAGAGGGTTGGAACAAGGATGGCGTCGACAGCGTAAAGCGCCATGACTTCCGCGACATTGCGTCGGGCAATCGTTTGGACCCAATGCAACAGTGCTTCCTGGGCACCGCGAATGTCTGCCTGTTCGATGAGCAGTGGCATGAGGGCGGGCATACCTTTGGATGTCGGAAAAGCGTCGTTCAACGCATGAACAAGGATTGGTGGGTTGCCGCCCCGGCCATGGCGCCGTCCGCTACGGAGAACGCGACCGAACCTGCCGGACGGGCAACGTCACCGCACGCGAACACGCCTAGGACGCTCGTCTCCTTAAAGACGTTCGTCTGAATGAAGGGGCCCATCGGTCCCTCCTCGAGGGCGCAGCCGAGTTGGCTGGCCAGAGGGCTTGATGAAAGTGTGCGCGTTGCGACGAACAATCCGGCGAGCTCAATGACGCGGCCGTCCTGAAGCTCGACATCTGCCGGTTGCCCGGTGATTTTGGCAATCGCCTCGCTCTCGATGGTGATGCGGCGTGCCAGCAGCTTGCTCGTCTGCTCGCTATCCGGCGTGAAGGCGCCGTTGAGAAAGAACGTTGTCGGGCCCCAGTCCGGCAACATGAGCGCGTGATGCATCGACATCGGCGAGGTAGCGATTACACCGATTTTTCCCTGGTTGAGTTCATACCCATGACAATAGGGGCAGTGGAACACGCTGCTGCCCCAGCGCTCGGCTAGGCCGCGAATAGTCGGAAGCTCGTCGGCAACGCCTAAGGCCAAGACGAGGCGGCGGGCGTCATGGTGTTTGCCATCGGCTAACGTGATCGAAAACCCTGAGTTGGTCTTCTCCGCAGAGATGACCTCTCCATCCATCCATTCGACTGTCGGATAGGCAAGAAGCTGCTCGCGGCCACGCGCAGCAATCTCACCCGGTGGTGTACCGTCATGGGTGAGAAAGCCGTGCGAGGTCTGCGCAAACCGATTGCGGGGGAGCCCCGCGTCGATCACGAGGACGCGGCGCCGGGCGCGGGCAAGTTGTAGCGCTGCCGAGAGGCCGGCATAGCTGCCGCCGATAACAATCACGTCACGCACGGCTTCGTCCTTTGTTGTTCGAACTGGATCGGGGCGCTTCGCGACTGACGGCACGCAAATAGTCTGATCAGTGCGCATCCCGCTCCCAGCTGGGGAATGGATCCGGCAGCTTTGCCCACGCGCGGGAGTCGATCCTGCCGCTCTCCGGGATTGGCATCAGGCAGGCATTGAGCTCGGCCGTGATGGCCCCTTTGTCCATGTCCTGCGTGCCGATGAACACCAGCTCCTGGCGTCGGTCGCCCCAGATCTCGTGCCATCCCTTCTTGATACGCGCGATCGTCCCCTCATCGTCGGGCCAGTGGTTTTTGGGCACGGCGGCCCACCAGTGCCCCGCGCGGTGATGACGTATGAGGCTGCCGGCATGGCTCAGCTCGCCGACCCACTGCGGGCGCGAGGCGATCCAAAAGAAGCCCTTGGCACGGACCACGTTAGGCCAAGCCCTACCGAAGAATGCATGCAGCTTGGCAGGATGGAAGGGTGCCCGCGCGCGATAAACGAAGCTGGTGATGCCGTACTCTTCGGTTTCCGGTGTGTGATCCTTGAAGCCATAGAGCTCCTTGAACCAGGTTGGATGCCGATGCGCGGCCTCGAAACTGAACAGGCCGGTATCGAGAATCGCCTCGAGCGGAACGCGGGCTTCCGTGGTCTCGATGATCTTTGCATCGGCATTGAGCGACCGGACGATGGTGCGAGCTGCCTCGCGCTCTTCGTCGGTCGCGGCGTCGATCTTGTTGAGGACGACGACATCGGCGAACTCGATCTGTTCCACCAGCAGTCCAACCAGAGAACGGTCGTCGCCATCGCCCAGCGATTCGCCGCGGTCGGCCAGGAAGTCCGCCGAGGCATAGTCTTTGAGAAGATTGGCGGCATCGACGACGGTGACCATGGTGTCGAGGCGGGCGACGTCCGACAGGCTGTGACCAAGCTCGTCACGGAACTCGAAGGTGGAGGCGACAGGGAGCGGTTCGGAGATGCCGGTCGACTCGATCAGCAGATAGTCGAAGCGCTTCTCCTTGGCGAGGCGCCCTACCTCCTTCAGAAGATCATCGCGTAGCGTGCAGCAGATGCAGCCATTCGACATCTCGACCAGAGCCTCGTCTGTACGGGAGAGATTGGCACCGCCGTCTCGCACAAGCTCGGCGTCGATGTTGACCTCGCTCATATCATTGACGATGACCGCCACCTTGCGTCCTTCCCGGTTGTTGAGGACGTGATTGAGCAGCGTCGTCTTGCCGGCGCCAAGGAAGCCGGACAGCACGGTGACAGGCAGCCGGGTATCTTTGGTAAGGCTGCCTTTTCGCAAATGTTCTTTCAGCTCAGCATCCATCGGGCTCTCGTTGGCTGGTTGCATTTTTATATGTAACGTTATAACATACCGATCACTTAGTGCAACCCACGAAGGAGAGTCCGGCATGACTGGACCAAAAAGAGAGGGCGGCCGAAGCAAAGATCAGTTGATCGCCCGAACGTTGCGTGACGCGCACCGTCCGCTCAGTGCGTACGACCTGATCGAGCTGTTGAGGGATCAGGGTGTCAATGCGCCGACGACTGTTTATCGCGCGCTCAATCGGCTGATCGCGGCGGGGCAGGTACATCGAATTGAATCATTGAGTGCGTTTGTCTGCTGCACTGGGAGCTGCCGTCGCGAGGCCGTCGTGTTCGCCATTTGCGAGACTTGCGGAACAGTCACCGAGTTCGATGACGAAGTCATAGCCGGCCGCCTTACGAACTGGGTGGAGGGCGCGAAGTTCTCGCTGCGGCAGACCACCATCGAGCTGCGCGGCCGCTGCGAAACGTGCCGCACGGAAGCGCCCCTTGTGCCGGCATGAAGTGAAGGGAACTCATGCAATGCTACGCATTCCACAGGATCGGGCGTAACAAGCGAAGATTTCTCGCTCACCTTGGCGCGGAAGTCTCTACGTGGAAATTTCTAGTTGCTCTGGATGGGCTTCGCATCAATGGCTATGTCGCTGGGGAGAAGGCGGTCGCTTCGAGGGCTTCTCTGGCGTAAGGGGATTTATCCACGGTCCCATGTCGCGGTTCATCCAACGCACTCCCCTTGACGCCCTTCTTATGGGCAACTGTGGAACGGTAGATCTTTGTTGGTTGCTTTGTCTACCATCCACGTCTGCAAAGAAGGTCGGCGGAGAGTGCCCGCCGCCGGCGCCATCACCATTTTGACCTATAAATCGCCAAAGTATCCGGTCTCACACAGCTCTCGCGAATCGTTGACCAGCAATCACGTCTACAGCTAGCCTTGGCAGGCTGTGCGAGCGGTATCCTCCCTTTCCTCCAGAGAAATGGCATCACGCCTTTCATACGGGTTTAGAATATCATGAGGTTCAGCATCAAGTATCGACTCGTTTAAACGCCAAGATTCATATAGCCTTTTTACGTTCTGCAGGCGATTTATTTGGGCGGCAAATCAAGACGCGGTTTATCCCGGAATCTATTTCCACACAGCATGGCAGCGATCAACAGGCTGCCTATGAGGAACGGCAGAATAGCGCTGCTCTGGTACGCGGTCGTCATCCCGATGGGGCCGATAATGAACCCCAGGGCACGCGCGGAGCCAAGCCTTCCAGCGACTGCGCCTTGTCTAGCTCCGGCAATTAGAGACGCCCTACCGTTGATGCCCGCTGCCGTCAGCCCGTTCCCAACGCCCATTGCGATGATGCCGGCGCTGGCGATCCATTGACTTGCGCCAAAGCCGATCAGCAAGAGGCCCAACAAGACGCAGACGAAACCGAGGTCAAGAACATTGGCCGGGTCGAGAGAGGGAGCGCGCGACAGTGCCCCCTGGACAGCGAGGGAACATATGGCAGTGACGCCCAACGCAACGCCGATGGCGCTCACTGTTTCAAGCGGCGATAGCGAGAAGCGATCCTGGAACATGAACCCGATGACTTGCTGCATGCCGGAGATCACGCCGAACTGTAGCACGCTCAAGATCAAGAGCCACTGCGCTCCCGATGCTGCGCCATCGCTCGATCTGGCCGGGGCCGTCTGTTGCGCCTGAATGAGGTAGCTGCAAAGGAGCATGGTCGCCACGCTCATCAACGCCATGGCGAAGAGAGGAAAGCCAAAACCAAACGGTGCTGCAAGGGCGCAAATGGCAGGGCCGGCCAGCAGGCCAGTGTTGAAGCCCGCTCCGAGCGCCGCCATTCCCGAGGTGCGCTGCTGCGGCGGCGTAATGCCCGCCATGACTGTCATTGCCGCTGGGTAGCTGCCGGCACCAATAGCAGCATGGATCATCCGCGAGAGTGCCAGCGCATAGAACGCGATCTGCGTCGACATCAAAGCAGCCGTGCTTGCCTCGGCCGCGAGCCCGAAGCCCATGGTGCCTGCCGAATAGCCGAGAAGGCCGATCAGAAGCACGCGACGTGCCCCGTATCTATCGATCATTCGACCCCAACAGCTCGAAGCAAGGGCGAAGATGACGGCGGAAGCACTAACGATCGCGCCGGTTTCAATTTCACTCAGGCCAATGGTCCGCGCCAGCGGCGGCAGAATGATGTAGATCGATGACTGTCCCATCCCGATGCATGCCGTCACCGACGCCAACACCAGCCTCGGCGCCATGCCGCCACATCTCGCATCCGGTTCGTCGTCGTCATGCTGCGGCTGTGCCTGCGTCATGTCTTGCTCCAGCTTAGAGGGATTGACCCGCGCCCAGCCTTGGGTTGGTTTGCGCCGCCCACGAGCCTGCGCCAAACCAGCCCAGGCTCTAAACGTCTCTTCGGCACGAAGGAGATGGTGTGGACGATCGTTTAGTCGGGAGACCGCGCACTTGAACTGCAGATCACGTCGCTGAGGCGACTCACCACTCAGACGCAGCATCAGCTTTCACGCCGCAGCCGATGTCAACGTGCTCCATGTGTTCCATGGCACTCCCCGTCCATGCCGGGCTCGGGTATCAGCCGTCAGGGCGAGCCGGTCGGCTGTTCCTCGGAAGGCTATGTACGCTTGGGATTGCTTTTCCCTGTGCGGTTTTCTGCAGATATGGAGGACTTTGCAATCAGCGTCTTCATGTACGTGGGGTGGTTCGTGCCCATGAGGCGGTCCCAAATGTTGAACCAAAGCCCATAGTTTCCCGAGAAGACCCTGTGATGCACGTTGTGATGGGTGGGTGTCCCGATCCATCCGCCGAGGAAGCTCTCGGCCAGGCGCTTCGGCAGGAACTCCATGCCGACGTGAACATAAACATTCCAGAGGATCATGAGGGAGAAGAACATTGCGATCACGTAGATATGCAGAGGTATGACAAACAGAAATATCAGGAAGATTCCAACTTCGACGAGGGCTTCGAACGGGTGGAAGGCAAAGGCCGCAAAGGGGCTGGGGTTCGTGGATTGATGATGAAGCGCATGCACGTAGGGAAAGATCGGCTTCCAGTGCATGAAGCGATGACCCCAGTAGAAATAGGTGTCGTGCACAAGGATCGTTAATGGAAAACTAACGATGAAATAGATCCATCCATACTTCTCGATATCGAAATAAACCAACGTCCACCCTGCCTGCGTCGTAGCCATGCCGGCGGTTCCGACAACCCCGAAAATGAGCACGGTCGAAAGCGAGTATAGTATCTCGCGCTGCAGTTGACCCTTGCGGAACGGGATAGGTTGGATGCGGCGCACGGCCCATCGCACGGCCATCAACTTGTGGCAGATCCAATAGGCAAGTCCAGCGACGAAGAAGTAGCGCAAGAGGACTGCCGCGGTAATGGCTGCGAAGAGTATCGGCAGATTCCCAGGCGCAAACGCTTCTTGTAGAAAGCTCATTTCTCAACCCGCTCCGCTAATTACCGATTTTTCTATGCAATATCAGTATAGAAATAGGGTGCGCAGTGCAAGCCAAGCATTTGCCCTCGTGATACGCACCTCAGCCGCGCGACGTGAATCTTATATCTTGACTAGAATCGTACAGTTTGATTTCAGTGCCGTGACGAGTGCCTCATGGTCGGAGATGCCTCAATGGGAAATTGGCGACGATGGTGATTGGGTTGCCTGCTTGCGCTTCTTGTTGCAACGTTATAACATTGCATCGATTAGATGCAACGCAAGAACATGAAGGAGAGTCGGAGGTGACGTGACCGAGAGGAGACGTCAGCCGGACCAAAGACCAGCTGACCGTCGGTACGCTTCATGACGCGCATCGACGGTTGAGTGCGGTTGATCCGACAGGCTGGCGCGACCAGGGCACCCTGCGTCGGCGACCGCTATCGTACTGGTCCGCACGTTGCCGCCAGATAGGTGAGTTGTCCTGTATCGTTGAATGTGTTTGCCCGACGCACGCCGAACTGCTGTTGAGAACCGATTGGTCAACCATGCGGCATGAGATCCATTTAATTCTTTACTGTAATAGTATGGTTTAAATTGGCCGATGAATCAGACGAGTAGCAGGTGCTTTGTCACGATCTTGGCAGCGGCGGCTATCAGTGGGGCGTGAGTGCTTGTTGGGCGGGAAGCAAATGTCGAGTCCGGTGGATTTCGACGCGGGACATCTTCGGGAAGTCGGAAAGCGTGAGTTGGAGAGATGGGCTACCGCGCGGGAGCGCACAAATATTGGGGGCTGCAGACGTGTCGAGATTACAGAGATTCGCACTTGCAGGAGCAATGACCTTGGCGTTGCTTCCAGTGCGTTCCGTAGGGCAGGAGGCAGTTCCTCCAGCTGGGCAGGGCACGGTCAACGCTCCAACGCCCGCGGCGCCCGTACAGTTGGATACCGTTACCGTTCAATCTCCAAAACCGGCAGCGCCGAAGGCGAAGCGGCAGAAACGAGCAGCAACAGCCAGATCGGCGCGGCGGCCGCCTGCGCCTGTGCAAGCTCCTCCACCGGCGCCTGTCGCGAGCGGGCAGGGCTTGGGTACGGGGGAGACATCGGGGCCGCAAAGAACGGGCGTCGATAATCTTCTCGCCAATCCTCTCACCGTTCCCACAAGTGCGACGGTCATCAACAGGGAGAAAGTGCAGGACGCGCGGATCAACGACATCGGCGATGTTATCCAGCATACGCCAAATCTGTTTGATTTAAGGACCGGCAATCACGGGCACACGAACTCGCTGAGTATTCGCGGTCTGCCCTCGTCCAACGCGGATTTCGCGAACCCGTCGGTTGGTGTTGTTGTCGATGGAATGAATGTTTTAGGTGGCTATGGTTTTGACTTCTACGACGTCGAGGGCATTGAGGTCCTGCGGGGACCTCAAGGAACTGTCATCGGGAACAATGCCCCTGGTGGAGTCGTCAGGGTCATCTCCAAGAGGCCAACCTTTACATGGGACAATGAAGCTGATCTGACGATCAGCAGCTACGGGACGTTCCAGGAGCGCTTTGCTGTCGGCGGCCCCATCAGCAGTGGGGCTGCATTCCGTATTACCGGCATCAAGCAGGATTCGGACGGCTTTGTGAAAAGCGCGGGCGGCCATGGCGACGCCGAAGATCAGGATGACTTCAGCCTGCGCGGTCAGGTGTTGCTCAAGCCCACGCCCGACTGGGATGTCCTGGTCAACTTAAATGGGTATTCCTACAAGGGGACGCTGGGGGCTTATACGCCTGTTTCTCTGCTGAAAGAGCGTCACCACACGAGCTACTCCGGTTATCTAGGCGGCCAGGATCAGAGTTCGTTCTCGCAAATACTAGATGCGACCTACCGCGGTGCGTTCTTCAACTTCAAATCGATCACGGCGCACCGGAAATGGGATTCCACCGAGAGAATCGATGCTGACTATACGGAGGACGAGCTCGCGAGAGATCGATCCTACAAAAGGAACGATCAATATTCGCAGGAATTTCGGTTCTCATCGCCCCATAACGACTCCCGTCTGACCTGGGTTGGCGGCGTTTACATCGCGCATGAGACGCAGGTGACCGGTGACCACTTTACCTATTGGCCACCCTTGTATGGCGCGATGGAGCGTTCGACAGATAGCGGTGAAATGGGGGTCGAGCAGAACAGCGCGGCCGTGTTTGGCCAGGCGACGTACGGGCTAACTCAGCATCTCTATGTTACGGCGGGCCT
>Ga0182735_1001191_pt1 | contig 17923 bp, 18 predicted proteins | sample eDN5th30CKraftMG_FD_128524 | JGI IMG/M metagenome (GOLD analysis project Ga0182735, IMG submission 128524) | Enriched Miracle-Growth compost microbial communities from Emeryville, California, USA - eDNA 5th pass 30_C Kraft MG (version 2) (version 2) ... | reverse complement strand
CTCGAGCGGTGGCGCCCCGAGAAGACCATGGACGACTCGCTCGCCCTCAGCTAACCCTCCCGCAAGAGAAGAGACACCCCCCATGTCCATCAGCGCACGTGACGTCGGCGTCACCTACTCCTCCCGTTCCCGTGGCGAGCTCGTCGCCCTCCAGGACATCAACCTGACGGTCGAGTCCGGCGAGTTCGTCACCCTCATCGGCCCCAGCGGCTGCGGCAAGTCGACCCTGCTGCACGCCCTCGGCGGCCTCACGTCCCCGACGGCCGGCGAGGTGCTCGTCGACGAGCACCGGCTCACGGGTCCCGACCCGCGGCAGGCGGCGTTCATCTTCCAGGACTACTCGCTGCTGCCGTGGAAGTCGATCCTCGACAACGCGGCGATCGGCCTCCGCTTCGCGAACGTCCCGAAGGCGGAGCGCCAGGCGAAGGCGATGGACATGCTCGAGCTCGTCGGCCTCGCGGGCTTCGCGAAGTCGTACCCGCACGAGCTGTCGGGCGGCATGCAGCAGCGCGTCGCCGTCGCCCGCGCGATGGCGATGGAGCCCGAGGTGCTGCTCATGGACGAGCCGTTCGGCGCACTCGACGAGCAGACCCGCCAGAAGCTCGGCTACCAGATGTCGCGCATCCTGACGGCGAACGGCAAGGGCGTCGTCATGGTCACGCACAGCCTCGACGAGGCGATCTTCTGGGCCGACCGGATCGTCGTCATGTCGCCGCGCCCCGGGCGGATCATCCGCGAGATCGTCGTCGACACCCCGCGCCCCCGCGAGCTCGACTTCATCGCGGACGACGGCTTCGGCGAGATCCGCCAGGAGCTGTTCCGCCTCATCAGCGAGCCCGTCACGGAGGACACGCCGACCGTGACGACCCTCAGCGGAGCCCGGCCGTGACCGTCGCCGCCTCGGACACGTCCACCCGCGCCGTCGCGACGCGGGTCTCCGCGAAGACCCGGCGCGTGCGCCGCACCATCCTCGTGTGGGCGCTCCGCGTCGCGGCGCTCGTCGTCATCGTGGGGCTGTGGCTCTACGGCAACGGCCCGGGGCACGTCTCCTCGCTCCTGCTGCCGTCGCTCGGGAACGTGCTGGTCTTCTTCGGCCAGCTCGTCGTCTCGCCCGCGTTCTGGAGCGCCGCCTGGACGACGCTGTACTCGATGGCGATCTCCTTCGTCGTCGCGGCCGTCGTCGGCACCCTCATCGGGTTCTGGGCGGCGCGCGGGCCCCTGCGCGCGAAGGTCATCGAGCCGCTCGCGGTGTGGGGCTACATGGCGCCGCTCTTCCTCTTCTACCCGCTGTTCCTCCTCTGGTTCGGCGTCGGCGTGGAGTCGAAGATCACGCTCGCGGCCCTCTCGACCGTGTTCCCGATCATCTACGGGTCGCTCCGCGCGTTCCGCAGCGTCGACCCCGTGTACCTGCGGGTCGCGCGGGCGTACGGCGCCTCGCCGCGGCAGACGGACTGGATGATCAAGCTGCGGGCGACGCTGCCGCTGCTCGGGTCCGCCTTCCGGATCGGCGCCGCGTACAGCATCACGACCGTGCTCGCGGGCGAGGTCCTGTCCTCGACCGGCGGCCTCGGCTACATCCTCGCGAAGGCGTCGCAGCTGTTCAACGCGGCGGGCGCGTTCGCGATCCTCATCGCCATCGTCCTGTTCGTGGCCGTGCTCCAGCTGGGCCTCAACCGGCTGTTCACCCCGCGGCACGACTCCCGGACGCAGTGACGCGTCCGGGACGGACAACCCAAGGAGCAACGACATGAGCAGGAATCGCGGTCGAGCGGTGCGATCCCGCACCGGGCAGCTCGCGACGGTCGCGGTCGCCGCGGCCCTCGCGCTCACGGCGTGCAGCGGAGGCGGCGGGTCGACGCCGGGCGGATCGGGCGACGCGATCGGCGAGGTCTCGGTCATCCAGTCGGTGGGCAAGGACTTCTCGACGGGCGGGGTCGACTTCGCCGACGCGAACGGCCTCTGGCCGGAGGGCCTCACGGTCACCACCCAGACCGGCGGCGCGGTGGCGCAGGCGCTCGCGACGGGCGACGTGCAGATCGGCGTGACCTCGCCCACGCGCGTCCTCGGCGCGATCTTCCAGGGCCTCGACGTCAGCATCGTCGGCGCCGGCGAGCGCCTGTGGGACGGGCAGATCGTCGTCTCGAAGGACTTCGCGGCGAAGGACGTCAGCGGCCTGAAGGGCGCGCGCTTCGGCGTCACCTCGTTCGGCTCGGCGGGCGAGCTGTCGGTGCGCGAGATCGCGAAGGCGCAGGGCTGGGCCGACAGCGACTACGAGGTCGTGACGCTGGGCGACATCGCCGGCCTCACGGCGGGCCTGCAGTCCGGATCGATCGACGCGTTCGTCTGGGGCGGGCCGGTCCCGTTCCAGCTCGAGAACCAGGGCGCGGTCAAGCGGCTCGGCTTCGTGAGCGACATCATCGGCGAGCTGCCGACGAGCGTCGTCGCCGTCCGCAACGACTTCATCGCGTCGAACCCGGCGACGGTGCGGGCGTTCTGCGACGGCTACTACGCGGGCAACGCGTTCATCGTGGACCATCCCGACGAGGCGGCGCAGCAGTTCGTCGCCTGGGGCGAGGACCCGGATGCCGTGCCCGCCGCCGTCGAGGCGTACGCCCCGATGATGGCGACCGACAGCGGCATCAGCGACGAGGCCTGGCAGGGCATGATCGAGGCCACCCAGATCACGACGGGCGGCGCCGACTACCTCGACCTCGCCGGCATCAAGAAGTTCTACAAGCCCTGCGACTCCCTGTAGTCGCCGTACCCCGCCGGACGCACCGGCTCCAGACCTCCGTGTGCCGCGCCGACACCGGCTCGGAGACCACAAGAAAGCAATCACACAGATGGAGAAAGCAATGAGCAGGACACGTGACAAGGCCGTCGTGCGATCCTCCCGCCCCTGGCGGATCGGCGTCGTGGCCATCGCGGGAGCGCTCGCGCTCTCGGCGTGCAGCGGCGGGGGCGGCTCGACGCCCGCCGCATCGGGCGACGCCGTCGGCGACGTGTCGATCATCCAGTCGGTCGCGCAGGACTTCTCGACCGGCGGCGTCGACTTCGCCTCGGAGCAGGGCCTGTGGCCCGACGGGCTCACGGTGCAGGCGCAGACCGGCGGCGCGGTCGCGCAGGCGCTCGCGACGGGCGACGTGCAGATCGGCGTGACGTCGCCGACCCGCGTCCTCGGCGCGATCTTCCAGGGCCTCGACGTCAGCATCGTCGGCGCCGGCGAGGACCAGTGGGACCAGCAGATCATCGTCTCGAAGGACTTCGCGGCGAAGGACATCAGCGGCCTGAAGGGCGCGCGCTTCGGCGTCACCTCGTTCGGCTCGGCGGGCGAGCTGTCGGTGCGCGAGATCGCCAAGGCCGAGGGCTGGGCCGACAGCGACTACCAGGTCGTGACGCTGGGCGACATCGCCGGCCTCACGGCGGGCCTGCAGTCCGGATCGATCGACGCCTTCGCGTGGGGCGGCTTCGCGCCGTTCCAGCTCGAGCAGGACGGCACTGCCAACCTCCTCGGCTTCGTCAGCGACATCATCGGCGACCTGCCGACGAGCGTCATCGCCGTCCGCAACGACTTCATCGCGTCGAACCCGGCCACCGTGAAGGCGTTCTGCGACGGCTACTACGCCGGCAACCAGTACATCATCGACAACCCGGAGCAGGCCGCCGACCAGTACATCGCCTGGGGCGAGGACGCGGGTGCGGTGCCGCCGGCCGTCGAGGCCTACGCGCCGATGCTCGCGACCGACAGCAGCATCAGCGACGACGCCTGGCAGGGCATGATCGAGGCCACCCAGATCACGACGGGCGGCGCCGACTTCCTCGACGTCGCGGGCATCAAGAAGTTCTACAAGTCCTGCGACGAGCTGTGAGCCCACGGGCGGGCGGACGTGTGTCGGACCGTCCGCCCGCCCGTGACATGTGTCGCCGTCCGACGCGCGCATCCTTCATGATGAGGAAGTGACCTCGATGGAGACGTCCCTCCCCGACTACCGCTCGCTCCCGCGGACCGCCGACGGCGTCGGCTCCGCGTGGGGCCTCTTCGGCCCCGGCGACTCGACGGGGCTCGTCCACCTGCTGACCGCCGAGCGCGTGCGCTCGGCGGTCAGCAGCGTCCGCACGGGCACCGTGTTCCCGCTCGACCTGCCCGTGGGCTACGTCACGCCGTCGCTGTTCCAGCGCGGCACGGCGCGGCACACGGTCATCGAGCGGCGCCCGGGGCGCGGGCTCGACGACGCGCTGGACAACTACTACCCGCAGTCCGGCAGCCAGTGGGACAGCCTCGGCCACGCGCCGTACGCCCCCGACGTCTTCTACGGCGGCGCGACGGCGGCGGAGGTGAAGCGGGGCGAGCGGAACACGATCGACCACTGGGCGCGTCACGGGATGGCCGGCCGGGGCATCCTCCTCGACCTCGCCGACGTCGTCGCGGAGCGCGGCGGCCCCGGCGCGTCCGTCGCGCTGACGGTCGCCGACTTCGAGCGCGCGCTCGCGGCGACGGGGCTCACGGTCGAGCCGGGCGACGTCCTCCTGTTCCGCACGGGGTTCACGGCCTGGTACGCGGAGCAGACGGCGGACGTGCGGGAGCGGATGGGCGTGCGGGGCGGGCTGTCCGCCGCGGGGATCGAGCACTCCGAGGAGATGGCGGCGTTCCTGTGGGACCTGCACATCGCGGGCATCGCGAGCGACGCGCCCGCCGTCGAGGTCTTCCCGCCGGACAACACCCCCGAGGGGGAGCCCTTCGGCAACATGCACCGCATCCTCATCGGGCAGTTCGGCCTGGCGCTGGGGGAGCTGTGGCAGCTCGACGCGCTCGCCGCGCACTGCCGTGCGAGGGCGGCGCACGACTTCCTGCTGGTCAGCGCGCCGCTGAACGTCCCGGGCGGGATCGGCTCGCCGGCGAACGCCGTCGCGATCGCCTGAGCGAGGATCCTTCTGTGGTGCAGAAGCCGCCGACGGTGCAGAAGCCGTCCTACATGATCACCTCCGTCGACCACGCGCTCCGCCTCATCCAGATGCTGCGCGACAACGGCAGCATCGGCCTGACGCAGGCCGCCGGCGAGCTCGGCGTCTCGCCGTCGACCGTGCACCGGATGATGGCGATGCTCGTCTACCGCGGCTTCGCCCTCAAGGACACCGACCGCCGCTACGTCGCGGGGCCGGCCATGAGCGTCCCGCCCGTGTCGATCCCGTGGGCGAACGAGCTCAAGGAGGTGTGCCGCCCGCATCTGGAGCTGCTCGCGACCCGCATGGAGGAGACCGTCAACCTCATGGTGCGCGTCGGGTCCAAGGTGCGGTTCCTGCACACCGTCGAGGTGAACAACATCCTCCGCATCGGCGACCGCTCCGGCAGCGTGCTGGAGGCCCATCAGGCCTCCGGCGGCAAGGCGCTGCTCGCGGAGGCCGATCCGCAGACGATCGAGCGGCTCTACCGCAGCAAGTCCGCCGCGCTCGCGGGCGCGGAGATGGACGACGAGCGCTACGAGCGGTTCCAGAGGGAGCTCGCGTCGATCCGCATGAGCGGCTTCGCGATCAACCGCGAGGAGTCCGAGGGGGGCATCGACGCCCTCGGACTCGCCCTCCACGACGCGAGCGGCCGCGCCGTGGCGTCCATCTCGATCGCGGCGCCCACGTTCCGCTCGGAGCGCATCTTCGACAAGCGCGCGCTCGCGCTCGCCGACGCCTCGCGCGTCGAGATGGAGGCGGACATCGCCGAGCGCGGCATCGAGGCGAGCTGAGCTCAGCGCATCGAGACGCCAACCTCGTTCGGGTCGCGGCCCACGCGTCCCGAACGCTCCAGGTCGGTGATCGCCCGCTCCTCCTCGGGGGAGAGGACGAAGTCGAAGAGGTCGAGGTTCTCGCGCAGCCGCGCCGGGCTGACGGTCTTCGGGAACACGATGTTCCCGACCTGGATCTGCCACCGGAGCGCCACCTGCGCGGGCGTCTTGCCGTGCGCCGCGGCGGCCGCGACGATCGGCGCCTCCTCCAGCACGGCGTAGCGCCCGCGGCCGAGGGGGCTCCAGGCCTCGATCGCGGTGCCGCGCGCCCGCGCGGCGGCCACGACGTCGCGCTGCTGGAACGCGGGGTGCAGCTCGATCTGGTCGACGGCGGGCACCGTGTCCGACTCGGCGGCGAGGCGGTCGAGGTGCTCCACGAGGAAGTTGGAGACGCCGATGCTGCGCGCCCGCCCCTCCGCGACGAAGCCCTCCATCGTGTGCCACGCGTGGACGTAGCCCACGGCGGGGACGGGCCAGTGGATCAGGTACAGGTCGACGTAGTCGAGGCCGAGGCGGGACAGGCTCTCGTCGAACGCGCGGCGCGGCTCGTCGCCGAGATGCCGGTCGTTCCAGAGCTTCGTCGTGACGAAGATCTCCTCGCGCGGGATGCCGCTGCGGGCGATCGCGCGACCCACGCCCTCCTCGTTGCCGTAGGCGGCCGCCGCGTCGATGTGGCGGTAGCCGATGCCGAGCGCGTCGGAGACGAGCGCCTCCGTGTCGTCTGCCGGCACGAGGTAGGTGCCGAGGCCGAGCTGCGGGATCGCGTGGCCCGTGTTGAGCGCGAGGGACGGGACGCCGCTCACGCGGACGCCTCGGGCGCGAGCGTGTTGCGGGCGATCGCGGCGCCGCCGTCGACGTGCACGACGCTGCCGGTGACGTAGCTCGACGAGGGCGAGGCGAGCCAGAGCGCGGCGCCCGCGAGCTCGTCCGGGTCCGCCATCCGCTTCAGCACCGTGGAGTCGCGGAGCGCGTCGAGCTTGCGCTGCCGGTGCGGGCCGGGCTTCCCGAGGCCCGTCACGAACGAGCCCGGGGCGATCGCGTTGACGAGGATGCCGCGCGGGGCGAGCTCGATCGCGGCGTTGCGCACGAGCGCGACGACGGCGGCCTTGGACGCCGCATAGGCGTAGCCGACGAGGGGATCGGCCACGATGCCGGCGACGGAGGAGGTCACGACGATGCGGCCGTAGCCGTCGGTCATGAGCTCGGAGGCGGCGCGGACGGTGTAGAGGGCGCCCGTGAGGTTGACGTCGAGCACCGTCCTCCAGCGCTCGAGGTCGAGGTTCGCGAGCTGGCCCTCCTCGATGAAGGGCCCGTTGCCGGCCGTGATGCCGGCGTTCGCGAAGACGATGTGCAGCGCGCCGCCGTCCGCCGCCGCGGCGAGGGCGGCGGCGATGCTGTCGTAGTCGGAGATGTCCGCGGTCTCGCCGCGCACCTCCAGGCCCTCGCCCGCGAGCGTCGCGCGGGCGGCGTCGAGCGCGTCGGCGCGCACGTCCACGATCGTGACGTCGGCGCCGAACGTCGCGAGGGCCCGCGCCATCGCGAGGCCGAGCCCGCTCGCGCCGCCCGTGACGGCGGCGCGGCGTCCGCGCAGGTCGAAGAGGTCGAGGGCGCGCGCCGTGAGCGCGTCGTCCGTGAGGTCCGCCATGGGGTTCTCCTTCGGTTCCGGGTCGTCGGCCCGCGTATCAGAGGGTGGTGTCCATCAGCCGCGTCGCGGCGAGGAAGGCGTCGGGGCGCTGCGTGTGCGGGCCGTGGCCCGCGTCCGGGATGATGTGCAGCCGGGCCTGCGGGATGGCGGCGAGCCAGCGCCGCGCGTGCGCGGGCGGGACGAGCCCGTCCTCCGCGCCCCACACGAGCGTGACGGGCACGCGCAGGGCGCCCGCGCGCTCCGCGAGGGTCGGGTCGGACATGAGCGGGTCGGAGGCGATCGCCGCCGCCGTCGCGAGGCTCCGCTCCGTCCGCCGCGCCGTCACGGGATCGGCGGGCGCCGCCGCGCGCGCGACGGCCGCGTCGCGCAACGGGCCGGCGGGGAAGGCGAGCTCGGCGACCTCGACGGGGGTGAGCGCGAACATGTCGCCCAGGGGCGCCGCGGGGTCGACGATCCCGACGGCGTCGACGATCACGAGCCCCGTGACGCGCTCCGGCTCGCGGAGCGCGAGCTCCGTCGCGATCCATCCGCCCAGGGAGGCGCCCATGACGAGCACGTCGTCCAGGCCGAGCCGGTCGAGCAGCGCGCTGTACAGCGCGGCGATCGCGGCGACGCTCGGCTCGGGGAGGCCGTCGCTCTCGATGAAGCCCGGGTGGTCGGGGCGGATGACGCGGTAGCGCGTCGCGAGGATCCCGAGCGGTGCGCGCCACGCCCCCACGTCGCCCGTGCCGTGGAGGTAGAGGAGGGGCCTGCCCTCGCCCGCCGCGAGCAGGCGGATCCGCGTGCCGGCGACGTCGATCCACTCCTCGACGGGATCGCGCTCCGCGGGGGCGGCGTCGCTCACGAGGCGGGCTCCGCGGCGGCCAGCCGCTCGAGCGCGGCGGCGGACTCGTCGAAGCCCGCGAGGATGCGGTCGTTGCGCGCGTCCACGACGGCGCGGTCCTTGGTGTGCGTGAAGACGTACTGCCGCTCGTTCTCGATCGCGTCGCGCACGAGCTCCGCGACGAGGGCGGGGTCCATGCCCCGCTCCGCGAGGCGGCGCATGTGCTCCTCGGGCGAGCTGCCCGTCGTGGGGCCGCCGAAGCGGTCGGGCCGCGTGCGGTCCGACAGGGAGATGTTGGTCGCGACGGCCGAGGGCGCCAGCACCGAGACGCCGATGCCGTACTCGGCGAGGTCGTCGCGCAGCGCCTCGGAGAGGGCGACGACCGCGAACTTCGTCGCGGCGTAGAGGCCCTGGAACCACTCCGTGTTGCGGCGCACCTGGAACCCGGCCATGCTCGCCGTGTTCACGACGTAGCCGTGCCGCTGCGCGATCATGCCGGGGACGAACTCGCGGACGCCGTTGATGACGCCCGTCACGTTGACGCCGAAGCTCCAGTCGACCATCTCCGGCGGCGTCTCCCAGATGGGCTTCGCGTGGTAGACGACGCCCGCGTTGTTGACCAGGACGTCCAGCCCGCCGAACCGCTCGCGCACGAGCTCGCCGACGCGCGCGACGGCCGCCGGATCCGACACGTCGGCCGCCGCCGACTCCGTCGGCGCCCCCGTCGCTTCCGACAGGCGGAACGCCGCCTCGGCCGCGCGGCCCTCGTCGATGTCGACGATCATGACGCGGGCCCCCGCCCGCGAGAAGCTCTCCGCGAGTGCGTAGCCGATGCCCGACGCCCCGCCCGTGACGAGTGCTCGTGCGCCTTCGATGTCCATCCTCAGGCCCGTCCTTTCACCGGATCGCCGCGATGCGACCCACCTCAGGTGTACCCGCTGCGCGGGGCTCCCGCGCAAGATCTTCTGGGCGTCAGAATTCAGGCCGGACGACGGGAACCCGCGTGTTCGAATAAGCGGACATCGGGCTCGACACGGCAGTCGGGGGCCGATGGAAGACCCTGAGAGGATCCACGTGCAGTTCTACCTGAATGGCTTCTGGCCCGGCGACCCGGAGCTCCCTCCGGTCGAGAAGCCCCGCGACGACGCGGCGGCCGGCGCCCTGCCCGACGAGGTCGACGTGCTGATCGTCGGCTGCGGCCCCGCGGGCCTCGTGCTCGCGGCGCAGCTGTCCGCCTTCGCGGGCATCGAGACGCGGATCGTGGAGCGCAAGCCCGGTCCGCTGGAGCTCGGCCAGGCCGACGGCGTCGCCTGCCGGTCCGTCGAGATGTTCCAGGCGTTCGGCCTCGCCGAGCGGCTCCTGCGCGAGGCCTACTGGGTCAACGAGACGGTCTTCTGGAGCCCGGACCCGGCCGACCGCACCAAGATCGTGCGCAGCGGCCGGATCCTCGACACCGCGCCGGGGCTCTCCGAGTTCCCGCACGTGGTCATGAACCAGGCGCGCATCCACGAGTACCTCCTCGAGTCCATGCGCAAGTCGCCGCGGCGGCTGGAGCCGGACTACGGCGTCGAGGTGACGGGCGTGGAGGTCGACGCCGAGGGCGACCACCCCGTGCGGGTGACGATGGTCCGCACGGCGCCCGACGGCACGACGACGCACGAGACCGTGCGCGCCCGCTACGTCGTCGGCGCCGACGGCGCCCGCAGCGTCGTCCGCCGCTCGATCGGGCGCGAGCTCCACGGCGACTCGGCGAACCAGGCCTGGGGCGTCATGGACGTCCTCGCGCGGACGGACTTCCCCGACATCCGATACAAGGCCACCATCCAGTCCGCCAACGGCGGCAACATCGTCGTCATCCCGCGCGAGGGCGGATACCTCGTCCGCCTGTACGTCGAGATGGACAAGCTCGAGGCCGACGCGCGCCTGGCCAAGGAGACGATGACGAGCGAGATGCTCATCGAGGCGGCCAACCGCATCCTGAGCCCCTACACGATCGAGGTCGACGAGATCGTCTGGTGGTCGGTGTACGAGATCGGCCAGCGCCTCACGGACAAGTTCGACGACGTGCCGGCGGACGAGGTGGGCGAGCGGATCCCGCGCGTCTTCATCGCGGGCGACGCGTGCCACACGCACAGCCCCAAGGCCGGCCAGGGCATGAACGTGTCGATGCAGGACGCCTTCAACCTCGGCTGGAAGCTCGCGGCGGTCCTGGAGGGCCGCAGCGCCCCCGAGCTCCTGCACACGTACTCCGCCGAGCGCCAGGTGGTCGCGCACCAGCTGATCGAGTTCGACAAGGAATGGGCGCGGATGTTCAGCGCGCCGCCGAAGGACCCGACGCGCGAGGACGACGGCGGCGTGGACCCCGGCCACTTCCAGCGCCACTTCGAGGAGCAGGGCCGCTACACCGCGGGCGTCGCGACGCACTACCGTCCGTCGATTCTCACGGCCGCGGCGCCCGCCGCCGACCTCGCGCGCGGCTTCCCCGTCGGCGAGCGGTTCCACTCGGCGTCCGTCGTCCGCCTCGCGGACGGCAAGCCCATGGAGCTCGGGCACGTCGCCCAGGCCGACGGCCGCTGGCGGATCTACGCCTTCGCCGACGCCTGGGCGCCGAGGGACCCCCGCTCGCGGCTCGGCCGCCTGTGCGCGTTCCTCACGGAGTCGGAGGACTCGCCGCTGCGCCGCTTCACGCCGGAGGGGGCCGACGTGGACGCCGTCTTCGACGTGCGCGCCGTGCTCCAGCAGGGACACCGCGAGCTCGACCCGCAGGACCTCCCCGGGCTGCTCGCGCCGCGCAAGGGCCGCTTCGGGCTCGTCGACTACGAGAAGGCCCTGTGCGCCGACGTCACCGCCGAGGAGGACGTCTTCGACCGGCGCGGCATCGACCGGGTCGACGGATGCATCGTCGTCGTGCGCCCCGACCAGTACGTCGCGCACGTGCTGCCGCTCGACGCGTACGAGGAGCTGACCGGCTTCTTCTCCGCCTTCATGGTGGACGTGCACTCCCTCGCCGACGCCCGCTAGTGGCGGCGCGGCCGGCCCGCGAGCCGCGCCTCCTCACGGAGGAGCGGCTCGTCGTGTGCGGCCTCGTCGCGGCGACCCAGATGTCGTGGGGGAGCGTCGTCCCCGTGCTGCCGCACTACGTCGAGCAGCTCGGGGCCGGCGAGGTCGCGCTCGGCGCGATCATCGCGGCGTTCGGCGTCGGCCGGCTCGTCGCGAACATCCCCGCGGGCCTGCTGGTGCGCCGGCTCCCGACGTGGCCGCTCCTGCTCGTCTGCGTCGCGGTCGTCCTCGCCGGGACGCTCGCGATGGGCGCGCTCGGGAGCCTGCCGTGGGTCCTCGCGATCCGGTTCGTCACGGGCGCGTTCGCGGGCGCCGCGATCACGGTCGGCCAGCTCATCGTGCTCGGCGGGTCGCGGGCGGAGACGCGCGGGCGCGTGACCTCGATGATCCAGTCCATCCAGCTCGCCGGCGCCGCCCTGGGGCCCGCCCTGGGCGGCATCGTGATGTCCGCCTGGGGCGTCCTCCCCGCGTTCGTCGCGGCCTCGTCCGGCTGCGTCGTGTTCCTCGTCTGGGCGATCGCGCGCGACCGGCCGCTCAGGGCCATGATCGCGGATCGGGAGCGGGACGCCGTGCGGGCCTACGAGACGGAGGCCGCCCTCCCGCGCCCGCGCGCGGGGGCCGCGGGCATGAGGCGGGCCGCGGTCGTGCTCGGCATCGTCGCCGCGAACCTCACGGGCTTCGCGATCTTCTCGGCGCGCTTCGGAGGGCAGCAGTCGCTCGTGCCGGTCATGAGCGTGACCGCCGCGGGCGTCGAGCCCTGGCTCCTCGGGACGGGCATCGGCGTCTCCACGATCCTGTCGCTCGCGGTGCTGCCCGGGTTCGGCGTCCTGGCCGATCGCGGCGGCCGCCGGTGGCTGGTGTCCGGCGCGCTCGCGGCGGCGGCGCTCCTGACGATGCTCTTCGCCGTCGTGGACGAGCCCGTGCCGTTCGTCCTCGTGCTGATCGTGACCGGCGTCCTCGCCGCGATCGTCAGCGGCCTGCCGCTCGCCGACATCGCGGACCTCGTGCCGCCGCGGCGCCTGCCGCTGGCCACCGGGATCTTCCGCACGTCCGGCGACGTCGGCACGATCGTGGCGCCCCTCGCCCTGGCCCTCGTGCTGGAGCGCTTCGGCCCGACGGCCGCGGTGACGGCGCTGGCGGCCGTGCTGGCCTTCGGCGCCGTGTGCGCGCTCCTCGCCCCGCGCCGCGGCCCCGTCCGCTGACGTCCGCGACGTCGGAGGGTCCCCGCCTCGTCGGAGAGATCGCGGCGGATGCTCCGAAGAAAGCGCGGATCTCCGAGATCGTGGACGACGGTCAGCGGCGCTCGAGCTCGGCGACGTGGTCGGGCACGAACATCGCGGGATCCCGCGGCGGCCGCCGATAGCCGCTCGCGGCGGGGCGCGGCGGGATCTCGATCTCCTCGTACGGCATCACCTGGTACGGGATCCGCGAGAGGAGGTGGTGGATCATGTTGATGCGTCCGCGACGCTTGTCCTCGTTCTCGACCTCGAACCAGGGCGCCTCGGGGATGCTCGTGCGCTCGAACATGGCGTCCTTCGCGCGGGAGTAGTCCTCCCAGCGCGTGATCGACAGCACGTCGTTGGGGCTCAGCTTCCACCGCCGCATGGGGTCCTCCGCGCGGGAGCGGAAGCGCGCCTCCTGCTCGACGTCCGACACGCTGAACCAGTACTTCAGCAGCAGGATGCCGTCCTCCGCCAGGAGCCGCTCGAAGACCGGCACCTGGCGGAGGAACCGCTCGTACTCGGCGGCCGTGCAGTAGCCCATGACGACCTCGACGCCCGCCCGGTTGTACCAGGAGCGGTCCATCAGCACGATCTCGCCCGCCGCGGGGAGGTGCGGCACGTACCGCTGGAAGTACCACTGCGACCTCTCGCGCTCCGACGGCGCCGGAAGGGCGACGACGTGGGTCACGCGGGGATTGAGGTACTGCGCCACGCGCGCGATCGTCGACCCCTTGCCCGCGGCGTCGCGGCCCTCGAAGATCACGACGACGCGCGCGCCCGTCGCCTGCACCCAGGCCTGCATGTCGACGAGCCGCGCCTGCAGCGTCTTGAGCTCGCGCCGGTAGAGCCTCTTGTCCATCCGCTCCGTCACGGATCCGCCCTCCTCCCGCCGCCTGGCGTCAGGCGTGCAGCTGCTCGTTCAGCGTCGCGCCGTGGCCCGTGCGCGCGATCGCCTCGATCGCGCCCGTCAGCGAGTTGCGGCGGAACAGGATCCCGTCGCGGCCGGAGAGCTCCGACGCCTTCACGACGGGACGCCCGCCGTCGACGACCGGGAGGCCGTCGGTCGTCGCCGGCGGCGCGTCCGCGAGGACGACCTTCGAGCCGCCGGTGAGATAGAGGCCCGCCTCCACGACGCAGTCGTCGCCGAGCGAGATCCCGATGCCCGCGTTCGCGCCGAGCAGCGTGCGCGCCCCGATCGAGACGCGATGCGTGCCCCCGCCCGAGAGGGTGCCCATGATGGACGCCCCGCCGCCGACGTCGCTGCCCTCGCCCACGACGACGCCCTGCGACACGCGGCCCTCGATCATGCTCGCGCCGAGCGTTCCCGCGTTGAAGTTCACGAAGCCCTCGTGCATGACGGTCGTGCCGGGGGAGAGGTACGCCCCGAGCCGCACGCGCGAGGCGTCGGCGATCCGGACGCCGGGGGGAGTGACGTAGTCGAGCAGCGGCGGGAACCTGTCGATCGACGTGATGTGGATGCCGTCGCGCGTGAGGAGGGGGCGCAGGCGCGTCGCGTCGTCCGGGTGCATGGGCCCCGCCGTGGTCCACGCCACGATCGGCAGCTGCCCGAAGATCCCGTCGAGGTTGACCTCGTTCGGCCGCACGAGGCGGTGCGAGAGCGCGTGGAGACGCAGGTACGCGTCGGGGGTGGACGCGGGCGCCGCGTCGAGGTCGATCTCGATCGCCACCGTGTCGACCACGACCGCGCGGCGGCGGTCGGCGACCGCGAGCCGCTCGAGGTCCTCGGACGGCCGGTCGGGCTGGTACCCGAGGGGCAGGCGCCCGAGCCGGGGCCCCGGGAACCACGTGTCGAGGAGGATCCCGCTCTCGGTCGTCGTGGCGAGTCCTTCGCCGGACACCCACCGCTCGTCGCTCATCCTTCAAGGTTAGCCAAGGCGCGCGATTAGAATCGGGGGATGCCGCGTCTCGACCTGTCCACGTCCGCGGTCGAGCTCACACGTGTCATCTGCGACATCCCCTCCGTGTCCGACGAGGAGACCCCCCTCGCCGACGCGATCGACGAGGCGGTCCGCGCCTCGCCGCACCTCGACGTCCACCGCGACGGCGACACGATCGTCGCCCGCACGCACCTCGGGCGCGACCGGCGCGTCGTCATCGCGGGGCACATCGACACGGTGCCGATCAACGACAACCTGCCCACGCGCCTCATCGGCTCCGAGGAGGATCCGGTCCTCTGGGGTCGCGGCACGGTCGACATGAAGGCCGGGGTCGCCGTGCAGCTCGTGCTCGCCGCCGAGCTGGTCGCCCCCCGCTACGACGTCACGTGGATGTGGTACGACCACGAGGAGGTCGCGGCCGAGCGCAACGGGCTCACGCGCCTCGCGCGCGTCCGCCCCGACCTGTTCGCGGGCGACTTCGCGATCCTGGGCGAGCCGTCGAACGCCGAGGTCGAGGGCGGCTGCAACGGCAACCTCCGCGTCATGGTGCGCACGCACGGCGTCCGCTCGCACAGCGCCCGCTCCTGGATCGGCGAGAACGCGATCCACAAGGCCGCGCCGATCCTCGTCCGCCTCGCCGGGTACGAGCCGCGGACGGTCGCGGTCGACGGCCTCGAGTACCGCGAGGGCCTGAACGCGGTCCGCATCCGCGGCGGCGTCGCGGGCAACGTCATCCCGGATCTCGCCGAGGTCGAGGTGAACTACCGCTTCGCCCCGAGCGTGTCGGGGGAGGAGGCCGTGCAGCACGTCCGCGACGTGTTCGACGGCTACGAGGTCGAGGTGCTCGATCTCGCGGAAGGCGCGCGCCCCGGCCTCGACGCGCCGTTCGCGCGCGAGTTCCTCGCCGCGGTCGGCACGCCCGCGCGGCCCAAGTACGGGTGGACCGACGTCGCGCGCTTCTCCGCCATGGGGGTGCCGGCGGTCAACTACGGCCCCGGCGACCCGATGCTGGCGCACCACGACCAGGAGCGCGTGCCGCTCGCGCAGATCGAGGCGGTGGAGCGGGGACTCCGCGCGTGGCTGACGGGCGCGTAGCCGCCGTCGCGCGGCGCGCGTGGTCGCGGCCCGCCCTCGCGATCGGCATCGTCTACCTCCTCGCCCGGCTCGTCACGACCGGCCTCCTCCTCGGCGCGTCCGCCCTCTCCACGCCCTCGTCGCGGCTCGGCGCGCACCCGATGCTCGGCGACATGCTCATGGGCTGGGACGCGCAGTGGTACTGGCTGACGGCCGTGAACGGGTACCCGTCGACCCTGCCCCTGACGCCGTCGGGCGACGTCGCCGAGAACCAGTGGGCCTTCATGCCCGTCTACTCCTACCTGTCCGCGGCGCTGGGCACGCCGCTCGGCTCCTGGGGGGCGGGCGCGATCCTCGTCTCGCTCGTGGCGGGATACCTCTCCTGCCTCGTGCTGTTCCGCATGCTGCGGACGCGCATCGATCCGGCGGCCGCGATGTGGGCGGTCGTGCTCTTCTCGTGCGGTCCGCTGGCGGCGCTGTTCCAGGTCGGCTACGCCGAGTCCCTCTTCCTCCTGTGGCTGTTCCTCGCGCTGTGGCAGGTGCTGCGGCGACGCTACGCGTGGCTGTTCCTGCTGATCCCGCTCATGGGCTTCACGCGCCCCGGCGTCCTCGCGTTCGCGCTCTTCCTCGGGCTCTACGGGATCTGGCGCCTCGTGCCTCGCCGCCGTGAGCCCCTGTCCGTCCGCGAGGCCGTGCTGATCGTCGCCGCGGCGCTGTGGGCCGCCGTCGTGGGCTTCGCGTGGCAGGTCGTCGCGTCGATCGCGACGGGCGATCCGTCCGCGTACCTGACCACCGAGCTCGCGTGGCGGCGGAACTGGATCGCCGACGCGAGCAGCGTCTTCGCCCCGTTCGACGGATTCCTCCAGGCCACGGCGTTCTGGTTCACCTCCTGGGGCCTCGGACCCGTGACGGGCTACGTCGTGCTGGGCCTCGTGGTCGCAGGCGTCGCGGCCCTGCTCCTCTTCGAGCCGCACGTGCGCGGGCTGGGCGTCGAGCTGCGCCTGTGGACCGCGAGCTACCTGCTCTACCTCCTCGCCGTCTTCTTCCCGCAGTCGAGCGTCTTCCGCCTCCTGGTGCCGGTCTCGCCCCTCTGGGGCGCGCTCGCGGCTCCGAGGTCCCTCGCGTGGCGGATCGGCGTCCTCGTCGTGGCGCTGCTGGGGCAGTGGTGGTGGATCTACAACATGTACGGCCTCGGGAGCACCTACTGGCAGATCCCTTGATTTCCCGGGCGACGGGGGGCGCACGATAAACTCGGTAGTCAGGACCGCGAGAACGTAAGGGGGCCGCGATGGCAGCCATGAAGCCGAGGACCGGAGACGGGCCGATGGAGGCCGTGAAGGAGGGGCGCCTCATCATCGTGCGTGTGCCGCTGGAGGGCGGCGGACGCCTGGTCGTCTCCGTCAACGACGCGGAGGCGAAGGAGCTGTACGACGTGCTGGGCGGCGTCGTCGGCGCCTGACGGACATCCTTCCGATGCGGCCGGTCCCCGAGGGGCCGGCCGCATCCGTCTGTCCGCCGCGGCTCGGAGCCTGGGTCAGTCGGAGGGGGCGGTGGCGAGCTGCAGGAGTCCCTCGCCCGTCGTGGAGAGGGCGCCGATGACGGCGGGGGAGCCCTGCGTCTCCTGGATGAGGGAGCGGTACGCGACCGTCACCGGGTCGCGGCGCACGGGATCGGCGACCGCGCCGCCGTGCAGGACGCGGGGGACGAGCACGATCCCGCCCGGCTTCACGAGGCGCAGGCCGTGCTCGACGTACTCGATGACGCCCGCGGGGTCGGCGTCCACCAGCACGATGTCGTACGACGCCTCGTTCATGCGCGGCAGCACGTCGCCGGCGCGACCCGTGATGAACCGCAGGCGGGTCGAGGGGACGCGGGCGTCGGCGAACGCGCGGCGCGCAGCGCTCAGGTGCTCGGGCTCGCTGTCGATCGTCGTGAGGATCGCCTGGGGCGCACCGCGCAGCAGCCACAGGCCGGAGACGCCGGCGCCCGTGCCGATCTCGACGATGCTCGTGGCGCGGGCGGCGGCGGTGAGCACCGCGAGCTGCGCGCCGACGGCGGCGCTGACGGGCTCCGCGCCCAGCTCGAGCGCGTGCATCCGGGCGCGGACCAGGTAGTCCGGCTCGACCGTCGCCTCCTCCGCGAAGCGCGCGCTGGCCGTGTGATCCACCATGTCGTCCTCCTCCTCCCAGGTTAGGGTCCCGCCGCAGCCGTTCCGTCCAGGCGCGGCGGTAACCTGGGGGTCATGTTCTTCGGGCTCACGATCGAGAAGCTGCTGCTGATCGGTCTCATCGCGGGCCTGCTCGTCGGGCCCGAGCGCCTGCCGCGCTACGCGGAGTCGCTCGCCCGGCTGACCGGCCGCGCGCGCGAGATGCTGCGCGGCGCGCGCACGCGAATGCGCGACGAGATGGGCCCCGAGTTCGACGAGG
>Ga0182735_1001188_pt1 | contig 17950 bp, 12 predicted proteins | sample eDN5th30CKraftMG_FD_128524 | JGI IMG/M metagenome (GOLD analysis project Ga0182735, IMG submission 128524) | Enriched Miracle-Growth compost microbial communities from Emeryville, California, USA - eDNA 5th pass 30_C Kraft MG (version 2) (version 2) ... | reverse complement strand
GCAAACATCACCTTGCAGCACATTCCCTACAAGGGCTCCGCACCGGCCCTCAACGCGGTCATGTCGGGCGAAGTCGATGTCATGACCAGCGTGCTTGGCACGGCCTTGCCTCAAATTACCGCGGGCGCCGTCGTTCCGCTAGCCGTTCTGGCTGGCGAGCGCGCCACGGATCTACCCAATGTGCCCACGCTCAAAGAAGCGGGCCTGAAGGCGCCGCCCATGCCAGGCTGGTATGCCATTGTGGGTCCCGCTGGCCTGGAGCCGGACATTGTCCAACGACTCAACACTGCCATTCAATCCGCCCTGGCCGATCCAGTTATCGACCAGCGCCTGCGAAAACTGTATTTCGTGCCCATGCAGGGCTCGGCGCAGGAAATGATGGAACGCGCCGAACGGGACTCGAAGGTATGGGGCGCCTTCATCGCCAAGGCAGGGCTGAAAGTCGATTAGTACCCTGCCGGTCAACTCGCCAGGCGCACTCCGGTCCACTCGCCGCGCTGCACCAGGCCACGGGCCACATCGATCACTGCGCGATGCACGGCCACACAGGCAACGCTCTTTTCCGCCGTCGCCGCCAGACAGAGAGAAACCCGCCTGCTGAAACCTTCACTGGCGATCCGGGTCCCCACGATACCCCCGGCCGATTGCGCAGCCGGCCCCGCGAGCACTGAAGATGGAAGGACCGTCCAGCCGCGGCCGGCGCAGACCAAATCCATGAGTATGGAAAGCGCGCTGGTTTCGACCAATAGATTGAAATCCAGCTCGGCCTCCGAGAATACGCTCTCGATCAGCAACCGTATAGAGTTCGGGAAGCTCGGCAGCACCAGAGGAAGATCGGCCATCTCTTGCAGAGTCACGGTTTTCTTGTTCAGGAATGGCCCTACCAGCAATAGATCTTCAGTCAATAGCAATGTGGTCTTCATGCGCGAGCGCTGTGGCTGCACATTCATCGCCACCGACATATCGATCTGCTGCCGGGCGACGGCTTCGGCCAAGCTGGCGCTGCTGCCCTCGATGACTTCCAGCACCACCTCTGGAAACGCTTTCGATACTGCATCAATGACTGGCAGCGCCAAGACGCGAGATGTGCTGGTGGGCATGCCCAGCGTCACTCGCCCCGAAGGGGTGTCTCGGCCATGCCTTATGGCCGCCCGCGCCTCGTCCACCTGACGCAGCACCATCTTGGCATGGCGGTACAACAATTTGCCCGCATCAGTCGGCCGGACCCCGCCGGCGCTGCGTATCAGCAACGGCACTTCGAGCTCGGCTTCGAGATTGGCGACGTGCTGGCTGAGCGATGGCTGGGCGATATGCAGCGCTTCAGCCGCCGCAGTAATGTTTCCGAGCTCGACGATACGGGAAAAATATTTTAGTTGTCGCAGATCCATGCCTTATTCCTGATTCAGGGCCGAGCATAGTAAAAAACTTCCACTTCCTGCCCGACCCCGTTAACCCGAAACTCCGGTCGCTCGCTCCGCATATAGCCATATAGCTTTTTACTATGCTGGCATTGAAATCGCGTATTGGCGCAAGCGCCGGCCCGCCACTACCATGGGCCCGACGTTCACCCTTTAACAGTACGACATGCATACCCATACCAAAGCGCAAGATGACGCGTGGAAAATCACGCCGCAGCAATATGAAGCGACACGGCCGCCCATTTATACCATTCCCCAGCCAGGTTCCCGGTATCTGACGATGCGTGATGGTTGCCGATTGGCGGTGGATATATACCTGCCCGGTGTGCCCGACCCTCTGGCCGCGCAAGACATGGACTGCGCCGTCTACCCGCCACGGGACGGCGCAAACACAATAATTCCTCGTCGCCATGCCACACTCGTCCTATTCACCCCTTACTACCGCCGCTTCAAGATGGCACCGGAAGGCCAGGGAGAGCCGGCGCCCAATATCGCCAAACTACGCGATTATTTTGTGCCCCGCGGCTACGCCGTCGTCGTTATCGATGTGCGTGGTACAGGCGCCAGCTTCGGCACGCGCGACAGCTTCCGTTCCCCTCGCGAACGCGAGGACAGCCGTGAAGTCATAGATTGGATCGTAGCCCAGCCGTGGTCCAACGGCGAAGTGGGAGCGACAGGCATCTCCTACTTGGGCGCCGCATCGGATTTTCTGGCCAGCGCCGGACATCCCGCCGTGCGGGCCATTGCGCCGCTATTTTCCGTCTGGGACACGTACACCGACAACTATTACCCCGGCGGCATCCAGCTCAAGGCTCTGACGCAGAGCTATGACGACCTGATGGTCGCGTTGGACCATGACCAGCGCCACTTGCTGCAACGCTTCGTCTATTACGCTAATCCCGACTTTCGCGGTCCTCAGCCAGTAGATGAAGATCCCGATGGAGAATTGCTTAAGCAAGCCATCCACCAGCACATGAGCAACTTTCGCCAGACCGAGTTCATGCCCGAATTCCGTTTTCGCGAAGACCCTTTGCCCTATGATGCCAGCTTCAGCTCCGCCTCTTTCAGCCCTTACAGCGTCAGCAAAGGGATCCCCAAGGATGTCGCAGTATTGTCCGTATCGGGGTGGATGGATGGCGCAGGCTATATGAACGCGGCCATTTCCCGCTTCCTCACCTTGTCGGATAACCCGCGCCACTTGCTCCTGGGCCCTTGGGATCACGGCGCGCGCATCGACATTTCCCCGTGGCGCAAGGAAGAGATGGCGGAAGCTTTATGGCTTCCAGAAGTGCTGCGTTTCTTCGACTATTACTTGCTGGGCATGGATAATGGGTTGGATGACGAGGAACCCATTCATTACTACGCGTTGCATGCCGAGCAATGGCGAGCTGCGTCGCAATGGCCGCCGCTCCCGGCATCCAGCACCTGCATATTGAGCCTGGATGGCCAGTCGAACCTGCGCCCAAACCTCCTCGAGCAAAAACTCTTCCATCCGCACATCGACGCTGGCCAGAAAGCCGAGGCATCGCCCCAGACGCTTTCATATCAGGTCGACTTCAATATCGGGACAGGCAAAGGGACTCGCTATGAGCGCATAGCCGCTATCAATAGCACCGAATACTATGCCGACTGGCAAGGCCGCGGGGACGCCATGCTGAATTTCACGTCTCCGCCCTTGCTGGTTGATGCAGAGCTAACCGGCCACGCAGTAGTGGAGCTCTGGCTCAGCAGCAGCGAGCCGGACGCTGCCCTATTCGTCTACCTGACTGAAGTCGAGGCGGACGGCAAGGAACGCTATGTCAGTGAAGGCCTGCTGCGCCTGCTGCATCGCAAGGAATCCCCTTGCCCCGACACTTATCGCAGCACTTGGCCATTTCGCAGTTTCAAACGCGAGGACGCCGCTCCCATGGTGCCCGGAGTTATGGAGCGGATACGACTCGCCATGCTTGCAACCTGCTGGAGGTTCTCCCGCGGCAGCCGTATCCGCCTATCGATTGCCGGATCAGATAAAGATCATTGCGGTCAGGTACCTCACGGCCGCCCTCCTTTGCTGAAGGTCGGAGTAAAAGGCGAGCTGACATCGCATATTCATCTTCCCTTGCGGTACGAGGCGGCGTCGCCAGCCCGGTCCTCCTAATCCTCCGGATAAATGACTTCGAGCACGTCCAGCTCGTCCACGCCCGCGGGCGTGCGCAGGGTAACGGTGTCGCCTTCGCGGGCCTTCAACAGGGCCCGCGCCACGGGGGATATCCAGCTTATGCGGCCTTGCAGCGGTTCGGCCTCGTCCACGCCCACGATGGTGACGCGGAATTCCTCCCCGGCCTTATCGGAATAGACCACGGTCGCGCCGAAGAAAATCTGATCCTTGTTCGGTTGCTGGGAAGGATCGACGACCTCGGCTTTTTCCAGCCGCTTGGTCAGGAAACGCATGCGCCGGTCGATTTCGCGCAGGCGCTTCTTGCCGTAGAGATAATCGCCGTTTTCCGAGCGGTCGCCGTTGGATGCCGCCCAGGACACGACCTGTACGACAGATGGACGCTCTTCGTTCATCAGATGCGCAAGCTCGGCGCGCAGGCGTTGATAGCCCTGCTTGGTCATGTAGTTCTTTGTGCCCGCCGGCAGACTCACCGCTTCCGGACCCAGATCATCGTCATCATCGTCGTCCGATTCTTTGACAAATGCCTTGTTCATATCATATCGCCTGCAAAACCGAAGTATCCAAATTGAACCATCCTGATGAGCTTATGCTCCGGGCCCTAGATCCAGTCGTGCCAGATGGGTTTCAAATCAGCGGGCAAAGGCGGAAGCTCGCCCAGATCCAGCTTGCCCTCTTTGGGGCTGTGAAAGTCCGAGCCGCAAGATGCCAGAAAGCCGTAGCGCCGCGCCACGCGAGCGTATTCGGCGTACTGGTCTGCGGTATGGCTGCCGGTCACGACCTCGATCCCCGTGCCGCCCAGGTCCTTGAAGCAGTCGAACAGCGCATCGAACTGCATGGGGCTGTAGTCGTAGCGTCCGGGGTGGGCGATGGCCGCGCGCCCGCCCGCCGCGAGTATCCAGGCCACCGCCTGCTCCAGCGTGGCCCACTGCATCGGCACCGTCGCCGGCCCGCCGTCGCCCAGATACTTGTCGAATACCGCCTGCATGTTCTTGCAATAGCCTTTGTCCACCATAAAGCGCGCAAAGTGAGTGCGGCTGATCAGCAGCGGATTGCCGGCATAGGACAAAGCGCCTTCGTAGCTGCCGCTTATGCCAAGCTGTGATAGCTTGTCTGCCATGCGGCGCGCCCGCTCCATGCGGCCGCCCCGTATGGACGCCAGGCCGGCGCCAAGCGCGGCATTGTTCTCGTCCACATGCAGGCCCAGTATATGGACTGTCTGGCCGGCCCAGCTTACAGAAATTTCCACGCCGGCAATGAAGGGCATGCCCAATTCCGTTGCCGCCTGCCGGGCCGTGGCGATGCCCGCCAGCTCGTCGTGATCCGTCAAGGCCCACAGCTCCACACCGTTGGCGCTGGCGCGCAAGGCCAGTTGCGCCGGGTCCAGGACGCCGTCGGATACAGTCGAATGACAATGCAGATCAGCTTTGATGGCCATAGTAAAAAAACACGTGTTGAATCTGGATCGCCGCCGCCAGCGCCAGCGGCCTTGTTCGGGAGCGCCCAGGGGAACGCGCCGCCGTTAGGGGCGCTTGCCGCTTCCGGCGACTGCGGCCATATCCGAAAACGCCTGGCGGGGCGCCGGCCCCGTTGAAACGCCCGCTGCAAAAATACCTGTCGCAGGAGTGCCTGCCACCAAGCGCCCGCCGCAGGCCCCCCGCCACGGGAACACCTGCCGAACCGGAGGCCGCCCTTAGAGTCTAGTGTACGCCGCTCAAGCCAGCAGGAAGCGCTCGATCGGATCGATCTGGCTATCGCAGCGCAGAGTGGGCGCATGGCCCACGCCCGGCACCTCGTGCAAAGTGGCGCGGGGATTGCGCCGCAGCATGTCGCCGGCCGTTTCGGCCGTCAGAAGATCCGACAGCATGCCGCGCACGATCAGTATAGGCCCGCGGATGCTTTCGTAAGCCGCCCACAGCATGTCTTCCGAGCTGCGTATCGACTCCGGCGTTTGCGCGGACATGGGTTGGGCGATGCGCAAGTCATAATGCTGCACCCATTGCCCGTCGACCTCGTTGAAGACATGCCTGGTCAGCGCTTCCCAGCCGGCCTCGTCGTGATCGCCAAAGCCCGCGGAAATGCTGCGCACATGCTCGACAGCCTGCTGGAAGGAATTGTATCGCACGGGCTTGCCGACATAATCCACTATGCGCTGCAGGCCGCTGAAGTTCAGTTGAGGGCCGATATCGTTGAGCACCACCTTGCCCAGCGGCACGCCACTGTCGGCGGGCAGCCCCAGCGCGCCGCGCGCGGGGCGCAGCAAGGCCGATACGGCCAGCGTGCCCGCCAGGCCCATGCCGATCAAGCCGCCCATCGAGGTTCCCACCCAATCCAGGCGGCCGGGCCTGAGCCGGGCGATCAAGGTCAGCATGTCGGCGACATACTGCGGCACGACATAGCTTTTGGCATCGATCAGCCAGTCCGACTTGCCCCTGCCCACCACATCCGGGCAGACGACGCGGTAGTGGCTGGACAGGCGCGCCGCCAATTGGTCGAAATCGCGGCCGGAGCGCGTCAGGCCATGCACGCACAGCAAGACCTTGTCGTTGTCCGGATCGCCCCATTCCCAATAGGCCATGCGATGGGCGCCGGCGGGGCTGGCGCACATGACGAAATCAAGACGCGGTTGGGAAGGCGTGGGCGAGGTTGTGGCGCTCATCGATGATCAGCCAGAGAGTGGACGGAAACACGGATTGTAGCCGCAGCCCGCAGGCAAGACGATGCGCCCGATGAAAGGACCCGGCCTGCGGCGGCAGACTTGCGCCAGGCCGTGGTCGGCCAGGACCGCGCGTTGATGCAAAGCGCGGCTTAGATGTGCAAGGATTGGCCCAGCGCCCGCAGCGCGGCTTCTTGAACGGCTTCGCCCAACGTGGGATGCGAATGGATGGTTCCCGCCACATCTTCCAGCCTGGCGCCCATCTCCAGCGATTGCGAAAACGCGGTGGCCAATTCGGAAACGCCCTGCCCCACGGCCTGCCATCCGACGATGAGATGATTGTCGCGCCTGGCCACGACGCGCACGAACCCATGGGCGGATTCCATCGTCAAGGCGCGGCCGTTGGCGGCAAACGGGAACTCGGCGCTCAGGCAATCCAGGCCGGCCTGCTGCGCCTGGGCCGGCGTGAGCCCCGCAACCGCGATCTCGGGATCCGTGAAGCAGACGGCGGGCACGGCCGCGGGGGTGTAGCGGCGCTGCTTGCCGGCCAGTATCTCGGCCACCACTACGCCCTGAGCCATGGCGCGATGGGCCAGCATGGGTTCGCCGGTCAGGTCGCCGATGGCCCATACCTGCCGCATGGAAGTGCGGCATTGATCGTCGATGCGCACCGCGGGCCCGTCCATGTCCAGCATCAAGCCCTCCAGGCCGTAGCCCGAAGTGCGCGGACGACGCCCAACCGCCACCAGCACCTGATCCGCGGCCATTTCCCGTTCCTTGCCATCGGCGCCGGATACGCGCAAGGCATCGCCGGCCTCGTTCATGCCCAAGACCTGGCAGGATAGATGCAGATCCATCCCCAATGCTTTCAAGGCGGCGGCCACCGGCTTGGCCAGATCGGCATCGTAGGCGGGCAGAATACGGTCCTGCGCCTCGATGACGCTGACCTGCGCGCCCAGTTTGCGGTAGGCCATGCCCAATTCCAGGCCGATATAGCCGGCGCCGATCACCGCCAGCCGCCCGGGCAGGACGGCGGGAGACAAGGCTTCCGTGGACGAGATGACGCGGCCGCCGAAAGGCAGGGACGGCAGCGCCACGGGTTCGGACCCGGTCGCCAGCAACAGGTGTTCGCAGCTGATGCGCTGCCGCTTGCCGGAGCCGCCGGCGGGCGGTTCGACCTCGATCGTCTTGCCGTCCAGAATCTGAGCGCGGCCCTTGATCACGGATACGCCGCTTTTCTTCAGCAAGCCCGCGACCCCGCCGGTCAGGCGCGCGACGATGCCGCCCATCCACGCCACCGTTCGATGGATATCGATCGCCGCGGAGCCGGCGCTGATGCCCAGCGGCGAGCCTTGCGTATAGCGGGTCAGCTTGTGGAACTCGTCGGCGGCGTGGATCAGCGCTTTCGAGGGTATGCAGCCGATATTCAGGCAGGTGCCGCCCACGTTCGCGGTCTCGACCAATACCGTCGGAATGCCAAGCTGGCCCGCGCGCAAGGCGGCGACATAGCCGCCAGGCCCGCCGCCCAGGATCAATAAGGTAGTCGATTCCATGATTACTCCACGAACAGCATGCCCGGGCACTCGAGCAGACCGCGTATGCATTGCACGAACTGCGCCGCGTGCATGCCGTCGACGACTCTGTGATCGAAGGAAGAGGAAAGATTCATCATCTTGCGGGCCACGATGGCGCCGTTCAGCACCACCGGGCGCTCGACGATGCGGTTTACGCCGACTATGGCCACCTCGGGATGATTGATCACCGGCGTGGACACAATGCCGCCCAAGGCGCCCAGGCTGGTCACCGTGATCGTCGACCCCGTCAATTCGTCCCGCGACGCCCGGCCGCTGCGCGCGGCCTCGGCCAGCCGCGCGATTTCCGCCGCGCAAGCCCACAGGTCATGGGCCTCGGCATGGCGCAACACAGGCACCATGAGCCCGGACTGGGTCTGTGCGGCGATGCCCATATGGACGGCGCTGTAGCGCGTGGCGACGCTGGCCTGTTCGTCGTAGCGGGCGTTGATTTGCGGGTATTCGCGCAAAGCGACCACGATGGCGCGCACCAGCAAAGGCAGCAGGGTCAGCTTGCCGCGCTCGGCGCCCCAACGCTCGTTGAGCCGCAGGCGCATGGCTTCGAGTTCCGTGACGTCAATTTCTTCCACATAGGTGAAATGCGGAATGCGGCGCTTGGATTCCTGCATTTTTTCCGCAATGCGCCGGCGCAGGCCTATGATGGGAATTTGCTGTTCTTCGTCGCTGGGCGCATAGGCGGCGCTGCGGCGCATGGCCATGGCTCCGGCGCTGGCGCCTTGTTGCTGATAGCGGTCCAGGTCGTAATGAGTGATGCGCCCCGCTTCGCCGGTGCCATGCACGAATCTCAGTTCTATGCCCATATCCCACGCGCGCTTGCGCACGGCGGGCGAAGCCAGCGGCTTCTCGCCCTGCGGGCGCGCGGGGCCCGCCGCCACGCCGGAGCCCTGGCGCCCGCCTTGCCACCCGGCGGCTGCGCTGGGCGCGCCGGATGCGCCAGCGTCGGCGCCGGACGATGCCGCCGGACCGGCGCGAGGCTCACGCTCATCAGCCCGCGTATGGGACTTGTCTGCGGCAGGCGATCCTGCGGCCGGCGATCCGGCGGCAGGCGATCCTGCGGCCGGCGATCCCGCAACAGGCGTCCTCGCCGCGGACGGCGCTGCGGCCGACGGTTCCGCGGCCCTTGCAGCCGCCTCGCCCGCTTTCCGTTGAGCTTCCGGCGCGGCTTCCTGGTCTTCAGGCGCTGCGCCATGCCGGCGCGATGCCCGAACGGCCGCGGCGTTGCCTGCGCCGTCCACCTCCAGGCGTATCAGTTCGGCGCCCACTGCCATGACCTCGCCGACCTTGCCGCCCAGCTCCAGCACAGTGCCATGCACGGGCGAAGGCACCTGGACCGTCGCCTTGTCCGTCATGACATCGGCCAGCACCTGGTCCTCGACCACGCTGTCGCCCGGCTGGACATGCCACTCGACCAGCTCCACCTCGGCGATGCCTTCGCCGATGTCCGGCATCTTGATGATATGCACGCCCATGGTCACCCCCTCTTCCTTGCCGCATCGCCGGCGCCCTGGTCCGCTGTTTCGTCCATGACTTTCCTGAACGCTTCAGCGACCCGCTTGGGCCCTGGGAAGTACGCCCATTCGTGGGCGTGGGGGTATGGGATGTCCCAACCGGCTACGCGTTCTATGGGCGCCTCGAGATGATAGAAGCAGTGCTCCTGGATCAATGCCGCGAGTTCCGCCCCGAAGCCGCTGGTCTGCGTCGCTTCGTGCAGCACCACGCAGCGCCCGGTCTTGCGCACCGACGCCACGATGGTGTCGATATCCAGCGGCCAGAGGCTGCGCAAGTCGATGATTTCGGCATCGACGCCCGATTCCTTGGCCGCCACTTCGGATACGAAGACCATGGTGCCGTAGGTCAGCACCGTCAGGTCCGAGCCCGGCCGGAATATCGATGCCGACTCCAGCGGCACCGTGTAATAGCCTTCGGGCACATTGCCCAGCGCATGCTTGGACCACGGCACCACGGGCTGATCGTGATGGCCGTCGAAAGGCCCGTTGTACAGTCGCTTGGGCTCGAGGAAAATGACCGGGTCATCGCACTCGATGGCGGCGATCAGCAAGCCCTTGGCATCGTAGGGATTGGACGGCATGACCGTGCGCAGGCCGCAGACATGGGTGAAAAGCGCCTCGGGGCTCTGGCTATGCGTCTGGCCGCCGTAGATGCCGCCGCCGGAAGGCATGCGTATGGTCAGCGGCGCGATGAATTCGCCGGCCGAACGATAGCGCAGACGGGCGGCTTCGGAAACGATCTGGTCCGTCGCCGGGTAAAAATAATCGGCGAACTGGATTTCGACGACGGGGCGCAGGCCGTAAGCCCCCATGCCGACCGCCGCCCCCACAATACCGCCCTCTGAAATGGGCGCATCGAACACGCGATGCTTGCCGTACTTGGCCTGCAGACCCTCGGTGCAGCGGAACACGCCGCCGAAATACCCCACGTCCTGGCCGAAGATGACGACTTTTTCATCGCGGCCCAGCATGATGTCCATGGCCGAGCGCAGGGCCTGGATCATGGTCATCGGCACCGTCTTTTGACCGTTGTTGCGATCGTCCATGTCACACCCCCAACTTCTGCCGCTGGCGGCGCAGATGCCAGGGCATGTCCTTGTAGACATCCTCGAACATGGTCGCGGGGCTGGAGGACAGGCCGGTGGCCAGGGTGCCGTGGCTTTCCGCCTTTTTCTGCGCCGCGATGACCTCGGCCTCGTATTCCTTCTGCGTGCGCTGGTGCTCTTCTTCGGACCACGCTCCTATGGCGATCAGATGCTGCTTCAGGCGATTGATGGGGTCGCCCAAAGGGAAGCGGGCCCAGTCGTCGGCGGGCCGGTACTTGGATGGATCGTCAGACGTGGAATGCGGCCCCGCGCGATAGGTGACCCATTCGATGAGCGTCGGGCCCAGATTGCCGCGGGCGCGTTCTATGGCCCATTTCGATACGGCATAGACCGCCAGGAAATCATTGCCATCCACACGCAGCGACACAATGCCCGTGCCCAGGCCGCGCGCGGCGAAGGTCGTGCCCTCGCCGCCCGCCAGCGCCTGGAAAGTCGAAATAGCCCATTGATTGTTGATGACATTCAGGATGACCGGCGCCTGATAGACATGCGCGAAGGTCAGCGCCGTCTGGAAGTCCGCCGCGGCCGTGGCGCCGTCGCCTATCCATGCCGAGGCGATCTTGGTGTCGCCCATGATGGCCGAAGCCATGGCCCAGCCCACGGCCTGCACGAACTGAGTGGCGAGATTGCCCGAAATCGAGAAGAAACCGTACTCGCGCATGGAATACATGATGGGCAATTGCCGGCCTTTCAAGCGGTCGCTGTCGTTGGAAAACAGCTGGCACATCATGTCGAATAATGGAACGTCCTGAGCGATCAGCAGGCTTTGCTGGCGGTAGAACGGAAAGCACATGTCGCCCTTGGACAGCGCCAGGGCCTGCGCCGTGCCTATGGCTTCTTCGCCCAGGCTCTGCATATAGAAGGACATTTTCTTCTGGCGCTGGGCGATCAACATGCGCGCATCGTAGATGCGCGTCTTGATCATCGCCTGCAGGCCCTTGCGCAGCACGGCCGGGTCTATCTGCATGGCCCAAGGGCCTTGCGCCCGCCCTTCGTCGTCCAGCACCCGGATCAAGGAATAAGCGAGATCGGCGGCATCGGTCGCGGAGGTGTCAGGGGGAGGCTTGCGCGCAGCGCCTGCGGGCGCAAGGCGCAAGTAGGAGAAATCAGTGGCATGGCCTGGACGCCCCGATGGCTCGGGTACGTGCAGCCGTAAAGCTGTGGGTTGTCTCATGTTCTGTGCTTCTGAAAATGTCTTGTGGAATTTTCGCGCTGCTTTTTACCGCCCCGCCTTGTGGGCGGATAAAACCATCATCGCCGATTCGCGTCGAATTCGCAAGCGCCTGTCTTTTCGCCTGTTTTTTCGGACTGTCTTTCAGTGGCCTCCTTCCAGCGTACAACTTTCCGGTCGCGATCAAGCGTCTCGCCGCGGCGGGATGAGGCGACGCATTGCCGAGGTCAGCGCAGGGTGGGTGGGGCGGATGGCGGACCGGCTAAACGCTTGCGGTCCTGGCTGAGCCAGGACTGCCCGGCTGCGGCGGCCGTGTCGGGGCGTCCGTGAACTCGGGCGATCGGACAGCCCCCGGCTGTCCGAAAGCACCGCCCTCAAACATGCACGGACTTGCCTCCCCGCCCCGGCCGCCGCGGCCGGCGCGCGCTTCAACCGCCGACCCGCCATCCGCCCCACCCACCAAAGAAAGAGCCATGGCTGTTGCTGGAAACCCTACACGCCGCGAGAACTAGGCCGCCCTAGACTCAACAAGCCGGCGGTGGGCCGGGCGAGGCCGGCGGTTTATGCGCACGCCGGTCGGCTGGATGAAATCGGGGAGGCAAGACCGCGACTGCTTGAGCGGCGCGCCTGGCGGACCACTGGTCCGCCGCCGCGAGTTTCGCGGTCGCCCCGATTTCATCCAGCCGACCGGGCAGTCCCTGCGCCAGCAGGGACCGAAGCATCTAGCCGGCCTCGCCCGGCCCGCCGCCGGCGTATCGGCAAGGACATTGACCTCGCCCTGAATAAGGCCGATATCTCAATAAAGAAAGCAGACCAAAATCAACGCCCAGGGGGGAAAGAAAGCAAGTCAAGCAAGATCCAGCCCTACTCCGCCTGCCAATACCGGCGCGCCGCCTGCCGTTCGCTGCGCACCGCCAACCCATCCGGCCCGGAATCGAAACTGACCGCGCCGTGGCGGTCGCTGCGCCAAAAACTGGCTCCGCTGCGCGTCCAGCGCGCCTCCACATCCGGATGGGGATGGCCATAACGATTCCACGCACCCGCCTGCGCCACCACATGCACTGCCTGTACCGCATTCACGAACACCGCGCTGGATGACGTCTTGGAGCCATGGTGCCCCGCCATCACCACATCGACGGGCTGCAAGCCCCGCTCCACGAGGGCCGCCTCCTGCGCCGCGCCGATGTCGGACGACAGCAGCGCGGAATGATGGCGTCCCCGTATGTGCAGCACGCAAGCATGGTCATTCCGCTTGGCGGTCGGGCGCGGCGCCTTCCCGCTCCGCGTCCCCCGATCCGCCGCCCGCCCATCCGAAAAGGGTTCAACGGCCAAAGGCCATAAAAACTCGAAAGACACGCCATCCACATCCCAATGCAATCCATACTCGCAAGCCGCCATGGCCAGCGGCAAAAGCGGCAGCCGGCCCGGCTCGCCCAGCAGCCCCGCCTCGCGCCGCAAATACGCCTGCAGGTCGAAAGAGCTGAAAGACTGCTCGACCGGCGCCGCCTGCAGCAAGCTGCGCACGCCGCCGGCATGATCGATGTCCGCATGCGAAACCACCAGCGCATCCAGGCGCCGTATGCCCTGCGACCGCAGAAAAGGCCACACCGTGCGGGCGCCATCGTCCGACACGGGGCTGCTGCGCAGCCCGGTATCGAAGACCAGGCTATGCCTGGCGGTCTGCACGACGATGGCGCCCGCCTGGCCTACATCCAGCGCATGCAAGCGCCAGCCGCCCTCGCCGGGCCGCGGCGGCGTCCAGGACAACAGCGGCGCCATCAACAGCCAGCCCCAGCGGCGCCCCGGCAAGCCGTAAGGCATGAGAGCCACTGCCAGGCCCAGCAACGCCAGCAGCGTCAGCCGCCAGGGCGCGGCCGAGACGCCGAAGCTGGCAATGCGCAAGCCCGCCAGCCATACCGTCGGCGCCATGGCCGCGTCCAGCGCGGCATGCCCCGCCCAGGCGCATACCGCCGCGGCCCATCCCAAGCCCGGGGTCACCGCCGCCGCGGCCGACAGCAGGGACAGCGGCGTAACCAGCAGGCCAATGACCGGCAAGGCGTAGGCGTTCGCCAGCGGCGAAATAATGGATACTTCATGAAAGATGAAGGCCAGCAAGGGCATGAGGCCGGCGGTGATGGCCAGCTGCAAAACCACCGCCCGGCCCAGTAGGCCCGCATGGCGCCGCCAGCCCGTAGGGCCGCCGCCCACGCTTGCGCCCCACCAGCCGCTGCTGGCCATCAGGATGCAGACGGCGCCGAAAGAAAGCCAGAAGCCGCTTGCCAGCAAGGCCCAGGGATCCAGCAGCACGACCAGGAAAGCCGCCATGGCGAGCAATCGGGACGCCCCTATGGGCATGCGCAGCAGATAGGCGCCGGCAACGACGGCCAGCATCATGAAGGTGCGGCGCGCCGGCACGCCCCAGCCGGCCAGCAGGCAGTAAAGCCAGGCCACGGCCAAAGCCGCCAGCGCGCCGGCAATCTGCGCGGGCAGGCGCTCGGCCAGCGGCCGGCTGCGCCAGCCCAGGCGGCGCCAAAGCCGGAAAGCCAGCACACCGGCGATGCCGGAGATCATCGTGATATGCCCGCCGCTGATCGCAACCGCGTGAGTCAAGCCCGCGCGGTTGAAAATGTCCCAATCCGTGGATTCGACGCTGGCCTGGTCCCCTATCGCCAGCGCCAGCAACACGCCGCCGTAGCGCTTCCCGTCCAGATGAGACTGCATGGCGGCCCGCACGGCATGCCGGGCGCGCTGCGCCACGACGGGCAGGCTGGACCAGGGCTCGTCCCGCAAGAAAACGGGCTGGCCGCGCACGCTGCCCATGGCCCGGAGCCCTTGGGCGAAAACATGGCCTTCAAAATCGAAGGCATGCGGATTGCGCTTGCCGCGCGGCGTCTTCAGGGTCAGCGCCATGCGCCATACCTGGCCGGGAATCAATTCGGGGAATTCGGCCGGCGGACGGCCGGCCCGGCCGTAGGGCCCGGCCCAATCGCCGGCCGTCCAGCTCACAAGGATGCGGCCGGGCACCCCGGGAGGGCTGGAAGACAGCACTTCCGCTTCGAACTGGCGACTGTCCGGCCCCAGCCGCGGCAGCGCCGCAATGCGCAAGACCACCCGCGACACTTTGTTTTCATTGCCAGGGTCCAGGCGGTCGGCCAGGCGGTCGTCGGCCCGCGCCATCGTCAGCAGCAGGCCTGCCACGGCCGCCCACAATGGCCATAGCACCCGCTTCGGGCGCAGCATGCCGCGGCGCCGCCACGACAAGCACAGCAACGCCAGCGACGCCAGCACGGCGCAGCCCGGCCAGACCAGCCTGGCAGGCAAGGTCGGCAATTCAGAAAAACGATGAACAATGCCGCTGGCCGCCACAAAGGCCAGCAAGCTGATACGGCCCACCACCGCCACGCCCCCGATACCGTCCCGCGGCAGCGCACCCATGCGCTACGCAAGGCGCGGCCTATGCATAAACAGACAGGCTAAGCCTGATCGCGGGCCAAAGGGGTATGAGGTGGGCGGATACAGCCGCCCCGGTTTACACCGGTACGGCCGCCCCCATGGCCTCGCGCAGCCGCGGCAGCACACGCTGCGCGTTCTGCGCGGTGGCCTGCACGATTTCTTCCCTGTTGCAGCCGCGCAGTTCGGCCATCGTGTCGGCAATGCGCGCGACTTCGCCGGGCTCGTTGCGCGGCGTGGGGCCGCCGGGCCGGCCCAGCCAGGAAGGCGGAATATCCGGCGCGTCGGTTTCGAGCAGCAAAGCATGCAGCGGCAGTTGCTCGGCCAGGCGCCGTATCTGCAGGGCGCGGGTGAAAGTCATGGCGCCGCCGAAGCCCAAGGCGAAACCCAATTCGATGAACTGCTGCGCTTGCTGGAAACTGCCATTGAAGGCGTGGGCAATGCCGCCTATCGGGCCGCGCCTGCGCAAATGCTTGAGCAGCAAGTCCTGCGAGCGCCGCACGTGCAGCACGACCGGCAAGCCGTAGCGCTCGGCCAGCGCCAGTTGCGCCGCATAGAATGCTTCCTGCTTGTCGCGCATGCTCGGCTCTTTCAATGCCGGGATGAAGAAGTCCAGTCCGATTTCGCCTATGGCCACGAAGCGCGGGTCATCCAGGGACGCGTCGATGCGGCTCTCGAGTTCGTCCAGGTCGCTGTCCTGCGCGTCCGGTATGCAAATAGGGTGTATGCCCAGCGCATAAGCGCCGCCTTTGAAGGAATGCGCCAGCTTGCGCACGGCATCGAAATTGGCCGTCGAGACTGCCGGGATGATGATGGCCCCCACGCCCTGCAAGGCCGCCCGCTCGATGACGGCCTTGCGGTCCGCCAGAAACTCGGACGCGTCCAGATGGCAGTGCGTGTCTATCAGCATACCTGTCCTCCATTTATCGCCATGAGCCCCACCGCGTGCCGAAGCGCAAGCCTTGTCCACCTCGCAGCCTGCATGCCGCTCGGATTCGCCAGGCGTATAACAGTCAGCAGTGACTGTTATACGTCCTGGCTCATCCACCTCGCAGCCTGCATGCCGCCGGGACGGCGATCTTCAGCCCGCCGGCAGCGGCGGCGCATCCGGATCGGCCAGCCTGCCCTTGTCCATGGAAAGCTGGCGATGGGCCAGCGCCGCCAAAGCCGGATCATGGGTGACGATAGCAAACGCCGTGCCGAATTCCCGGTTGACCCTCAGCAAAAGGTCGAACATGCTTTCGGCCGTATAACGGTCCAGGTTTCCGGTGGGCTCGTCCGCCAGTACGCAACTGGGGCGCGTCACCAGGGCTCGCGCCAGAGCCACCCTTTGCCTCTCCCCGCCCGATAGCTGACCCGGGTAATGGTCGACGCGCTCGGCCAGGCCCACTTGTTCGAGGGTGGCCTGGGCCTGCTCGCGCGCCTGCCGGCGCGCCTGGCGCCGCACGATCAGCGGCATGGCGACATTGTCCAGGGCGGAAAATTCGGGCAGCAAATGATGGAACTGATACACAAAGCCCAGGCTGCGATTGCGCAGCTGGCTGCGCTGCGCTTCGGACAGGCCCGACGCCGGCCGGCCATCGATGAAGACGGCGCCCGAATCCGGCACATCGAGCAGGCCCAGGGTATGCAGCAGCGTGCTCTTGCCGGAGCCGGACGCGCCGACGATGGCCACCATCTCGCCCCTATCGACATGCAGGCTGACATCGCGCAGGACTTCGATCTTGCGGCCGCCCTCCTGATAGGTCTTGACCAGATTGCGGGCGCTCAGCGCTTGCTGTTTGGGTTGATCAGTCATGGCGCAGCACCTGGGCCGGTTGCAGGCTGGACGCGCGCCAGCTCGGGTAAAGAGTCGCCAGCAGCGACAACACCAGCGACGTGGCGGCGACCACGGCGATATCCGTGATTTGCGGATTGGAAGGCAGTTCGCTGATGAAGTAAATCTGCTGCGGCAGGAATTGCACCCCCAGCAGGCGCTCGATAAAGGGCACGATGATGTCGATGTTGTAGGCGACCACGGCGCCCAGGCCGACGCCCAGCAAGGTGCCGACCACGCCTATCAGCGAGCCCTGGACGAGGAAGATGCGCGCGATCTCGCGCGGGGTGGCGCCCAGCGTGCGCAAGATGGCGATGTCGGAGCGCTTGTCCTTCACCGCCATCACCAGCGAAGACAGCAGGTTGAAGGCGGCCACGGCCACGATCAGGGCCAGGATCAGGAACATCATGCGCTTCTCGGTTTGCACCGCGGCGAACCAGGTGCGGTTGTTCTGCGTCCAGTCCTGGGCGCGCACGAAAGGCGGCAGTACCGAACCCAGCTCCATGGCGACCAGCGGAGCCCGCTGCATGTCGGCGATGCGCAAGCGCACGCCGCCGGCGCCGCTATCGCGGAACACCTTGGCGCCGTCTTCGTAATTGATGAAAGCCAGCGAAGCGTCGTACTCGTAATAGCCGGACGAATATATGCCCGCCACGGTGAACTGCCGCATGCGCGGCGCAAAGCCCGCCGGCGATATCGACCCCTGTGGGGCCAGCACCAATACCGTGTCGCCCGTCACCACCCCCAGCGCACTGGCCAGCTGATTGCCCAGGACGATGGCGTAGCTGCCCGGCGCCAGCGCATCGAGCTTGCCCGCAATCATCTGGCCCGCCACATCGGACACCGCGGCTTCCAGCTGCGGATCGATGCCGCGTATCTGCACGCCGTTCAGCACCTCGCCGCGCACGATCATGGCCTGGGCGGCGACAAAGGGCGCAGCCCCCTTGACCTCGGGATTGCGCTCGGCCATGCCGGCGATTTCCCGCCATTGGCCGAGCACCTGCTCGGGCGCCATGCGGGGCGCATAAAGCTCGATATGCGGCAGCACCGACAGCATGCGGTCGCGCACCTGGGTCTG
>Ga0182735_1001185_pt1 | contig 17998 bp, 19 predicted proteins | sample eDN5th30CKraftMG_FD_128524 | JGI IMG/M metagenome (GOLD analysis project Ga0182735, IMG submission 128524) | Enriched Miracle-Growth compost microbial communities from Emeryville, California, USA - eDNA 5th pass 30_C Kraft MG (version 2) (version 2) ... | reverse complement strand
GCAATCAGCCAATGACGAACAGCGGTTGGCCGTATTCGACGGGTTCGCCGTTTTCGACGAGGATCTCTTTGATGACGCCGGACTTGTCGGCCTCGATTTCATTGAGAAGCTTCATGGCTTCGATGATGCACAGCGGGTCGCCTTCCTTGACGGACTGGCCCACATCGACGAAGGGCGCGGCGCCGGGGTTGGGCGCGCGGTAGAAGGTGCCGACCATCGGCGCCTTGACGACGTGGCCCTGCGGCACGGGCGCCGCTTCGGGGGCCGGCGCGGCGGCGGCCGCGGGAGCCTGCGCGGGCGCCGGGGCGGCGGCGGCTTCGGGCACATGGTAGGCCACCGGCTGCAGGGTCTGCGAGAACTTGACGATGCGCACCTTGCCTTCGCCTTCGGTGATTTCAAGCTCGGCGATGCCCGATTCCGCCACCAGGTCGATCAGGGTCTTGAGTTTTCGGAGATCCATAGAAGCTGCTTCCCGATTAGTGTTGGCGGCGCGTCTGCGTCAGGGCCGCGCCGTATCGTATGTGGAATGGAATGAATATTGAGACTGGAATGCCGCACTAATGCCGTGCCGCATAACGCACCGCCGCCTCGTAGCCGTCTGCGCCCAGGCCGCAGACCAGGCCCACGGCCAGGTCGGACAGGTAGGAGTGCTGCCGGAATGGCTCGCGTTTATACAGGTTCGACAAATGTACTTCAACAAAAGGAATCGCGACCGCCGCCAGGGCGTCGCGCACCGCCACACTGGTATGCGTGTAGGCCGCCGCGTTGATGACGATGAAATCGGTGCCGTCCTGGCGGGCCGCCTGGATGCGCTCGACCAGTTCCCCTTCGTGGTTGCTTTGCCAGGCGGTGAGCCCCACCCCCAACTGCCCGGCCAGCGCTTCCAGCCCCTGGTTGATCTGCGCCAGCGTCAGGCTGCCGTACAGATGGGGTTCGCGCGAACCCAGCAGGTTCAGGTTGGGGCCGTGCAATACCAGGATGTGTTGCGCCATGGGGGTCGCGCCGCAGAGGCTGCCGCAAAGTGTCGGCAAAACTATCGATAAACCGCCTTTTTACGCCTATTCACATCATTTGTCCAACAGATACCGCCAGCCCGTGTACTGGAGATACCTGCCGGCGCTACGCTATCAGGCCAGCAGGCCCTCCAGCGTGCGGTCAAGGTCGTCGGCCTGGATCTGGCCGAGGATTTTACGGTTAATTCGGCCATTTGCGTCGAAAACCAGCGTAAAGGGCAGGCCTCCGGCCGGGTTGCCCAGGGTACGCAGGGTGTCGATCGCCCCCGCCCCCATGACCAGCAGTGGATAGGACACCGGCACTTTTTGCAGGAATTGCCGCATGTTTTCGGCTTTATCCACGCCAATGCCGACGAACTGGATGTTCGGGTACTTTTCGTGCAGGGCCTGCAGCTCGGGCATTTCCTTGACGCAGGGCGCGCACCAGGTTGCCCAGAAATTGACCACCATGGGGCGGCCCTGCCATTCGGCCAGGGTGCGCGGCTTGCCGTCGAGGTCGGGCAGCGACAGCGTGCGCAGCGCGGCGACCGGGTCGCCGCCGGCAGCCGGCGCGCCGGCCGGCGGGGCATCGGGCGCCGCGTCCGGGCGCTGGCGTTCGCGGTAGGCATACCCGCCGGCGACGGCCACCGCGGCGGCCGCGCCAGCGTACAGGAAGAGACGACGGTTCATGGCCCCGATCATAACCGCACGCCGCGACACGCGCCGGGCAGCCTCTACAATGCGCGCAGGAGAACATCAATGCACCTGCACATTCTGGGTATTTGCGGCACTTTCATGGGCGGCCTGGCGCTGATCGCGCGGGCGGCCGGGCACCGGGTCACGGGTTGCGACACCGCCGTGTATCCCCCGATGAGCACCCAGTTGGCCGAACAGGGCATCGAACTGATCGAGGGCTACGGGACCGACCAGATGGCGCTGGCGCCGGATCTGTATGTGGTGGGCAACGTGGTCACGCGCGGCAACCCGCTGATGGAAGCCATCCTGGACGCCGGCGCGCGCTATGTGTCCGGGCCGCAGTGGCTGGGCGACAACGTGCTGCCCGGCGCCCACGTGCTGGCCGTGGCCGGCACGCACGGCAAGACCACCACCAGCTCGATGCTGGCCTGGGTGCTCGAGGCGGCGGGCCGGCGGCCCAACTTCCTGATCGGCGGCGTGGCGCACGACCTGAAAGTGTCGGCCCGCTACGACCCGGCGGTGCAGCCCTTCGTGATCGAGGCCGACGAATACGACACGGCGTTCTTCGACAAGCGCTCGAAGTTCGTGCATTACCGGCCCCGCACCGCGATCCTGAACAACCTGGAATACGACCACGCCGACATCTTCCCCGATCTGGCGGCCATCGAGACGCAGTTCCACCACCTGGTGCGCACTGTCCCCGGGCGCGGCCGCATCGTGCTGCCCACCGACAGCGCCGCGCTGGACCGCGTCCTGGCGCGCGGATGCTGGTCGGAAACCGTCCGTTTTGGCGCTGATGGCGCCTGGCAGGCGGGCCCGGCGGACCCCGACGGCGCGTTCGAGGTGTTGCGCGACGGGCAGCCGGTCAGCACGGTGCGCTGGACGCTGGGCGGCGAACACAATCGCATGAACGCCCTGGCGGCGCTGGCCGCGGCCGAGCATGCCGGGGTATCGCCGGCCGAAGGGATAGAGGCGCTCAGCCGCTTCGGCGGGGTCAAGCGCCGCATGGAACTGCGCGGCACGGCCGGCGGCGTGAAGGTCTACGACGATTTCGCCCACCACCCCACCGCCATCGAGACCACCCTGGCGGGCTTGCGCCGCCAGGTGGGGCAGGCCCGCATCCTGGCGGTGCTGGAACCGCGCTCGAACACCATGAAGCTGGGCGCCATGGCGGCGCGGCTGCCCGACGCGCTGCGCCTGGCCGACCGGGTCTATTGCTTCGGCGCCCGCAGCGGCAAGCACGCCCTGGGCTGGAACCCGGCCGACGTGCTGGCGCCGCTGGGCGACCGCGCCGCCAGCTACGACGACCTGGACGCGCTGGTCGACGCGGTGACGGGGGCGGCCCGGCCCGGCGACCATGTGCTGGTCATGAGCAACGGCGGCTTCGGCGGCGTGCACGGCAAGCTGCTGCAGGCGCTGGCGCGGCGCGCCGGCGAGCCCGGGGACGCCGCATGATCCTGTACTTGCACGGCTTTCGCTCGTCGCCGGATTCCTTCAAGGCCCGCCTGATGGCCCAGGCCCTGGCCGAGCGCGGCCTGGCGGGCGAACGCGACTGGCAATGCCCGCAGTTGCCCGCCAGCCCGCGGCAGGCGCTGGACCTGGCCATGGGCCTGGCGCGCGGCCAGCTGGCGCAGGCCGCCAGCCCGCGCGCGCTGACCGTCATCGGTTCGTCGCTGGGCGGCTACTATGCTACCTGGCTGGCCGAACAGCTGGACTGCAAGGCCGTGCTGCTGAACCCGGCGGTCGAGGCCGCGCGCGACCTGGCCACGCAGGTGGGCACGCACCGCATGTATCATTCCGACGCGCCGTTCGAGTTCCGCGCGGAATATGTGGACGAGCTGGCCGCCGCGCGAGTGGCTGCCGTCACGCGGCCGGAACGCTATTTCCTGGTGGCGGCCACGGGCGACGAAGTACTCGACTGGCGCGAAATGCGCGACCGCTATGCCGGCTGCCGCCAGCGCATCGTGCAGGGCAGCGACCACGGGCTGTCGGACTTTGCCCGGTGGCTGCCCGAGATACTGGAATTCGCCCTCGAGGCCCCCAGCCCCTGATCCCGACGATTCAATATAGACAAGCAGGCGCCCGCCCCCCGGAGCGGGCCAGCGCGGATGCCGCGCCCTCGATGGACTGATTATGTACGTGTTTTACGAAGAAGACGGCAGCTTCAAGGCCGGCAATATCCTGTCGGAGACCGACGCCAGCCTGCAGGTGGAGTCGGAGTCGGGCAAGCGCAGCAAGATCAAGCGCGCCAATACGCTGTTCACCTTTGCCGACCCGGCCCCGGCCGCGCTGCTGGCCGAGGCCGCGCAGGCCGCCGAGACGCTGGACCTGCAATTCCTGTGGGAATGCGCGCCCCAGGAAGAGTTCGACGCCACCGCGCTGGCCGCCGATTACTTCGGCCATGCGCCCGGGGCCGTCGAACAGGCCGCGATCCTGATGCGCCTGCACGGCGCGCCGGCGTACTTCCACCGGCGCGGCAAGGGCCGCTATCGCCCGGCGCCGCCGGATATCCTGGCGGCCGCGTTGGCCGCGCTGGAAAAGAAGCAGAAGCAGGCCGAGCAGCAGCAGCAATGGGTCGACGAGATGGCCGCGGGCCGCCTGCCCGCCGAGATCGCCCAGGCGGCCGAATCGCTGCTGATCCGCCCGGACAAGAACAGCATGCAATGGAAGGCGCTGGACGCCGCCTGCGCGCGGCTGCAGAAAAGCCCCGACCGCCTGCTGCTGGAACTGGGCGCCTGGCCGCATCCGCTGGCGCTGCACAAGCGCCGCTTCCTGGCCACCTACTTCCCGCGCGGCACGGGCTTTCCCGATACGCCGGTGCCGCCGCTGCCGCGCGAGCTGCCGCTGGCCGAGGCCGAGCCCTATTCGGTGGACGACATCACCACCACCGAGATCGACGATGCGCTGTCGGTGACGACGCTGCCCGACGGACGCGTGCGCGTGGGCATCCACGTGGCCGCGCCCGGCCTGGCCGTGACGCGCGGCAGCGACCTGGACAAGCTGGCGCGCGCGCGGCTGTCCACGGTGTACATGCCGGGCGAGAAAATCCCCATGCAGCCCGACAACGTGATCCAGGCATTTTCGCTGGACGCGGGCCGCGAGGTGCCGGCCGTGTCGCTGTATGTGACGGCCGACCCGGCCACCGGCGAGATCGCCGAGTCCGAGACCCGGCTGGAGCGCGTGGTGGTGCGCGCCAACCTGCGCCACAACGAGCTGGACGACCAGATCACCGAGGCCGCCCTGAACGCCCCGGACGCGCCGCTGCCCTACGGCGACTGGCTGCGGCCGCTATGGCGGCTGGCCTCGGCGCTGTCGGCCCGCCGCGATGCGGTGCGCGGCAAGCCCGAGAACAATTCGCGGGTGGAATACAGCTTCTACCTGGACGGCAACCCGGACGACCCCGACACGCCGGTGCGCCTGGTGCCGCGCCAGCGCAACGCGCCGCTGGACCGCATGGTGGCCGAGTACATGATCCTGGCCAACAACATCTGGGGCGGCCTGCTGCAGCAGCATGGCGTGCCCGGCATCTACCGGTCGCAGCAGGCCGGGCGGGTGCGCATGAGCACCCAGGCCCTGCCCCACGAGGCCATCGGCGTGCCGCAATACGCCTGGAGCACCTCGCCGCTGCGCCGCTATGTGGACCTGGTCAACCAGTGGCAGCTGATCGCCGCGGTGGAACACGGCGTGTCGGCGCGGCTGGTGGCCCCCTTCAAGCCGCGCGACGCCGACCTGTTCGCCATCATCGGCGCCTTCGACGCCCAGTATGCCGCCTGGAACGAATTCCAGGGCGGCATGGAACGCTACTGGTGCCTGCGCTGGCTGCGCCAGCAAGGCATCACGCGCACCGTGGCGCACGTGCTGCGCGAAGACCTGGTGCGCCTGGCCAACGCCCCGCTGGTGACGCGCGTGGGCGGCCTGCCCGAACTGGAGCGCGGCACCGCCGTCGAGCTGGACATCCTGGGCACCGACGAACTGGCGCTGGAAGTGGACTGCCGGTACGCGGGGCTGGCGGGCTGATCCCGGGGTACGGGTGTCGGGCCCCTGACGATCCCCGGCTCCCCGGCCTCCGCATGCCACCGCACGAATGGTCCGGGCGCGCGGGGCGCCCGGACGGCACCGCGAAGCCAAGGCAGCCACGCCAGCCCGCGACGACGCCAATAGCACCCACCAACGCCCCCGAAGAAACCGGTCCCCCGCCAACCCCCAGGGGCGTCTAAAATCCCCCTCGTGCAACGTTCTGCTGATTCTTATTCGACGCCGGGCCGGCTGCTGCATTGGCTGAGCGCGCCCGCCCAGCACTACTTGCGGATCGGCCTGGCGATCTCGCTGCTGCTGCACGCCGGCGCGCTGGCGTGGCGGTTCGGCGCGCCGGCGGCACCGGCCCGGCCCGCCCAGGCGCCGCTGGAAATCGTGCTGGTCAATGCCCGCACCGAATCCGCGCCGGTACAGGCGCAGGTCGTGGCCCAGAGCCAGGTCGACGGCGGCGGCAACGCCGAGCGCGGGGTCGCCGCCACGCCGCTGCCGCGCACCGGCGAATCGGCCGAGACCATCGTGCTGCAGGCCATGCGCAAGCGCCAGGCGCAACTCGAAGCCGAACAGATGCGGCTGCTGACCCAATTGCAGGCCCAGGCCAAGGCCGGCACCGAGCGCCAGCCGGTGTACCCATGGCCCGACGCCACCGCGCAGGGCGAAGACGTGCACGACCAGCCCGGCCTGGTGCAGAACGCCCAGGTCGCCTCGCTGGCGGCGCGCATCCAGTCCTACAACGCCCAGCCGCGCAAGGAATTCGTGGCGCCTTCCGCGCAGGCCTCGCGCTACGCCGCCTACCTGGACGCCTGGCGCTCGCGCATCGAGGCAATCGGCACCCAGCACTACCCCGAGGAAGCGCGCGGCCGCATCTACGGCTCGCTGCAGATCACCGTGTCGATCCGCGCCGACGGCAGCGTGGCCGCGGTCGAGATCGACCAGCCATCGGAACACGCCGTCCTGAACCAGGCCGCGCGGCGCATCGTGCAGATGGCCGCCCCCTTCCCGCCCTTCCCGCCCGAAATGGCGGGCGAAGCCGACATGCTGGTCATCACCCGCACCTGGCATTTCGTCAACGACACTCTGGAAACCCAAGTCCCATGAGCCAGGCTCCCGCCTTGCCCCGCTACGCCGTGATCGGCAATCCCGTCGCCCACAGCCGCTCGCCGCAGATCCATGCCATGTTCTCGGCGCAGACCGGCAAGCCGCTGCAGTACGAGCGGTTGCTGGCGCCGGTGGACGGCTTCGCGGCCACCGTGCAGGCGTTTCGCGAACAGGGCGGCCTGGGGCTGAACGTCACCGTGCCGTTCAAGGAAGAAGCGCGCGAACTGGCGGCCGCCCACCTGAGCGAGCGCGCGCGCCTGGCCGGCGCGGTCAATACGCTGTGGCTGCACGACGGCGCCTGGCACGGCTGCAACACCGACGGCGTGGGGCTGGTCAGCGACCTGCTGCGCCTGGGCGTGGTGCTGGAAGGCGCGCGCGTGCTACTGGTGGGCGCCGGCGGCGCGGCCCGCGGCGTGCTGCAGCCGCTGGCCGCGGCCGGCTGCGCGCGCATCCATATCGTCAACCGCAGCGCCGGGCGCGCGCATGCGCTGGCCGAGTCCTGGGCGGCCAGCGGCGCCAGCCCCGGCACCCGCGTGACGGCCGGCGCGCTGGCCGAGGCCGGCATCGTCGGCGGCTGGAACCTGGCGATCAACGCCACCGCCAGCAGCCTGCAGGGCGCCGCGCCCGACCTGCCCGGCGGGTTGTACGCGCCCGACGCGCTGGCCTACGACATGATGTACGCGGCGCATCCCACCCCCTTCATGCGGCAGGCCACCGACGACGGCGCGGCCCGCACCGCCGATGGCCTGGGGATGCTGGTGGGCCAGGCGGCCGAAAGCTTCCTGATCTGGCACGGCGTGCGGCCCGACCCGTCGCCGGTGCTGGCCACCCTGCGCGCCGCGCTGCTGGCCAAGGACTGAACCGGGATGCCGGCGCGCCGCTCGACCATGAGCCGGGTCCGCTGGGGCCGGGTCATCGGCGCGGGCATCATGGCCCTGCTGTGCCTGGTCATCATGTACCAGCTGTGGATGTTCTGCCTGGTGGTCTGGTATGCCTACCGCGACCCCGGCAGCAGCGCCATCATGCGCCAGGAACTGTCGCGCCTGCGCGAAACCGACCCCGACGCCGAACTGCAATACCAATGGGTGCCCTACGACCGCATCAGCAATTCGCTCAAGCGCGCCGTGGTGGCATCCGAGGACGCCAACTTCACCGAGCACGACGGCGTCGAATGGGAAGCCATCCGCAAGGCGTGGGAATACAACCAGCGCCAGCAGGCGCGCGGGCGGCACAAGATGCGCGGCGGCTCGACGATCACCCAGCAGCTGGCCAAGAACCTGTTCCTGTCCAGCTCGCGCAGCTACCTGCGCAAGGGGCAGGAACTGGTGCTGACCTACATGATCGAACACGTCATGCCCAAGGAACGCATCCTGGAGCTGTATCTGAATGTGGCCGAATGGGGCGTGGGCGTCTTCGGCGCCGAGGCGGCCGCGCGCCACTACTACAAGACCAGCGCCGGCGGCCTGGGGTCCAGCCAGGCCGCCCGGCTGGCGGCCATGCTGCCCAATCCGCGCTATTACGACAAGCACCGCAGCACCAGCTACCTGAATTCGCGCGCGGCCACCCTGACCCGCCGCATGCGCCTGGTTGACATTCCTTGACACAAGCAAGCATTGCCCGGCACGGCGGCCGATTTTGGTAAGCTTTCACGTTTACGCGCATACCGACGCACCCCCCTGATAATGCGTACTGCCCGCCGCTACCTGGCCCGCGAAATCTATCGCTCTTGCGCAGTGGTCCTGCTGGCCCTGCTGGGCCTGTTCACGTTCTTCGCGCTGGTCGACGACCTGGACAACGTGGGCGACAAGTTCAGCATGCCGGCCCTGCTGTACATGCAGGCCCTGGCGCTGCCCACGCGCCTGTACGACCTGCTGCCCATCGGGCTGCTGATCGGCGCCATCCTGGCGCTGGCCGGCCTGGCGCAACGCAACGAGCTGGTCATCCTGCGGGTGTCCGGGGTCAGCGGCATGCGGCTGCTGCGCATGCTGTGGCTGATCACGCTGCCCCTGATGATCGGCGCCACCCTGCTGTCCGAGTTCGTGACCCCGGCCGCCGAGATCAAGAGCGGCGAGGCCAGCCTGATGTTCCGCGGCAAGGCCAGCGGCACCCGCATGGACAGCGGCTACTGGTTCAAGGAACCCACGCGCGACGGCGGCACCCGCATCATCAACATCGCCAAGCTGCTGGCCGACGGCAACGTCGAGGGCGTCACCCTGTACGAATTCAAGCCGGGGCTGGAACTGACCACCCTGTCCACCGCCGCCACGGGCGCCTTCACGCGCGACAAGCTGGTGCTGCAGGACGTCGTCGAGACTCGCCTGGACGACAGCGCGGCGCAGGCGCTGGCCGACGCCAAGCCGCCCAGCACCGCCCCGGCGCAGGTGGTCAAGCTGCCGCAACGTGAACTGGACACCACCCTCAGCCCCGAGCGCCTGCTGGCGCGCGTGCTGACCCCCGAGCGCATGTCGGTGGCCACCCTGCTGGACTACATCGACTACCTGCACCACAACCAGCTCGACGCCGGCCGCCAGGTGGTGGCGCTGTGGCGCAAGCTGGCCTACCCCTTCACGCTGCTGGTGATGATCACCATCGCCGCGCCCATCGGCTTCATGCAGACCCGCCGCGGCGGCGTCGGCGCCAAGGTGTTCATCGGCATCCTGCTGGGCGTGGGCTTCTTCATGCTGAACCAGCTGGCGCTGAACGTCGGCATGCTCAGCCGCTGGCCGCCCTGGCTGACGGCGCTGGGCCCCAACATGGGGGCGGTACTGCTGGCGCTGGGCGCGCTCAGCCTGATGGAATATCGCCATGCGACGGCACGCTTCGCCCAGTCGCGCTGGCCCTGGAGAAAAAGCCCCGCATGAAAGGCAGCAGCATCTGGATGATCGGCGACGTGCAGGGTTGCTGCGCACCGCTGGAACAACTTCTGTCCCACCCCGACCTGGCCGCGGAGCCCGACGCCCGCTTCTGGTTTGCCGGCGACCTGGTCAACCGAGGCCCGCAATCGCTGGCCAGCCTGCGCCGCATCATCGGCCTGGGCGACCGCGCCGTGTCGGTGCTGGGCAACCACGACCTGCACCTGCTGGCGGCAGCCGCCGGGGTGCGCAAGCCGTCGAAATCGGACACCATCGACGACATCCTGCAGGCGCCCGACGCCGACGCGCTGATCGACTGGCTGCGCCACCGGCCGCTGGCCCATTTCGAGCACGGCCACCTGCTGGTGCATGCGGGCGTGCTGGCCAAATGGGACGTGGCCAAGACCCTGGCGCTGGCCGCCGAGGTACAGGACGTGCTGCGCGGCCCGAACTGGCAGAAGGCGTTGCAGAAGATGTACGGCAACGAGCCGACCCAATGGAAAGACCGCCACAAAGGCGGCAAGCGGCTGCGCGTGATCATCAATGCGCTGACGCGCATCCGGCTGTGCACGCCGGCGGGCCACATGGAATTCGCCACCAAGGTCGCCCCGGGCGCGTGGCCGGCCGGGCTGGTGCCGTGGTTCGACGTGCCGGGCCGTGCCACCCGCGACGTGACCGTGGTGTTCGGGCACTGGTCCACCCTGGGGCTGCTGGTGCGGCCCGACGTCATCTGCCTGGACACGGGCTGCGTATGGGGCGGCGCGCTGACGGCCATGCGGCTGCAAGACCGCAAGCTGGTGCAGATCAAGTGCTCGCAGTTCCAGGACCCGCTGGCCGAATAGCCGCGCGCCCACGCCGCGGCTGGCCGGCCGGCGGTCGCCGCCGCCCTATTCCACCATGCGGCTGCCCACCCACTGGCCGCTGCTGACCAGTTCGCGGCACAGCGCCAGGCAGATGTCCTTGACCTTCTGCGCGGCCTGGGTGAACGGCAGGCTGCTCGACGTGCAGATCGACAACTGGCGAAAGAACGTGGGCGGCGGCAGCCGCACCACCCGCAGCGTGCCGGCGCGCACATCCTCGTTCACGGCCGACCACGGCAGCAGGGTGGCCGCCATGCCCGCCTTGACCGCCGGGATCAGGATCGCCGACGTGCTGGCCTCGCCGGCCAGCTGGTATTCCAGCCGCGCCTGCTGGAACACGTGCTCGACGCGCGTGCGCAGCGTATTGGGCAGGCTGGGCAGGATCAACGGGATCCGGGCCAGTTCCGCCAGCGGCACCGGATCGGCCGACACCGGCACGCCGGGGTGCAGGATCACGTAGATCTCTTCGAGCAGCACGGGCAGCACCTGCAGGCCGCGCTTGGGCAATTGGTCCGGGGTGATCGACATGTCGACCCGGCCCTGGGCCGCCAGGCCGGTCAGGTCGGCGCTGGGCACGTCGACGATCTCGAGCACGATGCCGGGGTAGGCATCGCGCACGCGCTGGAACAGCGGCAGCGCCAGCACCCGGCCTGTGCTCGAGGGCATGCCGATGGACACCTTGCCGGTGACGTCCTCGTCCGTCTGCATCAGCAGGGCACGGGTGTTGTCGATCTGGCGCAGGATGGTGCGGGCGTGCCGGTACAGCACCTCGCCCTCGGCGGTCGGCATCACGCCATGCACATTGCGGTCGAGCAACCGCACGCCCAGCTCGGCTTCCAGGTGGGCAATCTGCTGGCTGAGCGCCGGCTGCGCCACGAACAGCGTCTGCGCCGCGCGGGTCATGCCGCCCAGCTCAACGATCCTGACGAAATACTTCAGCTGCCTGAAGTTCATGCCCGCTGTCCCCCGCGGCCGAAGCCATTGTTTTTTTGCATTGCAACATACGCTTCATAAGATTTTCTTATTCCGCAATCAGCAAACCGTATTTTTCGCGGGCGCCGCTCCTTCCTAAGATGCCTCCAACCATCAGACGGCGGACGGAGGAAGCAGCATGGCATTACCCTTGAACGGCGTACGAGTCCTGGACCTGACGCGGGCGTTGTCCGGGCCTTTTTGTACCATGATCCTGGCCGACCTCGGCGCCGAAGTCGTGAAGGTGGAACCCGGCCCCGACGGCGACATGATCCGCCAGTGGGGGCCCTTTGACCGCGGCGTCAGCGCCTACTACCTGAGCAGCAACCGCAACAAGTTGGGCCTGGGGCTGGATTTCCGCCACCCGGAAGGGCTGGCCCTGCTGCGCGAACTGGCGCTGAAGTCCGACATCGTGGTCGAGAACTTCAAGCCGGGCACCATGCGACGGATGGGGCTGGACTACGAGAGCCTGTCGGCCAGCCAGCCCGGGCTGGTGTATGCCTCGATCACCGGCTTCGGCAGCAGCGGCCCGGCCGGCGACTGGCCCGGCTTCGACCAGATCGCGCAGGGGTACTCGGGCCTGATGAGCTTCACCGGCATGCCCGAGACCGGCCCGACTCGCGTGGGGGTGGCCATCGGCGACCTGACCGCGGGCATGTGGGCCGCCATGGGCGTGCTGGCCGCCTGGATCGAGCGGCAGCGCGAGGGCCGCGGCCAGCGGGTCGAGACCTCGCTGCTGGCCAGCCTGGTGGGCCTGCTGAGCGTGCAGGGCCAGCGCTACCTCAGCCTGGAAGACGTGCCGCAGCCCACCGGCAACGTACACCCCGTGATCGCGCCCTACGGCGTCTTCGAGACCGCCGACGGCCCGCTGAACCTGGCGCCTGCCACCCAGGACATGTGGCTGCGCCTGTGCGACTTGCTGGAACTGCCCGAGGCGCCGGCGGACGCGCGCTACAAGACCAACGCCGACCGCATGCTCCACCGCGACGAGCTGAAGACCTTGATCGAATCCCGGCTGCGCCGGCACGGCCGCATGCACTGGACACGCGAGATGATCGCGCGCGGCATCCCGGCCGGCCCCATCAACAACCTGGCCGACGTCTTCGCCGACCCGCAAGTGCAGCATTGCCGCATGGTCGAAACGGTGCAACATCCGCAGCTGGGCGATGTCCGCCAGCTGGCCTTGCCGATCGGCATGGACGCGCTGGCCGGCGGCAGCGTGCGCAGCGCGCCGCCCCTGTTCGGCCAGCATACCCAGCAGATCCTGCGCGCCTATGGCCTGCCGCAGGAGCGCATCGACGCGCTGCGCGCCGGCAAAGTGGTTTTCCAGCACGAGGCCGGCGCGGCAGGCGCGGCGCGGCCCCAATAACAACGCACCCGAGGAGACACACCATGAACAGGACACTATCCGCCTTGGCAGCCGGCCTGCTGGCCCTGGCCTGCGCCGCCGGCGCGCACGCCCAGCAATTCAAGCTGTCGCACCAGTGGCCGCGCGGCGACGGGCGCGACGACGGCGCGCGCGCCTTTGCCGCCGAGGCCAGCCGGCTGGATCCGACGCTGAAGTTCCGCATCTATCCGGGCGCATCGCTGATCAGCAACCCGGTCAAGCAGATCGACGCCCTGCAGGACGGCACGGTGGACCTGGCCATCTTCCCGCTGATCTATGGCGTGGGCAAAGTGCCGGAGCTGTCCATCACCATCCTGCCGGGCGCGGTCAACAGCGTGGAAGACGCCATGACGCTGAAGGATTCGGCCTTCGCCCGCAAGCTGCAGGAACTGTGCGAGGCCAACGGCTTTCACTTCCTGACCTGGTGGTGGACCGAGGGCGGCATCGCCAACCGGGCGCGCGAGGTGGGCGGCCCCGAATCGGTGAAGGGCCTGAAGATGCGCGGGGCCGACCGCAGCATCGACACCATGCTCAAGAGCGCCGGCGCGTCGGTATTCTCGATGCCGTCTACCGAGCTCTACAACGCGCTGCAGACCGGCGTGCTGGACGGCCTGATGACCTCGTACGAAACCTTCGTCAGCATGCGGTTGTACGAGCAGACCAAGTACGCCACCCTGGGCGGCGACTACACCATCTTCGTGGTGTTCCAGCCGCTGCTGATCTCGATGAAGGCCTGGAACAAGCTGACCCCGGCGCAGCAGCAGACGCTGGAACGCGCCGCCGCCAGCACCCAGGAAAAATTTAATGCCGAACAGGCCAAGGTCAAGCAGGAAACCCTGGCCGCCTTCACCAAGGCCGGCGCGCAGATCCACGCCATGACCAAGCCCGAATTCGACCAGTGGCTGGCGCTGTCGCGCCGCGTGTCGTGGCCCGAGTACGCGCGCATCAGCCCGGCCGCGCAAGAACTGGTGGACGCCCTGGAGCAATCGCGCCGCCGTTGACGCGCGGCATGGATGGACGACGGCAACCCGACGGGCAAAGGAGACCGGCGTGACGACGTTTGGAAAGTGGATAACGCGATGCAGCACCGTGTGCGCCATGGTCGCGGCCGTATTGCTGCTGGCCGCGATCGGCGTGCTGACCTGGATGGTGCTGGTACGCAGCCTGGGCTACCAGAATTCGTGGGAACTGGAGACCAGCATCGAGATGATGGTGATCGCCATCTTCCTGGGCGCGCCCTACACGCTGCATACCGGCGGGCACGTGAAGATGGAAATCCTGGAAGCGGTGCTGCCGGAATCGGCGCGCCACGCGGTGCGGTTCGTGGCGCAGTCCACGGGCCTGGCCGTGTGCGTGTACCTGGCCTGGTCCGGCCTGCAGATGACGATGGACGCCTACCGCGCCGGCGAGCGGGCGCTGGGCGTATGGCAGCCGCTGGTGTGGCCCAAGTACGCCTCGGTGCCCCTGGGCATGGGCCTGACCGCCCTGCAATACCTGGCGGAAATGCGCTGGCCCGTCGTGCGGCGGCGGGCGCCCGCCGCCGCGCTGCCCACGCCGACCCTGGAGAAATCGCATGACTGAACTGCAAATCGGCGCCCTGCTGTTCGTGGTGACCTTCGCCGTGCTGTTTTCCGGCATCCCCATCGCCTTCGGCCTGACCGCGGTATCCATTGCGTTCCTGGCCGGCTTCGGCGAACCCGGCGCGCTGGAGGCGGTGGCCAAGACCTTCATCGGCGAGCTGTCCAATTTCGCCCTGCTGACGCTGCCCATGTTCGTGGTGCTGGGGGCCGCCATCGGCATGTCGCGCGCCGGGCGCGACCTGTACGAATCGCTGCACCGCTGGCTGTGCCGGGTACCCGGCGGCCTGGTCATCGCCAACATCGTGGGCTGCGGCCTGTTCTCGGCCATGTGCGGGTCCAGCCCGGCCACCGCCGCCGCCATCGGCAAAGTCGGCATCCCGGAAATGCTCAAGCGCGGCGTGCCGGCCCGGCTGGCCACCGGCGCGATCGCGGCCGGCGGCACGCTGGGCATCCTGATCCCGCCGTCGATCACCTTCATCGTCTACGGCATCGTCACGCACACCTCGATCGCGCGGCTGTTCCTGGCCGGCGTGGTGCCGGGCCTGGCGCTGGTGGCGGTGTTCGCGCTGTATTCGTGGGTGGCCAGCCGCGCCGGCCTGCGCCGCGCGGGCGCCGGCGCGGCGGCGCCGGAATCGTACACGCTGGCGCAGAAGCTGTCGGGGCTGCTGCGCACCCTGCCATTCCTGGCCATTATCGTGGCGGTCACCGTATTCATGTACGGCGGTTTCGCCACGCCGTCCGAAGTGGCCGCCATTGCCGCCTTCCTGGCGCTGGTGCTGGTGGCGGTGGTGTACCGCGGCCTGCGCCTGGCCGACTTGTGGGCCATCATGCGCGACGCCACGCGCGAATCCAGCATGATCCTGCTCATCATCGCCGCGGCGGCGCTGTACGCGTACATGATGTCTTACCTGTACGTCACCCAGAGCGTGGCCGACTGGATGTTCGGGTGGCAGCTGAACAACTGGCAGCTCATCCTGGTGCTGAACCTGTTCCTGCTGCTGGCCGGCTTCTTCATGCCGGCGGTGTCGGTGATCCTGATGAGCATGCCCATCATGCTGCCCGTGCTGCAGCAGAGCCAGATCGACCTGGTATGGTTCGCGGTGATCCTGACCATCAACCTCGAGATCGGGCTGATCCACCCGCCGCTGGGCCTGAACCTGTTCGTGATCCGCGGCGTGGCGCCCGACGTGCCGCTGCGCGAGGTGATGTGGGGCACGCTGCCGTTCGTGGTGATCATGCTGCTCTTCATCGTGCTGCTGACATTCTTCCCCGGCATCGCCACCTGGCTGCCGGACTACCTGATGGGCCCCGGCCACTGACTGGAACTGGCATGAACCAAGACACCGACGGCGCGCCGGCGCTGGACATCGACGGGCCGGTGGCCCGCCTGCGCCTGTGCCGCCCGCGCCAGCACAACCGGCTGGATCCGGCGGACCTGCCGGTCATGCTGGACCACCTGGACCGCGTCGCGCGCGACCCCGGCGCGCGCGTGCTGATCCTGACCGGCAGCGGCAGGCAGACCTTCAGTTCGGGCTATACGCTGGCCGCGATCCGCAGCCAGCTCGACGACCGCTTCGAGCGCGTGCTGGACACGCTGGAACAATTGCCGCTGCCCACCATCTGCGCGCTCAACGGCAGCGTCTACGGCGGCGCCACCGACCTGGCGCTGTGCTGCGACATCCGCATCGGCGTGCGCGGCAGCCGCCTGTTCATGCCGGCCGCGAAATTCGGCCTGCACTACTACCCCGGCGGCCTGCGGCGCTATGTCGCCAACCTAGGCCTGCCGGCGGCCAAGAAACTGTTCCTGACCGCGCGCGCCATCCATGCCGACGAAATGCTGCGGATCGGCTTCCTGACCGAACTGGTCGAGCCCACCGAACTGGAAGCCGCCGTCGACAGCTATGCGCACAGCCTGCTGGAATGCGCGCCGGGCGTGGTGGCATCGATGAAGCAGGCGTTGAACCAGGTGGCGGCGGGGCAAGCCGACGCCGCGCAACTGCGGGCGGCCTACGAAGCGTCGCTGCGCTCGGAAGAGCTGGCGCGGCGGGTGGGCTAGCGCCGGCGGGCGGCGGCCCTACAGGCGCGCCGCGATGGCCTCGCGCGCCTGCCTGGACAGCTCCAGGCGCGTGGCGGGCACGCCGTCGGGCCCGTGCGCGGCCAGCGGCGGCAGGAACTCCACCTCGACCGCCAGCCCGCGGGCGCCCAGAACGCGCCACAGGTTGGCCGCCAGGGTCTCTTCGCCCACGAACGCCGCCAGCGCGCTGCGCCGGCCGTGCTGCAGAAAGCGCAGCACCACCGGCTGGATGGCCACGCCGGCGGCGCGGGCGGGCTCGAACAGGCTGGCGTGAAACGGCCGCAGGGTATCGCCCTCGGTCGTGGTGCCTTCGGGGAACAGCCCCACCGCCGCGCCCTGGCGGAAGCGCGCCTGCACGGCGTCGCCCATCGCATGCACGGCGTGACGCTGGCCGCGCTCGATGAACAGGGTGCCGGCGCCGGCGGCCAGCCAGCCGATCAGCGGCCAGCTGCGGATCTCGCTCTTGGCCACGAACGCCGTGGCGCGCACGGAATTGACCACGAAGATGTCGATCCACGACACGTGGTTGGCCACCCACAGCACCGGGCCGGCCAGCAGGGGCTGGCCGGAGACGGTCACGCGGATGCCGCACATGGCCATCAGCCAGCGCGACCAGAAGCGGTTCAGCCGCGCGCGCGCGGGCAACGCCATCAGCGGATAGACCAGGCCCACGCACAACAGGCCGAACAGGATCCAGGGCGCCACCAGGGCAAGGCGCAGGACGACACGCGGCAACTTCAGCAAGTCTTGGACTCCCAGGCCGTCTCCGGGCCCACCCGTGTGGCGCGCCAGTGGCCGGCCAGCATCATACCCGCGAATGCGGCGCGCATCGGCCGGCGGCCCCTACGGCAGGGCATCGAGGTAGCGTTGCAGGATCACGGCGGCCGCCATGGCGTCGTCGGGCGCGTGCGTGCCCAGCAGGCGCTGGGCTTCCATGCTGGAGCCGCGCTCGTCGACCAGCTCGACGGCCAGGCCGAAGCGCCCGTGCAGCTGGTTGGCGAAGCGCCGGCAGCGCGCGGTGGCGGGCTGTTCGCCGCCGTCGGCGGCCAGCGCCAGCCCCACGATGGCGCGTTGCGGCTGCCATTCCCGCAGCAACTGGGCAATGCGGCCGAAGCGCGCGTCGCGAACCTCGGAGAAGATGATCTCCAGCGGGCGCGCCTGGCGCGTCAGCGTGTTGCCGATGGCGATGCCGATTTTCTTTTCGCCGAAATCGAACGCCAGCAGGGTTTCTTCAGGCATGCCCCGCGCCGCCGGACAGCATCACCGGATCGATGCCCAGCAGCTTCAGCGCGGCCGGATAGCGTTCTTCGGGGGGCACGTCGAAGATGATGTCGGCGTCGGCGCCCACGCTGAGCCAGGCGTTCTGGGCCATTTCGCTTTCCAGCTGGCCGGCGCCCCAGCCCGCGTAGCCCAGGGTGAACAACATGCGCGCCGGCCCGTTGCCGTAGGCCACTG
>Ga0182735_1001184_pt1 | contig 18000 bp, 18 predicted proteins | sample eDN5th30CKraftMG_FD_128524 | JGI IMG/M metagenome (GOLD analysis project Ga0182735, IMG submission 128524) | Enriched Miracle-Growth compost microbial communities from Emeryville, California, USA - eDNA 5th pass 30_C Kraft MG (version 2) (version 2) ... | reverse complement strand
TCAGCCACCAGTTCGGGCTTCAGCCATGTCACGCCCGGCTCCTTCTTTGGCGCACCGATGCCGGTGAACGGTGACTTCGCGGCCGCGACCGCCTTCAGCTTCGGCAGCAGGTCCTTAACCTTGGCGGCAGCGTAGCCTGTCCCAACCCGCCCGACGTAGACGAAGTGGTCGCCGCGATTGACGCCGACCAGAAGAGATCGGAACTTGCCGTTAGTGGTCGAATAGCCGCCGATGACGACTTCGTGGCCAGCTCGGCATTTGGATTTGGCCCAAGTATCCGTGCGTCCGGAGACGTAGGGCGCATCGGCGCGCTTCGAAACGATGCCTTCGAGCGACATCCGGCAAGCCGAACGCAGGACGGCATCGCCGCCAGTCTCGAAATGCTCGACGAAACGGATTCGGGCGTCTTCGCCTGCTTCGGATAACAATTGCTGCAAACGGGCCTTCCGTTCCGAAAGCGGCAAGCCGCGCAGGTCCTCGCCGCCGTCGAACAGCAGATCGAACGCGAAATAGACAAGATCGTCGGTCTTGCCTTCCGAAAGAGCAGCTTGCAGCGCGGCGAAATCTGGGGCACCGTTCTCGTCGAGCGCGCAGATCTCTCCGTCGATGATTGCATCCGGAAGATCGGCGGCGGCGCGGTCGATAGCGGGATATTTGGCGGTCCAATCGAGACCTTTGCGCGTCTTCAGCGTTGTCTTTCCGTCAAGCACGCGCATCTGGATGCGATAGCCGTCGAACTTGATCTCGTGGAGCCAGCCAGATCCGGATGGTGGCCGTGAAAGCGGCTTGCAAAGCTGCGGCGCAATGAATTCGGGCAGATCGACGGTGCTGGCGTTGTTCGGCTTCTTCTTTGCGCGAGTCTTCTGCTTCCGCTTGTCGGCCGCAAGCCCAGTGCGGCTGTCCCACACGGCGTCGGCTTCGACCCTGCCGCCCCCCAGCATGAACGGCTTCGGCTTGCGGCCTTTTCCGGAAGCGATCGCCTCCATGCTGCGCCCGGAGGCGATCGAGGTCTCATTCTCATCCAGAACCGCGCCGCCATTTTCCTCCACCGAGTATTGATCGCGATGCTTGATCAGCAGCCAGTTCGTGCTTTTGCCGCGGTCGCGGTCGTTCGCCATTCGGACCAGTACGAAACTGCCGTGGAGCCGGTCCCCGTCGAGCGTGAACTTGAAATCGCCTTTGGCCAGCGCCTGTTCCGGACTCTTTTTCCCCTCGGGCTCCCAATATCCCCGGTCCCATAGCATGACCGTGCCGCCGCCATACTGGCCTTTCGGGATGGTCCCTTCGAAATCGCCGTAGTCGAGCGGATGGTCTTCAACCTCGACAGCGAGACGTTTGTCGTGTGGATCAAGCGACGGACCGCGGGTCACGGCCCAGGATTTGAAGACGCCATTGAGTTCAAGTCGCAGGTCATAATGCAGTCGCGTCGCGTCGTGCTTCTGGATAACAAAGCGATTGCGGTCCGATGATTTGACCGCTCCGTCGCCACTTGGCTCCCGCGTGGATCGGAAATCCCGTTTGGCCTTGTAGGTGGAGAGCTTGTCTTTCGCCATCGGATGCCTCGCCGGAACAGGATCGCTATTCCATGAATGTCGGACATGACGACATGTTCCGCAGTTACGGGCGGCTTTCACCCTGTGGCAGCTCTACGCGAGACGCCGGGCTGTGCGTTTCCTGTTTCAGTCACGAGACGGCCGGTCGACTAACCGCCGCCGGTGTTCCAGCGATCACGCGTCAATATCGATCGAACTTGTTGAAAAGACGGGAGGTCAGGACGCCCCCTGACGCACGACTTCGGCGCGAAGTGATCCCGCCCGGAGCGGCCGAAGCAATTCGCTTTCCGTCCTGGACAACTCCAGCCAGTGTCGCCAATCCTCCGGCCGCAGCACGACGACCTGACGATTGTGAATGGGCGCGACGTCCGCACCCGGCTCCGTCGTCAGCATGGTGAAAGCGGACGGCTGGTTTCCACTCCCTTCCCGCCAGAGGCCCGCGATCGCCATAAACGGCGCGCCCTGCAGCGTGAACCGATGCTTCGTTTTTGGATACTTGCTCCCGGTGAACTCGAAGAATGCTGATCCCGGAATCAGGCATCGCTTGCTGTTGGCAAAGCTGCGTCCTTCCGATCGGAAGTTGAAGACGGGGCCCGCCTTCGGCTTAGCGGGTGGAAAACCGAAGCGCATGGAGACGAGTTCGACCTGCTCGCCGGACTTTCGCATTACCGGACCTTCATCACCGATCCTCACGTCGTCCGCCTTGGGGAGATTCAGGTCATTCTGCTGGGTCGGTATCTCGAGCGCGATTTCCAGCATCAAGCGTTGGTATTCCGCCCATGCGACATGCTGTTCGTAATCATTGCACATTCGCCGTACTCCAGTGTGTGCAAGACAGGGCACGCAGGATACCGCCATCCTGGGCGGGAGCGAAATCTCCGCGCCGACGGGAGAAAACCCTGCGACGGCAAAGGCCAACTTCCGTTCTTGCGAACGAAACAGAAACAATGCTGCATGTGGCGATGAACATCGCCTTTGATTCGCCGAAGCCTTTCGACTACCTGTCGAGCCTCAACGAGCGCCAGCGCCTGGCGGTCGAACACGGCTCCGGCAAGGTCGCCCGGCCGCTTCTCATCATCGCCGGAGCAGGATCGGGCAAGACCAACACTCTGGCGCATCGCGTCGTCCACCTCATCGTCAACGGGGCAGATCCCCGGCGTATCCTCTTGATGACCTTCTCGCGGCGTGCCGCCGTAGAGATGACCAAGCGGGTCGAACGCATCGCGTCCCGGGTGCTCGGCGACAGTGCTTCCGTCATGACCGACGGGCTGACCTGGGCCGGGACTTTCCATTCGATTGGCGCGCGGCTGCTGCGCGACTATGCCCTGGACATCGGCCTCGATCCGGCATTCACGATCCACGACCGCGAGGATTCCGCGGACTTAATGAACCTGACCCGGCATGAGCTCGGCCTTTCGAAGACCGAAAGCCGCTTCCCTGCCAAACAGACCTGCCTGTCGATCTATTCGCGTTCGGTCAATGCACAGGCGTCGCTGGACGAGGTGCTTGCCGACGACTTTCCCTGGTGTCGCAACTGGGTTGACGAACTGAAGAAACTGTTCGCGGCATATGTCGAGGCCAAGCAGGCGCAGAACGTGCTCGACTACGACGACCTGCTGCTCTACTGGGCCGAGTTGGCGAAGGAAGCCACTTTCGCCGAAGAAATCGGTTCTCGCTTCGACCACATCCTGGTCGACGAATACCAGGACACCAACCGCCTGCAGGCGGCAATCCTTCTGGGACTGAAGCCCGACGGGAGCGGCGTGACGGTCGTCGGAGACGACGCGCAATCGATTTACGCGTTCCGCGCGGCGGACGTCCGCAACATCCTCGACTTTCCCAAGAATTTCGCGCCTGAAGCGGAAATCGTGACGCTCGATCGCAACTACCGCTCGACCGAGCCCATTCTGGCCGCGGCAAATGCGGTGATCGCCGAGGCTGAGGAACGCTTCACCAAGGACCTTTGGACCGAGCGAAAGTCCTCGGCCAAGCCTGCGCTCGTCACCGTCCGCGACGACACCGCCCAAGCAACCTATATCTGCGACGCGATCCTCGCCGCGCGGGAAGCCGGCACGCGGCTGAAGGAGCAGTCCGTGCTCTTCCGGACGACGCATCACAGCGGCTCGCTCGAGGTGGAACTGACGCGACGCAATATCCCGTTCGTCAAGTTCGGTGGCCTGAAATTCCTCGATTCTGCACATGTGAAAGACGTCCTGGCAACCTTGCGCTTCGCCGAGAATCCGCGCGACCGCGTAGCTGGCTTCCGCGTGCTGCAGCTCTTACCCGGCGTCGGCCCCTCCTTCGCCGGACAGGTGATCGACGCGATGGAAACGGCACTTGACCCGACCATGGGACTCCAGGCGCTGCGTGCTCCTCAACGCGTGGCCGAAGACTGGCCGGGGTTCGTAACGCTTTTCGAGGAGCTTAGACGTAAATCGTCAAGCTGGCCCTCAGACCTCGAACGCGTGAGGCTTTGGTATGAGCCGCATCTCGAGCGCATTCACGAAAGCGCCGCAGCACGGCGCGGCGACCTCATGCAACTGGAACAGATCGCCGCCGGCTATCCGTCACGCGAACGTTTCCTGACTGACCTGACTCTCGATCCGCCTGCGGCCAGCAGCGACCATGCCGGTCCGCCGCATCGCGACGATGACTATCTCTTCCTGTCGACCATCCATTCCGCCAAGGGGCAGGAATGGAAGAACGTCTACGTCCTTAACGTCGTGGACGGCTGCATCCCCGCCTGCCTGGGCGCCGGCGAGCGCAAGGAGATCGAAGAGGAACGCAGGCTACTCTACGTTGCGATGACGCGGGCCAAGGATTCTTTGCATCTCATGATGCCGCAACGCTTCTATGTCGAGAACCAGGTCGGACGCGGTGATCGGCATGTCTACGGGCTGCGCACCAGGTTCATTCCGGAGCATGCGCTGGCGTATTTCGAACAGACGACCTGGCCCGAGGCACGAGCCGAACCGAGCACGGGGGCGAAACCGCGGACGTGCATCGACCTGCGCGCCAGAATGCGCGGGGCGTGGAAATGACCGAGTTGCCGTATACACGCTAGAAATCGATCGCACCCTAGGGCCGTTGCTCGATGTGGGTCCGATCCTGTTCCGGCATTCGCTCCGGAAACCCTATCCAGATGATCGGCCCTATCAACCGCGAAATCGGGCATCGGATCGATGCGCGATATGGTGGTCATGTCGAGCGGAAGGCACCATCCCGCTAGGTCAGCGAGCACACCTCAATCGTCCAGGCGGCTTTCGATAACGCCGAGGTAGCGACGTAGGCCCTCGTCCTCATGCTCGATTGGGAGCCGCTCATATTCCGACCGAACGGTCCAGTAACGCGAAATAGGCGTCGAACAACACGGCCTGCAGCCTGACATAGACGCTCCGTAGCCCCGCCCAAGGGTTAGCTGCCTTTCGACAATCGACCTTTTGCAGATTCAAATTTCAAACTGAGACCTACCGCAGGGTTCGATATCAATGGCCTAGCTTCAGTCAGCGAAGGCCTTCAAATGGTCGTTGCGGATACTCAGTTCGTTAGGCAAAAACGTTGCCGTCAGGAATTTGCCTGAACCACGTCGTTTCAGAAGGCGCTTGCAGTCAGCAACTCGGCTTGACTTCAGCTAGGCAGCTTTTGCCCGCGCTACGTCAAAGTGAGCAGACGGGCACCGGCAACCGGTGTATAATGTTTTAATCGTCGGCAATGACACAGGGCGCCGGCGGCTGTTAGCGAGCACCATGCTTCCGCCCCAATATGGAGGGTGGAGCTATGCAAGCACCATTCAGATCCTCTTCCGGCATCGCCTATCCGAGCGATATAACGGTCTTGAAGCAGGTCTTCGACCGCGTTTGCCAGGAGAACGACATAAAATGCGGTAGCCGCGCCGCCGATGACGTGGCGCGCGCCCTGATGTCGCTATTCGGTGCCGGAGTACACGACGAGATCGAGCTTCTCGACAGCATGAAGGAATTCATGCTGCGCAATTCCGGGCTGGATATTTCGCCTCCGGATGAGCGCCGACAGAACCGATTGTGAGACAAGTCGCAACGATTGTCGCGCGCCCCGCCCGATGGCGAGTGCCCCGGGTTCGTTCGAGCGATCGGCGGGATCACCTAGTTGGCTGATCACGCCATTCTCATTTCGCGAGCTCCTATCCAGCGAGGAAGCAATCCGGCCGGGCCGATGTTGGTAACTCGAAGGGAGAACGAGCCATGCCTGATCCCAAGAAACCCGTTCCCGGCAAGGACCTTCCCGGACCACCGCCGGACGGACCGAAGCCGGTCGACGAACCGGAACCGGACCGGCTGCCCGACGAAACGCCGCGTCCGAATCCGGATGAGACGCGACAGCCGCCATTGCAAACCATGGCAACGCCGCCGCGGCCGGTATCGCCCGCCCCGCAACCGCCGATGCCGCCAGGTCCCAGGCCCGAGCCGGGTCCCGATCCGTCACCCATACCGACGAGATGATGCCACCTTGAGGCAACTGCCATGCAAGAACCCGCTCCGGCGTGCCGAAGCGGGTTCTGCTTTTTGAGGCAGGATTCCGCCAGTCTCAGTGGGCGTGATGTTCGTGCCGCTCGCGGGTTTTCGCCGCCTTCTTGGCAGAAGCAGACCGCTCTGATGCGGGGCGTTCGGCGGAGGCTTCTCCGCCGAGACGGCCACCTTTCTTGGCGGCAACATTGGTATCGGCCTTGCTGCGTCCGGAACCGGACTTGTTGCCGCCGCCGGATTCCTTGTTGACCGTCGCCCAGGCGCGCCTCTCCGCTTCCTCTTCCGAGACGCCGCGTTTCTCGTAGCCTTCTTCGATGTGTGCGGCCTTGCGTTTCTGCTTGTCGGTGTATTTGTCCTTGTCGCCTCTCGGCATGGTCATATCTCCTCGGCCTAGGCCGCTTCGCGGTTAACCCTGGTTTCCGCAAGCGCCGAAAGCTTCTTGTCGGTGGCCTCTTCTTCCTTGAGGTTCTGGGCCAGCACCGACGCGCAATCCTCCCTGCCGAGTTGCTTGGCCCATGCGATCAGCGTGCCATACCGGGTGATCTCATAGTGCTCGACCGCTTGCGCCGAGGCGATCAGGGCAGCGTCCAGGACTTGCTTGTCCTCAACCTCGCCGCTGACCTCGTCGGCCTCCTCAAGGATGCCGTCGATGGCGGGGCAATCGACTTCCTTGGCTTCCACGCCATGCATGTCGAAGACCTTTTCGACCCTCGCGACATGGCCCTCCGTTTCTTCGAGATGCTTCTCGAACCCGGCCTTGAGGTCCGGCGCGGTCGCTTTTTCGATCATCTTCGGAAGAGCTTCGACGATCTGCTTTTCGGCATAGTAGATATCGCGCAACGTGTGGACGAACAGATCGTCGAGGGTCTGGATATCCTTTGAAAAGAAACCCATGGCTTCATTCCTTCTTCATCGGTTGGGGATTGCCCCTGCCGGGGCGACCGGAAAGGTTCCGGCGTGTGAGGCAAACACTCGAGGTTCGGGAGCGTTCCGCGTTGTAGGAATAAGTGATCGGCTGCGGGGCCGGCGCCTGTCCTCAATATCCGCCGATGATGGGCAGGATCTCGCCGGTGATGTAGCTGGAGCATTGGGGCGAAGCCAGAAACACGTAGGCGGGCGCGATCTCCTCCGGCCGGGCCGGCCGCTTCATCGGCGTCTTCGCGCCGAATGCGACACGTCCTCGGCTTCCTTGTCGGTCGGGTTGAGCGGTGTCCAGACGGGGCCTGGCGCCACCGCATTGACGCGGATGAGCGCAAATGACGTGAGGTTCGCAGGCATGTCCGCCCTCCACAGTCGGTTTCGTCGGGCGCTACGGGCCGGACGGGATAAGGTGCTCGTCTGCCGTTTCGTTGGCCAGGAAGAGAAACCGGGAAAAAGACGTCCTGTTCACCATACCGTCAGGCCCGGTTGACACGGCCCGTAGCAGATACCGAACGTCCGGATCGACGATTGGTTCTATCAACTTCCGGCTCGGCGCTGTGCCCATTTCGACACGACACCGCTTCGCCCAGGAAAGCCTTCCACTTTCATCTCGCGGCAGAGTGCCAGGACGTTTCGAGCGCCTTCGTCCCAGCGGCTGTTAAGCCACGGCAGCCAGCTGTCCAACGAGCTGGGCCGTGTCCGGAAGACATCGAGGTGCTGATACTTGCCATTCAACCGCCGGTTCCAGAACAACAGCCAACCGATCTACGACGATGGTAAGGCAGATCGCGGCCCAGCCGGGAGTCGGTTACGTCGGGAAATGCTCGACATGGGTCTCGGCGGTACGGCCGAAATAGACAACGCGGCGACCCAGGAACGAAACGATGTATCCTGCGCAGCCGGCGGCCATCGCCTGCTCACAGAACGCCACGTAGGTGTAGTCGGCGGGATTGGCCTGCGCCCATCGCACCAGGCGCTCGATCTCGGTCGCATCGAAGGCGGTAGCGACCTTGCCCTCGGAAGGCTTCATGTCCAGCACAACGCTGTCGCCGTCCGTTAGGTAGAATGTCTGGCTGCGGCGGCGGTAGTTCACTGTGTAGCCCTCGAAGCCCGCGGCAATCAGCTTGCCAACGATTTCCGGAAAGCTCAGGCTTCCATCGTGAGCGGCATTCAGGCACGTCTCGGCAATAGAAATCCGTTCCGCGTCCATGGCGGCTTCCTTTCTCTCGATTGTTGAGTAAGGCGGCTTTATTCCACAGGAATTGCTTTCAGCCCGCGCCGTTCGGCGAGAACCCGCAGGATGCGGTCGAGCGCCTTGTGCTCTTCCTTCGTCAAGACGCCGAAGAATTCGGAATCATTCGCGTCTGCAAGCGATGTCAGGACCGGGATTTTGGCTTCGCCCTCCGCCGTCAGTGACAGTTTATGAGCACGCTTGTCTTCCTGGCTTTCCGTACGCTCGACCAAACCTTTGGATAGAAGCCGCTCCGCAAGTTTGCTGATCGCCCCCTTCGTCATCCCCATTCGGTCGGCCAGCACCGAGGGCGGTGTCGGCTCCAAGTTGTAGAGGGCCCGCATGAATGACCACTCCGCGACGGTCACATCTTCGCTCGACACCTTGCGCGCAAATTCCTGCGACACGGCGTTTGAAACCATACGCATCCAGTACCCGGTATGGTCGGTCAGTTCGGAGACGAGAGCCATGCACCACCTTTGTTGCCAAGGAAACTACCCCAATATGGTTTCCTTGTCAACGACAATCCGGACGTGTTGACGTATTGTCTCCAGGCTCCCTCGGCATTGGCTGTACCGGGATCGATTCCTGGCGGTCGGGTCGCTCATCGAGATCTCCCCGAATCCTTTGATCACGGATCGCAGGAAGAATTCATTCCCAGATGCGGGCCGTTAGTAGCCTGTCCGGTTCCAGGCAGGCTCCGTATGAAGCCGTGTCCGAAGACGCCTGGCGGCTGAGCAATAGTAGGCCGTCCGGCTGATCGGCAACGGCAAAAAGGCTGAAGGTGGCGACAGAATGGACCGCCCAGCGTGTAAGATAATCTTACAAATCTCGCGAAACTGTCGCTTGAATTCGATGCTGTAGGTTCGGTGTCTTGCCATGGACCTTCATCCTCTGAAAGCCCGGCTGCCCAGTCAATTACTGAAAGCCCTCTTGTCCGACCCGAGGGGCCCACTCCAGATCGGCGTCCAATTTTGACCCCCCTTATGTAATGCGCGGCGGTCAGCGTTCGCCCGGGCGGAGCTGGTCAGGGTTGCGCAGCCCGGGCGAGCGCGGATGGCGCTTGGCAGCTTGATGAGATGACCAGGCGCGGTTTTGAAGCGCCAGGATTCGTTTCCGGTCTCAATGATCTCGCAATGATGGGTGAGACGGTCGAGCAGCGCTGTCGTCATCTTGGCGTCGCCGAAGACGGCGGGCCATTCGCCGAACGCCAGGTTGGTGGTGACGATGATCAAGGTGCGCTCGTAAAGCCTGCTGATCAGATGGAAGAGCAGTTGGCCACCGGCCTGGGCGAAGATCAGAATGAGCGCTTACGTTGCATCCAACTCCAGCGCTTCAAGACCTTCGATCAGCCAGTGCGACCGGCTTCTCCCGTACACGCGAGGTTGCGATCTCCATGTCCCGGCTGTCGGTTGCGACATGCCGATTCATGACGATGCGCTTCACCGAGGACAGGTCGGGAGCAAATAATTGTCCTTGGAAGGACGGTTCTTCGGGGACTTACGTCATGACGATCGGCGCCGGTTTCAGTGGTAGCCGACGCACATGACATAGTCTCGCAGGAGCGCTTCCTCATATTCGGTTTCCTGAAGAAGAACCTGCAAAACATCTCGCGCGTTGAGCAGTCCGACCGGATAGGAGCGCGCGTCGACGACCGGGACGTTTTTCAGTTCGAGAGACTTCATTTTCGACCAGACATCGGCTGAAGAGTCTTCGGGACGGCAGAAGACCACATTCCTGGTCATGACCGATGAAAGCGGTGTGACACAGTTGGATCCTTCGCAGCGGCTGACCTGAGCGACAACGTCGGTCTTTGTCAGGATTCCCGCCATCCGCCCGGACTGCTGGCAAACGACAACGAGATCTGTTCCCTTTCGAAGGAGCCGTGCGGCTTCGATCACCGGAGCGTCGTCGCTGATCGTTATCAATCGCTTGCGCGCTGTAGGCAGCAGCCTTTCGACCAGGATCATGTGGGTGGTCCTCGGTATGTCAGAGGTTCCGCTATTCGTCCGGGAGAAATTAGCGGTGCCCGTTCAAGTGACAATAGCAGAATTGGCTCCGGTGATTGCAAAGAAATCGGCAGCAGAACGAGGTGGTCGAGGCGATCAGTCGACTCGAGACGACACGATGGCAAATTGGGGGGCATTTTTTCGATAACGAGCTTTGCAATGCACTGTCCAGCCCCCACGCTCGGAACCTACCGCGCCGACCGGACCTGCGCGTTATTGTGCGAGACTATCCCTCGGTAGCCGGATCGACACGACAAGTCCCGGCGCCTCCCAATGTCGTTCAATCGACGCATGGAGAGCATTTGCCAAGCCTTGTTCCAATCGATTGCCGAACCCCACAATAATGTCGCCTGAGGGTAGTGGAACGCCCGTTTCGCGCCAAAGAAGACTGATCTCCTCGGCCGTTTCCGTCACGTGTACATGGAGATGGCCGTTGGCAGAGAGGCAGCCATACTTGACTGCGTTCGTCGCGAGTTCGTGGAAGAGCAGCGCAAGATTCGTCACGGCTGCGCCGTCCACCCGAGGGTCAGCCCCTTCGATCTCCAAACACCCAGGGTCATCGTAAGGCTGAAGAATGGTTCGAAGGAGTGCCAGCAAACTGGTCGATTGCTGTTCCACTTCACCATCCTGCAGACTTGGCATACTCAGCTGGTGAGCACGCGAAAGGGCTTCCAGCCTCGCCTGGATCTTTCGTACAATTTCTTCCGTACTGGCGTCTGTCCGGGCACTCATGGAGACGATACCCGACGATACTGCGAAGAGGTTTTTCACCCGGTGATGCATCTCTCCCATGAGCAATGTCTGGCGTTCCTGAGACAGGCGATGTTGGGTGATGTCCCGCGCGATTTTCGAGGCACCGACGATCTCGCCATGCCGATTGTGAATGGGCGAGATGGTCAACGAGAGATCGACAGGTGAACCATCCTTTTTTATTCGGATGGTTTCGAAATGATCGACGCGATTGCCCTGCCTGATTTCGTCGAGTATCGCGGGCTCTTCGTCCAACCGTTCCGGCGGTATCAAGATTGTAACGGGCTGCCCAATGACCTCGTCGGCCTGGTATCCGAACAGGCGCACAGCCCCAGGATTCCAGCTTCTTATGTTCCCGCGCAGATCCTTGCTGATGATGGCATCGTCGGAACCTTCGACAATCGCTGCCAACCAATCGCGGGGATCAGGATTGCTGCCTCGAGTGTGGCGGCCAGCGAATGCATCCACACGTGTGGCGGGAAGTCTGCGGCCTGCTGTCCAGCGACTCAATTCACTTTGCCTGTTGTCGATTGGGAGTCGTTTGCACCGTCGAACAAAATAGGGAACTGGCCCATTTTCGCAACGCCGAGCACGATTGCCTCAATATCCTCGAGCGCGACATTCAAGTGCACGTGACGACATCGGACCTCCTCCGCGATTGCCGATACATCGACGATCCGGCTCGTCTCCGTGGCCTGCTTGACGGTCATGTGGACATCATTTCGTAGCTCAACCAATTTTGCGCGACTCATGATCTCTCCTGATCTCTTCGTGTGAGAGTTGCATAAGAAAATCTGAAATGCAATGATAAATATAATGAAAACAATTAGTTAGCAGAATACATGCTTTTGCCGTTGAGCGCCTTTTCGGCTATCTGCGCATAAGACGGGAAGGCTTCCTTGACGTGAAACTAGCCATCCAATATTTGTCTCAAAGTAAGGCAATTACTCATTTGGTGAGTTGGAGGCGACCGTGCCGGAGTTGGAGCGTCAGGAACGGCTACAAATAATGCTTACAGCCGAAGAGTTAGAGGCTCTGGAGGACTGGCGGTTCGAACAACGAATGCCAAGCCGCGCGGCGGCCGTCCGGGAATTGCTCCGTCGGGGGTTGGCGGCAGAAGGAAAATTGCTGGCCCCGGGGTCGAAATCCACGGCTTACGGCGTGCTTGACGCTGTCAAAAAGGACGGCTCGGCCATCGACTAATTTGCCTGAGAGATCATTTCGAAAAGATTTGGGGCTTCAGAAACGACGATACATGACCGGACAGGCTCGCCTCACAAGACAGCCAAATTCAGCATTCGGTGCGACCGTTCAAATCCACTCGGTAGTAAAAACGTTCTGTTTACGCGCCGCGTACAGAATTGATTCCTGCTTTGAGGGGGCGGGATGGCCAAGAACGAGACCGAGCGTTTGCTGCGCCTGCAAACCGATGTTCTGGAGGCGGTAGCCAGAAGAGACGACCTGAGCACTGTAGGTGCTATTCTTTGCAAGCATGTAGAGAAGATTGCTCCCGGCATCATCTGTTCCATCCTGCATGTCGAGGAAAGCGGCCGGCTTCGGACTCTGGCCGCCCCAAGCCTGCCGAAGAATTTCATCTGCAAGATCGATGGCAATTTTATTGGGCCGGCCGCCGGATCATGCGGAACCGCCGCATGGCGCAACCGGCCCGTCATCGTTACCGATATCGAGCATGATCCGCTATGGGCGGATCATAAGGATTCCGCCCTTAGCCACGGCCTGCGGGCCTGCTGGTCCCACCCTATAAACGACCAGAGCGGCAAGGTTGTCGCCACATTCGCGCTCTACTATCGCTCCACGCACAGCCCGACCAATTTCGAGCGCCAGATCGTCGACGTGTGCCGTTATCTCTGCTCACTGGCGATCGAGAATGAGCGGGTTCGCGCCCATAACCATAGACTGGCCTATTTCGATTCCCTGACCGGCCTGCCCAATCGCGGGCACTTCAAGGAAGCCCTGGCAAACCGCATCGATCTCGGACTACCCTTCGGCCTAGTCCTCATCGACATCGACCATCTCAAGCTGGTCAACGACAGTATCGGTCATGCAGCCGGAGACGCGCTTATTGAGGCGGTAGCTTCGCGCCTGGCAAACTTCGGATCGAATGTCCTGCCGTGCCGGCTAGCCGGCGATGAGATGGCTGTTCTGGTCCCGGGCTGTGCCGCCCATTCGTCACTTGCCGAACAAGCTCTTCGGCTGCTGGAGGCGACACGCGGCATGGTCACGGTCAGCAATCAAAGCATCGATGTCCATGTCACGATGGGCGGCGCCGTATTCCCGACCGACGGCGCCGACGCGGATACGCTCTGCCAGAATGCCGACTTTGCCCTTTACGAGGCGAAGCAACGCCAGCGCGGAAGCTATCTGGGTTTCCTGCCGGGTCAGCGTACGATCATCGAGAAACGCATCAGCGCGGTTCGCGATCTCGATGCTGCCATGATCGAGGGGCGGCTCGTTCCGCACTACCAGCCTGTGGTCCGTCTGGATACGGGCGAGATCGTGGGTCTAGAAGCCCTGGCACGCATCGTGGCCGTGGACGGCCGGATCCTTTCGGCGGGAGAGTTCGTCTGCGGTCTGGCCGACCCTCGCGTCGCCTATGAACTGACCGGACATATTGCCGGACAGGTCGCCCGGGATGTGCGCATGTGGCTGGATGCCGGCATACCGTTCCAGCATGTCGCTGAAGGTATCGAGACGAACGAACAGATGGAAGTCCTGCGCGACCGTGGCTGCCAGCTCGGACAGGGCTACCACTTCTCACGCCCCATCTCAGCACGCGATACAACCGATCTTCTGCGTGTGATGGCCCAAGGCCCGCGCCGCCTGCAATCTCCTGCAACAGAAAAGAGATACGCATAGGCGTCGGCTCAAGCGACGAGCACCACCCCGTCTGGATGATGCTCAACTATAGGGCAGCGTGCGCTCAATCAGCCGCGACATGCGCTGCGAGAACGCCCTGGCGTCGACGGGTTTGTCGCCGTCGAGAACGCGTGCCTCATCATAGAGCATGTGAACCACATCCTGCCGGAAAGCGAGATCGTCCTTGCCGGGTTTCGCAAGAGCGAGGATGCGCTCATGGTTCGGATTGATCTCGAGGACCGGTTTGGCGGCATTGTCGAGACGGCCGGCGGCGCTCAGAAGCCGCTCGATCTGCCGGTCGGGGCCGCCATCGGGGGCGACCAGACAGACGGCGCTTTCCGTCAGACGGTCCGATGCCCTGACGTCGGAAACCTCCTCGCCCAGCGTGGATTTCACGAAGGCGATGAAGGTCGCAACCTCGGCGGACGCTTCAGAAACTGGCTTTGCCGCGTCGTCGGCAAGCGCGATTTCGGATAGATCGGCTCCGCCCTGGGTGACGGACTTGAACGGCTTGCCGTCGAATTCCGGCGCCATCGTCACCCAGAAACTGTCCACGGGATCGGTCAGCAGCAGCACTTCGACGCCACGCGCCTTGAAGCCTTCCAGTTGCGGCGAGGATTCCAGGCGCACCCTGTCGTCGCCGGTCATGAAATAGATCGCCTTCTGGCCGTCCTTCATGGCGGCGACGTAGTCCGTAAGGCTACGCCAGTTCTCGCCCGAGGCGGTCGAGCGGAAACGGGCGAGTTTCAGCAGTTGCTCGCGACGCTCCCAGTCCTCATAAAGGCCTTCCTTGAGAACGACGCCAAAATTCTCCCAGACCTTCGCGTAGGCTTCGGCATCGTTCTCGGCCAGTTTTGCCAGATCGCCAAGGATTCGATTGGTGACGCCTTTGCGGATCGCCGCCAGCAGTGGGCTTTCCTGGATCATTTCTCGCGAGAGGTTGAGCGGCAGGTCGGCCGAATCTACCAGGCCGCGCACGAAACGCAGATAGCGCGGCAGGATGTCGGCTTCGTCGGTGATGAAGACCCGCCGTACATAGAGCTTCATGCGGCCCTTGCGGTCCTGATCGAACAGGTCGAACGGCCGCGATCCGGGGATGAAGGCAAGCGTGTTGTATTCGTGCCGGCCCTCGGCGCGGAAGTGGATCGTTGCGGCCGGCTCGTCGTACTGGCCGGACACGCCGCGATAGAATTCGGTGTAGTCCTCCGGTTTGATGTCGCTCTTCGCCTTCACCCACAGCGCCGTGCCGTCGGCAACCTCGCGGCGCTCGGCATCGGGCTTCTCGATCAGCGCCACCGGCACAGGAACATGACCGGACTGCTCCTTGATCAGGCGTCCGAGCAGATGGGACTGCGTATAGCTGGCCGCATCTTCCATCAGGTGCAGCACGACGCGCGTGCCGCGCGCGGCCGCATCGTCGATCGACGCAGGCGCGATCTCGTAAGAGCCCTTGCCGTCCGACGACCAACGCCAAGCCTCGTCGCTCCCGGCCTTGCGGGTGATGACATCGACGTTGTCGGCGACCATGAAGGCCGAATAGAAGCCGACGCCGAACTGACCGATCAGTTCCGCGCCTTCACCCGACTTTGCCGCTTCCACGCGCTCCATGAAGGCGCGGGTGCCGGACCGGGCGATGGTGCCGAGCGCCTCGACCAGTTCGTCGCGGCTCATGCCGATGCCGTTGTCCTCGACGGTCAACTGCTTCTGATCCGGGTCAGCGGAAATGGTGATCGCAGGCTTCGGATCGTCGCCAAGCAGGTCGGGCTTGGCGATCGCCTCGTAGCGCAGCTTCTCGCAAGCATCGGCCGCGTTGGAGATCAGCTCGCGCAGGAAGACGTCACGGTCCGAATAGACCGAGTGCACCATCATGTGCAGCAGCCGTGAAACATCGGCCTCGAACGATCTGGTCTCGGTCTCTTTCGTATCGGTCGTCATTCAAAATTCCTGCATGATCTGTCTGTCACCGCGCCATCATCGATGTCATCGCAAGCCCAACGCTGACTGCGACCCGGATAGCATCATCAAAGGCATGAGGGCAGTTCTATTCTGCGGTCGCAGATTTCCCGGACGCGGAGGATATATGCTGCGCGGCCAGATACATCAGCGTCGATGCGGCGGTCCGGCGGCTCCAACCAGCCGCCTCGGCCATGTCCAGCAAGTCCGAGACCAGCGGCCGGAAACTGTCGCGGCATTCGGATTCGTAGGCGAGGAATTCGTTGGACGCGTGTGTCGGCGCGGGGACTGCGGTAATGCCTGTCGTTTTCGGCATGGTGATCTCCAGTTTCTCCCGAAAATGCCCCGCTCCCCTTACGGAGAGCGGGGCATCTTCAATCCGCTAGAAATCCATGCCGGCGCCGGCGGGCATGGCGGGGGCCGCTTCCTTCTTCGGCTTCTCGGCGACCATAGCCTCGGTGGTGACCAGCAGGCCAGCGACCGAAGCGGCGTCCTGCAACGCGGTGCGGACGACCTTAGCCGGATCGATCACGCCCTGCTTGTAGAGGTCGCCGTATTCGCCCGTCTGGGCGTTCCAGCCCCAGGCGAAGTCGGTCTTCTCGCGCAGCTTGCCGACGATGATGGAGCCTTCAGCACCGGCATTCTCGGCGATCTGGCGAACCGGAGCCTCGATCGCACGGCGAACGATCTCGATACCGACCTTCTGGTCCTGGTTGGCAGTGTCGAGGTTGTTGAGTGCCTTGACGGCACGAAGCAGCGCCACGCCGCCGCCCGGCAGGATGCCTTCCTCGACGGCGGCACGGGTCGCATGCAGCGCATCGTCGACGCGGTCCTTCTTCTCCTTGACCTCGACTTCCGTCGAGCCGCCAACGCGGATGACGGCGACGCCGCCGGCGAGCTTGGCAAGGCGTTCCTGCAGCTTCTCGCGGTCGTAGTCCGAAGTAGTTTCCTCGATCTGGGCGCGGATCTGCGCGACGCGGCCGTCGATCTCTGCCTTGGAGCCGACGCCGTCGATGATGGTGGTGTTCTCCTTTTCGATCGCCACCTTCTTGGCGCGGCCGAGCATGTTGAGGGTGACGTTCTCCAGCTTGATGCCGAGATCTTCGGAGATGACAGTGCCGCCCGTCAGGATGGCGATGTCTTCCAGCATCGCCTTGCGGCGGTCACCGAAGCCCGGAGCCTTGACGGCAGCGATCTTCAGGCCGCCGCGCAGCTTGTTGACGACGAGCGTAGCAAGCGCTTCGCCTTCGACGTCTTCAGCGATGACAACAAGCGGTTTGCCGGACTGCACGACGGCCTCGAGGACCGGCAGCATCGACTGCAGGTTCGAGAGCTTCTTCTCGTGGATCAGGATATAGGGGTCCTCGAACTCCACGCGCATCTTGTCGGCATTGGTCACGAAATAAGGGCTGAGATAGCCGCGATCGAACTGCATGCCTTCAACGACTTCGAGTTCGGTTTCGGCGGTCTTGGCTTCCTCGACGGTGATGACGCCCTCGTTGCCGACCTTCTCCATCGCTTCGGCGAGATAGCGGCCGATTTCGGAATCGCCGTTGGCGGAGATGGTGCCGACCTGGGCGATCTCGGAGTTGCTGGTGATCTTGCGGGCGTTGGTCTTCAGTTCCTTGACGACGGCGTCGACGGCGATGTCGATGCCACGCTTCAGGTCCATCGGGTTCATGCCGGAGGCAACGGCCTTGGCGCCTTCCTTGACGATCGCCTGGGCAAGCACGGTCGCAGTGGTCGTGCCGTCGCCGGCGAGATCGTTGGTCTTCGATGCCACTTCGCGCAGCATCTGGGCACCCATGTTCTCGAACTTGTCCTCCAGTTCGATTTCCTTGGCGACCGACACCCCATCCTTGGTGATGCGCGGCGCACCGAAGGACTTGTCGATCACGACGTTACGACCCTTCGGGCCGAGCGTCACCTTCACGGCATTGGCGAGCACATCGACCCCACGCAGCATGCGTTCACGGGCATCGCTGTGAAACTTGACTTCTTTCGCAGCCATTTTTCTAACTCCTCAATAGGCAGCTATTTGACTGATGGGTTGGATTGAAGGGTATCAGGCGGCCTTTTTCTGCTCGGCCTGGGCTTCGATGATGCCCATGACATCGCTTTCCTTCATGATCAGCAGATCCTCGCCGTTGATCTTGATCTCGGTGCCGGACCATTTGCCGAACAGGATGCGATCGCCGGCCTTG